>Ga0316188_10000278_pt1 | contig 20480 bp, 19 predicted proteins | sample Phiworburrow1_MG_FD_204933 | JGI IMG/M metagenome (GOLD analysis project Ga0316188, IMG submission 204933) | Coastal sediment microbial communities from Maine, United States - Phippsburg worm burrow 1 | ecosystem: Environmental > Aquatic > Marine > Coastal > Sediment | place: USA: Maine... | reverse complement strand
CCTGGGAATAGATGTGCCGGCTATGTTCAGTGCTGTGGGTGCGGATTACCAGAAAGTCGTGGAGACAGTCCTGCACAGGAGACAGCAGATACTTGACTCATTGGCGCAACCGTTAGCAGCATAATGAAGATAGTATAAGCCGGTCGAAATAAAAAGCCGTCGAGATGACGGCTTTTTATTTCGATTAGAGTCGGTTAGTTATTGAGAAAAAATTTTTAAGTTCTGATTTGAATGATTCTCATATGTCTGAGGTGACCGAATGCTATTCGTTTTCTTTTGTTACTATGGCTAACGATGGCAACAAATAAAATAACCTTAAAACGCGATCTGTCACTTTTGCTGGTTACCTTATATGGACTGGGTAATATCCTGGGTGCCGGCATCTATGTGCTTGTTGGTAAAGTGGCAGGAGAGGCAGGTTATTTTGCGCCACTATCCTTTTTTATCGCATCCATCATCGCTGCTGTCTCGACATTCACCTATGCTGAGCTTTCCTCTCGTTATCCGGTAAGTGCCGGTGTGGCAGTGTTCCTGGACGAAGGTTTCGGTCTGCAGAAATTATCCCTGCTAGTGGGTTTGATGATTGCCTGTGCCGGTATCGTGTCTTCTGCGGCTATTGCTCAAGGCTTTAGTGGTTATGTACAGGTGTTTTTTGATATACCGCGCTGGCTGTTGATTACCTTGATGTTACTGCTGCTGGGAGGTCTCGCGGTCTGGGGAATCAGTCAGTCAGTACGGGTCGCAGCTGTTATGACATTGGCCGAAGTGGCCGGCCTGCTGATCATTATCCTTGTCGGTGTTGATCAGCTGCCATCGCTGGCTCAGGTGTATGAACAACAGCAGCAGCTGCCTCAGCAAGATTCTGTACCCCAGGGTTTTGCATTACTGGGTGTGGCATCAGGAGCTTTTCTGGCGTTTTATGCTTATCTCGGCTTCGAAGATATGGTAAATCTTGCGGAAGAAGTCAACGATCCCCAGCACACTATGCCAAAGGCAATTTTGTTATGCATGATTATCTCAATGCTGTTGTATGCTGGCGTTTCCATGGTTTCAATCAGTGTACTGACGCCTGCTGAGTTATCACGATCGGCTGCGCCACTGGCGGCTGTTTATACAAAAGCGACAGGCCAGGCGCCGGTAGTTATCACGGTCATTGGCGTTTTTGCGATCATCAATGGTGCCCTGATACAGATCATCATGTCTTCCCGGCTGCTTTATGGTATGGCCTGTCGTGGCTGGTTGCCGCAATTTCTGCAAAAGATTTATCCGGTGACACGAACACCGTTAAACAGTACGGTGCTAACGGTGAGTTTAATGATTATTTTTGCCCTGAGCTTACCGATAGTGATGCTGGCAGAGATGACCAGTTATCTTGTGTTAGTGGTGTTTGCCCTTGCAAATTTTGCATTGATTAGAATAAAACAGCGTTATCCTGAACCTGACGGTGTCATGGCGTTCTCGCCATGGTTGCCAAGACTGGGTTTTGTTACGGCAGTAGTGTTTTTATTGATTGAGCTACTGTCAAAATTTTCCTGATGGCCTCAACAATGTTGCCTGGTATTTTAATTTCTCGTCAGCAGGGCATATAACTTTGGCAGTTCAGGCGGCAGCTGTTCCGGATTTCGGATGACGACGTAAGCACCGTTGCCAAAGATATGTGGCAGGTAGTCGTTGCCTTTTTTATCGATGGTGACACAGAACGGCTGCATCCCCAGCTGCCTGGCTTCGATCACCGCCTGCCGGGTATCTTCGATGCCGTAGCGTCCTTCGTACTGGTCGAGATCGTTGGGTTTGCCGTCGCTCAATATGAGTAACAGACGGCGGCCATTGCCTTCCTTGCAAAGCTGTTGTGTGGCGTGACGGATAGCTGCGCCAAGCCGCGTGTAATAACCGGGTTTGATGGCGGCGATGCGGCCACGGATGATGGCGCTATGTGTTTCATCGAAGTTTTTGATCTGGTGAACTCGGATGGGGTCTCGTCTGCGTGAAGAAAAACCGAGCATGGAAAAACGGTCACCAGTGGCGTGCAGGCTCTCTGCGAAAAGGAAAAGACTGTCGCGAATGACATCGATAATACGGTGGCTGTTATTGATGTAGGCGTCGGTGGATAAAGACAGGTCGGCGAGTAACAGGCAGCACAGGTCTCGGGCACCGCTGCGCATGTCACGGTACAGATTTTCCGCAGCCACCGGTTGACCGGCAGCACGGTCGGTGGCGTATCTCAGGTAGGCATCGAGATCGATGTCCTGACCATCCATCTGTGCGCGAAACCATACCCAGGCCGGTGTTATCGCCTGAAACTGATCGCGCAGACGTTTCGCCGTGCGGTTCAGGTGCGGCGGTAATGGGCAGGGCTGTGCATCGCTCGACAGCATCTGCACGATACGGCAGCGATCAGGTAACAGGCGCTGTTTTTTCCAGTCCCATTCGGGCAGCAGGATGCCATCATCGAGAACGATATCGTCTGCGTGCGCTGACGGCAGATCAAGATCAAACTTGAGCCGGGTCTTCGATGCCTTGCCATTTTGAGAGATCGACAGTTTATCGAGATCGCGGGCGACGTCTTCGGCACGGTCGATATCTTCTTCATCTTCAGTGCCGCGGTCGACGTTGACGAACTCGCCCATGGTGAAGATGTTCTCCATGCGCACCGTTATCAGGCCGCGTTCTGCCTCAGGTTCTTCGACTCGTTCCGCCTGACGGGGTGCCAGCTCTTCGATCTCGCGTGATTGTCCACCTGCTGATTGTGCTGTGTCTTCCTCCTCAGTGTTGCTGGCAGCGGCGACGGGTGGGTCGGGATGCAGCCATAGCGGCACCGGTTGTGGACGGTAACTGGCGGGCGGCAGAGTGTCGATACTGCCGGGTGAGGTCAATACCAGCTGTATGGCGCGTTCGACTTCAGCATCGGCCGCTTTGAGTTTACTGCTATCGGGACGCTGTTTTATGTGTGCCTGCATTAGCCGCTGGTAACGTGGCTGGATGCCGGGAAAAGACTCGAGAGCAGCCAGAGTCATCCGCTGATTCAGCCTGAACCAGTCTTGGTCTGTGTCAGAGGTTTCGATTTTATCCTGCACGGCGGCCAGGCTGGCAAGCCAGAAATAAAGATCGGTATTTAATCCGGGCTGATCAAACCAGGCGATGCTGGCCGGCAGTCTCAGGGAGCGTTCATCACGCCAGGCGAGCTGGATCTTTGCATTGCTGCCGGCGATGCGTTGCAGCAGATTACGAGGTGAGAGATTTGGTGTGGCATCGGCAATCTCCACCTGTAACCCGCTATCACCTCCGAGTGCCCGAAAATAGATACCGATTTGTTTCTGCATATCGTGCAGGTATACCGCTGCCGCCGGGTACTGGTTGTCTGCCGCCCGGGTGATCAGTTTATGCCAGAGTTCGCCGACGTATTCTTCCATGATTACTGTTTTTTCATCGAAGGCTGGTTCAGTGATGGTCTGGAAGCGGGAGGTTCAGAGATCGCTTCGGCGGCTTCGCCCTGCACCCAGTGCAATAGACCGGAAGTATCGTTGAACTGTTGTACCTGGGTGCAGGCCGAGATGCATTCGCCGCATTCGGTGCAGGTGAACATCTTGCGTTTGATGGTGCGCGGCTGCAGTCGCATCGGGCAGGCATTGTCGCAGGCATTGTTGCAGTCTTTACAGGCACGTCTGCGCGAGGTATCAAACGAGATGACCATGGCTTTTCTATTCGCCATCCAGGCCAGGCTCTGGAACAGACCGACAGCACAGCCAAAGCGGCAGAACAGGTGCCTTGCTAGCAGAAATTCGACACAGAAGGCGGTTGTAGCAATACTAATGAACAGCCCCTGGTTCCGCGTCAGCTCGGCATTTAGCAGGTTATGATAGATCTCAAAAGGCGGCAGCAGGTAGGTCAGCAGGCTGACCGCCCAGATAAAGGCAAAAACGAATACGGCAATGATCGTGGGCAGCCAGAATCTCGAATCCGGCTTTAACAGGCTGAAGTCACTCTGCCGCTGCGGCAGCTTTTTCTTCTCCCAGATACTGGGTTTACCACTGGCGCGGATCATGAGTTTATTGATGATCTCGACCACGGAAAAGTGTGGACAGAACCAGCCGCAATAGAGCCGGCCCCAGCGCCAGGCGACATAGAGAAAGGTGAGCGCCACGGTAAGTATCGGCAACAGGCCGAAGAACAGGACATGTAAAGCTGCATCGCTATTATCTGGCTGCAGTGCATCCAGCTGTAATCGCCAGTCGAAGCCCAGGATGATGAAATGGCCCTGTGTCAGGTCGTATCTGAAAAGATCCAGCGGCGGTGACAGGATGAACAGTGCAAAAAATCCCACCTGGGTTACTGAGCGCCATTGTTGTATGCGTGTTTTCAAGGCTGGAACAGTGTTTTCTAACGATTATCTGGGACAGTCATGCCGCAGGGGTTTACCGACGACGGGATAAGTCCAGCATTTTCCTGAAAGGGCTTTTGCCAGTCCGAGTACCCCCAGTAACACCATGGTGGCATGCACAACGGTGAACAGGATGACGACGATGACCCACAGGGTGACATCTTCGATACCGAGCAGGCTCATCATCATGATGGTCATGCTAGCGACAAAAAATATGACAGCGGTCCAGATACCGGCAGAGATGGTCTGTTCGAGGTGGGATTCGGCCAACGGGGGTAAGGTGCCATGTTTTTTTAAGAACAGAAACACCAGAACGACAAAGGCAATCACCGGCAATATCAGCAGGTTTGCTATGTAGAGGGATTCAGCCAAAATGGCAAAATCCTGACCGGCGACTGTCGTCTCTTTCTGGGGCTTATTCTCCAAGTCTTGCATTTACCACCTCGATAAGTGCCTTAATGGTTTCTTCATCGTCGCTCAGTGGTTCTATCAATGCGGCATGGCAGGCCTGCTGGATTGCCATGCCGCTGTTGATCAGGGTGGCAGCATAAACCAGTAAACGTGTGGAAGCCGCTTCTTCAAGATCATGGTCTTTTAGCGCTCGCAGCGAGCCGGCGAGCCCCACCAGGCGAGTTGCCAGTTCACGGGTGATGCCGCTTTCGCCCATCAAGACCTCGATCTCGACTTCAGGCGCCGGAAAGTCGAAACTAAGGCCGATGAAACGCTGCCGGGTACTGGGTTTTAGACCTTTCAGCAGGTTCTGGTAACCGGGGTTGTACGACACCACCAGCATAAAGTTATCGGGTGCAGATAAAGTTTCGCCGGTACGCTCCAGTGGCAGGATGCGGCGGTCATCGGTCAATGGATGCAGGACCACAGTGGTATCTTTACGTGCCTCGACGATCTCATCAAGGTAACAGATAGCGCCTTCACGTACTGCCCGTGTCAGCGGACCATCGCTCCAGTAGGTGCCGTGATCGCCGATCAGGTGACGACCTACCAGGTCGGCCGCGGTCAGGTCATCATGGCAGGAAACCGTATACAGCGGCCGTTCGAGGCGCGCTGCCATGTATTGCACGAAGCGGGTCTTGCCGCAGCCGGTCGGCCCCTTGATGAGCATCGGCAGCTGATTTGCAAACGCATGTTCGAACAGTTCGACTTCGCCAGCGCAGGCGCGATAGAAAGGCAGCGCTGCAGCAGCGCCACTTTTTTTAGCCGTTTTTATGTTGGTGTTCATATTCATTATCTTAAACCGATATCGATCAGCCGATACATATCTGCGTAATTATTTTAAAGGTGAGTAACTCAGCGAAGGTGAATAGCCATGATGCCAGATCGCCTGGCGGGTAAGTTTTTTCTGGCAGATCGATCGTACAATATGAGCTTCCCTGCTCATCTCGATGTGCAGCACGCTGTGTTCAAAACTCAGACAATCTGAGCAGTGATCATCAGGCCTGTTCAGGTTCGTCACCACCGACAAAGAATGCCATGATATAGATGATCAGGCCGATGAGGAAGATGACACCGGCCACTTCACGCATCCAGTAGAACAGTTCTAGCCTGCCCTGTACTTCCATGAATGGTTGTGGATTATCAGTGAAACGCTGCATGTAAGTCTGTAATACTCCGGCAGCCGTCAGGAACAGGGTGATGAACACCATGGATACGGTCATCAGCCAGAACGACCACATCTCAAGTACCTGTGACTTGCCACTGTTAGCTGCTTTGCGGCCGTTCAGCATAGGCATAGCGTAGGAGATGATGGTCATTACGATCATCGCATAAGCACCATAGAAAGCCATGTGACCATGTGCTGCGGTGATCTGGGTGCCGTGGGTATAGTAGTTAATCGGTGCCAGGGTATGCATGAATCCCCAGACGCCTGCCCCCAGGAATGCCATCACTGCAGTGCCCAGAGCCCATAGTACGGCGGCCTGGTTAGGGTGATTACGACGACGTTGGTTCACCATATTGAAGGCAAATACGGTCATCATGAAGAAAGGCAGAGGTTCGAGGGCAGAGAAGATAGATCCCCACCATTGCCAGTAAGATGGCGTACCAATCCAGAAGAAGTGATGTCCAGTACCGATGATGCCGGTGATCAATGCCAGAGCGATAATCACATACAGCCATTTCTCGATAACTTCGCGGTCAACACCGGTGGTTTTGATCAGCACAAAAGCCAGGATGGAACCAAGGATTAGCTCCCAGACACCTTCGACCCATAGATGGACAACAAACCACCAGTAGAACTTGTCTTTGACCAGGTTATCAGGATTGAAGAAGGCGAACAGGAAGAACACTGCCAGGCCGACAAGCCCGATGAGTAAGACCAGGGTAATAACGGTTTTGCGTCCTTTTAACACGGTCATGCCGATGTTAAAAATGAAGGCAAGCGCCACGATGACAATGCCGATTTTGGTAATGGTCGGCTGTTCCAGGAACTCGCGCCCCATGGTTGGCAGTAAACTGTTACCGGTGATCTCTGCCAGCGTTGCATAGGGGACCAGCAGGTAACCGAGAATAGTCAGCGCACCGGCTACGAGGAATACCCAGAACATGAGCAAAGCCAGTTTAGGGCTGTGCAGCTCGCATTCAGATTCTTCCGGCACCAGGTAGTAGGCAGCACCCATGAAACCGAACAGGATCCAGACGATCAGCAGGTTAGTGTGCACCATGCGGGCCACGTTAAAAGGGATCTCGGGAAACAGGAAGTCACCGATGACATACTGCAGACCCATGATGAGGCCAAACAGAATCTGACCGACAAATAACCCGATGGCAGCGATAAAATATGGCTTGGCAACGGCTTGTGATTGGTATTGCATTATTATTATCTCCTCTTAACCTTGAATATTTGGTGGCCAGTTTTGCGTGTTAATCTCTGAGGCGTACTTCAGAAACTGGGCAACAGCATTCAGTTCTTCTTCGGACAGATTGAACTGAGGCATGCTGCGACGACCGGGAATGCCTGCTTTCGGCCGGCTAGCAATGAATGCTTTTATGGCTTCGGTACTATTGCCATAACGTTTATAGACATTACCCAGTTCGGGGGCAAAATAGGCGCCTTCACCCAGCAGGGTATGGCAGCCGATGCAGTTATTGGTCTCCCAGACCATTTTTCCCATGGCGACTTCTTCAGTAATTGCCGCACGATTATCAGACTCGGGCAGTGCCGACTCAGTATCGAAAACAAGGACGAGGAAGAGTAGAAAGAAAAACATGCTGCCGCCGTAAAAGATATTACGTGCCATGCTTTTGGTAAATGTTTGCGACATCGTCGTATTACCCCTTTAGTGTGAATTTGTCGGGGTGATTTGAACATGTATTTCTAATACCACTTCATGACTTATATCAATTTTTGTTGAAGCAGTTGCTGCAGAATGGAACTTAATCAGTATTGCTGAAGAAAAATATGATGTTGCCGTATTTGCTGCACGCTGGTATGGCAGCCAGATAATATGAGACTGTAAATTTAAGACATGTCCTGAATAGTTGACTTGCATCAATTAATGGCGCAGTGTTTTGCCTAAACTACAATATCTAGTCAATTATAATAATAATCACACTATATGGAGTATGTGATGATATTCGCCTTATACATATCAGTGTCACTTAAGGAGTTATCATGAATGCCTCAACTAGATCTTCAATATCAATGATCAAGTCTCTCGATATTCCTTTACAGCCTGCTTCCGAAGATATCTGGCAACACAAATACCAGCTGAAAAATAGCCAGGGCGAAGCAGTCGATCTCTGCATCGAAGGTACCTTTACCCGGGTCGCCCGCGCACTGGCCGATATCGAAACCACCCCGGACAAGCAGCACTACTGGTATGAAAAATTTCTCTGGGCACTAAAGCACGGCGCTGTGCCTGCAGGCAGGATCATATCTAACGCCGGTGCACAGCAATACAAACCGGCGACTTCCACAATCAACTGCACTGTTTCCGGAATCATCCATGATTCGATGGACGATATCCTGCAGAAGGTGCACGAAGCTGGTATGACACTGAAATCGGGCGCCGGTATCGGTTACGAGTTTTCTACCCTGCGGCCGAAGGATGCCTATGTTTCCGGCTCTGGCTCACACACTTCGGGGCCGCTGTCTTTTATGGATATCTATGACCGTGTCTGTTTCACTATCTCTTCTGCCGGTGGTCGCCGCGGTGCGCAGATGGCAACCTTCGATGTCGGTCATCCCGATGTGCTGGATTTCATCCGGGCCAAGCGTGAAGACGGCCGTCTGCGGCAGTTCAACCTGTCGCTGCTGATCACCAGCGAGTTCATGGAAGCAGTGAAAAATAACAGTAGCTGGCCGCTGGCTTTTCCGCTAACGGAAGAAGAGGCCGAAACGCATAACATCGACATGCAGGATAGCGACCAGGTGATCTGGCGTGACTGGCCGATACACGATGGTTATATCGTCAACGATGCTGGCGAGGTGGCGTGCCGGATTTATAAAACCATCAGGGCCGGCAAGCTGTGGAATGTCATAATGTCATCCACATACGAGTATGCAGAGCCGGGTTTTATCCTCATCGACCAGTACAATGAAATGAACAACAACTGGTACTGTGAAAATATCAGGACGACCAATCCATGCGGCGAGCAGGGACTGCCTGAATACGGCGCCTGTCTCCTGGGTTCGATCAATCTAACACACATGGTCAGACACCCGTTCACCGAGCAGGCCAGCTTCGACTGGAACACTTACCGTGAAGTGGTAAAAGTATTCACCCGGATGCTGGATAACGTGGTCGAGATCAATGGCCTGCCGCTGCAGCAGCAACGTGATGAAATCATGAGCAAGCGCCGCCATGGCATGGGTTACCTGGGCCTGGGTTCGGCTTTGACTATGTTGGGCGTCCGTTACGGCTCGGAAGAGTCGCTGGTCTTTACCGAAAAAGTGACACGCGAGCTGGCGCTGGCAGGGTGGGGTTGTGCCCTCGAGCTGGCCAGAGAAAAAGGTCCGGCACCGATCCTCGAACAGGATTTCGAAGTCACCACGGAAATGTTATGCCGCCGGCCCGAGATGAAAAAAGACGGTTATAAAAAGGGAGATACGATCAAAGGCAAAGTACTGCACGCCAGGTACAGCCGTTACATGCAAAGAATTGCGGAGCTTGATCCCGAGCTGGTCGCTGAGCTGGCAGAGACCGGTGCGCGGTTTACCCATCACAGTTCGATAGCGCCCACCGGTACTATTGCGTTGTCGATCGGCAATAATGTGAGTAATGGTATCGAGCCCAGTTTCGCCCATCATTATTCACGTAATATTATCCGTGAAGGTAAAAAGACCAAGGAAAAAGTAGATGTCTGGTCGTATGAGCTGCTGGCCTATCGTGAACTGATCAATCCGGATGCCCATGTTTGTTCAAGTGATATGGCCTACGCAGAAAATGAGCAGGAGAAACTGCCGGATTATTTCATCACTGCCGATGACGTTACCCCGAAACAGCATGTCGATATCCAGGCAGCAGCGCAACAATGGATCGATTCATCTATCTCGAAAACAGCGAACATACCGACCGATTTTCCTTTTGAGGATTTCAAGGATATCTATCTTTATGCTTATGAGAAAAAATTAAAAGGTTGCACCACGTTCCGTTTCAATCCTGAAGTATTTCAGGGTGTCCTGGTGAAAGAGAAAGACCTGGAGAATACTACCTATCGGTTCACATTGGACGATGGCACAGTTATCGAAGCGAAAGGCAATGAAAAAATTGAATACGATGGTGAGATGCATACCGCGGCGAATTTATATGATGCATTGAAAGAAGGCTACTATGGAAAGTTCTGATTATTTTTATTCGTCGCTGCGAGGAAGCGTCATAGCGACGAATCAATAATTAATGACAACAGGTAATAACAGGGTGAAAACATGACTATTAAAATAAAAAATAAAATTGTCGGTTACGACGTTGTTGATAATAATGCTAAAGCCGATGAAGAAATAAAAACTTCGGACGTAGTCGCTGAAGATAAACCAGCAAAAAAGGTATCTGCCGAGAACAAAACATCAAGCGCAGAAATAATCCAGATGCACGAGAAGCTGGAACGACCAGAGATGCTGCTTGGTTCTACCTACAAAATAAAAACACCGCAATCGGAACATGCCCTGTATATCACTATCAACGATGTGCTGTTGAATGCGGGAACACAGCATGAGATGCGCCGGCCTTATGAGATATTCATCAACTCGAAAAATATGGATCACTTCCAATGGATCGTAGCCTTGACGCGAATCATTTCCGCGGTGTTCAGAAAGGGCGGTGATGTCACCTTTCTCGTCGATGAATTGCGCAGCGTGTTCGATCCGCGTGGCGGTTACTTCAAAAAAGGCGGCAAGTACAAACCGTCACTGGTAGCAGAGATCGGTGATGCCATCGAGTGCCACATGAAAATGATCGGCATGATTGAAGATAATGGTATGGACGAGTGCCAGCGAGAAATGCTCGATGCCAAAAGAAAAGAATATGAAGCGATTCATAATTCGGATAGTGTTAAAAAAAATCAGAGTGCATTAGAGCGCAATAAAGCCAGCAACGAAACTGATTTTCCGGCGAATGCTCTGCTATGTAAAAAATGCCATACCAGCGCAGTGATCAGCATGGATAACTGCATGACCTGTCTCAATTGCGGCGATTCTAAATGCGGCTAACCAAGAACATTCAGAAATAGATCAAGATATATCGAGGAATTATTCGAGGTGAGTTTTGCGTCAGCACAGACCGTTGCCCAGTTCATAGAGCACTATCAACTGGGTAGTCCATTCAGTCTTGATAATGAAAAGGCCTATCAGGCATGGCGTGATAACAAGTTAGAAAACTACCCGTTAAAGACGGAAGCATTGATCGTCGAAGTCAATGATCCTGCGGCATTAACGCCGGCCGAATTCGATGCCATCCAGTCGCGGATCATAAAAACAAACATGGCTGTTTATGCGAGCAACAGTGGAGACGATCCTGAAAAAGGAATACCGGCAAAACTCGGTGAACAGTTTGGCCTGACAGAACTGGACGATAACATGGGCGCTGATGAAGGCATCACCTCACTGAAAGTGGTTTCCGCACAATGGCAAGGCGGTTATATTCCTTATACAGATAGACCTATCCGCTGGCATACCGACGGATATTATAACGATGCTGATCACCAGATACGCGGCCTGTTATTGCACTGCGTCAGCCCCGCGGCAAAAGGCGGGGAGAATGCGCTGCTCGATCAGGAGATTGCCTATATCCATCTGCGAGATAACAATCCCGATCACATCAGGGCCTTGATGGCGGCTGATGTCATGACCATTCCGCCCAATATCGAAAATGGCAAAGAGATCCGTGCAGTGTGCAGCGGCCCGGTCTTTTCAGTGATGCCCGATGGCAACCTGCACATGCGTTATACCGCGCGTACTCGCAGCATCGAATGGAAAGAGGATGCTGTTACCCGGGCTGCAGTAAATACACTGAGCGAATTTCTCGATTCGGATTCACTGTACAAATATCGCGCGACGTTGCAGTCAGGCCAGGGCCTGATCAGCAATAATGTCTTGCATGACCGTTCCGGGTTTGAAGATGCTGATCACAGTAAGCGACTGTTATACAGGCTGCGCTACTATCAGCGCATCGCTAACACATAATTTTTACATTTATCGGATATGAGTTAAGTAATTATGATTGATCACCTGGAGCAGGCATTTCAAAAATGTTCGAACTAATGTTAATGCGACACGCCAAATCAGACTGGAGCAGTCACTGTGCAGATATAGACAGGGCGCTGAATGATCGAGGAAGAAAAGATGCTGTGCGCATGGGGTTTCTCCTGAACGAAAAAAATATCGTCCCGGACAGGATTGTGGTTTCTGCTGCACAGCGTACACAGGAAACAGCGGAACTGCTGTTAACCAGTCTGCCGGTGCCAAAAAAAAATATCGTTATCGATAAACAGCTTTACCTGGCAGACAGAGAAACCTTGTGTGAAATAATCGAGTTGTATGCGATTGCGGATCAACGTCTACTTGTGCTGGCGCACAATCCAGGCATGGATGACCTGGTGAGTTACCTCGCCAGCAAACGACCGCCGCTATCAGCCAGCGGCAAACTGATGACGACCTGTGCCGTCGCCTGTTTTCGTGTCGAGTCAGTTGGGGTTTTAAATAAGCTTGGACAGTGCGAATTAAAGCATCTATTCCGCCCCGGTGAGATTGCTGATAACGAGTGAGACGGCTCCCCGTCTTTTTTCAGGAATTATTCTTTATCAGCGATAGTGAATTTTTATTGATCATCTGTTTTATAAGTCAGTCAGCCTTATGTGACCCTGGTGATTTTTCTGTGAGTGACTTAAATTTAGAATCAACTTTTTTATACTACCTGGTAAAGACCATCCCTAAAAGCAGACATTGAAATTCGAAATAGATTGAAATATCAGCCGCAGCAAGATGTTTTCAAATTAAAGATAGGCCAGAAATGTTCTTGCAGTTTAAACCTGTGTACATCATCACGTTCTTTAATAATATTTGCATGAGTTTACTGTTAATCTTTAGTGATGGATCATGCTATAGAAATGGTCATCAGTTATTCATCGCTGTTGAAGCGGGAGTGCTATCTCTACTTTAAAACCGCCCAGGTCAGTAGACTGCTCAAAATGGATGCTGCCATTGTAGTCGGTGACGATATCAGCCGCTATCGCCAGGCCGAAGCCATGACCCTGGATTTTTTCGTCCAGGCGAACGCCTCGGCCGGAGAGTTCATTTACTTTCCCCGGGTCCGCGCCCGGGCCATCATCTTCAATGCAAAGGCGAAGAACAGAATTAATGTCCACCCTCAGGGTGATTTTCTGCGCAGCCCATTTATAAGCGTTATCCAGCAGGTTGCCAAGTAGCTCCAGCATGTCTTCCCGGTCTATGGGACAGTTAATACTATTCGGGATGTGTGTGGTTAACTGCAACGTCTTGCTGGGATACATCATTTCCAGGGTTTTAATCAGGGACGGCAGATCGTCGGCAAATGAGAATAAAGCACCACTATGGCCGTGGCCTGCCAGTCGCGCCCTTTTTAAGATGCGATCTGTTAACTGATAAATGTCATCAGTCTGTTTCATTAAAGTGGTTTTATCTGGTTCAATAATGTCACTTTTATCTATTATCTGCCGAACAACAGTTAAGGGTTTTTTTATCGCATGAGCCAGGTCACTCAAAGCATCACGTGAGCGACGTAAACGTTGTTCCATTATTGTTAACAGATGATTTACTTCGTTAATCAACGGTCGTAATTCATCAGGTGGATCAGTGCTCAGTTTATTTAGCTGCCCTTGCTGAAGCGACTTTAATTCATCACGTATTCTGATCAGTGGAGTCAAACTGCTGCGCAGGATCAGGATCTGTAATACAACCAGGATTAATAACATGCCAAAGGCTATTGCAGCAAACCAGTATTGAAACTGTTCAATGTTCTCACTGATAGGGTTGAGGTCTTCTGCAACCGTAAGAGTAAGCTGATGCCCATGTTTTTTGTAACCGATAGATATCAGCAGTAAAGACTGTTGCTCCGGCCCGTCCTGTAATGTAGTTGACTGCTGGCCTGTGTTAACACGCACCTGATTTAATTTTTTGTCCCATAGTGAGCGAGAGCTGATAGATCCTGTATCGGTAGAGATGGCGTAATAATGGCCGGAAAATGGTTGCTGATAAATAGCATCAATGCGCGTTACATCAATTATTAAACTATCCTTGTCGTCAAAGTTAATTGAACTGAGTAAGGTTTCAGCGTCATGCTTAAGGCGCGATGCAATGTATTCTTCTGCCAGGAACTTAAGATTAATACTGAGCAGCAACCACAGTGCAGAGAAGGCAATAATTAAGCTGAGTAGTAAACCAGTACCGAGTTTTGCCTGTATTGACTTCAACTGTTGTTGTCCGTTAATACATAACCCTGGCCACGTCGTGTTTCAATGCGATCATTACCGAGCAGCTGACGTAAACGTCTTACATAAACTTCAATGACATTGCTGTCTTTATCTGAGTCGAAGTCATAGATATGTTCGGTGAGACGTGATTTTGATAAAACACTTCCCGGATGCAGCAAAAAGTAGCGTAACAGACGAAATTCAATGCCGGTCAGTTTATGTGCCTGGCCGTCTTCAGTCGTTACAGTTTGCTGTTCTTCGTCCAGGATTAGTCCGACAGCGTGAAGTTGTCCGCCAGGCTGCTTGCTTGAGCGATGAAGCAAAGCGGTTATCCTGGCTAATAGTTCTTCGACATGAAACGGCTTGCCCAGATAATCATCAGCACCGGCTTTGAAACCGTCGACACGTTCATGCCAGGCGTTTCGTGCAGTGAGTACGACTACTGGCAAATGATTACCAGTGGCTCGCCAGTTTTTTAGAACATCGATGCCATTTCGTCTGGGCAGGCCAAGATCAAGCACCGCAACATCATAGATCATTTCGTTACCCATGTATTGAGCATCGATGCCATCGTATGCTACATCAACCGCATATCCCGCAGACTGTAAGTCTTTTTTAAGAGTCGCAACAAGATCCTTGTCATCTTCGGCCAGCAGTAATCGCATGACTAGTCATCCTCTTTGGTGAATAACACCTTACCGGTTCTGGCATTGATATAAATCTCTGTAACTACGCCATCTTCACCAAGTAACTCTACTTCATAGACGATCTGGTGGTCTTCTCTTTCTAGATCAATATCGAGAATTTTACCCGGGAAGGTCTGTCTTACATTTTTAAGAATAACTTCCAATGGCAAGATTTCACCGGCATCGAGTAAGCGTTTCGCTTCTATATAATCATCATCGGCCAGTGCTACAGCTGACGGACCCAGTAGCATAAAAGCCACAAGCAGGATGTGTATTTTGGTAAAGTCAATTCTCATATCCAAAGTATAACTTAATCACAGATCAATCATCCCATCTGCCATAACCAGGTATGCGTATATCGTGTTCATTGAACGAGCCCTGCTCTGCTCGTGTATGACAGGCATTGCACTGACTAAAGCTTTTAACTCTTGGATTGGCGGATACTACACGATCTGGGATCTCGTCATGTTCATGTCTGAAGTAGGGCGTTTCTGTTATACGCAAGGGTACATCGCCCGATGCAATGGAACTGCTGAATTTACGTGAGCGACGATAATCAGAGTTATCTGCACTGTTAGTTAACAGGAAATCAATGATAACCTGATATGCTGCTGCATCAAGCTCAGCATTGTCACCAAAATGATTTTCGAGTCCGGACATCACTCTAGTCCAGGACCTTGCAGGTAATAAACCAGGTGGATAAGCCATATGACAGCCACCGCACTCTTCTTTGTAAGCAGGGTTTATTACCGCAGCGACGCCTGTTGATCTATTCTTGTATTCATTCATTTCCTGCCATCTAAAATCATTATCTCCCCAGACGATTGGGAGAGTAACAACTCCGATAGTAAAAATGACAGCGGTTATAGCGAGTGTGCTTTTCATGTTCTAACTCCTAAAATTTTATTTTCTTGTTTATGTAAACTATAAAGTTGGCTTTTTCCTGGGCGCTACATTCTCGATTCATTGTCCATAGGCAATTTCGTTTAAACCATTTCTCGACATTTTTACTGTCCGTGAAGCGCTCTGCGTTGCTCGAAGGCGCCATCGGTTTTATTATCTTGTTAGTTTTAATGTGTTTGCCAGTAGCGGTTAAATCTCTTGTATGACAGGAAGTACAGCTGCGTTCGGTAAATTCGCCATCGCCCTTAAATATTTTTTGCCACAATTGTTCTCCCTGTTTTTCATCAGTGGAGAGAACACCCTGAGTTGCATAATCCTGTAGCAGTTTATTGACGGTGTCGTCATCTGCCTGAGCAGTATTTACTGACACACTGAAGAGTAGTAAAACGCATGTCATGATGGTTTTCATAATGTATCCTCAATGTGATTTTTGTTCGCGCTTTTGAAGCCGGTCAACATGGCGGACACCAGGTTTTCTTTATGGATAAGACTTTCCACAAGTACGCCGATAATATGAATAAAGACGAGCAGCAGGGTAAAGTTGGCAAAGAACTCATGCAGTTCTTCAAGAGCATCACCCCAAAATCCTCCTGACTGAGTAAACCAGTGAGCGACTGGACCTGCCTGTTCTTCAGCGCCAAGCAACAAGATTCCGCAGGTGGTTGTCATTAACAGGCTGAATAACAGCAGAATTACCATGGCGCCGCCGGCCGGATTATGGCCAAGGTAACGTTTAGCCCTAAGCCGTAAGGTATCTTTGAGAAACTGGATAACGTTTCCAGGAGAGTAGACAAAATCAGAAAAGCGAGCATGTTGGGTGCCGATAAATCCCCACGCCAGGCGTATGATCAGCAGCGTAATTATCAGATACCCAGCCCAGCTATGCACAGTTAACAGGTCTTCCTCGGTAAAGTAAGCAATAAAAAATGCAGTTACTAACGACCAGTGGAAGAACCTTACAAGTGGATCCCAGACCCTGATTTGAGATGTTTCAGTCATGAAATTTAAACCTCCAGTTTTCAACTAGAAGATAAGGTAACAGTGCAAGCTGAAATCAAACTGAAAGATACATTGCAGGTGAAAAACAGTGGGAAAAATACCCGACTAGTGTAAAGGCAGGAATGATCGGGTCGACGCTGAAGCAATCAAATCAAATGATCAGCAGAGTACAGCAGCTAGCTGACGGTAGCGGGATTTATTTTATGCATACGGTAGGAGATGCCGCTGTTATCGCATGCGATATCCTGGATACTTTCTTTTTATATTCTATCTGCCCGCTATAGGTCGTATTATCGCTGCCAGCTTAATCAGTCGATCAGTTGCACCTGCCGTCCATAACGTAGTTTATGTATAAAGACTTATAATCAACTGATTTACTTAACTATTAATAAACCTTCAGATAAAGTGGTAGATATATTAATTTACCAGAGATAACATTTGCATAGCAGTTTTTATCTGGCCACTCAATAATGATATAGGACAATAATACTATGAGAAAAAGTCTTTCCCTGCTTTTATCATCGGTGATGTTAGTTGCCGTGACTTTAACAAATGCTCTCGCCACGGAGACGAAACCCAATATCCTGGTCATCTGGGGTGATGATATCGGCACCTGGAACATCAGCCATAACAATCGCGGCATGATGGGCTACCAGACGCCGAACATCGACCGCATCGCCAAAGAGGGTGTAGCCTTCACCGACTACTACGCCCAGCAAAGTTGCACGGCGGGTCGCGCGGCGTTTATCAGTGGGTCAGTGCCTGTTCGTTCAGGGATGACCAAAGTTGGCCTGCCGGGCGCGCCTCAGGGCTGGCAGAAAACCGATGTCACCATGGCCACCGTACTAAAAGGCCAGGGATACGCCACCGGCCAGTTCGGCAAGAACCATGAGGGCGATCGCAACGAGCATCTGCCGACGGTCCACGGTTTCGACGAGTTCCTTGGCAACCTGTATCACCTGAACGCCGAAGAGGAGCCCGAGAACGAGGATTATCCCCGGGATATGAAGCTCGCCAATGGCAAGACCTTCCTGGAAACTTTTGGCCCCCGTGGGGTACTTCACTGTGTTGCAACAGACGAGGAAGACAGCACCGAGATTCCCCGTTTTGGTCAATGGGGAAAACAGAAGTGTGAAGACACCGGACCACTTACCAAAAAACGCATGGAAACCATCGATGATGAAACCACGGATGCGGCGATCGCTTTCATCGAAGAACAGGTAAAGGCAGGCAAACCCTTTTTCACCTGGTGGAACGGCACCCGCATGCACTTTCGTACCCATGTGAAAGACGAGTTGCGCGGTATTTCCGGTCAGGATGAATACTCCGACGGCATGGTCGAACATGATCGCCACGTGGGTAAATTGCTGAAGAAACTTGATGATCTTGGTATCGCGGACAATACTATCGTCATGTATTCGACCGATAATGGCCCGCATTACAACACCTGGCCTGATGCAGGCACGACACCGTTCCGTAGTGAGAAAAATTCAAACTGGGAAGGCGCATACCGTGTACCTGCATTTGCCCGCTGGCCTGGTCATTTCAAGGCGGATACGACACTTAATGGTATTGTAGCTCATGAGGACTGGCTGCCCACGTTTGCTGCCGCTGCCGGTGCGCCGGATATCAAGGAAAAACTGCTCGAAGGCACCAAGATTAACGGCCGCGAATACCATAACCACCTGGACGGTTATAACCTGCTCGACTACCTCAGCGGCAAGACCGACGAGTCCCCACGCCACGAGTTCTGGTATGTCAATGATGACGGACAGATCGTCGCTGCACGTTATGATGACTGGAAAGTGGTTTTCCTGGAAAATCGTGGTGAAGCTTTCGGTGTCTGGCGTGAACCCTTCATCGAGCTGCGCGCGCCATTGTTGTTCAATCTGCGTCGCGATCCTTTCGAGAAAGCCCAGCACAACTCGAATACCTACAACGACTGGTTCCTCGATCGTCCGTTTGTTATCGTGCCCATCCAGGGGCTGGCCGCAAAGTTCCTGATGTCGATGAAAGAGTTTCCGCCGAGCCAGTCACCGGGTTCCTTCAACCTCAGCAAGATCGAAGAGCAGTTGAAGCAGGCAACCAGCGGACACTAAAACTGTTTGATGTGTGCTAAACGGGTTGCTGTCCTGTCGGACAGCGACCCGTTGTTGCTTATAGAATCACAAGAAAACGACACAATTTTGAAGGCGATACAAGGCTATTTATTAAACGTATGAATAACACCGGCATATTCACCTCAATAATACAGGCGGCTGTCCTAGCCGCAATTTCTCAGCCAATCCTGGCAGAAGATATAACCGCAACACATGCCAGACCACGTCTCATATTACAGATTACCGTCGATGCCTTGCGTGGTGATTTTTTAAATCGTTACCACAAAGTACTGGGTAATGGTGGCTTTCGATACCTGATGGAAAAAGGTATCTACTATAGCAATGCACACTACCAGCATGCTAATACCGAAACGATAGTCGGCCATACATCACTTGCAACCGGTACTGTACCCGCTGCTCACGGCATGGTTGCGAATGTCTGGTTTGATCGCGAGCAGGACCGGCTTGTTTATAATATCGAAGATGCGAACTATCATCTGTTGAGTGCTGGCGCGGATGTCGATAAGAAAACGGAAATCGATCCGACGCAGAAAGCCGCTAAAGTAGACGGTCGATCACCAAATAATATTATCACTTCAACATCAAGTGATGAGATGGCGGTGCATTTTGCAGGGCGTTCAAAGATATTTGCTGTTTCGGTGAAAGATCGCGGAGCGGTGTCGCTTGCCGGTCATGCCGGCAAAGCTTTCTGGTTTTCCAAAGCCAGCGGCGAATTCGTCACCAGTAATTATTATTATGAAAGTTATCCTGGCTGGGTTACGGAGTGGAATGCACAGAAACCGGCGGCTGCATTCGCCGGTAAGTCATGGCAGTTATTGCGCAAACCTGCAGATTATTTATTCGCTGATGCCGATGATCGTGAGTATGAAACAGACCTCGCTGGTTTTGGCAGAACTTTCCCGCATGCTTATGGCAAAACGGAGGATAAATATTACACCACAAAACTAACACTCGGTCCTGCTGGTGATGCGCTAACACTGGATTTCGCCAGGACATTGCTCGACAAGGAAAAACTGGGGCAGCATGAGGTGCCGGATTATCTCGCGATCAGTTTTTCATCGACTGATTATGTCGGTCATATATTTGGTGCTTCAAGTCTGGAGAGTGAAGATAATATTGCGCAGCTTGATCGCACCCTGGCAGATCTATTTGCTTATGTAGACAAAAAAGTTGGACTGAAGAATACCCTGATTGTCCTATCGGCTGATCATGGTCAGCCTGAAGTTCCCGGATACCTGCATGAGCTAGGCATCGCAAAAGCACATTATTTCGATGTGGCGTCCCTGGATAAAACCTCTGCTATCGCAGCAATAAAAAAACAGTTCGGCCTGGATGTAACATCGGACAAGCAGCCTGATGAAAAATTAATCGAGGCTTATTTCCATCCCTATATTTATCTCAACCATAAACTGATCGATAAAAAAGGACTGGATCAGGCGTCGATAGAAAAAGCGCTGGTTACTGAATTGTTGAAGTTTGAGGGTGTTGCTTATG
>Ga0316188_10000277_pt1 | contig 20487 bp, 16 predicted proteins | sample Phiworburrow1_MG_FD_204933 | JGI IMG/M metagenome (GOLD analysis project Ga0316188, IMG submission 204933) | Coastal sediment microbial communities from Maine, United States - Phippsburg worm burrow 1 | ecosystem: Environmental > Aquatic > Marine > Coastal > Sediment | place: USA: Maine... | reverse complement strand
GCACATCTGATGCCCGGTAGATATATTTCGATGCCGCGTTGAGCTTAACTGTTTTTTTCGAGTCAATGACATTAGATAATTCGATGGACTCACACAGAGCACGCACTTCATTTTTAACGTCTTCGGAAGATAGATATTCGAAACCCTTCAACCCGGTCAGATTACCCAGCACGCGTAATATTTTCCATGCAGGACGGGCGCCGCCTTTCGGTTCCACCACACCTTGAAAACTCTGCCAGAATCCTTCCGCATTGACATAGGTGCCCGAGGTTTCAGTGAAGCTAGCCGCTGGCAGCATCACATCTGCATTCTTCTTCAGCGACGCTGAATTATAAGCAGTCACGGCGACCACAAAATCTGCCCCGTTCAATGCTGCCATCAATTCGCTGGCATTAGCCGCGTCCGTATCCGGTTCGACATTTAGCAGCAGGCATGTCGTAAGCTTTTCTTTATAAATATCCGCAAGATTTTTGCCGGTTATTACTTCTTCTGTTTTACCGGCGGGGCCGCGATGTGGCACTGCACCTGCCAACCAGGCACCGGCTGCATTACAGCCATCGGTTAAATAACCAAAAGCACTGCCGGTTTCTTTAGCGATGGCTTCTGCTGTTGCGCGCAATGCAGAAAACTGCGGGTGCATTTGCGCGAAGTTACCGAGTAAAACACTCGCACCTTGAGCATCAACTAGCTGCTTTGCGATAGATTTATGAGCATCATCAACATCAACTTTAGATACCGCCGTTGCCAGGTTTTTTGGCACTGGGGTACCAGTCAACTGGTAAACCGCAGCGGCGATAGAGACCAGCGCTGCCGGCATATGCTGCTGCGCAACCACGATATCATTTGCTAACGGAAAATTAAAATCATAGGCCCGAGGGTTTAGCAGCGAGATCTGTGCATTATTATTCACAACCGCCTTACGCAGTCGCAGGTTAGCAATCGGCTGCTCCTTACGTACATTTGAACCGATAAGTAACGCGGCATCGAGTTTTTCCAGCTGCTCGATATTCTGACCTAACCATGGCATCACCGGTGCGATATCCTGATCAGAAAAATCAGACTGCCGTAAGCGATGCTCGATGTTGCCACTGCCCAGACCACGCAGTATTTTTTGTGTCAGGTACAGCTCTTCTAATGTTGAGTTAGCTGAAACCAGCGCAACCATCTCGACGCCGACGTCGGCAACTGCATCATGCTCTACCTCTACAGTCTCACTATCAGGCGCCTCTTGTGATTTTGATTGAGCATATGTTTCAGCAGCCGCTTTGAACTTGTCGGCCACCAGCTGCAAGGCCTGGTCCCAGTCTGCCGCCTGCCATTCACCGTCACGTTTGATCATCGGCGTGGTCAGACGGTCTGTTGTATCAAGACCTTCGTAACTGAAACGGTCACGGTCCGATATCCAGACCTCATTTATCGCTTCATTTTCACGCGGCACAACCCGGACGACCTCTCCACGCAATGTGTGTACATAAAGATTTGAGCCGATGCAGTCATGCGGTGCAATGGTTTTATGCTGTACCATCTCCCAGGCACGTGCTGAAAAACGGGAAGGTTTTGCGGTTAGTGCACCGACAGGGCAGACATCCACTGAATTACCTGACATCTCGGAATTGACACATTCATCGACAAACGTAGCAATCAGTGCATGTTCACCACGACCGGTCATACCGAGCTCACGGATACCGGCGATCTCCCGACCAAAACGAACGCAACGGGTACAGTGAATGCATCGAGTTAACTCTGTCGCTATCAAAGGGCCGATACTTTTATCAAATACCACCCGTTTGCTCTCAACATATTGCGAGACATCCCGACCATAACCCATGGCGACGTCCTGCAGCTCACACTCGCCACCCTGGTCACAGATCGGACAGTCCAGCGGATGGTTGATCAGCAGGAATTCCATGACCGATTTCTGTGCATCCCTGGCGTATTTCGACTGGGTATGTACAACCATACCCTCCATCACCGGCGTGGCACAGGCAGGTAATGGTTTAGGCGCTTTTTCGACTTCGACCAGACACATGCGGCAGTTAGCAGCGACCGCCAGTTTTTTGTGGTAACAGAAACGCGGCACTTTTATGTGGTGTGCATCAGTCACTTCTATAAGCATGGCTCCTTTTGGCGCCAGCATCACCTGTCCATCGACAGTGATAGTGACCATGTCTCTTGCTTGATTATTTGGGGCTTCTGACATTATGCCGCCTTCACCATGCTGTGTTTATGTTCAATGTAATATTCAAATTCATGACGGAAGTGCTTGAGGAAGCTGCGCACCGGCATGGCTGCGGCATCACCCAGGGCACAGATGGTTCTACCCTCGATCTTGCTGGCAACATCATCAAGTTTATCGAGATCAGCCATCGTACCCTTGCCCTCGACGATGCGCGTCAGCATACGATATAACCAGCCGGTACCTTCACGGCAAGGCGTGCACTGGCCGCATGATTCGGAAAAATAAAACTGTGATATGCGGCGTAATGCCTGCACCATATCGGTCGTTTCATCCATCACGATAACCGCGCCGGAACCCAGCATAGAGCCAGCCGCAACTATCGAGTCATAATCCATATTCGCCTGCATCATGATCTCAGCAGGTACTACTGGAACCGAGGAGCCGCCGGGAATGACCGCTTTTAACTTGCGACCATCTTTGACTCCACCCGCCATCGCTAACAGATCCGTGAACGATGTCCCCATCGGAATTTCGAAATTACCTGGATTGTTTACATGACCAGAGACGGAAAACAGCTTGACGCCGCCACTGTTCGGGATACCCAGCTTCTGGAACCATTCACCGCCGTTACGCATGATGGCAGGGACCGAGGACAAGGTTTCTGTATTATTGATAGTAGTGGGTTTACCGTAGAGACCGAAATTTGCCGGGAAAGGCGGTTTGAAACGTGGCAAACCTCTTTTACCTTCAAGCGAGTTCAACAGAGCTGTCTCTTCACCACAGATATAGGCGCCGGCACCCAGTGCGGCATGCAGATCAATATTGACACCTGAGCCTAAAATATTCTGGCCCAGCAGGCCATTTTCATAGGCCTGTTGTAGCGCCTGCTTGAAATGCAATGCCGGCTCATCCATAAACTCACCGCGCATGTAGTTGTAACCAGCAGTTGCACCCATGGCATAACAGCCGATCGCCATACCTTCGACTAAAGCATGCGGGTTATAACGTAATATCTCTCTGTCTTTACAGGTGCCGGGCTCACTTTCATCGGAATTGCATACCAGGTATTTCTGTACCGGTGCAGTACGCGGCATGAAACTCCATTTCAGTCCAGTAGGAAACCCTGCACCACCACGACCACGCAAACCGGACTTTTTAATCTCTTCAATGACTGTTTCTGGCGGGGTTTTATCCTTAAGAATTTTCCGCCATGCCTGGTAGCCGCCAGTTTTTAAATAATTCGCGTATGACCAGGGCTCATCCTCAAACTGCAAGGTGGCAAAACACACCTGCTCATTTTTGGTGTTAACCATGGGTTTGGTCACTTCCGGTTTAACTGCATTTTTCATGGCATTACCTGACATACGACCAATTACTCCAGACTGTCCAAGATTGCATCTACTTTTTCAGGAGTAAGATTTTCATAATAAACGTGGTTAACCTGCATCATCGGGCCACCCGCGCAGGCAGCGAGACATTCTTCTTCTTTTTTAAGATAGATACGTCCGTCGGCCGTACTCTCACCGATCTTGATGCCTAATTTATTTTCCACATGATCAACGATTGTCTGCGACCCCATCAGCATGCATGAGATGTTGGTGCAAATAGCAACGTTATTACGTGCCACCGGTTTCAGTTCATACATCGAATAAAAACTGGCGACTTCATAGACTTCGATCTTTGCCAGCTCCAGATAATCCGCCACTGCGACCATCAGTTCATCACTCAGATAACCGTTGTTTTCATGCTGTACGATATTGAGCGCACCTAACAACGCAGATTTTTTCTGATCTGCCGGAAAATGCGTTAATAATTCGTCGATCTCTGCACGCGCGTGCTCGGATAATTGTGCTTTTGTTGTCATCTGTTCCGCAGTCGCAGTACCCGCTTTATTTGTTCCAGTTGCCATTAACGATCGACCTCACCAAACACAATATCCTGCGTGCCGATCACCGCGACGACATCCGCCAGCATGTGGCCACGTACCATCTCATCCAAAGCTGATAAATGCACAAAACCAGGCGGACGTATTTTAAGACGATAGGGTTTATTGGCGCCATCAGAGACCAGGTAACAGCCGAACTCACCTTTGGGATGTTCGATCGCAGCGTAGGCTTCGCCTTCAGGCAGGCAGAAACCTTCGGTAAATAACTTGAAGTGATGGATCAATGATTCCATATCGGCTTTCATCTCTTCACGTTTCGGTGGCGCGACCTTATGGTTCTGCAGCATCACCGGGCCTTGATTGACACGTAACCAGTCAATACACTGCCGGATGATACGGTTCGACTGACGCATCTCTTCGATACGCACCAGGTAACGGTCATAGCAGTCGCCGTTAGTGCCGATCGGAATATCAAAATCCATACGGTCATATACTTCGTATGGCTGTTTCTTGCGCAGATCCCATGCAATACCGGAACCACGTAACATCGGACCGGTAAATCCCAAAGCCATGGCGCGCTCAGGTGAAACGATACCGATATCGACAGTACGCTGTTTCCATATACGATTATCGGTCAACAGGGTTTCGTATTCATCCACATAACCGGGGAATCGATCAGTAAAATCTTGCAGGAAATCGAGCAATGAACCCTGACGATTTTCATTTAATTTATTCACTTCACGCTGGCTGTGCCATTTCGACGCCTTGTAATGCGGCATGGTGCCGGGAAGATCACGCGCTACGCCACCGGGGCGATAATAGGTTGCATGTAAACGCGCACCGGACACCGCCTCATAACAGTCCATGAGATCTTCACGTTCACGGAAAGCATAGAGGAACATGGTCATGGCGCCGACGTCGAGGGCATGCGCACCGATCCACAACAAATGATTGAGAATGCGGGTCACTTCATCAAACATGACGCGAATATACTGCGCACGTTCCGGCACCTGAACAGCCATCAGTTTTTCTATCGCCAGCACGTAACCGTGCTCGTTGCACATCATGGAAACGTAATCCAGACGGTCCATGTAGCCGATGCTCTGATTATAGGGTTTGGATTCGGCCAGCTTTTCCGTAGCACGATGCAACAGGCCAACATGCGGGTCAGCGCGCTCGATGACCTCGCCATCCATTTCCAGCACCAGGCGTAATACGCCATGCGCTGCAGGATGCTGCGGCCCAAAATTTAAAGTGTAATTACGAATTTCAGGCATCTGTGTTCTCCACAGTACTGTCTACTGCAGCATCGCTAAGACTATCGAAACGTCCATCATCACGGATCACGCGAGGCACCAGGACGCGAGGTTCAATGCTGACCGGCTGATAGATGACACGCTTCTGCTTTTCATCGTATTTCATCTCGACATGACCGATGAGCGGAAAATCTTTTCTGAACGGATGACCGACAAAGCCATAATCTGTGAGGATACGGCGCAGATCAGGATGACCGTTAAAAATTATACCAAACAGGTCGAAAGCTTCACGCTCAAACCAGTTGGCCGATGGCCAGATATCAAGCACCGAAGGCACCACGGGAACAGCATCATCCTCGCAATAAACACGGATTCGTAGCCGATGATTATTGCTTATCGACATCAGATGATAGACCGCAGCGAAGCGTGGTCGATCCTTGCTGACGTGGTCTGGCTCGTCACCAAAACGTAAGCGCGCACCCACGTTTGGCTCTACGCCACGGCTAAATCCGGTCGAGGAAGTTGATTCAGTTGCCCACTCAACATTACCGTATTCTGAATAATCCACACCACAGACATCGATGAGCTGCTCAAACTTTAGCGCGGCATCATCACGTAATGTTTCACAGACAGCGATGAGGTCTTTAGCTGCAACCTCGATGGTAACCTCACCATGCGCTACAACGTTAGACTGCAGCTTTGATGGGAAGGTATGGGCTAATGCCTGTGACAGATTCTGTACGTTCATGCCATCTACCCATAGGTCCTGGTTTTTGACTGTCCATGCTCTAACCCGGTAGCTGACGCAGGCGAACGTGCGATAGTATTAGTACGGCGTATTTTATTCTGTAACTGCAGGATACCGTATAACAAAGCTTCTGCTGTCGGAGGACACCCGGGCACATAAATATCAACAGGCACGATACGGTCACAACCACGTACCACCGAATAGGAATAGTGATAATAACCGCCGCCATTGGCACAGGACCCCATGGAGATAACCCAGCGCGGCTCGGCCATCTGGTCGTACACCTTACGTAAGGCTGGTGCCATTTTATTACACAGGGTGCCAGCAACGATCATCACATCAGATTGTCTTGGACTGGGACGGAACAGTATGCCAAAACGATCGAGATCGTATCGCGAGGCACCCGCCTGCATCATTTCAACCGCACAACAGGCCAGGCCAAAAGTCATCGGCCACATGGAACCTGTCCGTGCCCAGTTGATTAATTTATCAGCCGAGGTGGTAACAAAACCCTTTTCTAAAACACCTTCTATTCCCATTCCAGTGCTCCTTTTTTCCACTCATAGATGAAACCGATCACCAGGATGCCGAGAAAAACGCCCATCGCCAATAATCCGAACAATCCGATTTTGTCGAGCACGACTGCCCATGGGAATAAAAAAGCGATCTCGAGATCGAAGATGATAAACAGGATAGCGACCAGATAATAACGCACATCAAATTTCATTCGTGCGTCTTCAAAAGCCTCAAAACCACACTCAAACGGTGAGTTTTTAGCAGCGTCCGGTTTTGAAGGCGCGAGTACAAAACCGCCGACAAACATGGCACCAACACCGACCATTAAGCCAATGACAAGAAATATCAGTACTGGCAAGTAATTTTCGAGCATACTCTCGACCCTTTGGTTTGAAACTTCTTGGCCTATTCAATAGACGGAATATGATTAACGCATCCTGCGCTACTTTACATTATTTTTTTATGGCTTCCTGCAAGATTACATAATATGGTGCCGATGGCCGGACTCGAACCGGCACAGCTTGCGCCACACGCCCCTCAAGCGTGCGTGTCTACCAATTTCACCACATCGGCCTGTATAACAATAAAACCCACTGTGACCAATATAGTCAGTGTGACTACTCACCTATCGGTGCTGACACTTCCTCTCCTGCTGGCACTGGTACTCCTTCTTCAGCTGGAACTGGTACTCCTTCTTCAACTGGAACTGGCACTCCTTCTTCAGCCGGCACTAAATCATCTGTAGCAGCTGGCGCTTGCATCTCAGGCGCTGGCACTTCATCTGATGACATTTCTGCCGGCACCACTACTGCAGGAGTCGCTAATTTATCAAGCACACTGTCAACCTGTACTTCTCGATGTGATGCCAGATAAGCTAGCACCAGACTATTGATAAAAAAAGCTGTGGCAAAAATAGCGGTGGTCTTGCTCAAAAAATTAGCTGAACCAGTCGCGCCAAAAACACTGCCCGAACCACCACCAAAAGAGGCGCCTGCAGACGCTCCGGCACCTTTTTGCAGCAACACCAGGGTTATTATGCCCAATGATAAAATAACATGTAATACGAGAAGAAGAATATCCACTAAAAGAACCTGCTAACTATAATTATTCCGCTGCCTGACAGATCATCAGAAAATCTTCTGCTTTCAATGAGGCACCACCAATCAGACCACCATCAATATCGGGCTGAGCGATCAACTCTGCGGCATTAGCAGGATTCATACTGCCACCATAAAGAATACGCAAACCCTCAGCAACACCTGCATTTAAACCCGCTATTTTACCGCGAATAAACGCATGCACTTCCTGAGCCTGCTCAGGTGATGCTGTTTTACCAGTACCGATTGCCCATACTGGCTCATATGCAATAACACCGTCAGCCAAAGCCTCAACACCTTCTAAAGCAATCACAGCATCTATCTGACGTGCACAAACATCATTTGTTATACCTGACTCACGCTCTTCCAGGGTTTCACCAATACAGAAAATCGGCTTAACACCATTACGACGTGCGGCAGCAAATCGCCTGGCCACTAATTCATCGCTTTCGCCGTACAATGCGCGACGCTCAGAGTGTCCAACGATGGCATATTCACAGCCAACATCTTTTAACATCTCACCAGAAATTTCACCAGTGAATGCGCCTTTATCTTGGTCACAGATATTTTGCGATCCGACTTTAATAGCAGTGCCATCAGTAGCACCAGAAACCCGAGAAATATAAACCGCCGGTGGACAGACAACGACTTCAGCTTTAGTAACTGAGCCCATACCTTGCTTGATACCCGTCATCAATTCTTTGACTGATTCACTGGAACCGTTCATCTTCCAGTTGCCAGCTACCATCACCTGACGCATTACATTCTCCAACGATGTTTTAAAGGCTGTGAAGGATACCTGCCGGCACTGAATAAATCAATGATTATAAAGGTGATTTATTGAGTAAAAACGATGAGAAGCGCAGTGATCGCGCGTTTTATATTTTTTTCAATAACTTATAGATGAACCCAATAAATAATATTTATTGCATAATAGATATTCTATGGCCCCGGGATGACACCCATTTAGCAAAGCCAGCAATAAGCCGCTTTACTCAACTCGATAACCAGGGCAGATTTTGTTTACGCAGCCAGAGAAGCCTGCATCACCTGATCAGCAATCTCGTTAGCCAGCTGAACGACTAAAAGACTGTCTTCGCCTTCAACCATCACACGAATCAGAGGCTCAGTCCCTGAAGGTCTTAATAAAACACGTCCGCGACCATTGAGCCTGGTTTCAGCCTGATACACAGATTGCATTACAGCACTCGATTGCATCGGGTTAGCACTTCCCTGTAATGGTACGTTGATCATCACCTGAGGAAACTTTTTCATGCCAGATTTGGCATCAAATAAAGAAATTCGCTCTTTCACCAGGTAAGCCAGCACCTGCAGCGCAGAGACAATACCATCACCTGTCGTAGTGCGATCTAAACAGATAATATGACCTGATGATTCACCACCGATTGCCCAGCCATTAGCATTCAGTGTTTCCAGCACATAACGATCACCTACTTTACTGCGCACGAACTCCAGACCTAAATCTTTGAGCGCCAGCTCCATGCCAAGGTTAGACATTAAGGTTCCTACTACACCACCGATACTGGAATCGTCACTCAATCGCGAGCGTGCAATAATGTATAATAGTTCGTCGCCATCCACGACTTCACCCTTGTGATCGACCATCAGCACGCGGTCACCATCACCATCAAAGGCGATACCTAGATCCGCACCTTCAACTTTCACCCGGGTGATCAGATTTTCCGGGTGGGTTGAGCCACACTCAACATTGATGTTCAATCCATCCGGAAGATGACCGATAGTAATGACTTTAGCGCCCAGTTCAGAAAAAACTTTCGGTGCGATATCATAGGTGGCACCATTGGAGCAGTCTAAAACGATTTTCAGGCCGTTAAGCCTAATATTGATAGGGATAGATGCTTTACAGGCTTCGATATATCGCCCATGTGCATCGGTGATGCGTCGAGCTTTACCCAGTGCGGATGAATCAACAATCTCCATTTCAGAATCATACATGGCTTCGATTGCATGCTCGATATCATCTCCCAGCTTTTCGCCCTGTGCCGAAAAAAACTTTAGCCCGTTATCATAATATGGATTATGCGAAGCACTGATAACGATTCCTGCAGATGCACGCAGGGTTCGTGTCAAATAAGCAATACCCGGTGTCGGCATCGGTCCGAGCAGCTCGATGTCGACGCCAGCAGCAGACAGTCCTGCTTCCAGTGCAGACTCGAACATATAGCCTGATATCCGCGTATCCTTGCCGATTACCACCCGATTTACCTGTTTTCCATTGGTCTGATGAGAAGCGAGCACACGGCCCACAGCCCAGCCCAGCTTGAGCACTTTTTCAGGACTCATTAAACCCTGCCCTACTTTCCCTCGGATACCGTCAGTACCAAAATATTTTTTTGTCATCACAAAACCTTTAACTTTATAATCCTGATCAGATTAACTGACCCCATTTTAACTCAGGCCACCGCCTGACATAATTTTAATGCATCACAGGTTTCTGCCACGTCATGCACCCGAAAAAATCGCGCACCTTTTTCATAAGCAATGACTACAGCCGATGTGCTAGCAACCAGCCTTTCGTTTACTGCTCTATCAAGCAACAGACCAAACATGCTTTTTCTTGAGACTCCGACTAATACCGGATAACCCAGCGCACAGAACTGATTTATCTCTCTCAATAAAGATAGATTATTTTCCAGGCTTTTGCCAAAACCAAAGCCTGGATCAATGATAATATTTTGTTCACCTACTCCCGCCGAGATACAGGTACTTGCCCGTGCTGTTAAAAACTGCCTGACTTCATCGACCACATCCAGATAATACGGGTTATCCTGCATGGTCGGTGGCATCCCCTGCTTATGCATCAAACATACCGGCAGCTGATATCTGACACAAACTTCTACTGCACCGTCCGCCTGCAAGGCATTAACATCATTGACCATACTGGCGCCAGCCTCTATCGCCGCCTGCATCAGCGGGGGCTTGCTGGTATCGATAGAGATAGCAACATCGGAATGTTGCCGTATTTTTTCAATGATGGGTATAACCCGGTCCAGCTCTTCCTGAAGAGAGACTGGCACTGCACCGGGACGTGTCGATTCACCACCGATATCGATGACTTCAGCACCCTGTGACCGCATCGTCAACGCATGCTTTAATGCCTTATCCAGTTGCCGATAGCGACCACCGTCTGAGAAGGAATCGGGCGTTACATTCAATATACCCATGACAACCCACTGGCCCGAACGTATTTTTTCAAGTAGCTGCTGCACGACTTACCAAAGGTACATTTATTTAACTGTCAGGGCGTTAAACATAATTGAATTGTTGAAATTCTATAAACAGAAAGGGGCCATCGCCCCTTTCTGATACTATCATTTCATCATCGCTGAATGATTGCTTGCCAATGTTAATGCTGCCCGGCAGGCCCACCGATGGTGGCATCCTTACTGGCATCTTTACTGGCTTTTTTGCCTGAGACACCTGTACTGCTGGCATTATCATCATCGTCCAGATCAGTCCAGTCTTTTGGTGGTGGCACTTCTCTGCCTTCCATCAATGCATCTATCTGTTCAACGTCAATGGTTTCATATTTCATCAGAGCATCAGTCATATTATGCAGGATGTCGATGCGCTCTTTTAATAAGGTTTCAGCACGTTCATAGTTACGATCGATCAAGCTGCGAATTTCTTCATCGATGATACGAGCGGTATTATCACCCATATTTTTATGCTGTGTTACGGAGCGACCAAGAAAAACTTCGCCTTCATCTTCAGAATACACCAACGGTCCCAAACGCTCAGACAAACCCCACTTGGTTACCATGTTACGCGCTATATCAGTGGCCCGCTCAATATCATTTGAAGCACCTGTAGTCACACTGTCCTTACCAAAAATCAGCTCTTCAGCGATACGGCCACCGAACAGGCTGGAAATCTGACTCTCCAGCTGCTTTTTAGTCAGGCTGTAACGATCCTCTTCTGGCAGGAACATAGTTACGCCTAAAGCACGCCCACGAGGAATGATACTGACTTTATAGACGGGATCATGATCAGGCACCAGTCGACCAACAATCGCGTGACCTGCTTCATGATAAGCGGTGAGTTTTTTCTCTTTTTCAGACATTACCATGCTGCGACGCTCAGCGCCCATCATGATCTTATCTTTTGCTCGTTCGAAATGAGACATATCTACGTTTTTGCTATTTTCACGTGCCGCAAATAAAGCTGCTTCATTCACCAGGTTCGCCAGATCAGCGCCTGAGAAACCAGGTGTGCCTCGAGCGATAATCGCTGGTTTAACGTCGTCATTCACCGGCAACTTACGCATATGTACTTTTAGAATTTGCTCGCGGCCACGTATATCCGGCAGAGGCACAACCACCTGACGGTCAAAACGACCTGGTCGCAATAAGGCGGGATCCAGGACATCAGGACGATTGGTTGCCGCAATCACGATGACACCTTCACTGCCTTCAAAACCATCCATCTCAACCAGTAACTGGTTCAGCGTCTGTTCGCGTTCATCATGACCGCCGCCCAGACCGGCACCGCGATGACGACCAACAGCATCTATCTCATCGATAAAGATGATACAGGGTGCGTGTTTCTTAGCGGTATCAAACATATCACGTACGCGTGAAGCACCGACACCAACAAACATTTCAACAAAATCAGAACCGGATATGGTGAAAAAGGGTACTTTAGCTTCGCCAGCAATAGCTCGTGCCAGTAAAGTTTTACCGGTACCCGGAGAACCTACCATCAGTACGCCGCTGGGAATTTTACCGCCCAGTTTCTGAAATTTGCTTGGGTCACGCAAGAAGTCAACAAGCTCAGAAACTTCTTCTTTCGCTTCCTCCGCACCTGCGACATCTTTGAAGGTGACTTTAATCTCATCCTCACCCAGCATGCGTGCCTTGCTTTTTCCGAAAGACATAGCTCCGCGACCACCGCCACCGCCCTGCATCTGGCGCATGAAAAATATCCAGATACCAATGAGCAGGAGGAAAGGAAACCATGAAATAAAGATAGTCATCAATAATGACTGACCTTCTGGCGGGGTTGCTGTAATCTCAACATTATTGTCCAGCAATTCACCTACCATCGCGGCATTATTAGTCTCGGGACTATATGTCTTAAACACGCTTCCGGTATTGGTTTTACCCTTGATGTCTCGGCCCTCAACGGTAACCTGCGCCACCTGACCTGACTTCACCATCTCGATATAGGTCGAGTACGGTAATGTCTGTGCACTACCTGTTGTTTTACTGAAATTGCTGAACACAGACAGTAAGACTACTGCAATGACAGCCCATAAAACCAAATTCTTTGCCAGATCGTTCACTTGATCACTCCAGATTAGACCCGCTCATTAAAGCGGATTACAATAATTATTCTAACTTACACCAGTTTATAGTCTATTGCCAAGAAAACCCGTTGCCAGCGCATAGATCTCACGACTTCTTGGACGTGAGGCTTTGGGTTTGCGCATAACTACTTTCGAAAAACTGGTTTTCAGCTCCTTGCTGTAAGCTTCGAAACCTTCACCCTGAAAAAGTTTCACCAGAAGTCCACCACCGGGACCAAGAACCTGTCGTGCAAGATCCAGCGCCAGTTCACATAAATGATATGCTCTCGGCATATCCACAGAACCCATGCCACTTATATTGGGGGCCATATCAGATATTACAAGGTCTGCCTTTCTATTATTCATCACCCCCATTAACTCTTCAAAAACAGCATCTTCGCGAAAATCTCCTTCGATGATAATCACTCCCTCGATCGGATCCATGGGTAGAATATCCAGCGCGATGACAGTGCCGTTTTTGCACAATTTTTTTACGCAATATTCAGACCAGCCTCCTGGCGCGGCGCCGAGGTCGATAATTGTCATGCCAGGCTTGATGATATGGTCCTTTTCGTCAATTTCGATGAGTTTATAAATAGCACGTGAGCGGTAACCATCTAGCTGAGAACGGCGCACGTACTCATCATCAAAATGCTCTTTTAACCAGCTTTTACTGCTTTTGCTTTTTGCCATGCGCTTATTTTAGGTGCCGCGTAAAACGCTATTTAATATTTAAAGTAATGAGGGATATTATATGTTTTTGGTGTCTGGGACAGATCAAAAAAGCGTTCGTATGAGTCACCGCTTTATTGTTTGATATCATTCGTGCTTTATGCCCAACCCGTTGCAGTACTTACCGGGTTTTATGCTGTTTTTATGAGTTGGTTTTTATGCCGATGGCAAAGCGATGATTGATTTGTCAGGATTGACCCGATAAACCGTCAATGTTTTGCCTATCGACTGCACTTCTTCCGCATGGCTTTTTTTGCATATTTCATCCGAAACCTGTTTGCGTAGATCACGATCATCTACAGACAGCTTTATCTTGACCAGTTCATGGTGCGTTAGGGCAATATCGAGCTCGTTCAATACTTCGTCTGTCAGCCCTTTTTGCCCCATCATGATGACAGGCTTTAACTCATGGCATTTTGAACGCAGGAATTTGATTTGTTTTTTAGAAAGGGACATCAGGTTATTAAATCAGATATATCTGATTTTAACGATTTCCAGCGAGCGCAGACCGCCGGGAGTTTTCACTTCAGCGACATCGCCTTCTTCTTTGCCGATTAATGCGCGTGCGATTGGTGAACTGATAGAGATCATGTTATTTTTGATATCAGCTTCATCATCACCGACGATCTGGTAGGTTAATTCGTCGCCCGTTTCTTCATCGGCGACATCCACGGTGGCGCCGAAGACGACCTTGCCATGCGCATTCACAGCGGTGACGTCAATGATAGTGGCATTTCCCAGCTTGCCTTCAATGTCTTTTATTCGGCCTTCGATAAAACTTTGCTGCTCACGCGCGGCATGGTATTCAGCATTTTCTTTTAAGTCACCATGTTCACGCGCAGTAGCAATCGCTTCGATCACTCTGGGCCGATCTACAGACTTCAGTTGATGCAACTCTTCCTGTAATTTATTCGCACCGCGTACGGTGATTGGCACTTTATTCACACTATAGCCTCTTGCATATCCTGCTTGATCACTTTATGCAAATCCTGCAATCGGGTGACATTATTTACTTTCAGATAATCTAATGCTAACACAGTGGCATTCGCACCAGCGATAGTCGTAGTGTAACTTACCTTATGCTGCAAAGCCGATGCGCGAATAGTGTAAGAATCCTCAATCGCCTTCTTACCTTCTGTGGTATTTATGATTAAGGCAATATCGCCATTTTTGATCATGTCGACGATATGAGGGCGCCCTTCGAAGACCTTGTTCACCTGCTTAAACTCGATACCCGCTGCCTTCAACGCTTTACCGGTACCACTGGTTGCGACCAGTTTAAATCCTTTCTCGACAAGCTCTCTACCCAGCGATACGGCATGTTCTCGATCCCGCTCGCGAACACTGATAAATACACGGCCTTTAGTCGGCAATACAACACCGGCGCCCAACTGAGCCTTGGCAAAAGCTTCCCCGAAACTATCGCCGATACCCATCACTTCACCAGTCGATTTCATTTCCGGACCGAGCAGCGGATCGACTCCGGGAAATTTGACAAAGGGGAATACCGATTCTTTAACGGCGTAATTCTTCGGCACAACCTCTGCTGTAATACCCTGCTCTTTTAACGATTTACCGGCCATACAGCGAGCAGCGATTTTTGCCAGTGGCACACCGGTGGCTTTAGAAACAAACGGTACCGTACGCGAGGCTCGTGGATTGACTTCCAGCAGGTAAATATTTTCACCCTGCTCGGAAAACTGGATAGCGAACTGAATATTCATCAACCCTACCACACCCAGTTTCAAGGCTAACTGGCGCGTCTGTTCCCGTAGCTGATCCTGTACATCTTCGGATAATGAATAGGGCGGTAAAGAACAGGCGGAATCACCGGAATGCACCCCTGCCTGCTCGATATGCTCCATGATACTGCCGATCAATACCTGCTCACCATCACAGATCGCGTCGACATCGACTTCCACCGCATCATCAAGAAAACGGTCAAGCAACACCGGCGCGTCATTGGAAACACTGACGGCGTTTTTCATATAAAACTTGAGGTCGGCTTCGTTATAAACGATCTCCATGGCACGGCCACCCAACACGTAGGAAGGACGCACCACCAGCGGAAAACCTATTTCAGCGGCTTTGGCTACCGCTTCATCTGCAGAGCGCGCAAGTCGATTCGGCGGCTGCTTCAGACCCAGTTCGTTGACCACCTGCTGGAAGCGTTCACGGTCTTCTGCCAGATCGATACAGTCCGGCGTGGTACCGATCACGGGTACACCATGCGCCTCCAGCGCACGCGCAAGTTTAAGCGGTGTCTGCCCGCCATACTGCACGATGACCCCTATGGGTTTTTCTTTATCCATGACTTCGAGCACATCTTCCAGTGTTAAAGGTTCGAAATACAGACGATCTGAGGTGTCATAGTCGGTGGATACGGTTTCAGGGTTACAGTTGATCATGATGGTCTCATAACCATCTTCACGCATGGCAAAAGCGGCATGCACACAGCAATAATCAAACTCGATACCCTGGCCAATGCGATTCGGGCCACCACCCAGGACGACAATTTTTTCCCGGTCGCTGACATTCGCTTCGCACTCTTCTTCATAGGTGGAGTACATGTAAGCAGTGGATGTGGCAAATTCTGCGGCACAGGTATCAACGCGTTTATAGACCGGGCGGATGTCCAGCGAATGGCGATATTGACGCATGGTCCTGCTATCGACATTCAACAGTCCGGCGAGTCGGCTATCAGAGAAGCCTTTGCGCTTTAACTGGTAGAGTTCATCTCTGGATAGACTGTCTAACTCTCTGCCGATGAGTGCCTGCTCTATCTTGATCAGCTCTTCAATCTGCACTAAAAACCATGGATCGATCTTGGTGAGATTAAACATTTTTTCGTTTGAATAACCGCGCCGGTAGGCATCACCGACATACAAAAGGCGATCAGCGCCGGCCAGACTTAATTCCTGATTGAGGAACGATTCAACTTCATCTTCCGCCATATCGGGATCTAACACAGAACTCAGGCCATCGATGTCGACTTCCAGGCCGCGCAGTGCTTTTTGCAGTGACTCCTGGAAAGTACGGCCGATAGCCATGACTTCACCCACCGATTTCATCTGTGTGGTCAGGCGATTTTCTGCCTGCGGGAATTTCTCGAAAGTAAAACGTGGAATCTTTGTCACCACGTAATCGATGGAGGGCTCGAACGATGCCGGTGTCGCGCCGCCGGTAATATCGTTCTGCAGTTCATCCAGGGTATAGCCTATGGCCAGTTTGGCCGCAATTTTTGCAATCGGGAAACCGGTCGCTTTGGAGGCTAACGCCGAAGATCGTGAGACACGCGGGTTCATCTCGATGATGGTCATGCGGCCGTCTTCCGGATTTACCGAGAACTGCACATTAGAACCACCGGTTTCAACACCAATCTTGCGCAATACCGCAATCGATGCATCACGCATGCGCTGGTATTCTTTATCGGTGAGGGTTTGTGCCGGGGCGACTGTTATAGAGTCACCAGTGTGAATACCCATCGGGTCGAGGTTTTCAATCGAGCAAACAATGATGCAGTTATCATTTTTGTCTCGTACCACTTCCATCTCGTATTCTTTCCAGCCGAGAATAGACTCCTCAACCAGTAATTCACTTACGGGCGATAAATCTAAACCACGGCGGCATATTTCATCAAATTCGTCTTTATTGTAAGCGATACCCCCGCCACTGCCACCCATGGTAAAAGACGGGCGAACAATGGTGGGATAACCGACCTGTGCCTGCACCTGATAAGCCTCTTCCATGCTGTGCGCAATCGCCGCCCGTGGCATATCCAGCCCGAGTTCTTCCATGGCGTTTTTGAATCGCTCGCGATCTTCGGCCATGTCGATGGCATCTTTACTGGCACCGATCATCTCTACATCAAATTTTTTGAGGATGCCTTCACGGTCCAGATCGAGTGCACAGTTCAACGCCGTCTGCCCACCCATGGTTGGCAATAACGCATCCGGCCTTTCTTTCTCGATAATGACCGCCAGAGTCTGCCAGTTAATCGGTTCGATATAGGTAGCGTCAGCGATTTCCGGGTCAGTCATGATGGTTGCCGGATTGGAGTTCACCAGGATAACGCGCAGCCCTTCTTCTTTTAACGCCTTGCATGCCTGTGCGCCGGAATAGTCAAATTCGCAGGCCTGGCCGATAACGATGGGTCCGGCACCAATGATTAAAACGCTGTTTATGTCGCTTCTTTTAGGCATTAGTGCGGTCCTGATTAGCGGCCTGTGCAGCAATCATTAAGTCGATAAAGTGATCAAATACCGGCGCGATATCATGCGGACCGGGGCTGGCTTCAGGGTGACCCTGAAAACCGAAAGCCGGTCTATCGGTACGATGAATCCCCTGCAGGGAACCATCAAATAATGAGCGGTAGGTGGCTTCTAAATTGGCCGGCAGACTGCTCTCATCGACAGCAAATCCATGGTTCTGACTGGTTATCATGACTTTTTTAGTTGCCAGATCCTGCACCGGATGATTGGCGCCGTGATGTCCGAACTTCATCTTCACGGTCTTTGCACCGCAGGCTAAAGCCAGCAGCTGGTGTCCCAGGCAGATGCCGAAGACAGGCAGCTCGGTCTGCAGAATCTGCTGTATCGCTTCGATCGCATAATCACATGGCTCCGGGTCACCGGGACCATTGGACAAAAACACACCATCTGGCTGCATTGCTAACACATCAGTGGCTGTGGTTTTTGCAGGCACCACGGTTACCCTGCAGCCGCGCTCGACCAGCATGCGCAAGATATTGCGTTTTACACCGTAGTCATAGGCCACCACGTGAAACTGCGTGTCCACATTCTCTTTCGGCTGATTCGTGTCCAGGTCCCAGACACTATCCGTCCATTGATATGATTTGACAGTGGTCACTTCTTTCGCCAGATCCATACCTTTCAAACCGGCGAACGATTTTGCTTTGGCAATTACCGCAGCGTCATCAATATTATCACCCGCGACGATACAACCGCCCATGGCACCTTTATCACGCAGAATGCGAGTCAAACGACGGGTATCGATGTCTGAAATGGCAACGACCTTATTGTCTACGAGGTAATCATGCAGACTTTTTTCACTACGCCAGTTACTCATGATCATGGAGCTATCGCGGATCACCAGGCCGCTGGCATAAACGCCATCAGCTTCTTCATCACCTGCACTGGTGCCGACATTGCCGATATGAGGGTAGGTTAAGGTAACGATCTGCTGACTGTAGGACGGGTCGGTGAGGATCTCCTGGTAACCTGTAATCGCTGTATTAAATACCACTTCGCCGATGGTCTCACCGGAAACGCCAATGGACTTGCCATAAAACAAGCTCCCATCTTCAAGCGCTAACACAGCAGTGGTCAATACATTCTCCAGAAGCGCGACTCATGATTATGAATCGACATACAAATAACTCGGGGTATCATACCCGATTTTAGATCGGAATCAGATATGAAAAAGGCCGGTACAAATCCTGTCGAATTTGGCCAGCCTCTAACTCAGATATATACGCCCTGAGTGCAAAAATAATGGCGTCCCCAAGGGGAGTCGAACCCCTGTTGCCGGGATGAAAACCCGGTGTCCTAGGCCTCTAGACGATGGGGACACACGCGTTGCAACATCATCGTTAGGCCCTGCTACAACGGGCGGGAAGTCTACGTGGGAATTGACTGGTCGTCAACACCAAGGGCGCGATAACCGGGAAAAAATAATAAGAAAAAGCTAATATGCGTTCTTATGAACCAGGCCACGGAAAATCGTCATGAAAATAATTTTTATGTCCAGCCATAATGACCAGTTTTCGATGTAATACAGGTCGTGTTCAATGCGCGTGTGTAAACAGGTATTACCTCGCCAGCCATGCACCTGTGCCCAGCCAGTAAGACCTGCTTTGACCAGATGTTTTTTCATGTAGTGCGGAATCTCGTCCTTGTATTTTTCAACGAACATCGGGCGTTCCGGTCGAGGACCAATCAATGACATTTTACCTTGAAGTACATTAAGCAACTGCGGCAATTCATCGAGACTGGTTTTACGCAAAAATTTTCCGAACCTGGTGGCACGCTTATCCACCTGGCTTGCCCAAACCGGCCCGGTTTCTTTCTCAGCTTCGATAGGCATAGAGCGAAATTTATACATGGTAAACTCATGCCCGTTCCAGCCGACACGTCGCTGACGATATAAAATCGGACCTGGTGAACTCAATTTCACACCAATTGCAATCAGCAGCATCACTGGACTGGCAAAAATCAGTAAAATTGCTGAAAGCACATAATCCTCAATAGTTTTGATAAACTCATTCATGCCATCAATAGCTGAATAAGAGATATTAACCACAGGCACGCCTGCAATTTCAGATAATGAATGATGCATTAACTGGTATTCAAAAATATCAGGCACATAGCGGATTTCTGCAACAGAACCGTCTAATGTGGATATAACCTTGCGTATCGTCGCCTCTTCACTATGGGGCAATGAAATCCATACCTGATCAACGCCGCCCTGATCAACATAATTACGCAGTTCAGATATGTCAGAAATGATTTTTTTATTTTTTAACCAGGAAGGTAGCTTGCTGGTATCAGTACCAAACAATGCTGAGATCTCAAGGCCGAACCAGCTGGAATAACGCAGTCTGTCCGCTACCACCGCAGCCTGCTCGCCGGTACCAACGATGACGATGTGCCGATGATTGTAGCCACTGGAACGCAGCCAGCGTAAAACAATGCGCATTAACACACGCATACTAACAAGCACTAGC
>Ga0316188_10000276_pt1 | contig 20491 bp, 18 predicted proteins | sample Phiworburrow1_MG_FD_204933 | JGI IMG/M metagenome (GOLD analysis project Ga0316188, IMG submission 204933) | Coastal sediment microbial communities from Maine, United States - Phippsburg worm burrow 1 | ecosystem: Environmental > Aquatic > Marine > Coastal > Sediment | place: USA: Maine... | reverse complement strand
CCGCCTGTTGTTCGCTGGAGCAAAAAAGCCGGGCATAGAAACTTGGAGTCAGGTTATTGCGTGCTGAATTGCTCATGAATCGTCTGGTTCTATTTCGGAAGTGCCGGGGTGCCATGCGCCAGCATCGGTACTTCGATCTGTCGATCGGTTAGGGCCGAATGCCGATTAACTGCAATAACTCCAGCGGGTGCGAGGCCATGGCGTCCGCACCCCACTGGCTGGGATCGCTGCCAGGCTCCAGGTAACCGTAACCGGCGGCGATGACGGGCATGCCGGCTGCTCTTGCGGCATCGATGTCTCTGGCCGCATCGCCGACATACAGGCAGTTCTCAGCCTTTAGTCCTATGATTTGGGCCGCATGCAGCAAAGACATGGGATGGGGTTTTGCCCGTTCACAGGTATCTCCGGAAATTACACAGGCGGCCCGTGTGTGAATATTCAACGCTTCTACCAGCGGCATGGTGAGCCAACCGGGTTTGTTGGTTACGATGCCCCAGATAATTCCCTGCCTTTCAAGAACGTCCAGGACTTCGTCCATACCCTCAAACAATTTTGAATGGGTGCTGATATCGCTCTCATACAAGTTCAGGAATCGCTGCCGCAGCCCTTCGTATTCCGGATGAGGCGTGTCGATATCAAAACCCAGTCCCAGCAGGCCGCGAGCGCCATTGGATACATGCGGCCTGATGCTCTCGTAGGGCAGTCCGGGTTTGCCGTGCTCTGCCAGCAGTTGATTAAGTGCGCAGGCCATGTCCGGGGCGGTATCTACCAGGGTACCGTCCAGGTCGAACAGCACGCTCATGGGTCGGTAGTCAGGACTCATTGGCCCGCTGTCCCGCCCAGTTGGCAGTGCATGAGGTAGTTCACGTCGACGTTATCACCCAGGTAGAAATTCTGGTGCAAGGGGTGGTAATGCAAGCCAGCCATGCCGCTAATGCTCAGCCCGGCGCGCCGGCACCAGGCGCCCAGTTCTGAGGGGCGAATAAATTTCTTGTAGTCGTGGGTGCCGGTAGGAAGCATACGCATTATGTATTCGGCTCCAAGCACCGCCAGCAGGTAGGCCTTGGGGTTGCGGTTCAAGGTCGAGAAAAATACAGTGCCGCCAGGCCGCACCAGGGTGCTGCAGGCACGCACTACCGATTCAGGGTCCGGAACGTGCTCCAGCATTTCCATACAGGTAATGATATCGAAGCTGCCAGGTTGTTCCTCGGCCAACTCTTCAATGCTGATTTTCCGGTAATCCACCTCGAGCTCGCTTTCCAGCAGGTGCAGCCTGGCTACCTCGAGCGATGCTTCGGCCAGGTCCACACCGGTAACCTGGGCGCCCTCGGAGGCCATAGCCTCGCTTAGCAGTCCGGCGCCACAGCCAACATCCAGCACCCGATTTCCTGTGAGTTCGCTGCGCTCACGGATGTACTGCAGGCGCACAGGATTTATCAGGTGAAGCGGGCGCATTTCACCCTCGGGGTCCCACCAGCGGTAGGCGAGGGCTTCGAATTGAGCAATTTCGCGTTCGTCGACGTTGGCTTTTGAGGTCATGTTTGTAGCTTATCCGTTTATCCCAAATCCTGACAGGCGTTTTGCCCAGCGGGCTGATTTTTCAAACAGGGATTTCTCATTAACATTCTTTAGACGACGATCTTCCAGCAGCTGTCGGCCGCCTATCCACACATCGCTTACATCGCTGTCCTCAGCGCAGTACACCAGCTGGGAGACCGGGTCGTATAGCGGCTGCAAGTGCAGGGAGTGCATATCGACGCAGCAGATATCCGCCCACTTTCCAGGCTCCAGGGAGCCAATCTGATCTTCCAGTCCCAGGGCCCTGGCGCCGTTAATCGTGGCCATTTCCAGTATTTGGGCTGCTGGCAATGCAGCGGCGTCTCCGGTGCTAAGCTTTCCAAGTAACGCGGCGCTGCGCATTTCGCCAAGCATCGAAAGGTCGTTGTTGCTGGCGGCGCCATCGGTACCCAGGCACACGTTAACTCCCAGGTCTCTCAAGGTGACCACCTGGCAAGTGCCGCTGGCCAGTTTCATGTTTGATTCCGGGCAATGAACCACGCTGATGTTGCCCTCCGAGGCCATGGTGAGATCCGCATCGTCCAGGCATGTCATGTGTACGGCCACCAGTTGGCGGCTCATGAGGCCCAGCCTTTGCAAGCGGGCCACCGGGCGCTCGCCGCTGCTGTGGAGCGCCTCGTCGACCTCCCGGGCGGTTTCGTGCAGGTGCATGTGTACCGGCAATTCCAGTTCGTTTGCCAGCTTGCAGATGCGGGACAGGGATTCGTCGCTCACGGTATAGGGGGCATGGGGTGCAAATGCGGTGCTGATTAACGGGTGACCCCGATAGGCATCGTGAACCTCAAGGCCCTTGGCAAAACACTCTTCAGCCGACTTGGCCCATGCGGTCTCGAGTTCGATGATGGGCATGCCCACCACCATTCGCATACCCAAACTGGCTGCGGTGCCCGCGGTAACTTCCGGGAAAAAGTACATGTCGCTGGCACAGGTGGTGCCACCCCGGATCATCTCGGCAAGGGCGAGTTCGGTGCCATCGCGAACGAAGTCCGGGCCTACCCATTCCTGCTCCGCAGGCCAGATGTGTTCCCGCAGCCACTCTTCCAGGGGCAAGTCATCTGCGATACCGCGGAACAGGGTCATTGCCAGGTGGGTATGGGCGTTGACAAGACCGGGAATCAAGGTGTGATTTGGGCGCTCCAGCCAGTTTGAGGTCGAGTATTTTTCCCGGGCCTCGTTTTCCGGGAGGAGATCCAGGATGCGCCCCTGGTGGATTACCAGGGCGTGATTCTCCAGCGGGGCAGCGGGAATGACCGGTACGATGTAGCTGGCTGAAACGATGGTATCGACTTGTTGCGTCATCGGGCATTTTCCTGTTCAAGCCCTGACGCCTTGTTTGCCGGCCAGGATGGCGTGAAAAGCCGTATTATAAGCAAGGTGGCTTCAGTAGCCACCGCGTGATGGTTGAATCTTGCTGGTCAGGAGTGAATTGATGGTCGACACCACGAAAATCCAGCCGGTTAGCTGGAGCAACGACAGACTGGTACTGATGGACCAAAGGTTGCTGCCTGGCAAGGAAGAATACCTGCACCTGGAGACGGTCGCCGAGGTCGCCAGGGCGATCACAGACCTGGTTGTGCGTGGCGCCCCGGCGATTGGTGTGACCGCTGCCTACGGGGCCGTACTGGCGGCTCGTGCGCGGCTGGAGGAGAACTGCGATCATTGGAAAAGCCTGCTGATACAGGACCTGGATATGCTGGCGGCGGCCCGGCCCACCGCTGTGAACCTGGTCTGGGCGGTTGATCGAATGCGGCTTTGCGTAGAGACCACCGGGCGGTCAGAACTGCTGGGAAGCATGTTCGAGCTGGCCTGCCTGATTCATCGCCAGGACATCGAAGCGAATCACCTGATGGGCGATTTGGGCGCCGAATTGATGGATGCTGACAGCGGCGTTTTGACTCACTGCAACGCCGGTGCGTTGGCTACAGGGGGTTACGGAACTGCCCTGGGAGTGATTCGTTCTGCCTGGAAAGCCGGGAAAGTATCCCGGGTATTCGCGGACGAGACCCGCCCCTGGTTGCAGGGCGCCCGGTTGACTGCCTGGGAACTGGCCCGCTCGGAGATTCCCGTTACCCTTATCACCGACTCAGCTGCCGCCACGTTCATGCGCGAGGGCAAGGTTCAGTGGGTTGTGGTGGGTGCCGACCGGATTACCGCAAACGGGGATGTAATTAACAAGATAGGCACCTACTCCCTGGCGGTGCTGGCCCGGGCCCATGGAGTGCGCTTCATGGTGGTGGCGCCCACCTCCACCGTGGATCACCAGACGGCCTCGGGCGATCAGGTCAGCATCGAGGCTCGCGACTGGTCAGAAATATGGGCTGCAACCGGCTCAGAGCGGCCTCCTGAGGGCGTGTCAGTGTCAAATCGAGTGTTCGATGTGACGCCGGCGGAGCTGGTGGATGTGATCGTGACGGAGAAGGGGTGTCTAAAGGCCCCGTTTGGCCAGGCAATTGCCAGTCTGAAAGATCGATAAAAACGGTCCTTTCAGGCTGCATGAACGGCCCGATTTGTGTTAGAATTTCACGCTTTGAAGCTGGCGACGCGAAATACCTAAAATCCAGCTTTTTCATCGGCTTAACTATTTGCTGGTCATTTGACCGCGAGTCTTGTACATGACTGATATTACCCCCGAAATTATCCCGGTAAATCTAGAAGACGAGATGAGGCGTTCCTACCTCGATTACGCGATGAGCGTGATCGTCGGAAGAGCGCTTCCAGACGTGCGAGACGGTCTGAAACCGGTTCATCGGCGTGTGCTTTTTGCCATGCGAGAATTGGGTAATGATTTTAACAAGCCGTACAAGAAATCAGCCCGTGTGGTTGGTGATGTTATCGGTAAATACCATCCCCATGGTGATTCGGCTGTTTACGACACCATCGTGCGTATGGCTCAGCCGTTTTCCATGCGCTACATGCTGGTGGACGGGCAGGGTAACTTTGGTTCGGTAGATGGCGATGCGCCGGCGGCCATGCGTTACACCGAAGTGCGAATGGCCAAGATTGCCCATGAATTGCTGGCGGACATTGAAAAAGAAACCGTCGACTTCACCCCTAACTACGATGAGTCCGAGTCTGAGCCCAGCGTTCTGCCTACCCGCATACCGAACCTGCTGGTTAACGGATCGGCAGGAATCGCAGTGGGAATGGCGACCAATATTCCTCCCCACAACCTGGGTGAAGTAGTCGATGCCTGTCTTGCCACCATCGACAACCCCGATATTTCCTTGCCGGAGCTTATGCAGTTGATTCCGGGCCCGGACTTTCCGACAGCGGGAATCATCAACGGCGCACAGGGCATTCTTGAAGCCTATCGCACCGGCCGTGGCCGTATTCACGTACGTGCGCTGAGCCACATAGAGCGCAACGAGAGCAATGGCAAGGAATCCATCATCGTTACCGAGCTTCCGTACCAGGTGAACAAGGCCCGGCTGCTGGAGAAGATTGCCGAGTTGGTGCGGGAACGCAAAATTGAGGGAATTACCGAACTGCGTGACGAATCCGATAAGGACGGTATGCGCATGGTGGTTGAACTGCGTCGTGGCGAGCCCAGCGATGTAGTGTTGAACAACCTTTACAAGCAAACACTGCTGCAGAGCGTGTTTGGCATCAACATGGTAGCCCTGGTTGAAGGCCGCCCCCAGCTGATTAATCTGAAGACCATGCTGGATTGCTTCGTGCGCCATCGCCGCGAAGTCGTGACTCGCCGCACTATCTTTGAACTCCGCAAGGCGCGTGAAAAGGCTCATATCCTGGAAGGTCAGGCAGTGGCCCTGGCAAACATTGATGAGGTGATCGCCACCATCAAGGCCTCTGCATCGCCTGCCGAAGCGCGCATCGCATTGGTGTCTCGCGGCTGGAAGCCGGGTGTCGTTATCCAGATGCTGGAGCGAACAGGAGCGGCGGCAACACGGCCTGATTCAATCGCAGAAGAATTCGGTATGCAGGGGGAGGATTATCGCCTGTCCGTCACCCAGGCACAGGCAATTCTTGACCTGAAGCTTCATCGTTTGACGGGTCTTGAGCAAGACAAGATAATCAGTGAATACAAAGGGTTAATAGAGTTTATTCAAGAATGTATTAGCATTCTGGAAAGCCCTGAAAAGCTGCTTTCGGTCATTCGCGGCGAACTGGTGGAAATTCGTGAGCAGTATGCTGACAGCCGTCGCACAGAGATCAGGCAAGACTTCCAGGGACTGAGTCTGGAAGACCTGATTACCGAGGAAGATGTGGTGGTCACCCTGTCCAGGGAGGGTTACGCGAAAGCCCAGCCGGTCACCAGCTACGAGGCCCAGCGTCGTGGTGGGCGAGGCAAGAGTGCTACCAAGATTAAAGAGACCGACCTGATTGACCAGTTATGGGTCGTCAATACCCATGACACCCTGCTGTGTTTCACCAGCAGCGGCAAGGTTTACTGGCTGAAGGTTTACGAACTGCCCCAGGCAGGCAGGGGAGCCCGTGGCAAACCCATTGTGAATTTGCTGCCGCTTGAGGCGGACGAACACGTGAATGCGGTTCTGCCGGTACGTGAATTTGACGAGAATCTCTTCGTATTCATGGCGACCAGCGCCGGTACGGTCAAGAAGACTCCGCTGCATGCGTTCTCGCGGCCACGGGCAAACGGCATTATTGCGGTGGATTTGCGTGGTGAGGATCGCCTGGTCGGAGTTGCCATCACTGACGGGTCCAACGATGTGCTGCTGGTGGGCCGCAGTGGCAAGGCAATACGCTTCAAGGAAACTGATGTGCGTGCCATGGGCCGCACCGCCGCCGGTGTGCGGGGAATTCGCCTGGCAAAGGGAGACGAGGTTATCTCTTTGATCATCAACGAAGGCGATGACATTCTCACCGCCACCGAGAACGGTTACGGCAAGCGAACCAAGGTTGAGGAGTTCTCTGTGCAGGGCCGGGGTGGGCAGGGCGTGATCGGTATCCAGACCAGTGAACGTAATGGTTTGTGCGTGGGTGCGCTGCAGGTCACGGATGAGCACCAGATCATGCTCATTAGCAACGGCGGCACCCTGGTTCGTACCGCGGTTTCTGAAGTCTCTGTGCTGGGCCGCAATACCCAGGGCGTGCGACTGATCAAGCTGGGCAAGGGCGAAAAGCTCGTCGGTGTGGAGCGAATTGAGGCTCTGGATGAGGACGAGGAAGAGCTTGAAGGGGATATTGAACTCCTGGAAGAAGGCGAGGCACCCGCCGAAGAGTCTGTAGAGAGCGAATAGCCAGTCGACATTGACGATGCTGCGGTGCAGAATCATTCCCTGTGGTCAATTGTCACGGGGATAATTAATGACTCGGGTATTTAATTTCAGCGCAGGTCCGGCCATGTTGCCGGAACCGGTACTTAGTCGGGCCAGGGATGAGATGCTGGACTGGCACGGGTCTGGCATGTCGATCATGGAAGTCAGCCACCGCGGAAAGCTTTTCCTTTCGGTGGCGGAAAAAGCCGAACAGGATCTGCGGGACCTGCTCAACATCCCGGATAATTACGATGTCCTGTTTATGCAGGGTGGGGCGACCTTGCTGTTTTCGCTGGTTCCCATGAATCTGGCTGCGGGTAAGGTTGCCCAATACGTTCAGACTGGCTCATGGTCCAAGAAATCTATCGCTGCGGCCAGCAAGATTTGCCCGGTAGAAGTCGTGGCGGATTCTTCCGGGACAGCCTATGACAGGGTCCCGGCCCAGGCTACCTGGGATACGGTCCCGGATTCATCCTACCTTCACTATTGCATGAATGAGACCATTCATGGCGTCGAGTTTCCCTTTGTGCCGAAGGGACTGGATTGTCCGCTGATTGCCGACTGTTCCTCAAATATTCTGTCACGGCCAATGCCGGTGAATGAGTTCGGCCTGATTTACGCCGGGGCGCAAAAGAATATCGGACCCGCAGGATTGACCCTGGCTATTGTCAGAAATGACCTGCTTGATCGTTGCCCGGATTCAATTCCGGATGTCCTGAATTTCAGCAAGCTCGCAGCATCGGATTCGATGCTCAATACGCCGCCGACCTATTCCTGGTACCTGGCGGGCCTGGTTTTTGAGTGGCTGAAAGAACAGGGTGGGCTGGAGGAAATGGAGCGGCGTAATCGACGCAAGGCCGAGCGCCTTTATGGGGCAATCGACGGGTCGGATTTTTATAAAAATTCGGTGCAGCTTGATTCCCGATCTCTAATGAATATTCCGTTTACCCTGGCGGAAAGTTCCCTTGACGCAGAGTTTCTCAGACAGTCTGAGGCGGCTGAATTGATCGGCCTCAAGGGGCATAGATCTGTCGGGGGAATGCGAGCCAGTATTTACAATGCGATGCCTGAAGCCGGTATTGAAGCACTGGTCTCTTTCATGGCTGAGTTTGAGCGAAACTCGGCTTGATAGCCGGAGGGATTTCATGCGTTTCAAGATACTGACATTAAACGATATTTCTGTAGCCGGACTTCAGAATATGCCCCGGGAGTATTACGAAGTAGCTTCCGAGATAGTCCATCCTGACGCTATCTTGTTACGCTCCCATGACCTGCATGATCTGGAGATCCCGGATACTCTCAGGGCCGTGGCAAGAGCGGGAGTTGGCGTTAATAACGTACCCGTCGAGAGGCTTACAGAAAGAGGTATTCCGGTGTTTAACGCTCCGGGCGCCAACGCCAATGCGGTGAAAGAACTGGTGGTGGCCGGTATGTTGCTGGCGGCTCGAAATATCTGTCCTGCATGGGCCTACGTCAGGGCGCTGGAGGGCAGTGCGGAAGAGATAAAGCGCGCTGTGGAAGCGGGCAAAAAGCAATTCGTGGGCTACGAACTTCCTCGCAGAGTCCTGGGCGTGGTGGGCCTGGGCGCGATTGGAGTTGAAGTGGCAAACACCGCCTTGAACCTGGGTATGCGAGTGATCGGTTTTGATCCGGGTATGACGGTTGAGCGGGCCTGGCAGCTTTCCGCCAGCGTGGAGCAGGCTACGAGCCTGGATGACTTGCTTGCCCGTTGTGACATGGTCAGTTTGCACGTGCCCTTGAATGCAAAAACCCGCGGTTTGATGAGTGCAGAGCGATTGGACTTGATGCGCCAGGGTGCGGTGCTGTTGAATTTCTCCCGTGCCGAGATCGTGGATGAGCAGGGACTGGTCCAGGCGCTGGATCAGAATCATCTCTCAAGCTATGTGTGCGACTTTCCTTCTCCAGATATTAAAGATCATCCGCGGGTAGTGGCTTTGCCGCACCTTGGCGCCTCGACGCTTGAGGCGGAGGACAATTGTGCGGTGATGGTTGTGGAGAATATGCGCGAGTATCTCGAGAACGGAAACATTCGTCATTCAGTGAATTTTCCACAGGCGGTCATGCCCAGGGCGGGGAGTTCCCGCTTGACCGTGGCCAATCGCAATGTGCCGAACATGGTCGGACAGGTCTCGACCTGCCTGGCAAATTCGGGTTTGAATATCCTGGATATGCTTAACCAGTCACGGGGTGGTGTTGCCTATACCCTGATAGATTTGGACAGGGAAGTTCCCGAAGAAACCTATCGGCAAATCGCGAATATTGATGGTGTGCTTGCGGCACGGGTAATTTAAGAATTTATGTCTAAAAAAATAGCAAAAGAGCCTCTCGACCTGGAGTCGGTGCGAGTAAGCATTGATGAGTTGGATGCCAGTATCCAGGCATTAATTAATGAACGCGCAAGGCTTGCCCAGGAGGTCGGAAAGGCAAAGTCCGGTGCTGCCAGGGCGGCGGATTATTATCGTCCCGAGCGGGAAGCCCAGGTATTGCGCAATGCTTTGGCGCGTAACCAGGGGCCTCTTAGCGACGAGGAAGTTGTCCGGCTGTTCAGGGAGATCATGTCATCCTGCCTCGCCCAGCAAGAACCCTTGAAGATTGGTTACCTGGGGCCTGAAGGTACCTTCACCCAAAGCGCCGTGAGCAAGTTCTTTGGACATTCGGTGCGCTCCATGCCGTTGATGTCAATTGATGAGGTGTTTCAGGAAGTCGAGTCGGGGGCGGCAGACTTTGGCATTGTGCCTGTGGAAAATTCAACTGAGGGGACGGTGAACCATACGGTTGATCGTTTCCTGATTTCTCCTCTGAAAATCTGTGGCGAAGTTGAACTTCGGGTAGAACAACACTTGATGGGCAAGTTCACCGGATTGGCAGAGGTCAAGCGGGTATGTGCCCATGCCCAGTCCCTTGCCCAGTGCAGGGGGTGGTTGGGTGAGTATCTGCCCGACGTGGAAAGGGTGGCTGTCAGCAGCAATGCCGAAGGCGCCCGCCGGGCTCGTGACGAGCAGGGCACGGCGGCGATTGCCGGGGCCACCGCGGCCGACGTCTACGATTTGAATATGCTGGTCAGCAATATCGAGGATCGACCTGATAACACCACTCGATTCCTGGTGATCGGTCGAGACCTGCTGGCATCAAGCGGTGACGACAAGACTTCGGTGCTGATATCAGCTGCCGATACAGACAGCCCTGGCGCCCTTTACCGTCTGCTTGAGCCGCTTGCCAGGCACGGTATTAGCATGACTCGAATTGAATCCCGGCCGTCCCGGCGAAAGAAGTGGCATTACGTGTTTTTCATGGACCTGGACGGCCACGCCTCCGATCCCGCGTTGAGCCAGGCCTTGGCAGAACTGGAAGAGCAGGCCTCATTATTCAGGATTCTTGGCTCCTATCCCAAGGCGGTCATGTAGGTCCTATGATGCATGAAAAAGAGCCATCTGCCGGGAATCGCGACGGTATAGAAACTTATCTGGTGGAGCCGGGTGGAAGCCTGGCCGGCGAGATCATCGTGCCTGGCGACAAGTCCATTTCCCATCGAGCGCTGATGTTTGGCGCGATCGCTGAGGGCATAACCGAGATAGATGGATTGCTTGCCAGTGAGGATTGTCTCGCGACGGCCGCGGCGCTGACGGCGATGGGTGCGAAAATTGAGGCCCCCGAGACGCCTGGAGACTGCTGGCGTGTGCATGGAGTAGGACTCAGGGGATTAAAGCGGCCTCCGGGGAATCTAGACCTGGGTAATTCGGGCACCTCGATGAGATTGCTTAGCGGATTACTTTGCGCCCAGGGGTTTTCATCAACGCTTGTTGGCGATAGCTCACTTATGACACGGCCTATGGAGCGGGTCGCCGTTCCCCTGCGCCTGATGGGCGCTCGTATCAAGACCAGCGATGGGCGACCACCGGTGATTATTGAGCGAAGCCAGGGGCTGGCGGGGATTGATTATCAGGTACCTGTGGCAAGTGCCCAGATCAAGTCGGCTATTTTGCTGGCCGGATTGTATGCCAAGGGTGCCACCAGGGTTACCGAGCCGGGGGTCAGTCGTGACCATACCGAGAGGATGCTGGCGAGTTTCGGGGTTCCGGTTGTCAGGAAGGGAATGAGTGTCGAGATTGAGGCGCCCGGCTCGCTGCAAGCTCACCGTATATCTGTTCCCGGAGACCTTTCATCCGCAGCGTTTTTCATCGTTGGGGCCTGCCTTGCCAGCGATAAGGGCGTAACCCTCAGAAATGTGGGGATGAACCCGACCCGAACAGGAGTTATCGAGATCCTGAGAAAGATGGGCGCAAAAATTGATGTGGCCACAGCGCCCACCGCCAAAGGCGGCGAGCCGATTGCCGACATTCGGGTAGCGAGGAGCAAGCTCAAGGGCATTGATATTGATGCCTCAGATGTGGCCCTGGCCATAGACGAGTTTCCAGTGCTGATGGTGGCCGCCGCCTGCGCCGAGGGCGTTACCCGGGTTTCTGGTGCCGAAGAGTTGCGGGTCAAGGAAAGCGACAGAATTCGCACCGTCGTGGATGGCCTTATGGCCCTGGGGGCGAAAGTTGATGAAAAGCCTGATGGAATGGTCGTCACCGGCGGATCGCTAAAGGGCGGGGTGGTAGACAGCCATGGTGATCACCGCATTGCGATGGCGTTTAGCATTGCGGCGCTGATGGCCAGCGGACCCGTGCGGGTTTTGAATACACGCAATATCGCCACCTCTTTTCCGGGGTTTGCCGAGCATGCCGCACGACTGGGGATGACAATTACCCAGGAGACCTTGTCGTGACCGACCCACTTCCTCCGGTCATTGCCATTGACGGGCCAAGTGCCTCCGGAAAGGGCGCTATCAGCCGCAGAGTGGCCGAGGCGCTGGGGTTCCACTTGCTGGACAGTGGCGCCCTGTACCGAATTGCCGGCCTGATGGCTTCCCGGGAAGGACTGGATCTGGAAAATGGTCATGAGGTTGCCAAGTTATTGTCTGGGCTGGATATTTCCTTTGAAAGTGATGGGGGCGCCGAGACCAGAATTAGCGTAAATGGTGTCGACGTAACCACCGCTGTCCGCCTGGAAAGCACTGGTGAACTCGCTTCCCGGGTTGCCGCGCAGCCAGAGGTCCGGAGTGCCCTGATTGACTTTCAACGCAGTTTTAGAAGGTTCCCGGGACTGGTAGCAGACGGGCGCGATATGGGGGCGGTCATCTTCCCTGATGCCCAGGCCAAGCTGTTCCTGACTGCGAGTCCCGAAGAACGTGCCCGGCGACGCCATAAGCAGTTGAAGGAAAAGGGTATTAGTGTTAATCTCGCCGCCCTCTCCGCAGAGATCGCGGAGCGGGACTACAGGGATCGAACACGGTCCGTGTCTCCGCTTCGCCCCGCACCCGATGCCGAAGAGCTGGATACCACGCCTCTGGATATCGAGCAGGTAGTTAGCAGGGTGCTGGCATTTGTGGAGAAAAAAATGCCTGGGCTGATTATTTAACGGCCTTTTCGCAGTGAATTTATCTGGCTCCAAAAGGATTTTGGGGCTGTTTTGTAATACCCCGTCGAAGAAAGGATCTTGAGACGGTAGTTGGTCGTTGTGACCATGGAAATTAATCACATGTCTGAATCTTTTGCAGAATTATTTGAACAAAGCCTGGCAAGTAAGCAGTTCAAGTCCGGCGCCATCATTATGGCTGAAGTCGTTACTATCAGCTCCGACGTCGTTATTGTTCACGCCGGACTGAAGAGTGAGGCTGTTATTCCTACCTCGCAGTTCATGAATGAACAGGGCGAGTTGGAAATAGAGGTCGGCGATAAGGTCGAAGTTGCCCTGGATAGTCTTGAAGACGGTTTTGGTGAAACCAAGCTGTCCCGCGAGAAAGCCAAGCGCGCGCGTACCTGGACTGTTCTTGAAGAGGCCTTTGAAAAAGGCGAGATCGTCAAGGGTATTATCACTGGTCGCGTCAAGGGTGGCTTCACTGTTGAACTTGGTGATGTCCGAGCCTTCCTTCCCGGATCGTTGGTGGATGTGCGCCCCGTGCGTGATCCTGCTTACCTGGAAGGTAAAGAGCTGGAATTCAAGGTCATCAAGCTTGACCAGCGTCGTAACAACGTTGTGGTTTCTCGCCGCGCAGTTGTGGAAGAAGAATACAGTGCAGAGCGCGAAGAGCTTCTTAAGAACCTGCAGGAAGGCAGTGTTCTCAAGGGCATCGTCAAGAACCTCACCGACTATGGTGCCTTCGTGGACATGGGCGGTATCGACGGTTTGCTGCATATCACTGATATGGCCTGGAAGCGCGTCAAGCATCCCTCCGACGTGGTAAACGTTGGTGACGAGATCGACGTCAAGGTCCTGAAGTTCGACCGTGAGCGTAATCGCGTATCCCTGGGTATGAAGCAGTTGGGTGAAGATCCGTGGCGCGCCATTGGCCGTCGCTACCCGGCCAACACCCGTCTGTTCGGTGCCGTGACCAACATTGCTGACTACGGTTGCTTCGTGGAAATCGAAGACGGCGTGGAAGGTCTGGTTCACGTGTCTGAGATGGATTGGAGCAACAAGAACGTCAGCCCCGCCAAGGTCGTGAACATTGGTGATGAGGTTGAAGTGATGGTGCTGGATATCGACGAAGATCGTCGTCGTATCTCACTGGGTATCAAGCAGTGCCAGGCTAACCCCTGGGCCGAGTTCTCCTCCAGGTTCAACCGCAACGACAAGGTCAAGGGTCAGATTAAGTCGATCACCGATTTCGGTATCTTCATTGGTCTGGACGGCGGCATTGACGGTCTGGTTCACCTTTCTGACATTTCCTGGGATCTGCCGGGCGAAGAAGCGGTGCGTAACTTCTCCAAGGGCGATGAAGTGGAAGCAGTTGTGCTGGCCATCGACCCCGAAAGAGAGCGCATTTCCCTGGGTATGAAGCAGCTGGACAAGGACCCTGTGTCCGCTTACATGGCTGATCACCCCAAGGGCTGCATCGTTACCGGTGAAGTTCTGGAAGTTGATGCCCGCGGTGCGGTAATCGACCTGGGCGATGGAATCACCGGACAGCTGCGTGCCTCTGAATTGGCCCGCGATCGGGTAGAAGACGCCCGTATGGTGCTGAAGGTGGGAGAGAAGGTTGAGGCCAAGTTTATGGGCCTGGATCGTAAATCTCGCAACATCACCCTGTCTATTAAAGCCAAGGACGCTCACGAGGAAGCTGAAGCTGTTCAGAGCTACCAGCGTGAAGTGTCTGCCGGTACAAGCCTGGGCGATCTGCTTAAAGAGAAGATTGCTGGTAAGAATAGCGACTGATGAACCTATGTCTGCCCGGCCCTTAGGCCGGGCAGACATACAGTTTCATGCACTTTGGGCTTGATTCTAAGCTTGATTGTCGATACCGTATGTAAGTGTTTGAATAATAATGGTCTAACATAAGATCAGGGTGCGGACCCACATGACAAAATCTGAGCTGATAGAAATAATCGCCCAAAAGCAGAAACACTTGCCCAGCAAGGATGTCGAGTTGGCTGTAAAGCACCTTCTCGAGATCATGAGTGACGCGTTGGCTGGAGGAGAGCGAATCGAGATTCGCGGCTTCGGCAGTTTCTCATTGCATTTCCGTCCCCCGCGGTTGGGAAGAAACCCCAAGACTGGGGAGGCTGTGTCCCTGGCCGGTAAGCATGTGCCTCATTTCAAGCCTGGCAAGGACATTCGCGAGCGCGTCAACGCCAATCGCCATCGTCCGATTAAAGCCTGATTCAAATCTCCTGTTCTTGCACCTGACCTTGAGTCCCGCTGTATGCGGGTCGCGTCGTGCGTTCGTTTGGTGTTAAATACCCGTTACCCTGATGTTGTGGGCGAGAGTGGCCCGGTGGCTACTGGCGGGTTCTGCGTGGGCGTTGCCATGCGACAGCTGAGCCAGGCACTAAATTAAGGGATCAGGAAGAACTGACAATGCTAAAAAACGTTCTGATTGGATTGCTAATTATCGCGGTGGCTGCTCTTGCGGTACTGTTTGCCTGGTTAAATCCATCATTGGTCCAGCTGGATTTGGCCTTTGCAAGCTACGAAATCTCAATTGCCATGGCGGTTACCGCCGGGGTAGTGCTGGGATGGATGTTTGGTCTTGCCTGCGCAGCCTCCTATATCACGACTTTAATCCGGCAACGCCGTCGCTTGCGCAAGGCGCTCAAATTGGCAGAAGCCGAGGTGAGCAACTTACGCGGGCTGCCGATGCAAGATGCCGGCTGAATCCACGCTTCTACTGGCAACCCTTTTCGTCATCGCCGCTGCGGCGGGCTGGGCTTTCGCCCGCTTCTCGGATAACAAGCAACGCCAGGCCGATACCGCGCAGCTCAGTGCGGACTATTACCGTGGTCTGAATTATCTGCTCAACCAGAAACCCGATGAAGCTCTTGAAGTATTCATGCGGATGACCGAGCTCGACGATGAGGCCATTGAAACTCACTTGCTGCTGGGCAGCCTGTTTCGGCGCCGGGGAGAGGTGGACAGGGCGATTCGGATTCACCAGGGCCTGATTGCCAGGCCTGATTTGACGAGGCTGCAGCGCGACCAGGCTTTATATGCCCTGGGCGAGGATTACCTGAAAGCGGGATTGTTCGACAGGGCCGAAGAGCTTTATGAACAGTTGGCCGAGTCGGAAACCCATTCGGTGGACGCGCTTGAAGGGCTGGTGAACATCTACGAGCAAGAAAGGGAATGGCTGAGGGCGATCGAGGCGAGGCAACGGCTCGAGAAATTGCTGACTCCCGATGGCAGAAATGTCATCCCGCATTATTACTGCGAACTGGCGCTGGAGGCTCTCAAGCGGAAGGAGTTCACCGAGGCCAGGCAGTTTCTCAAAAAGGCCCGTACTGGCCGGCACAGGACGGCCAGGGGCGCGATGATGCGTGGGGATATTGCGCGTGAACTCGGCGACTGCGAACTTGCAGTGAAATTGTATGAGAGAACGCTTCAGCAGGACCCTGAGTTGCTTGCGGAAATTCTTCCAAGAGCACATGGCTGTTTCTCAAAGGCCGGGGAGGAATCTACCGAGCGGTTCTCCAAACTGGTTACAGCATGGATTGCGCGTAACGCGGCTATCCGGGATGAATTGGCTTATGCCAGCATCGTAAATGGCCTGGTTGGCGTGCCGATTATCGATCAGGCAGTGCTTGAGTACGTCCGCCAGAGCGAGGCCTTGGCAGCGCTGTTTTCCGCCGTGGTCGCGGATCAGGAAATTGAGGACGCCGCTGCGATACACCGCATTCACAAGGCCTTGCACAGAATTGCCAAGCGCAGTTCCCGTTACCGCTGTAGAGACTGCGGTTTCTCTGGTGCGAAGCTGTATTGGCAGTGTCCAAGTTGTAAATCCTGGGACACGACTCGGCCAATAGGTCACTTCAGGTTCGAAAGTCTTCTGCATCCTGGCGTGGTGACCGGGTGATAGCTATTTCTGGCTAATCCCCCTCCAAAATCAAACTGAACACAATGATGCCCATGGGTAGAGTCGGGATTACGCAATCTTGCGTGTAATTCTTTTCGATACCCTGGAGGTAGTCATGAATAGATTCAGGAAAACACTGGCTGCGGTGATCGTGGCCGGTCTTGGTACCGGCGCGGTTTGGGCTGGTCCTGTGAACATCAATACGGCAGATGCCGAGACCCTGGCAAAAGAGCTGGAGGGCATTGGCGCAGCCCGCGCCCAGGCCATCGTAGAATTTCGGGAAAAGCACGGCCCTTTTAACTCGGCGGAGGAACTGATGCTGGTTTCTGGAGTGGGAGAAAAGGTATTTGAGGCTAATCGGGGAAATATTCTGATCAAGAGTAAAGGTTCTTCAGAGTAATTCCGGTTGCTTCGTCGAAATGGGGCAGGGGTCGTGATCGCGGCCCCTGCCTGAGAGGGCTATGGACCCTGGAATAAGGTGGGTTATGATGAGTGCCTAATTCGCAGAGTCAAGGTGCTTCAAGGGTGAAAAAGATTACCACTGCTGTATTCCCCGTAGCGGGGCGTGGAACCCGCTTTCTTCCGGCCACCAAGGCCGTGCCCAAGGAAATGCTGCCCATCGTTGATAAACCTCTGGTGCAGTACGCGGTGGAAGAGGCCGTTGCCGCCGGTGCAACCAAGATTGTGTTCGTGACTGGCCGCTACAAGCGAGCAATCGAGGATCATTTTGACAATGACTTCGAGTTGGAACAAGAGTTGGAGCAACAGGGCAAAGACGATTTGCTGGAGCTGTTGCGCGAGACAGTTCCGCCGGGGGTAAGTTTTGTATCAGTGCGTCAGCCAGCGCCTCTTGGTCTGGGGCACGCGGTGTTGTGTGCCGAGGGAGTGGTGGGTGACGAGCCCTTTTTCGTGCATTTGCCCGATGACCTGATTCATGGCGACACCCCCTGCCTGGAGCAGATGCGGCAGGTCTACGAGAAGACCGGTTCCAGTGTCATTGCTACGGAGCAGGTACCCCGGGAGCACACCAGGCGCTATGGCATAGTTGCCCTTGATGATGTGACGGCAAACCCAGCCAGGATCACACAGATAGTGGAGAAGCCCAAGCCAGAGGATGCGCCTTCTACCCAGGCAGTGGTTGGTCGATACATTCTGACCCCGGCAATCTTTGACCTGTTGCGAACTACCGGTCGTGGTGCCGGTGGGGAAATTCAATTGACTGATGCCATCGCTGATTTGTTGGCAAAGGAATCGGTCTACTCCTACAGCTTCAAGGGCACCCGTTACGATTGCGGCAATAAGCTGGGCTTCCTGAGGGCGACAGTGGAAATCGGATTATCCGATCCGGCTATCGCTGGGGATTTCCGGGCAGTGCTTGAGAAAATCCTGTCGCATAATTGAGCCTGTTCTTCATCTTCCAAATAACATGGTGCGCACGCATGTGTTCGCACCAGTTAGAGCGAGTCCGTTCGGGACTTCTGCTCAGGATTGGAAGGTCGGCAAGGATGTGGCATAGACCGCGGGCTTCCCGATTCCGCACAGAGCTTTTCGAGATTCCATTTAGTTGCCGTGGTCCGACTGATATCGCGACTAGCGAGATACAGTGACCATGGTCTGAATCTGTGGCATCTTTCATAGCTGATCACGATCAACTGCCAAGGTTACGGCGTGCCTTCTGAGCGGTACTATACGGTGCTGTCCAGGGCCAGAGAAACAGGAGTTTACTATGCCAGGCGAAAACCAACCCGCTTCGGGAATGACACCCAAGTCGTTTTTAGACACGATGATCATCCTGTCTGTGATAGGCATACTTGGATATTTTTGTTTTGAGGTGATCAGTCCCTTTATGCCAATTATGGTCTGGGGATTGATGCTGGCTGTCATGCTCTATCCATTGCAACAGGGCCTGGCTCGGCGCCTGAATGGCCGACAGGGCGCTTCCGCTACCATTCTTACCGCTTGTGCGGTCCTGATGATTGTCGGGCCTGTCGCGGTCCTCGGTACCTCATTCGCAACCCAGGTTGTTGAGTGGAACCAGCAATTCGAGAATCACGAATTGAGTATCAGCCAGCCTGGTCCGGGGGTTGCAGAGTGGCCCCTGGTTGGTGGAAGGCTTTATGGCGCGTGGAGTGAGGCGGCGACCAATTTCCCCGAGTTCCTCGATACACACAGAGATGAAATCAAGAAATTTGCCGCCGTACTCATCAGCAATGCCAAGAGCATCCTGGGAATGGTTCTGGTGTTGGTCGGCGGGCTAATCGTGGCTGGCATCATGATGGCATGGGGTGAATCGGGCAGTAATGCGCTTTTGCGGATTCTCAATCGCGTCAGCGGGGCCGAAGCTGGCGCGAGCAACCAGAAGTTGGCGGTGGCGACAATTCGTTCGGTAGTTGCCGGTGTTGTGGGTGTTGCCTTTATCCAGGCACTCATTTTTGGCATAGGGTTGCTCCTGGCGGGAATTCCTGCCGCCGGAGTTATCGCGTTGATTGTGCTGTTGATTGCAATCATTCAGATGCCGACACTGATCGTCGCCATCCCCGTGATTATGTATCTGTGGTCTGGTCCAGATAACTCTGTTGTAGGTAATGTTTTCTTTACCGTGCTCTTCCTGGCGGCCGGTCTTGCCGATAATGTTCTCAAGCCCTTGTTGCTTGGTCGAGGTGTGGATGCCCCCATGGCGGTAATATTAATAGGCGCTCTCGGGGGAATGGTGGTCAGTGGATTTATCGGCTTGTTTACTGGAGCCGTAGTACTGACCCTTGGCTACAAGTTGTTTATGGGCTGGGTTGCCGAGGGCGACGGCCACACGGGACAGGCGGTGGCTGGAACTGGCGAGTCGGATACGGCGGTCTAGATTTGAGTATGCAAAGCGTTCTGTCTGTGAAGGTGGCGAAACAATGTCTTTGTTCGCTTGCCATATTTGCCCTGACAGCCTGCACGGTACTGGGCCCCGACTTCGAGGAACCAGAAGTCGAATGGCTGCCCGAGTGGGAGTCCGAGCTGTTCCAGCAGGTTGCGGGTGACGAAGAGCCTTCGCAGGTGGACTTGACGTTCTGGTGGAGGCTGTTCGACGATCCGGTACTGAACCGGTTGATCGAATTGGCCAGGAAGGAAAACCCCTCCCTGCAAATTGCCGGATTGCGTGTCTTGGAAAGTCGGGCTGCCCTGGGGATTGCCAACAGTACGCGGTACCCTCAGTTACAGCAGGCTACCGGGGCGATCAGCTACGTTAATACCCAGCAGTCGGACGGGTCTGATCAGAGCATGGGCAGCTACCAGGCTGACTTGAACGTCGGTTGGGAACTCGATTTCTGGGGTCGTTATCAACGCAGTATTGAGTCGGCCGATGCCTTGTTCTTTTCCTCACTTTTCAATCAGCACAACGCACAGGTGCTTCTGAGCGCCCAGGTGGCCGAGCTTTACTACGCTTATCGCACAACATTGTTGCGTATAGATATCGCCAACAAGAATGCGAGGATTCAGAAAAGAAGTTTCGAGATCACCGAGAGATTGTATAAAGGAGGGCAGAATTCGGAATTGGACTTGCAGCAGGCCCGTACCCAGTACATGTCAACCCTGTCCTCCATTCCTGGCCTGGAGATTGCACTGGCCCAGCTTCGAAACGCTCTGTCGATCTTGTTGGCGCGTGCACCGGGGAACCTCCCCGAGCTGGATGACAAGGTTCATCCATTGCCGGTGGTGAAGTCGATTGCATTGGATGAGATTCCGGCACAGTTACTGATGCGACGCCCCGATATCCGTGCCGCCGCATCCCAGGTTGCCGCACAGTCTGCCCAGATCGGTGTCGCCGAAGCCGATTTGTATCCCTCGGTCTCACTGTTTGGAACCCTGGGCTGGTCGGGCTCGTCGGTGAGTGACAGCCCGGACACCCTGAGCCTTGGTGTTGGTCCGGCGGTCTCCTGGAACCTGTTTGATCACGGACGAATCAAGAACAATATTCGCATCCAGGATGCCCGGCTGGAGCAGGCGATTGCAAATTTTCAAAATACGGTTCTCCTGGCCGCAAGAGAGATTGACGACGCAGCCATCACGGTCATCAAGACTCGCGAGCAGAAGTACCCGCAAGGCGAATCCAGAATGGCAGCGGATCGTTCCCTGGAACTGGCAAACACACGCTACCGGGAGGGCTATGAAGGATTCCAGAGGGTTATCGATGCCCAGCGTGCCGCGGCGGCCCAGGCGGAGCGCGAACTGATCAATGACAGCAATCACGTCAGCGCAATAATCAGTTTTTACCGTG
>Ga0316188_10000275_pt1 | contig 20496 bp, 17 predicted proteins | sample Phiworburrow1_MG_FD_204933 | JGI IMG/M metagenome (GOLD analysis project Ga0316188, IMG submission 204933) | Coastal sediment microbial communities from Maine, United States - Phippsburg worm burrow 1 | ecosystem: Environmental > Aquatic > Marine > Coastal > Sediment | place: USA: Maine... | reverse complement strand
TACATAGGTAAATCCAAAGATCATAGTTCCGATCAAAGCAAAACTGAATACCATGGCCATCGGTTTGAACATTTTACCCTCGATACCGGTCAGTGAAAGAATAGGAATAAATACAATAATGATGATGATCTGTCCGAAAACTGCCGAACGCATCATTTTACTCGTTCCCTTAAAGGTGATCTCATCGATCAGAGTTTGCTGATCTTCCCCTTCTTTTGCGATAATCTCGTTTCGTTCGGAATTGATCTTATAGGCGATATATTCAACGATGATCACCGCTCCATCGATGATGATCCCGAAGTCGATCGCTCCTAAACTCATTAGGTTTGCATCTACGCCGAAAATATACATTAGCGAGATGGCAAAAAGTAAAGACAAAGGGATTACGGAAGCGACAACTAATCCGGAGCGTAAATTTCCCAGTAGAAGTACCACAACAAAAATTACGATGAGGAAACCTAAAACCAGGTTTTCGGTGATCGTTGAGGTCGTTTTAAGGATCAATTCATTCCGATCTAAAAACCCATTGATATAAACGCCTTCCGGCAGATTTTTCTGAATTTCTGCAACGCGATGTTTTACTCTGTTTATCGTGGCTTTTGAATCGGCATCCTTTAGCATCATTACTTGTCCGAGCACCTTTTCTCCTTCTCCATTGGCGGTGATAGCGCCAAAACGTGTGGCGTGTCCAAATCCAACTTCGGCAACATCTCTAATATAGATAGGAATCCCATCTCGGTTACTGATCACAATGTTTCGAATATCTTCAAGAGAACTAACAAGTCCTTCTCCCCGAATAAAATAACTTTCATTCGTTTTTTCAATATATCCTCCACCGGCAATACTATTATTTTGTTCCAGCGCAGTATAAATTTCCGGAAGACCTATTTTAATTGAACGCAGACGTTCAGGATTAATAGCTACTTCATATTGTTTCAGATAACCACCCCAGGTATTCACTTCCACTACGCCTTCGATACCCGATAGCTGTCTTTTTACGATCCAATCCTGAATACTTCGCAAATCGACAGTAGAATATTGATCCTGGTACTCGGGTTCAACATCCAAAATGTATTGATATATCTCACCAAGTCCGGTGCTTACCGGACCCATAAAAGGGGAACCGAATCCTTTAGGAATTTTTTCTTCGGCGTTTTTAATTTTTTCAGCAATGAGTTGTCGCGGCAGATAAGTTCCCATATCATCATCAAACACGATGGTAACCACAGATAAACCAAATTTTGAAATGGAACGGATTTCTGTTACGCCCGGTAAATTGGCCATTTCTAATTCCACGGGGTAGGTGAGGTATTTTTCTACATCCTCGGTTGCCAGGTTTCTGGAAGTAGTTATTACCTGGACCTGATTGTTGGTAACGTCAGGAACCGCTCCGATAGGAATGTTAAGCAATGCATATACTCCATAGGCAGCTATTCCTGCAGTAAACAAAAGGATGATAAGCTTATGCCGAATACTGTATTTTATGATGTTTTCAATCATTTTTAAAAGGAAAAATTTAATTTCAAAAATAGGGATACTTAGTCAGGAAGTAAGTCATTTCACTATTAAAAAGCAGTGATTTTTGTCCTTATCATGGATATTTAATACCATTTATTCTCAATCTAAATAGGAAGGTATTAAAATGAATAGGATCCTTTAATTATGACTATTCGAAAAGTAAAATAGAATTAGCGAATGATAAGCTTTTCAACCTTTGTGTGCGTTTCCATTTTTATTTCAAGCATGTATAATCCGGGGCTAAACGCTGAGCTTGAAAAACGGATGTTTTTTTGACCTGGAAAGACTTCTTTATAGACTTCTTTTCCACTTAGATCATAAATAATGATGTTTATATTACTTTTAGGAAGGTGATCGAAAAAAATATTTACCTGATCTGTAGCGGGTTGTGGGTATAGGCTGAAATGATTTTCTTCGGCGATCATTTCGTTTATTCCTGTAGTGATCAATGAATCTTGGTAAATAACGGAGGTAACGATTCCAAATTCAGTTGTAATTTGTAGTAGAGGAATCCCACCCTCTTCAGCCAGCCATTCATAAACTAAAAGTTCTCTTGGGATCGTTATTCCAAACTCGCTCGAATCGATGTAAATAGTATCTTCATAAATATGCTCGATCTTTGTTCTTAATACTTCAAAAGTACCGAAAGAAGTGCTTAAACTTCCCCAGCCATCCACTTCATAAGATCGATTTCCGCTCTCGCCAAGATAACCCAAACCGGGCACCTCTATACTAAATGAATAATCATCATTCGCGCTGTTTCCATAGGCCAAAGGAAATTCATAGAGCGTTTTTTTGTTATCATACTGAATAGGAAGATCCACTCCGGCAAAACTTACTCCATATCCAAGCTCTTCTATTTTACTTGAACTGTTTTTTGTAAATAAATAGGCGTCATCGATAGGAATTTGTGGGATGAGATCGATGTTATTCAATTTTCTCGCTTCCGTAGCTTGATATCCCGGGTCAAAAGGGTTGTTGAAAATAAATTGAAGAATAAATGGCATTGAACTGATACCGGCAAATTCTACTGTATCCTGACTAAATGAAATAAGCTCAGTGAAATCCCAGGAATAATCTTCACCTGTAGCATTCGGATCAAAGGAAAGTTCAAAAGAATTGCTTACTATAAACTCATCATTATCATTTGCCATATCATCAGAATTAATGATGATCTGGCCATATAAACCGGAATAAAAAAGAGCAAAAGAAATGAGGAGGTAAATTATTTTCATACTTTTTAATTATAAGCAACGTTAGAAGCAAAGTTACAAAACAAAGTTTTTATTTTTGCACCCATGAACAGAGCACTTTATTTTCTGATTTTTATTAGTTTCTTGATGCAGATAAAAACCTACGCTCAAAAGGATGAGGATAAGGTTTTACTCACCGGAGTGGTGCTTACAGGTGATCCATTGCATGGCGTTCCCAGTACTAATATCATCATTAGTAATAAGAATAAAGGAACGGCTTCAGATGATAATGGCTACTTCTCATTTTATGCTGAAAAAAATGATACCATTGTTTTTAGTGCGGTTGGATTGAAAAAGGGGGAGTATATTGTCCCTGAGGAATTTAATGAAGACCATTATTCTATAGTACAGATCTTAACAAATGATACGATCTGGTTACAAGAAACCATTATTTTCCCCTGGAGAAGTTATGAGGATTTTGGCGAACAATTATTGACCATGAAACCACCCATAAGTGATGAGAAAAGAGCTCAAATGAATTTAGATAATGCTCAGCTATATGAAAGATATACTTCGATCTATATGGATGGGTCCTCTAATTTCAAATACTTTAATCAACTAAATGTAAATGAGATCAGTTATGCCGGCCAGGCTCCGCCTTTTCAAATCATAAATCCTTTTGCATGGGCAGAATTTATAAATTCAATTAAAAATGGAGCTTACAAAAAGTAAAATGGATGATTAAAAAGTTACCATTTTTCCATAATTTATTTTTTGCATTTACGATGCTTTTATCGAGCGTATCCTTTGCTCAGGAAACAGCTACTATAAAAGGAAGAATTAGTGATTCTGAAAATGAACCCATTCCTCAGGCTTATATATTAACTGACGATTTAAAATATACAACCTTAAGCGATGAGGAAGGCTATTATAGTCTGATCATTCCATCGGATACAAATATTAGAATTAATTTTTCTCATATCGCTTTTAGTAAAAAGTCGATCACTGTCAGGCTTAGTCCCGGAGAAATAAAAATATTCGATGTGAATTTATTATTTCAGGAGATGAGGGCAGTAGATATTGTAGCCGAAGAATCTCGAAGTGAAAACCTGCAACGTATCAATGTGAAAAGTGTAGGTATACAACCCTCTGTTTCAGGTGGGATAGAAGGGATGATAAAAAGTACCGGAATTGGGGTTACCGCAAGAGATGAGTTAAGTGCTTCCTATTCTGTTAGAGGAGGTAGTTTTGACGAAAATTTGATCTATGTAAACGGACTTGAAATTTACCGACCTCAATTGATCAGAGCAGGTCAGGAGGAAGGATTGAGTTTTATTAATGCTAATTTGGTCGAGAGTGTCAACTTTTCTGCCGGTGGCTATGCTGTAAATTACGGTGATAAAATGGCATCTGTCCTGGATGTTAAATATCGAAGACCCGAACGATTAGGAGCTTCGGTAACGCTTAGTTTATTAGGAGCCGATCTTAGTGTAGAAGGAATAAGTAAGAATGAAAAATTGGCCGCTATTATTGGATTTAGATATAAAACAACACAATACGTGCTTTCTACTTTCGATACTCAGGGAGAATACGCACCTAATTTTTTAGATCTGCAGACCTATATCAGTTATCGTCCAAATCAAAAAACAGAATTGACCTATTTGGGATATCTGGCCAAAAATAAATATGTCTTTTATCCTGAAACCCGATCTACCGAACTTGGTAATTTAAGTGAAGCACTTCGTTTGGATGTGGTACTCGATGGAAAAGAAGAATCAACTTATAATAGTTTTTATAATGCGCTCGCTTATAATTATTATTTGAATAAGGATTTGAAGCTAAATTTTCAGGGAAGCATATCCCTAAACGAAGAAGTGCAATCTTTCGATGTTTCAGGATTTTATATTTTGGGTGAGATCGATCGTGAGTTTGGCTCAGAAACATACGGAGATGTGATCGCAAATCGCGGAATTGGGGCCTTTATTGAACACAGCCGTGATCGTTTAAACTCGCAATTATATACGATTCAGCATAATGGTACTTATGATTATGCGAACAAGCAACTTAACTGGGGACTTGAATACAAGAACGAACAGATACAGGACCATCTGGATGAATGGGTATACCAGGATTCTGCAGGTTACTCAGTTCCAAGAAATCCAACAAATCAAATTGTTTTAAATGATGTGGTAAAAGGAGATAATTCGATCATTTCAAATCGATATATCGCCTTTGTAAAAAATTCCTGGCAAATCGTAAACAGGAGGGAAGATCTGATCAACTTTAATGTGGGTGTAAGAGCTCAATACTGGGATTTTAATGATCAATTAATGGTATCTCCCCGTGCTTCCATTTCTTATAAACCGAATATTACACGTATTAAAAAAGATTCAACAGTGATCCATGATAATATCACTGCTCGTTTTGCAACAGGAGTTTATTATCAACCACCATTTTATCATGCAATGCGAGATATGAGTGGGATCGTTCCCGAAAATAGAGGAAAGATCAATCCTGATATCCGGGCACAGCAATCACTGCACTTTATTTTAGGTTTGGATTATGTCTTTTTCATAGCCAAACGTCCATTTAAATGGACTACAGAGATCTTTTATAAACCGATGACCGATCTTATCCCTTTTCAGATTGACAACATTAGACTAGAGTATTATGCAACAAATAATTCAGATGGATATGCTTATGGTTTGGATATGAAATTGAATGGTGAATTTATTAAAGGAATCGAATCTTTTGTCGGTTTTGGGATTTTAAATAATCAGGAAAATTTAAGGGATGATTATTATTATGACTATTATAATAATGAAGGCCAGCAGTTGTATCCTCCAAATAATAATATCGTTGATAGTATTAGGATTGAACCTGGCTATATTCCAAGACCCTTTGATCAACGTTTTAGTTTTAACCTGATGTTTCAGGATGAAATGCCGATGTGGCCTTCCTTTAAGGTGCATTTAAATCTTTCGATAATTACCGGTTTCCCATATGGACCACCTAACGGCGATCGCTATACTCAAATTGCAAGAAGTTCACCTTATCGAAGGGTAGATATTGGTTTTTCAAAGACATTTGTAGACCCGAAAACAGGTAAAACTAAAGGGATTTTTAAACCTTTTAAAGACGCATGGGTTTCATTAGAGATCTTTAACCTTATCGATATATCAAATACAATTTCGTATAAGTGGGTGGAAGATGTTTCCGGAAGAATGTATGCAGTTCCTAACTATTTGACCGGTAGAAGAGTAAATGTAAAATTACATTTGTCATTTTAGGATTGCTTTTTGTAACTGCAGTGTACATCACTCGTATATTTATTGTATTAAAGAAAAATAAACTAAATGAAATTCAATTTTATCATTTTCCTTTTACTCCTTGGTTCGCTAACAAATGCCCAGGTAAGTTATCATACTAGTGACGCTAAAGCAATAAAATTATTTGAAAAAGGACTGGATGCTTATAATAAAAAGGAAGATGAAGAAGCAATAAAGTATTTGGAAAGTGCAATAGAAAAAGATCCGAAATTTTATGAATGCTGGGATATTCTTTCTCGCTTATATTACGAAAGCGGGGATAAGGAAAAAGCCTTAATCTCGCTTTATAGTATGGTCGAGATCGAACCTGAAAAACGACCTTCTGATTGGTATTATATTGCTATTGTAGAAAAGGAAGATCAAAATTATGAGAAGGCGCTAAACGCCTTTAATACTTATCTCGGTTTTAGAGACTTTGATTTAAAACGAATTGAGCTTGCGCAAAGAATGAAAAAGGATTGCGAATTTGCATTATGGGCGATGAGTAATCCTGTTCCTTATACACCCGTAAACTTAGGGCCAATGATCAATACTTCAAGTCCGGAGTATTTACCATGCCTTACAGCAGATGATCAATTGATCCTGTTTACAAGAAGAATAAATGATGCATCTGTACCTGAAGGAAAGCAGGATAATTTATATTTTACGGTAAGAGATGAAGAAAGAAACTGGAAAATGGCGATGCCATTACCGGGAATAAACAGTGAATTTAATGAAGGTGCCGCTTCTATTTCTGCTAATGGAAATACCCTCGTTTTTACTGCTTGTGCTTACTATGGAGATTATGGACTCGGAAGAAGTGGTTTTGGAAGTTGTGATCTGTTTATCTCGAAGCAGGAAGGAAAGGGATGGAGTGCACCTGAAAATATGGGAGAAGAGATCAATACTTCAAATTGGGAATCGCAGCCTTCCTTAAACGCAGATGGAAACACGATTTACTTTATCCGCGCTCCAAAAAAAAGAGACAAGGATGTAAATCAGGAGATCTTTAGCTCACATCGAAATGAAAATGGAGAATGGTCGAAAGCAGAAAAATTACCGCAAGGAATTAATACACCTTATAAAGAAGAAACGGTTCTGATCCACCCCGATGGGCATACTTTGTACTTTTCAAGTAATGGGCATCCGGGAATGGGCGGACTCGATATTTTTATGAGCCGGAGGGACGAAAACGGAAACTGGGGAGAGGTAAAGAATTTAGGTTATCCGATCAATACACCAAACGACGAAAATTCATTAATGGTTTCCACAGATGGTAAATTGGCTTATTTTTCTTCGAATATGGAAGGGGGGTTTGGATCATTTGATATTTATTCATTTGAACTCTATCCTGAAGCACGTCCAATGGCGGTAACCTATATGAAGGGGAAAGTCTTCGATGCGGAGACTAAAAAACCGATAAGTGCACGCTTTCAACTTATCGATCTGTCAACAAGTGAGATCGTTTATTCTGCATTTACAGAATTAGTAGATGGGGAATTTTTAATTCCGATCACTTATGGAAATGATTATGCTTTAAATGTAGAAAAAGAAGGATATCTTTTCTTTTCTGAAAATTTTGAATTGACAAATGATGTCGAAGGAGAGCCATTTTTTATGAATGTTCCTTTAAGAAAAATTGAAGTTGGATCTGAATTGATATTGAGAAATGTCTTTTTCGAAACCGATAAATATAATTTGAAACCGGAATCAAAAGTTGAATTGGATAAATTAATTGCCTTTCTAAATGGAAATCCGTCAGTTAGAATTGAGATCGATGGACATACGGATGATCAAGGGAATGAATCTCATAATAGAACCCTTTCTACTGAGCGAGCAAAATCGGTATATACATATCTGTTAGATAACGGAATTTCAGCAGATAGACTTAATTACAAGGGACTTGCTTCGCAATACCCGATAGCGGATAATGATACTGAAGAAGGCAGAGCCAGAAATAGGAGAACATCCATTCAAATCATTGCCAAGTAAAAGTTTAACTGTATTTTTGGAATTGAATATGGCATGATTCATAAATGAAAAAATTATTCTTTTCCTGGTTTTTCTCATTGCTAAGTATGATCTCATTATCGTACCTGTGGCATGGTGTCATTCTGAATGATCTTAGACATGTTAATTATCCTCATTGGTATTTCTTTTTACTACTCCTTTTAGTTTATAGTATAGTCTCATTTATTATGACAATGGGATTTAACTATTCGAATAATAATAAGAATGGTCCTTTTAAAGGTTTTCTTGGTGGTGCGGCTTTTGGTTTTTTCCTGTATCTGGTCGCTTTTACTTTAGGAGTTTCTTTTAAATCAGGTGAAACAAAACATGTAGTGGTCGATTTTGTCTGGCAGATGATAGAACAGGGAATCGGCGGGTTAATGGTAGCCTATGTGTTTTCCGTAGCTTATCGTATAGAAGCTGCCCTGGAATGAATTACCGTATTCTCAATTTTACTCTGCTTTCATACATACTAATAGTGAGTAGTTGCTCTACTAAAAGAATTGCGCGCGTCGCTTTAAGAAGCATCGAGCCCTCCTACGATTTCACACTTGATAGCATTCCAAATGCCCCTGATTATTCCACATATTCAAACTGGTTCTTATTCGAAAAAGAAGGTAAAAGCGAGATGGATGTGTTTTTTGTTCATCCTACAACCTATAAAAAGAATGATAATTGGAATCAGCCATTGGTCGATAGTATTGTTTATGAAGTTACCATCAGGAAATCAATAGATGTTCAGGCTCGATTATTCGACACTATTGCAAATGTATATGCACCACGTTATCGCCAGGCTACTTTTTACTCTTTTTTTGATGCGGATAGCAATGGAATCAAAGCATTGGATATCGCCTATTTTGACGTAAAGAATGCCTTTTTGTATTATATGAAATATGTGAATAGAAATAAACCTATCGTCATAGCAGGCCACAGCCAGGGTTCATTTTTAGCTATGCGTTTATTAAAAGATAAAGAGATTCAAGCCGAAATTGGTGAAAAATTAGTGGTAGCTTATCTGATTGGTTGGCCTGTGCTGGAGACAGATCTCAATGAGATACCCTATTCTTTTTGCCGGGATTCAGTCGAATTATCTTGTTTAACGAGCTGGAATTCACAGAAAGCACATTCCATATTTTCTATGAGAGAATATGCTGATGGAGTGAAAATGTATAGTACAAATCCATTAAGCTGGACAACGGATGAAAATTATTATGGTCCATCCTATAATTTAGGAGCAGAAATATTAAATAAGGATAGTTTGATCTTTCGACCTCATTATATTGGAGCAAGAAATTACAAAGGTATTCTGGCAATTGATCGTCCAAAGGATAAAAAGGATTTGGATATTAGAAGGAATAGTGGAAATTATCATATTTATGATGTAGCCTTTTTTTATCGGAATATTCAGGAAAATGCGAAGTTGAGGAAGCGGATGTATTTTGAAAAGAGAATGGAATAGGAAGACCGAAGACAGGAGACCGAAGACCGGAGCAAATTGTTAGATATTACCTTCGCTTGCTTTCTTTGTGATTCTTTGCGTGTCCTCTGCGTTAGGTGCAAAAGCACCGGCTCTGTGATACAGCTTGATAAGAATTAAACGCTAAGCACAGAGACCGAAAAGAGAATTATAAGACAAAAAAAAGCCCCGACATTACTGCCGGGGCTTTTAAAATTATTTTATAATCTTAGTGTTGAACTACGATTCGTTTAGTAATTACTTGATTAGCATTTTCTAATTGAATAAGGTAGATACCTTCATTAAGATCAGAAGTATTTACTTCAATTAATCCGCTATTAACAACGCGTTGAACATTCATTACTTCTTGTCCGGCTGCATTATAAACATGAAGATTTACTTCTTCATTAATGTCATTCATGATATAAACAACATCATTAGCAGGGTTAGGATAAATACTTAATTGAGTATCGAAGTTCTCAGCAACAGTTAAACCGGTTTCAGCATTTTTTGCATAGAAATCATCTACATAAAAATGTGAAGCTGCATCAGGAGGATAAATATCCATTACAGCTAATTGGTTTGTACCTGCAGCTCCTTGAGAAGTTAAACTCCACTGCCATTCATGAACCATTTCACCGGCTACATAGTAAGCAGCATAGTCATTGGTCATGTCAACATAAAACATAACATCGATCCATGTATCCAAATCATAAGTGAAAGATGCAGCATCTGCTCCACCGGCACTTATAGTACCTGTTCCATCATTAAGGAAGTAGGTTTCTAATGCCCATTGGTAAACATTGCCAACATTATCAAACTCATGCATTAAGTTCAAATATCCATTACCATCTGCAGGAACATACATTTTCATTCCAACTTCAACAGCACCGGAAGTTAAGTTTCCAAATGGATATACAAGGTCAGTACCAACACCACCAAATAATTCCATTGAATTCTCACCACTGAAAGACATCATATCGGTTACATAAGTATCTTCGCTAGTTCCAGGAAGATCACTCCATGTAGACCATGCAGGATTACCTAAAGCAACATATTGACCTGAATAGAAAGCAGCACAATCTTCTACTTCGATATCATCAGCCATCATTCCAACTAATTGCTGCATATATAAGTTATCTATATAATAAGAAGGGTTAGTAGAACCTGCAGGGAAAAGATCCATTACGGCTAGTTGGTTTAAACCAGCTGCGCCATTTGCATCATTTAAACTCCATTGCCAGTCACCGTATTTCATTCCATTTACATAGAATTTCACATTATCATTATCCATATCGATAACATATTTGATCGTATTCCATGCATCTTCCATGTAATCAAATGCATAATCTGTGTTTCCACCGGATTGGACTGCAGTACCATCACCATTAAACACGGTCTCTAATGCCCATTGGTAAGTTGCATTATCGAATTCGTGCATTAAGTTATAATAAGCACCCATACCCGCATCAACATAAATATCGAAAGATAATTCATAGCGTCCTTCAGTCAGGTTTCCAAAATGATAAACAAGATCAGTAGAAGCTTCTGAAAGATAAATAGAATTTAGACCATCAGCCATCATGTTCGAAATAACAGCATCTTCTCCAGTTCCAGGAAGGTCACTCCAGGTAGTCCAAGGTGCTCCTAAACTTAAAGCAGCAGGTGCTCCTGGCATACCATTTTCCATTGAAGCAGCAAGAACAGATTTTGCTTCAATTCTGCTGAAAGTAACATCATCAACATAATATTCACAAGCTAAACCGGCCGGAGAATAAGCGAAGAAATCTATTCCCCCTAAAGTGTTCAAACCAGCATTACCAGTTGTACCATCGATACTCCACTGCCAACCATGAACCAATTCGTTATTGATATGTAAAACTGCGGTATCTGCATCAAGTGATATGATGTAATTAATTTTAGTCCATTCACCTGTATTATAAGCAAATGGATAGTCAGTTCCACCTAAAGAAAGGTAACCGGTACTATCATCACTAAAAAATACATCACCACCCCATTGAACACCAGGAGTTGATTCCTTTTGCAAGTTAAAATAGCCACCCATTCCTTGAGCCACCATGAATTTTAATGTTACCTGAAAAGTTCCTTTTTCCCATGCACCCATATCCAGAATAAGATCGGTAGATCCTCCACCATCAGGTCCGGTTACAATAAAACAATTACTTCCACTAACAGCTGCTACAGAGTCAATTACAAAAGCATCTTCTGCTGTTCCGGGACTGTTTGTCCATGTTGTAAAATCATCTGCTTGAGTAGCCACATAATCATTTGCAGTGTAGCTGTCGAAGTTTTCGGAGATCAAATTTTGAGCGTTTATTCCAACACCCATAGCCATTACACTGGCCAATAGTAATAATTTTTTCATATTTAATTTAGTTTATAGATTCTGTTAAATATAATTAAAAATAAATGAATATTTAAAGAGCAAAAGGCCATTTTCTAACAGATACTTAATAACAAGTTACACTAAATTACATCAAATAAATATAACTTATTGATATACAATCATTTAGTATTAGAATTAATAGTATTCCAGAAGTTTATTTCAAATGTTGCTGATTCCTTCTCTTTTCATCAATAAGCCGGATCATTGCTTCAAGATCTGAAGCTTCAAACCAATTTGTGTCACTTTGATTCCGTAACCAGGTTAATTGTCGTTTAGCATAGCGTCGAGTGTTTTGTTTTATCATCGCTATTGAAGATTCACGATCATATTCGCCTTCAAAATACCGGAATAATTCTGAATAACCAACTGTTTTCAAGGCGTTTAAGTGACGAAAGGGATACATTTCTCTAGCCTCTTCTTCAAGTCCATTACTTATCATTATATCCACTCGGAGATTGATACGTTCGTAGAGTAATTCTCTTTCCCAATCTATACCTATTCTTAAATAAGGCCACTTAGCTATTTTTGAACCCAATTGAAAATGAGATAGTTTTTTACCCGTTTGATAAACCACTTCCAGTCCTCTGATAATTCGTTTTGGATTCTGAATATCGATCGTTTGGTACAATTCCGGATCTAAAGCAAGTAGTAATTTCTGAATATGTTCCAGTCCTCTTTTATCATATTCAGCGATCATTTTTGCTCTTACTTCAGGTAAAATAGGAGGGATATCATCTATTCCAAAGAGCAAAGCATCTATATAAAAACCTGAACCACCAGCAACAATAACGATGTCATGCTTTTTAAAAAGCTGATCGATCTTTTCGGAAGCGATCCTTTCATATTTTCCGGCATTTATATCTTCTTCAATGCTTGTGAAAGCTAAAAAATGATGCGGAATCCCCTCTAATTCTTCTTCACCCGGACGAGCGGTTCCGATTCGCATTTCTTTGTAGAACTGGCGACTGTCAGCAGAGATTACTTCAGTAGAATAATGTTGTGCCAGCTTAACGCCCAGCTTTGTTTTTCCGGAAGCAGTGGGACCATCAATTATGACGAGTAATTTAGTAGTAGGAAGACATGTCATCTGGATCGATGTAATCGGATTCGTCGTCATCATCATCTCCACCTCCTAATAATTCTCTAAGCTCAGGGTCTAATTCGTCATCTTCACCAATATGATCGGAGGGCATTTCAAAGTCGATCGATTTTTCTTCTTCATTAGGAGGAGTTCCAATACTGGCAATAACCACAGGGTAGTCACCAAGAGGAATATTTTTATTTATTGAAATTAATTCTATATAGAAAATCCATAAACGCAGGAAATCATAAACAAATAGGACATTCTTATTTTTAGCATTTATGATCTCATCAAGCCTTGTGTTTTCCATACTTCGTATCTCATCCTCAGCGTCCATTTCAAATTGGACGATCTCTTCTCCCTTTTCCCAATCTTCATTACTTATATAAAAGGAGCTCATCTGATCTCCGGAAAATTCAAATGCTTTTATGATCGCATAATTTAAGTCGATAAAATGTTGATCTGAACGGATTAAAATTTCCCGAAATACATCCTTTTCGTAATCGATCAGAACTCTTAATTTATAGAGCATTATTTAATGAATTAATTTTATGTAAATGTAATAATTCGATCTTCTTTTAAAACTAATTGAGGCGATAGATTATAAATTGAAAGTTTAGTAGCCTTATTTAATTCCATAGTTGGGTGATGGGTGATGGGTGATGGGTGATGGATGTTGGATGTTGGATGATGGGTGATGGGTGATGGATGTTGGATTATATTCATGCATTTAGAACTTTGACCTTCTGATTTCTTTTTTACTTGATTTGAATTTACTTTGGAACGATCAGACCCAATTCTTTTCCCTTATTGAGCATGATGCGAAATGCTTCTTCGTGTTTATTCTCTATTTCTCCATCCAGTATCGCTTCTTTGATCGCATTCTTAATTAAACCTACTTCTTTCGATGGACTTATACTGAATGTTTTCATTATCTCTTCGCCACTTATTGGAGGTTGCCAATTTCTTAAATGATCTTTTTCTTCAACTTCGATAAGTCGCTCTCTTACTCGCTCATAATTTTTTAAATACTTCTTCACTTTCACTTCATTTTTCGAAGTGATATCTGCCTTGCAAAGAAGCATAAGATCGTCAATATCTTCCCCTGTTTCAAAAAGCAACCTTCTTAATGCCGAATCGCTTGCTTCTTCCTTTGTTAAAGCGATAGGGCGCAAATGCAAAAAGACCATTTTTTGAACGAACTTCATTTTATGATCCAAAGGCAGTTTTAATCTTTTAAAGATTTGAGGGACCATTTTTGCCCCTTTATCCTCATGCCCATGAAAGGTCCATCCGGCTTTTTTGTCAAAACGTTTTGTAGCGGGCTTTGCAATATCATGAAGTATTGCCGACCATCGTAACCAAAGATCATCACTCGTCTGACAAATATTATCAAGTACCTGAAGCGTATGGTAAAAATTATCCTTATGAGTTAGTCCGTTTTTTTCTTCGACTCCTTTTAAATTCGTAAACTCAGGAAAAATAAATTCGAGCAATCCACTTTCATCAAGCAATTTAAAACCGATCGAAGGCTTTTTTGATAAGATGATTTTATTTAATTCATCCGTTATTCTTTCTTTTGAAATGATATTGATCCTGGATGCATTTTTTTTGATCGCTTCAAAAGATTTTTTTTCAATGTTAAAATGGAGTTGAGTAGCAAAACGAATCGCCCGCATCATCCTTAATGGGTCATCACTATAGGTAATATCAGGATCCAGCGGTGTTTTTATGATTCCTTTTGAAAGGTCATCAAGGCCATTAAAAAGGTCGATTAATTCGCCATAATCATTTTGATTTAAACTGATCGTTAGCGCATTTATCGTAAAGTCTCTTCGGTTAAGATCATCTTCAAAACTACCTGATTGAACCTCAGGGTTTCGTGAAGATTCGGTATAGGATTCTTTTCTTGCTCCAACAAATTCTAATTCGTAACCTTTGTATTTAATATTTGCAGTGCCATAGGTCTTAAATAAACTCACTTTGGCTCCTCCCAGTTTTTTCCCCAGTTCTTCAGCGAATTTAAGTCCATCCCCAAGGATTAAAAAATCAATATCTTTTGATGTTCTATCCAATAACTGATCTCGAACCCAACCTCCAACAATATAAACAGGACAATCAATTTCGATCGAAAGCATTCCTATCTGCTTGAATAAAGCACTTTCTTTAGATTTTAAAATGTCCATCATCTAATTTCGAATAATTGATATTTTTCCATTATTTGACAAACGGATAATTTGAGAGGCTTCCTTTTTATTTAAAATTAGATCTTTCTTATAAATGGCATCTACATTATTAATGATGTCAGGATCCATTTCTTCAATGGAATTAGCTACCGGCTTTCCGCTAATATTAACGGATGTTGAAATAAGGGGCTTCCTGAATTTTCGAAGCAATTCTTTACATGAATCATCAGAGCAGATTCGAATAGCGATCGATCCATCCGCTGCGAGTACATTTTTCGGAAGATTAAAACCCTTGTCAAAAATAATTGTCAGTGGTTTTGTACTCAATTCAAAAAGATCACATGCAATATCAGGTACTTCACTAACATAATCGTAAAGTTGGTTTTCGTTGTGAAGTAATATTATTAGAGGAAGATCTTCTTTCCTTTTTTTCAAGGAGTAGATCTTATTAACAGCTAATTCATTAGTTGCATCACATCCTAAACCCCATATAGTATCGGTAGGATAGATGATTGTGCCTCCATTGGAAAGGACAGTTATTATATCAGATATTTCAGTTTGCACGCCTAGATTTTGAGCAAAGATAAATTGATTTTAAAGACAAAAAAAAACCCTGCCAATCAGACAAGGTTTTCATTAAAATATTTTAAGACTTATTCAGAAACGAATTTTCCGTTTTTTACTTTACCTAAATAAATAACTTCTTTTGTTTTTTGATAATCTTTAATCGCAAAGTCAACTTGTTCTTTTGTATCTCTTTGTATTCTAATCCCACTTGAAGCTCCTTTGTTTCTGAGTTCTAAATAGTACCCATCCTTAAGCTTCGCAGGTTTTGTTGCTGGTCTTCCCATGTTTTATTTATTTCTATTATTCGATTTGTCTAATCCTTCTGATCACCCTAACGTAACAAAAAGCGTGCAAATTGTTACTAAAAATGCTAATCTAAGCAAATAACGATTATTTTTTTAAAATTCCTCCAAAAATTTCTCTTAAAAAAAGCTAAATGACAGTTTATGACAGTTTTATGACGTCCCCATCCTGAGTAAAATGTGAATTTTCAAAAACACTTTTACACTCATTTAACATGCTTTCTTCATCCGGATATCGAGAACTATAATGGCCCATTAATAGCATTTTTGCATTTGCTTTTTTTGCAATAAGCGCTGCTTCAATACAGGTTGAATGAAAGGTTTTTTTTGCAAGAGCTTCATCTTTTTGCATAAAAGTAGTTTCATGATATAAAATATCGACCTCTTTTATTTGCTCACTTAATTCCGGTAAATAGGCTGTATCGCTACAATAGGCGTAGCTGTATGAAGGGTCTGCAGGAAAGGTCAGTTTTTCAAAAGAATATACTTCTGCAGTTTCTTTATTAATAAAATCTTCTCCTCTTTTTAATTGTTCAAATGCGTAATAAGGAATTTTTAATTCTTTTACTAAAGGTCCGTTGATATGTCTCGATTTCTCTTTTTCCTGAAATAAAAATCCGAAGGTTGGGACCCGATGCTTGAGACTAAGTGCGTGCACTTTTAAATGCTCATTTTCAAGAAGCAGAGAATCATTCATTTTATCTATTTCATGAAAATGGATAATAAAACTAGATGGAGACTGTGAAATTCTAAAATGCAATTCTATTATTTCCTTTAATCCTGTTGGAGAATAAATATGAAGTTCCTTGGTTCTTCCTAATAAACTAAAAGTAGATAACAATCCTTGCAAACCCAGATAATGATCTCCATGAAGATGTGAAATAAACACATGTTCGATCTGTTGAAATTTGATTTTGTTTTTACGAAGGGCGATTTGAGTTCCTTCAGCACAGTCGATCAGATATAAGTGGTTTCTTACATTTAAGACCTGCGCACTTGGATTTCGTCGTAATGTGGGTGTTGCTGAACCTGTACCAAGAACTGTGAGTTCAAAGCCTTGACTCATTTATTCCGGATCTTCTAAATTCCTTTCAATTTCTTCCATAAAAACAAGATCAACCGCTTCGCTAAGCGTAGGGGTGATATTTAAAACCCTGTCTAATTGAGAGATTTCTATCAATTTTAAAATATGTTCATTCAGACCGGTAAGAACAAAAGTCCCTCCTGAGTCACGGCATAGTCGATTCGCTAATAAAACGGCACTTAACCCTGAAGAATCAGCATATTTAGCCTTAGACAGATCGAGTACAATATTCTTATTTCCTCCTTTACTAATAACAAGAAGTTCTGATTTTAATTCAGGAGATACTACTGAATTTAAATTCTCAATATTACATGTAACCAGGTAATGTTTTTCTTTATTATCGATTGTAAAATTCATAATATTCTATAAATTGAAGGTAATGCTAATAAAAACAAAAATAATAAAAAATCAGGCTCTTTCTATTTTACTTGCAAGAAGGTACAATATAGCCATTCTTATTGCAACTCCATTTTCAACTTGATCCAGAATAATTGCGTGTTTACTATCAGCTACATCGCTTGTAATTTCAACACCTCTGTTAATTGGACCGGGGTGCATAACAATAATTTCTTTCTTCAAAGAATCGAGTAATTTTTTATTTAAACCATAGAGCATGGCATATTCACGAAGCGATGGGAAAAGTTTCTCATTTTGTCTTTCAAGCTGAATTCTGAGCATCATGGCCACATCACACCATTCCAGCCCTTTCTTCAGATCATAAACCACTTTAACGCCTAACTCTTTAATGTATTTAGGGATTAGGGTTGGAGGACCGCAAACACAAACTTCGGCACCTTGCATATTCAAGGCATAAATGTTTGATAACGCTACTCTAGAATGAATAATATCGCCAACGATTAAAACTTTTTTACCTTTTACAGTACCTAATTTTTCTCTTATAGAGTAAGAATCGAGTAAAGCCTGGGTAGGATGCTCATGGGTTCCGTCTCCGGCATTGATGATTCTGCTGTTTACATGTTTTGCGAGAAATATAGCAGCTCCGGGCTCCGGATGTCTCATCACGATCATATCCACCTTCATCGAAAGGATGTTATTTACTGTATCGATCAGGGTTTCTCCTTTTTTAACGGAACTTGAAGAAGCTGAGAAATTGATAGTATCTGCCGAAAGTCTTTTTTCGGCGAGCTCAAATGAAATTCTCGTTCGAGTACTGTTTTCAAAGAAAAGATTAGCAATTGTAATATCTCGAAGAGACGGAACTTTTTTGATCGGTCGATTGATCACATCTTTAAAATGATCGGTAGTATCGAAAATAAGTTGAATATCTTCTTTTGTGATTTGTTTAATTCCCAATAGATGATTTACACTAAGTTCACTCATTTTACTCGTCAATTGTATAAAGTTTCACCATATCCTTACCGTTTATTTCTTCCCATTCCACTTCCACACGCTGCGAAGTGAGCGAATCGACCGATTTACCTATATAATCGGGTTGCAATGGAAATTGCCGACTATATTTGCGTTCGATCAGGGTGAGCATCTCCACTTGTTTTGGTCTGCCAAAAGCGAGCATCGCATCAAGTCCGGCTCGGATACTTCTTCCGGTATAAAAAACATCGTCTACCAGAATCACATTTTTACCTTCAATGATAAAATCAATTTCTGTCTTATTAGCCGCAATTGGCGTTTCTCTTCTTCTAAAATCATCACGGTAGAAAGTAATATCAAGAGTTCCAACAGGAATTTCAACATCCCCTAATATACTAAGAAGTTCTTTTTTTAATCTTTTAACAAGATAGATACCTCTGGGTTGAAGTCCTATAATAGCAGAGTTTCTAAAATCGTCATGATTTTCAATCAACTCATAGCATAGGCGTGTAACCGTAAGATGAAATTGGATGGGATTGAGTATGGTATTCGAATTCATCAATTTCTTTAGTTTAACAAATATAGCTTATGAACATTTAATATTTGTAAAAAAAAAATAGGAATCGATAAATAAAATGAAACTTAATTTATTTTAGCCTGTAAAATGACAAGTATTATGAAGAACACATTATTTACCGTTTTAATTGGAGCTGCTTTATTAATGAGCTCATGTGGCGAAGAACACGTCGCAAATGAATATGATTACGATCGATCCGATTCGTTATCTGTAGACTATACAAGGCAGTCTTTAACTATCCGTGGTAATATTAAGGAAACCAGTGGTTTTTACCTTTTGTTAAAATCAAAGGATGCAGAGTTTAATAATTCATTGGTTAATTCCAGTGGAAATGCATCAAAGTATTCTTCTAATTTTGACCGAAGTGTTAATATGGGGATTTATGGAGCTGATTTAAATTACTTAACAGTATTTGAGCAAAATGAATCTGCAAAGTCAACTGTTGAAGCCATTTCAAAATTAGCTGCCTCTTTAGGGATCGAAAATGCTTTTGACAATGAAAGTTTTGAGAAAATTGTTGCTGAAGGTGATTCCTTAGATCTTAGGGAAAAGTCTAATTTGGTTTCTAAAGCTTTCCGGAATGCTGAGGATCAAATGTATAGCGAAGAAAGGGCTTTGATGGGGACATTAATGATTTCCGGAGGTTGGATAGAAAGTGTTTATCTGACGAGTAGTATCATTATTGGCAGTGAATTAGACGCAAATGGTCTTTCAGATTTTTGGGTATTAGTTTATAATCATGAATCAGTGATGAAAATGTTAAATATTTTTGGTGATGATGCTGATGCTAAAAAGATGTATGATAATTATAAAGCTCTTGAGCCTGTGGTAAATGCGATCACAAATAAAAGCAAACTGAGCAATGATGATGTGAAGGCAATTAACGTTGAAGTAGCAAAGATTCGGGCAAGCTTGATTTAATGTGAAAATTGTTTGGCAAAAAAGATTTAAATGATACTTTTGCACCGCTCTTTTAAAGGAGCGGTTTTTTTGTTCTTTTAATATTTTAAAATTGGAGTTGACGGAATAGATTTATTCCTTTTTTCCAAGGTGATTAGGGCTTTTAAAAGAACTATCATCGGGGTGTAGCGTAGCCCGGTTATCGCGCCTGCTTTGGGAGCAGGAGGTCGCAGGTTCGAATCCTGCCACCCCGACAAAAGAGTCAACATATGTTGACTTTTTTTGTTTAAAATATTTCGGTTCTTCTTCGCTAAGGCTTCGAAGAACACTGTAGCAATATGGTCGCGTAGCTTCCACCTCCGTTTCACTACGGCGGACAGGCAGCTTCGCAACCCGACACATGGTCGCGTAGCTCAGCTGGATAGAGCATCTGCCTTCTAAGCAGACGGTCACAGGTTCGAATCCTGTCGCGATCACTTGATGATCAAAACCCATCGCAGAGCGATGGGTTTTTTTATGCCCCAAAATGTCCGAGCTTGCTCGAGCATTTTGGGGCATAAAAAAACCTAAAAATCGCG
>Ga0316188_10000274_pt1 | contig 20503 bp, 22 predicted proteins | sample Phiworburrow1_MG_FD_204933 | JGI IMG/M metagenome (GOLD analysis project Ga0316188, IMG submission 204933) | Coastal sediment microbial communities from Maine, United States - Phippsburg worm burrow 1 | ecosystem: Environmental > Aquatic > Marine > Coastal > Sediment | place: USA: Maine... | reverse complement strand
GATCTGCAATGAACATCAGGCAGTGCGCTGATCCAGCATCTGGCGCAGGGCGCGAATGTGTTCGGGACCCGTGCCGCAGCATCCGCCGACAATTGCCACGCCATAGTCGCGAATCCAGCTTTCGATCTCCAGCGCGTATTGTTGCGGCGAACTGACTTCTTCGTAGCGCCAGTCCGGCAGTATCAGCTTGCCGGTTTCGGCATAGGCGAGCAGCGGTCCGGACCAGTGCTGGCGCAGCACGGCCAGCGCCGGCGCGGTATCCTCGACGCGGGTATGCATGATGCCGGCAGCCAGCCCGCCCAGCGGTTTGAGCTGATCGACCATTTCGCCAAAATCGTGCGCGCTGGTCGTGTCGTCGGTATTTTTCCAGCGCAGGCTGCGCACGTCGACACCGTTTTCGGCCATCATTGCACTGAACCCGATCAGCACCGGCAAGCCGGTCGAGACAGCGGCACGGATCACGATTCCGGCATTTTCGACGTCGCGCATCATTTCCGCAATGATCAGGTCTACGCCAGCCCCGGCCAGGCTTTCGGCGAGTTCCTGGTAGCTGGATTCGACCTGGCCATCGATAGCGACCTCGCGATGGCTGGTCAGCGGCGGCATGCTCGACATCGAGCCGGCAATCAGGACGTCTTCCGTGGCGACATTGTCACGCGCCTGCTGCGCCAGCTGCACCGACTTCAGGTTGAGCATTTTCGATTCGTGGCCAAGATTGATGCTTTCGAGCACGTGGCGTGCGGTCGAGTAGGTATTGGCGGTGATGATTTGCGCACCGGCGCGAATATAGTCCTCGTGCACCGCGAGCACTTCGTCGGGATTGGTCTTGGTCGCCAGCCCGCTCCAGACATTTGCATCCAGCGCAACGCCGCGGCGTCGAATCTCGGTACTCACTCCGCCATCGAGAAGCAGTATTTCGCCCTGTTGCAGGCGTTCGGTCAGACTACTCATGGATCAATCGTCAGCAGCACATACACGCCGGCAGTGTAGCAGAGAACCCGCCCCGGACTCGACAAATTAGCAACGATTAGGATACCGTAACCACCCTGCCACATACTCGCCACAAAGTTGATGCCGCTCTGCCCAATTTGCACACTATGGTCTTTACTAGTCGCCCACCCGTCCTGATCTGCCTGCTGCCAGTGCTGATGGCCCTGCTAACGGCTTGTGCCACGGCCACACCACCGCTCGCCGAGCTGCAACAGGTTGATGAGTCGCAGCGCATCGACGAGCTGCAACAGGCCATTCTGGCGCTGCGCGCAGACATCGATCGCGACGAGGCTCGCCGGGCCGCTGCGATCGCTATCGAATACCCGCTGCAGCTGGCCGAGCAGTACGAAATCACCGACCCACCGTTGCTGCACAACTTCCTCGTCAACATTGGCGCCAAACCGCGCGGGCTTTGCATCCACTGGACCTGGGACCTGTACGCACGCCTGCAGCAGGAACGCTTTCGCAGTATCGATTTGCACTGGGGAATCGCCAACTACGATAACGCCTTTCGTCTCGAACACAGCAGCGTGATCATCAGCGCTCGCGACGATTCGATGCAGCAGGGCCTGATACTCGATCCGTGGCGCAACGGCGGTGATTTGTTCTGGGCGCAAACCCTGCAGGACCCATCCTACGTGTGGCATCCACATGCGGAAATCCACGCGCGCAAGCGGGAACGCAAGGCGCTTGCGGAAAATCGACCGGCGGAGCGTTGACCATGACCGCTACGGGCTATCCCACCAACACACGGTCCCTGCCGGCGAGTGCCCAATGAGCACGCGCATCGGCCTGATCAGCGATGTCCACTCCAGCCCCGAGATGCTGGCACAGGCACTTGCGATCTTCGCCGACGAGCAGGTCGACGAGATCATCTGCGCCGGCGATATTGCCGGCTACTACGACGGCCTGTCAGCAACCGTAAGACTACTGCAACAATCAGGCTGCAAGGCCGTTGTCGGCAACCACGACCAGGCCTGGCTGGAACAAAACCAGACCGCGGCGAATCCCGAAATCAGCACCTACCTGCAGCAACTGCCGCAGACGCTGGAACTCGAAATCGAGGGCAAGCGCCTGTTCGTGGTGCACGCCAATCCACCCAGTGAACAGCATGGCGGTATCAAGTTGCGCAATCGCGATGGCGACCTCGTCGAGGAACGCCTGCAGGACTGGAGTGAGCGCCTCGCTGCATACGACTACGATGTGCTTATCGTCGGTCACACCCACCAGGTCTATGCCGAACGGATGGGTAACATGCTGGTCATCAACCCCGGTAGCGTTCCCTTCAACCATTGCTGCATGATCCTGTCTTTACCCGACCTCGGTATCAGTACTTTTGCGCTGGGCGGGCGCGACATCGTCAAATGCTGGAATTTCAGCATGGTCTTCGGTCAGGATTCGATCGCGCCCGGCAAGCAACGCGATTGACGCAGACTGACCGGGCTATGTTGTTACCGACCTATTCAGACCCGGGCCAGGACTGACCATGGATACTGCGGTCGTACTCCTGCAGGTAGCCGTCATCCTGATGGCGGCGCGGATGATGGGTGAACTTGCGGTGTACCTTCGGGCTCCCGCCGTCATCGGTGAAATCGTCGCCGGAATTATTCTTGGCCCGTCCTTGCTTGGCTTCGCCGAAGCGACCGGTCTAATCCAGATCCTCGCGGAAATCGGTATCATCCTGCTGCTGTTCCAGGTCGGTCTCGAAACCGATATCGGCGAGTTGGCGAAGTCCGGGCTGAAGTCGGTCATCGTCGCCGTTACCGGTTTCGCGGTGCCGTTTTGCAGCTGCCTGATCCTCAGTTACTACGTGTTCTCGCTGGATCTGATGGTGTCGCTGCTGATCGCCGGCACCATGACCGCAACCAGTATCGGCATTACCATGCGCACGCTCTCCGATCTCGGCCGCGGCCAGAGCCGCGAAGGACGCATCATCCTCGGCGCGGCGGTTCTGGACGACATTCTTGGTGTGTTGCTGCTCGCAATCCTGTTCAACTTCATCAGCACCGGCAGAATCGATTTTGTCGGCACCTCGAGAATCCTGCTGTTCATGTTCATCTTCTTCATGATCGCCCCGGCCATGGCCAAAGCGATCAGTTACATCATCCAACGCTGGGAGTCGTTCAGTGAAATACCCGGTATCGTGCCAACTTCGATTGTGTCACTGGTACTGTTTCTGGCATGGCTGTCACACTTCATCGGCATTCCCGAACTGCTGGGCGGCTTCGCCACGGGCCTCGCGCTGTCGCGGCGATTCTTTCTTCCATTCGGCGCTGCGCTCAAGGCAGATCCGCAGTTTTCCAACGAAGTGCACGAACAGATGAAACCGATCATCTACCTGTTCACGCCTATTTTCTTCGCCACCGTCGGACTATCGCTGGACCTGAGCGCGCTCGACTGGAGTTCGCCTTTCTTCTGGACATTTTCGACGGCCCTGCTTGCGGTCGCGGTCCTGTCCAAGATCTGTGGTGCAATTTTCCTGCGCGAAAACCTGGCAAGACGTATCGCTATCGGCATGGCAATGGTACCGCGCGGCGAGGTTGGCCTCATTTTTGCCCAGATCGGGATGATTACCGGCCTGTTTGCCATCGAGATCTACACCACCGTGGTTATCGTCGTCGCTTACACGACATTGTTTACACCCATCTTCCTGCGCCTGTTCTACCGGCGCTTCGGGCAGCAACTCGCGGAGCCAGGTTGATCCGCGGCGACTCTGGCTGCGTAATATCCGTCATGATTGCATTTAACCGCCACTCCTGAGATGACCGCAGACCCAGCCAACATTATCGTCGCCGGTGGCAGCGGCGGTATCGGTCGGGCACTGATCGAAGCCTTGCTGGAGCGATTTCCGCAGGCGCGTATCGGCGCCAGCTTCTATCATACAGAAGACAATTTCCGCCACGAACGCCTGCACTGGCGGCAGGTCGACCTGCGCGACGCTGCGGCTGTAGAGCGCTGGGCAGCGGCCACCGACCGCGTCGACTGGGTGCTCAACGCGGCCGGTTACCTGCACGGAGATCACGGCGGACCGGAAAAAAGCATACGCAGTTTTGATGCGGACTTCCTGCTGGAAAACATTCGCATCAACACGCTGCCTACATTACTGCTGGCGCGCTACTTCGGCACCGCTTTGAAACACAGTGCGGCGCCACTACTGGCAACCGTCTCCGCTCGTGTCGGCAGCATCGAAGACAACCGCCTCGGCGGCTGGTACAGTTACCGCATTTCCAAGGCGGCGCTCAACATGGCGTTGAAGACGCTCAGTATCGAGTGGAAGCACAGCCATCGACGCGGCTGCGTCGTGGCTCTGCACCCCGGTACCAACGACACCCAACTGTCGCGACCCTACCAGGCAAACGTACCGGAACAAGGCCTGTTCGACCCCGCGTACACGGCGTCCAGCTTCGTCGACCTGCTGTCGCGCCTCGGCCCGGCCGAGAGCGGAAGCTTCCTGGCCTGGAACGGCGACCCTATTCCCTGGTAACCAACATTGGAAAACTCATGAAACCTGCAAACCTCCTGCTCATCAGCCTGCTGCTGTTGTTCTCCGCCAACGTCGCCGCCAGCTGCGGTACGCTGCTGGATTTCGAGGCGCAGAAATTGCGCTCCAGCGAGCGTGTCAATTTTTGCGAGGCTTACCGGGACAAGCTTTTACTGGTGGTAAACACGGCCAGCCACTGCGGTTTTACGCCACAGTTCGAGGGCCTGGAGACGCTCTACCAGAAGTACCGTGAGCGTGGGCTCGAAATTGTCGGTTTCCCTTCCAACGACTTTTACCAGGAAGCCAGCAGCGAACAGAAAACGGCCGAAGTCTGCTACATCAACTACGGCGTCAGTTTCACCATGCTCAGCCCGGGGGCCGTGAGCGGTAGCGAAGCCAACCCGCTGTTTAAGCAACTCGCTGAACGCACCGGCGAAGCGCCAGGCTGGAATTTCAACAAGTACCTGATCCTGCCCGACGGACAAACGGCGCGCCACTATGGATCACGCGTCAAACCGCTCGGTGGCGACCTGGAGAAAGACATTCTGCAGGCACTCGGCGGCCAATGAATCCTGCCAGCAGCAGCGTCACACAACTGCTCGGCTACGCCGGGCTGGTTCCATTCGTAGCGCCGGCAGTGCTGGTGCTGACCGGTTCGGCGCACGCCGACCTCGCCAGCACGATCGCGTCAGGCTACGCGCTCGCGATACTGTGTTTCCTCTGCGGCAGCTGGTGGGGCATGGCGCAGGCTACGGCAAACCGCGCGACCCTGTTGCTGAGTAACGCCTACCTGCTGCTGGCGCTGGCATTCTACCTGTTCGCGGCCGAGTGGTGGGCGCTCGCCGCCGCACTGCTGCTCGCCGGCGCCTGGCTGTGCGAACAAAACGCAATCCTGTTTCCGACCTACCCCGGGAGTTACCGGCGCATGCGCGCGATTTTAACGCTGTGCGCCAGCGCCTCAATGGTGGTATTACACCTGTACGGATAGCCCTCCACTCAGGAGGCGCCTGCCCGACTCAGCCAGGGGTGATCCGAACTCCGTCCGCCTGCGTAAAAGTATCTGTCACCGCAAACAGAACGACGAGATGAAACCAGCATCGAGCATACACAGCCTGAGCAAGCCCGCCATTATCAGCGAGGCCCGCATCAACATCTGCAACCTGCGGCTGCGCACGTTCATCGGCTTCAATCCCGAGGAAAAAACCAAGCAGCAGGACGTCATCGTGAATGCAGAGATCCGCTATCGAGCTGACCCTGCCTTTGTCAGTGACGACGAGAGCGACGCACTCAACTACAAAAGCATTACCAAGCGCATGATCCACCACATCGAGAACGGCCGCTTCCAGCTACTCGAGAAACTGACCGCTGATCTGCTCGCAATCGCATCGGAGTCCGAACGGGTCAGCTACGCCGAGGTACGCGTCGACAAGCCGCATGCGCTGCGCTTCGCCGATTCGGTTTCCGTCACGCTGAGCGCGACGCGCTAGGTTTAGCATGCACAATATCGACGAGCACTCTCCCGTTGTCATTACCGGCGGTGCCCAGCGCCTGGGCCTTGCCGTCGCGCGCGCCCTGCGGGCCGAGGGCCAGCCGGTGGTAATTACCTATCGCCGCGAGCGACCGCTACTCGAAGAACTGCGCGCCCAGGGCATTGCAACCATACAGGCCGATTTCGCCAGCGACGACGGAGTCGAGCGGTTGGCCAACGAATTACGCGAGCGCTACTCCGCGTTACGGGCACTCATTCACAATGCTTCTGAATGGCTGCCCGAGGGCGATGGTGTCAGCGACAGCGTCGTTCTCGATCGCATGATGCGGGTGCACGTGCGGGCGCCTTACCTGCTCAACCTCGCCTGCGGCGAGCTGTTGCAGAATCACGGCAAGCGCCACGGCTACGCCGATATCATCCACATGAGCGATTACGTCGCCAGCACTGGCAGCAGCAAGCATATCGCCTACGCCGCAAGCAAGGCCGCGCTCGACAACCTGACGCTGTCGTTTGCAAGCAAATACGCACCGACGGTCAAGGTCAACAGCGTCGCGCCGGCACTGTTGATGTTCAACCCCGAAGACGATGACGACTACCGCGACCGCGCCGCCCGCAAATCCCTGCTCGGCATCGTGCCCGGTGAGACAGAAGGTGTGAACGCGATTCGCTACTTGCTGGACAGTCGCTACCTGACCGGTAAAACCATTGCCCCGGACGGCGGTCGCCACCTCGCTCGCGCCGTTTGATTGAATCCCCTAAAATCGATTACCAAAATTACTCAAGGAAAAACCATGGACACGAATCTTGCTCGCTCTACAACCGCTATTCCATCCCCTTACTCGGAAGAAGCCGACCTCGTGCGCCACGCATTGATCGAGCGCGGCCTGGAAACTCCGCTGTTGCCGCACCAGTTCGAACGCGACGATAAATATCAGCGTATCAAAAATTCTTTCAGTGATATCGCGCGCACCCTGGGTCTCGACCTCAGCGACGACAGTCTGAGAGAAACACCGCATCGCATTGCAAAGATGTACGTCGACGAAATCTTCAGCGGGCTCGACTACTTCAACTTTCCCAAGATTACCGTCATCGACAACAAGATGGGTGTCGAGGAGATGGTCAAGGTTAGCGAGATCAGCCTGACCAGTACCTGCGAGCATCATTTCGTGACGATCGACGGCACCGCCAAGATCGCCTACATCCCCAGTGACAAAATCATCGGCCTGTCCAAGATCAATCGCATTGTGCGTTTCTTCGCGCAGCGCCCGCAGGTGCAGGAGCGCATGACGCAGCAGGTGCTGGTGGCATTGCAAACACTGTTGCAAACCGACGACGTCGCGGTCAGCATCGAGGCCACTCATTATTGTGTCAAGGCTCGCGGTGTAATGGACGCCAATTCGCGCACCCAGACTACCGCGCTCGGCGGCAGCTTCAAATCCGATCACAAGACACGCGCAGAATTTCTCGCCTGAAGCCGATGGAATCCACCACCATAGATCCGCAGGAAGTAGCCTATTACACCCGGCTCGCCGACCAGTGGTGGGACGAGCAGGGTAAACTCTGGCCCCTGCACCGGCTCAACCGCCTGCGTGTCGATTACCTGCGCAAGGCCATCTGCCGCCATTTCGGGCGCGCTTTCGATACGCGCCAGCCGCTCACCGGACTGTCCGTGCTCGACATCGGCTGCGGTGGCGGCATACTCGCGGAATCCATGGCGCGACTCGGGGCCACGGTGCATGGCATCGACGTGGTCGAGCGCAACATTCACGTGGCCAGCGAACACTCCCGACAGGCTGGCATCGAGGTTCACTACGAATATGTCGACACCGCTGACCTGGTCGGGCGCAACCAGCGCTACGACGTAGTGTTGAACATGGAAGTGGTCGAGCACGTCGCCGACCTGCCTGCCTTCATGTCGCAGTGCACCCAGCTGGTCAAGCCGGAGGGGATTATTTTCATCGCCACTATCAACCGCAACCCGCTGTCCTGGCTCGTTGCCATCATTGGCGCCGAGTATGTTTTACGCTGGTTGCCAATCGGCACGCACCAGTGGCGGAGATTCGTCAAACCGGGCGAGCTAGAAGCGATGCTCGCCGACAACGGTATGGTCGTGAACGCGTCGGCCGGCGTACGCATCAACCCGTTCAATCGCAAGTTCAGCCTGACGCGGCGACTGCCCGTCAACTACATGCTGTCCGCCATCCGTCCGCAGCCAGGAACGCGATAGGCCGAGAATTGCGCCAGGCTGCCTGGACCCGGGCAACCCGAGCAACGTAATCGTTTTCAACGCTTTGCTGCACGTGCGACAATCGCTGACTTCGCCAAAGCAGCCAGGCCAACATGCACAGTAGCAGCCGTCCGCAACTCGACCCGGCCGACGACCTCACCGACGCCGTACAGATCGACATCAACACCGCGATATCGGACCTGCAACGACAACGCACGGCATCACCGATACTACGCCCCTCGCGGGAAACGGATATCACCGCGCTGATCGATCAGGATTTGCCATGGGACGGCCATAGCCTGGAACAACTGGTGGCGCAGATCACCCGGGCCACCGATCGCTATCCACGACGCAACACCCACCCCGGTTTTTTCGGCTGGATCGCACCATCGGGGCTACCGACCGACCCACTGGCGCATGCCATGGTCAGCGCACTGAATGAAAACGTCGGTGGTTACTGGGCATCACCGGTTGGCACCACCGTGGAAAAGACCGTCATCCGCTGGCTCGCCGACCTGCTGGACTTTCCACAGCAGTCCCAGGGCGTGTTCCTGAGTGGCGGCTCGATGGCGAACATGTGCGGTATCGCCAGCGCCTGTACGAAACGATTTGGCGCCGAATTTCGCAGCCGTGGTATTGCCGCCTGCAGCACCCGGTCGACGCCGGTCATCATCAGCTCGCAGGCCGCTCATTTCTCGATACGCCGGGCCGCGGCCATGCTCGGTATCGGCACCGACAATATCGTCGCGGTCGAGACTGACGCACAGTTCCGCATGCGTGTCGACGCGCTCGAGGCCGCAATCGCCGAGCACGATAATATTATCTGTGTCGTGGCCAGCGCCGGCACCACCAATACCGGCGCGATCGACCCGCTGCCGCAGATTGCTGACTTGTGCGCGGCGCACGATATCTGGCTGCACGTCGACGCCGCCTACGGTGGTGGTGGCATGATGTCCGCTGAACTGCGCCCGCGCTATCGCGGCATCGACAGGGCGGACTCGATAGTAATGGACATGCACAAGTGGTTTTTCCAGTCGCTGGGCGGCAGCCTGCTGCTGTATCGCGATCCCGACTTTGCGCGGCAGCTGTTCACCGAGAATTCGGACTACCTGCGCATGAACGAGGACGACTCGCCCGAGCAGTTCGCCTTTTTCAGCATTTCACCCGAGCTGTCCCGCCGCTTTCGCGCACTGCCGTTTTACATCTCGATGCGTCACTATGGCATCGACCGACTGGGTCGCAACGTACTGCACAATGTGCAGTGCGCGGAATACCTGGCCGACCTGGTACGCGCGCAGCGGGATCTCGAACTGGTCGCGGCGCCACAGTTGTCCATTCTGTGTTTCCGCTTTCGACCGCCCGGCATGGACGATACCGAAGTCGATCGGCTCAATGCTGAAATACGCGACCGTATCCAGCTGCAGGGTGATTACCTGATATCGCCAACGCAGGTAAACGGGCGCGTGGTATTGCGTGTTTGCATTATCAACCACGCTACCCGCGCCGAGCACGTCGAGGGCCTGCTTGACAGCATACTCAGGATTGGCCGACAACTGCTCAGGCATCGCGCCGAGCAGGCCACCGCGCGCCATCCACATTTGCCCGACAACCTGTAGTAAAAGGGAGCCGATCGATGAAAGGCCTGTTCCAACACCCTGGCGGCGATCGACCCGTCGCCGCACTGATGCTGCTGCTGACCGGTGTTTTCGCGCTTGCCTTCCAGGACTCGCTGGTGAAGCTGATGTCATCGCACACTTCGTTCTGGCAATTCCAGACCCTGCGCTCGCTCGGTAACCTCGGATTCGTGGTCGTGCTGGCACTCGCCAGTGGCGGCATCGGGCTCATGCTCGCGCGCAACTGGCGCGCGGTGTACCTGCGTGCGGCATTGCTCGCGACCTGCATGTTCTTCTTTTTCTCAGGCGCGCCCTATCTCACGGTAGCGCAAATGGCCGCCGGCCTTTATACCTACCCTTTATTCGTGTCCTTGCTCGCGGCCCCGGTACTGGGTGAGTCGGTTGGTCCCTGGCGAATCTCCGCGCTGCTGATTGGCGCGGTCGGCGCCGCATTTATACTCAACCCCTGGGCCGCCGACTTTTCCGCGGTGCAGATACTGCCGATCCTGGCCGGGTTTTTCTACGCGACCAACATCCTGACGATTCGTAAAGCCTGCCGCAACGAGAGCCCGCTGGCCCTGGCGGCCGCGGCGGCACTCACCTTTATCGCTATTGGCAGCGTCGGCAGTATCCTGCTGTCGCTATTCCCAGTGTCGACCGAACTGCAGCTGAGCATGCCGTTCGTTGCCATCGGCTGGCCGGAACTGACGCTACTGGTGGCCGGTTTTGCGCTATTCACTTCGGTACTCAACCTGACCGGCAACATCTGCCTGAGTCGCGCCTACCAGACCGCCGACGCGAGCCTGCTCGCGCCAATGGATTTCAGCTACCTGGTGTTCGCCGCCTTCTGGAGCAGGGTCATGTTCGATCAGTGGCCAACCCGGGAAGCCGTTATCGGCATGTCCCTGATCGGCGCGGCCGGGATCATCACGGCGTGGCGCGAACGTGTCGTCGCGAAACGCAGGTCCAGCGCTGCCTGAGCGCCAGCGCTAGTCGTGATCGGTGAAACTGCGCAGGTATATCACCAGCTGCCAGATTTCCTCATCGCTGAGGTAACTGAAGGGAGGCATCGCGGTACCGGGCGAACCATTCTGAATAATCCAGAACAACTGGCCATCGGGAATGCCCTCGACGGTAGCCGCACAGGCGAAGTTGCGCGGTAGCGGGTCGAATTGCCCGGCGAGCTGGCCTCTGCCGTCACCCTTGTCGCCGTGGCAGGCCGTGCAGGCCGGGTTCGACACGTCCTCGTATATCTCCTTGCCGGCGCGGCGATTGCTGCGGTTGGCCTCGAGGGGATTGGCGCGACTGTAGATATCGGCCGGGGCCTTGCCGGTAAACCGCGGCTGCGGGCATTCCTCGTTGGCCGGGCTCTTGTGGGCAGCGAAGCTGGCGGGGATAACCAGCACCAGCAGCATGGCAGTCAGGCACAGCCCGCGGTTACTGCGACGGATATAATCAAGTTTCATGAAAAACCTATTGAGACAATGGACCAAGTCTTGCAGACTAGCGCCCGAACGTACGAACGTATTGACCTGCATCATTTTCTGGCAGCTCGGAAATGTCAACTAATTCACGTTACGCGCGCCACCAGATCCAGATGCATGATTGCTGCGTAACCCTGTAGTGCACTTCCGGGAAAAAAACCATGCCAGCCTGCCTGTTATCGAGAACCGGCCTGATCCTGCTGCTACTGTTAAGCAGCGGCTGCTACTCGCACCTTAACCAGCAACCGGCACCGGGCGAGACCCGCTTCGAGGTGGATCGAGTGGAGCGGGACATCGTCTATACCGAGCCTGGCTGGCCACAGGCCATGCGGGCGGATCTTTACCTGCCACGGCTGCGCGGCCCCAAACCCGTGGTGCTGGTGATTCACGGTGGTGGCTGGGCTAACCGCAGCCGCGACGACATGAACGATATCAGCGAGGAACTGGTGCAGCGTGGCTACGCGGTGCTGAACCTGAATTACCGTTTCGCACCGCAATACCAGTACCCGGCGCAATTACTGGACATGCAACAGGCCCTTGCCTGGGTGAGCGCAAATGCGGACCTGTTTGCTTTCGATCTGCAGCGCGTCAATGCCTGGGGCTACTCCTCCGGAGCGCACCTCGCGGCATTGCTCGGCGGCTTTGATGAACAGCGCCTGCCGGCGGATGCAAACCGCCAGTTGCCACGTTTAAACGCGGTCGTCGCGGGTGGCATTCCCGCAGACCTGACCCGTTATGACGACAGTCCGATCGTGAAGCGCTTTCTGGGCGGCGAACTCACCGACATACCCGAGCGCTACGCCGAGGCTTCGCCGCTGTACCACGTTTCGGCTGATGATCCGGCCGTTTTTCTTTACCACGGCAAACTCGACACCCTGGTCAGCCAGGATCAGGCGCAGGACTACTACGATGCACTGCGAGCGGCCGGCGTCGACGCCGAACTCTACCTGCACAACTGGCGCGGTCACATGACGATGTTCCTGTTCGGCGGTGATGCCGAGAGCCGCGCCATCGATTTTCTCGACCGCAATAACAAGGCCCGGGCGCTGCTGGCGGTAGAGTAAATACAACTCCGCAAAGCGTCATTATCTAAAACCCCGACCCCACCACAAACTCTTCCCACAGCTTGCCGGTAACGCACTGTGCTGATTTTCAGAAATTGAGGCTTGCCATCGCAACCCCATTGGCTTTATGGTTGTACGCATGGCGCGATTGACTTTGCGCCGTACCCACATGACAAAATTCGATTGGTAACATGAACGATTGTCGTTTCTCTCATGCCTGGGTACAGTTGTATATTAAAAAACAGGCGCGAATCCAACGAGACATCGTGACCGAGAAATATAACCGAGGAGAGACAAACCAATGAGCAATAAGAAAGAATTCAAGGAATTACTGACGCGCGACGCAAAGAGCGGCAAGCTCGGTCGACGTGACTTCATGCGCTTCGCCGTCGCCGCAGGCATGACGGTTCCGCTCGCATCCGGACTCTGGACCAGCGACGTGGCGGCAGCGACGCCAAAGAAAGGCGGCACATTCCGCGTCGGCGTACACGATGGCAACGCGTCGGATACCTTCGATCCGGGTACCTACCAGAGCGTCGGCCAGATTCAGCTGGCGCACACTCATCGCAGCTACCTGACTGAAATCACACCGGAGAACGGTCTCGGACCGGATATGGCCGACTCCTGGAGCGCCTCGCCGGACGCCAGGATCTGGACTTTCGAACTGAACAAGAACGCGACCTTTCACAATGGCAAGAAATTTACCGCCCAGGACGCCATCGCCTCCCTGAACTTCCATCGCGGCGAGAAAACCACTTCGGCGGCCAAAGCGCTGTTGACCACCGTCACCGACATCAAGGCCAAGGGCGATCACACCATCGTGATCGAATTGAGCCAGGGTTTTGCCGATCTGCCGTGGGTTATGACCGACTACCACCTGACGATACTGCCGGCGAACAGCGATGGCACGCTCGACTGGCAAAGCGGAATCGGCGCAGGTCCCTACAAGATCACCTCGCACAAGCCCGGTATCGGCACTTCGCTGGTACGCCATGACGGCTGGCACCGTGAAGGCGCCTACTTCGACGCCATCGAGATGCTTATCCTGAACGATCCGAATGCGCGCCAGACTGCGCTGATAACCGGTGATGTCGACGCAATTACCTCGGTCGACCTGAAAACCGTCTCGCTGATGGCTCGTAACAAGAACCTCGAAGTCGACAACGTCCCCAGCGGCTCGGCCATCACCTTGCCGATGTTTTGCGACCAGGCGCCATTCGACAACGTCGATGTGCGACTGGCACTCAAATACGCGGTCGATCGCCAGGACATCGTCGAGAAGATCATGTTTGGTACCGCGACCGTGGGTAACGACTTCCACGTTTCCCCGGGCATGCCGTACGCGCCGACCGATATCGAGCAACGCCCGTACGATCCGGACAAGGCCAAGTTCCACCTGAAAAAATCAGGCGTTGGCAAGCTGAACGTCAATCTGCACGCGGCCGACAGCATATTACCGGGCGCGGTGGACATGTGCGTGCTGTACAGCGAACATGCCAAGAAAGCCGGCATCCAGATCAACGCTATCCGCGAACCGAACGATGGCTACTGGTCGGATGTGTGGCTGAAAAAGCCCTGGTGTTTCGTCAAGTGGGGCGCTCGCCCGACCCCGGACAACATGTTCACGCTGGCTTACAAAGACGATGCCGCGTGGAACGAGTCGCACTGGCAGAATAAGCGCTTCAACGAGTTGTTGCTGATGGCGAAGGCGGAACTCGATGACACCCGCCGTGCGGAAATGTATCGCGAGATGTGTGTACTGGCGAAAGACGACGGTGGCACCGTGTTACCGTTCTTCGCCAACTTTGTCTACGCGCGCAACAAGAAGGTTCGGCACGGACCCAGCCTGGCGGCTAGCTGGGAGCTCGACGGTGGTCGCGGTTACCACCGCTGGTGGTTCGCGTAACACCGGACGAGAGTCTAACAGTAATAATAAATGTCGCGTCAAGGACAGGCTTGCGTATCCCGGCAAATCGGGCTTCGCAGGCCTGTCTGCGAAACGGCTGACAACGTTTATACAGCAGATATCACTTTAGGGGGAAAGGTACTATGGGCGATATCCTATCGATAGTCATGAAACGACTGGGGCTGGGACTGGTAACACTCCTGGTCATTTCAATCATCATCTTCGGCGCGGTCGAACTGTTGCCCGGCGACATCGCGCAGGCGGTACTCGGGCAGGGCGCTACCGCTGAAAACCTGGCCGCGTTGCGCGAGCAACTGGGTCTCAACGAGGCGGCACCGGTTCGCTACCTGAAGTGGTTGGGGGGCGCTGTTACCGGCGACTTCGGCAGCTCTCTGGTATCGCAAACGCCGGTTGCCGAAGCGATCAGTCAGCGTTTTGCCAACACCCTGTTCCTGGCATCGTACGCCGCGCTTATCTCGGTCCCGGTGGCCATTTTCCTCGGCGTGCTGGTCGCCCTGTACCGCAATACGGTTTTTGACCGGGTCGCCAACGTCGTGACGCTGACGTCGATATCTTCGCCCGAGTTTTTTCTCGGTTATATACTGATTCTGTTTTTCGCAGTCAAAGGTGGATACTTCCCGGCGATCGCCACGATAGACGACGACATGTCGATTCTTGACAAGCTTGATCGTACCTTCCTGCCTGCCCTCACCATGGTGCTGGTCGTGGTCGCGCACATGATGCGAATGACGCGCGCATCGATCATCAACCTGCTCGCATCGCCCTATGTCGAAATGGCACGACTCAAGGGTGTACCGGCCTGGAAGGTCATCGTCAAGCACACCTTGCCGAACGCATGGGCGCCGGTCATCAACGTGGTCGCCCTGAACCTCGCCTACCTGATTACCGGGGTGGTGCTGGTCGAAGTGGTGTTCGTCTACCCGGGCATAGGCCAGCTACTGGTCGACGCCGTTACCAAACGGGATTTCCCGGTGGTGCAAGCCTGTTGCCTGATCTTCGCGGCGACGTTTATTTTACTCAACCTGGCTGCTGACGTGGGGTCGATCCTGACCAACCCACGCCTGCGTCATCCGAAGTGAGGGCTGAATCATGAATTACTTCATAATCGGATTTTATGCACTGCTGATCGGCGCCTCCTCGATCGCCGCCTACAACCAGAAACGCACCGCCTTCCTGCTACTGTTTTCGCTGACCCTGGTGTCCTTCGTGATGGGCATCGTCGGTGGCGAATCCATGCTGTGGGGAGTCACAATACTCGCCGCTATCATCGCTTTTTCCGCCGGCGTGTCTTACTCGTTTCGCGAGTTCCTGGTGATCCTGTTGCCGCTAGAGATGTCCAAGGAAATGAAGACCGCGCCGCTCACCGCGGGCTTCGGTCTGTTCGTTATTTTCACTTATACTATCGCTGGCGTGTTTGCGCCTGTCATCGCACCCTTCGGTGAGGCCGAGGTCATATCGTCGGCGTTTGCACCGGCCGACGAAAACATGCTGCTCGGTGCCGATCAACTGGGTCGGGATATGTTCAGCCGCATCATCTATGGCGCACGCAACACCGTCGGACTGGCTCTGCTGGCGACCATCCTGGCGTTCCTGATGGGTGCGACAGCGGGCCTTTACGCCGCAACCAAGGGTGGCAAACTGGACCAGCTACTGGGACGCATAGTCGACGTTATCATGTCCATCCCTTCGCTGATCTTTTCACTGCTGCTGTTGAGTATCTTCGGCACCAATACCGCCACCTTGATCATCGTTATTGCGATCATTTACGCGCCGCGGGTTTTCCGTCTGGCGCGTTCGGTCGGCGGTAACGTGGTGGTCATGGATTACATCGAAGCCGCCAAGTTGCGCGGTGAAGGCACCTGGTACCTGATTCGCAAGGAGATATTGCCAAACTCCAAGGCTCCTCTGATCGCCGAGTTCGGTCTCGAATTCTGTTTCGTGTTCCTGCTGGTTGCCGGCCTGTCATTCCTCGGCCTCGGCATTCAGCCACCGACGGCTGACTGGGGCTCGATGGTACGTGAAAACGCTACCCTGATTTCGTTTGGTGAAATCACGCCGCTGATACCGGCCGGCGCCATTGCGCTGCTGACGGTTGCGGTTAACTTTGTTGTCGACTGGATGCTTGACCGGTCGTCCGGTTTGAAGGAGTAATCGAGATGAGTAAAGAGAAAGATGTATTGCTGAATATCAAGAACCTGGTTATCGAAGGATACTCTGACGAACACTGGATCGAAATCGTGCACGGTGTTGACCTCACCTTGCATCGCGGCGAGGTTATGGGGCTAATCGGTGAATCCGGTGCCGGTAAATCCACTATTGGCCTGGCGGCCATGGGCTTCACCAAAGACGGTTGCCGTATTGGCCAGGGGTCTTCGATTGAATTCGACGGTATGGAGCTGACCACCACGCCGCAGTCGGACCTGCAGTCCTTGCGTGGTTCGCGCATCGCCTACGTTGCACAATCGGCGGCGGCATCGTTCAACCCGGCGCACAAGCTGATCGATCAGCATACCGAGGCGCCGATTCAGTACCGTATCAAGAAACGCATGGAAAGCCAGGAAGACGCAATGGAACTCTACGAAAAGCTGCGCCTGCCGAATCCGCGTGAAATCGGATTCCGCTATCCGCATCAGGTTTCCGGCGGACAATTGCAGCGGGCCATGACAGCGATGGCGATGGCCTGTCGTCCCGACCTGATCATCTTCGACGAACCGACGACCGCTCTCGACGTGACCACGCAGATCGAAGTATTGTCGGCGATTCGCGATATCGTCAAACAGTTCAATACTGCCGCCATTTACATTACCCATGACCTTGCCGTCGTCGCACAGATGGCTGACGTGATCAAGGTACTGTTGAAGGGCGACGAAGTCGAAGAAGCCGACACCAGGACCATGCTCGAACATCCGAAGGACGACTACACCAAGTCGCTGTGGGCAGTGCGCGATTTCAAGCGCGATGAAAAACCCAGGCCGAAGGGCGAAACGCCGCTGATTTCGGTGAAAAATGTCGACGCGTCCTACGGCGACACCCCGGTGCTATACGATGTTTCATTCGATATTTACCCGGGCATGACGGTGGCTGTCGTCGGCGAGTCCGGTTCGGGCAAATCGACTGTGGCACGCTGCATTACCGGCCTGTTGCCGCCGACCAAAGGTGAGATATTGTTCAAGGGCACCGCGCTTCCACCGGATTACCGTAATCGCACCAAGGACCAGCTGCGCCAGGCACAGATGATTTACCAGATGGCGGACACCGCGCTTAACCCCAAGGTAAAGATCAGCGAAATCATCGGTCGACCGGCGGCTTTTTACAGCGGTCTGAAAGGATCGGCGCTGAAAAGCCGTGTCGACGAACTGCTCGACCTGATCGAACTGGAACCGTCGAAGTACTACAACCGTTACCCACCTGAACTCTCGGGTGGTCAGAAACAGCGTATCGGTATCGCGCGCTCGCTGGCGGCAGACCCTACTTTTATTATCTGCGACGAGGTCACCAGCGCACTCGACCAACTGGTTGCAGAGGGTATTCTGCGCCTGCTGGACAAGTTGCAAACCGAGCTCAACCTGTCCTACATGTTCATCACCCACGACCTGGCAACGGTACGCTCAATCGCCGACGAAGTAGTGGTCATGCAGTATGGCAAGGTAGTCGAACAGGGCCCCAAGGGCGAAATGTTCCAGCCGCCGCACCACCCCTATACCGATTTGTTGCTGTCGTCCGTACCGGAAATGGATCCGGACTGGCTGACGACACTGCTCGAAGAACGCGGTGTCGACAACATTGGCGAAGCGGCAACTGCAACGGGGAAGCTCGACCAGTAGTCGATCTTTACGAAACTCCTCGATCTTCAAAGCCCGCCATCAAGGCGGGCTTTTTTTTGACTTCAATCATGCCCTGATCGCTATCGGGCTGATATAGTGTCAAGCAGAACAAATCCTTAACGGGCATACATGAATCCATTGAAGGCGATCTGGGCCGCGCTGTTCGACAGCCTGCGCGATTTGCTCCCTATCATTGTTGTCATCGCCTTTTTTCAGCTGGCCGTGCTGCAGCAGCCGATTCCGAACTTCAGCGAGATTACCGTCGGCATCCTGTTCGTCGTCATCGGCCTGACCCTGTTCGTACAGGGGCTGAACATGGGGCTGTTCCCGATCGGCGAAACCATGGCTTACTCTTTTGCCAGCAAGGGCAACCTGTTCTGGTTACTCTGTTTTGCCTTCGCCCTCGGCTTCGGTACCACCATCGCCGAACCGGCGCTGATCGCGGTTGCCGAAGAAGCCGCCCTCGTTGCGGCCACCGGCGGTATGATTGCCAACAACGAGCAGTCAATGGAGTCCTACGCCCAGGGGCTAAGGTATACGGTTGCGATCTCGGTTGGCATCGCCATCGTCATCGGTGTGTTTCGCATCATCAAGGGCTGGCCGATTCAGTACCTGATCGTCATCGGTTACATCGGCGTTGTCATCATGACGGTTTTCGCGCCGGCAGAAATCATCGGCATCGCCTACGATTCCGGTGGCGTGACGACTTCGACGATAACAGTGCCACTGGTCACTGCACTCGGTGTCGGCCTGGCAAGCTCGATCAAGGGTCGCAATCCCATGGTCGACGGCTTCGGCCTGATCGCATTCGCCTCGCTAACACCCATGATATTTGTCATGGGTTACGGCATGCTGGTATGACGTTGCCATGATGCATTTATTCGTCGACCTGGTTTACGTGATTATCGACACCGTCTGGGACGTGTTGCCGATAGTCACGATCATTTTCGGCTTCCAGTTTCTGATCCTGCGCAAACCCATTCCCAACCTGAAGAGAATCATTACCGGTTTTGTACTGGTCCTGCTAGGACTCGGTTTTTTCCTCGAGGGCCTGCAGGCGGCGCTGTTTCCACTCGGCAGGCTGATGGCTTACCAGTTGACCGATCCGAGCTTTATCGCCGGCAGCGACAACGTCGCTGCACTGCGGTGGTGGAATTACTACTGGGTGTATCTGTTTGCTTTCGCAATTGGCTTTGCCACCACCATTGCCGAACCCTCTTTGCTCGCCGTTGCAATCAAGGCCAACCAGGTCTCCGCCGGCGCCATTGGCACCTGGGGCTTGCGCATCGCCGTCGCCATTGGCGTTGCGATCGGCATTGCGCTTGGTGTCTTCCGCATTATTACCGGGACCCCGCTGTACTGGTACATCATCAGCGGCTACGTTTTCGTGCTGGTGCAAACCCTGTTTGCACCGCGCATGATTATTGCGCTCGCTTATGATTCCGGCGGCGTCACCACCTCAACGGTTACGGTGCCGCTGGTCGCGGCACTCGGCCTCGGACTGGCTGGCACGGTCCCCGGCCGAAATCCATTGCTCGACGGCTTCGGCCTGATCGCCTTCGCCAGCCTGTTTCCAATCATGTCGGTACTCGGCTACGCACAGCTATCCGAGTGGAAAAACCGGCGTAACACCCAATCCGTAACAAAGGAAATATCCAGAGAGTGAGAAAACATCATGCATTTTAAACTGATCATTGCCCTGACCGAGGATTCGATCACTGATAAGATCGTCGAAGCTGCGCGCGACAAGGGCGCGACCGGATCGACCGTTATCTCCAGTGCTCGCGGCGAAGGACTGCAGGTCGCGAAGACTTTTCTCGGCCTCGACCTGAATACACAACGTGACGTGATCCTGCTGCTGGTCGAAGAACACCTGTCGCGCGATATTCTCGAAACCATCGAACGCACCGGAGAATTTGAGGACAACCCGGGTACCGGCATCGCCTTCAGTATCGATGTCGAGGACGCCGTGGGAGTATCGCACCAGGTGCGGCAATTATTCGACCTTGTCGAGGAGGAAATATGAACCCGAAAGACATCATTCGCGTCCGTGACGTCATGAAACCGGACTACGACCTGGTCGACGGTATGGACACGGTGGCCGATGTGCTGCGCTCGTCGCAACATGCCGAATCAAAATGTTTCATTGTCGACACGCGCCACGAGGACGACGAGTACGGTATCGTCCTGCTGTCCGATATCGCCAAGCAGGTTCTGGCTCGAAACAAGTCGCCGGAGCGCACCAATATCTACGAAATCATGTCCAAGCCGGTGATTAGCGTCGATCCTGGAATGGATATCCGCTATTGCGCGCGCCTGTTCGAAAACTTCGGTTTAGGCCGTGCGCCGGTAGTCGAAAACGGCAAGGTGATCGGCATCGTCGGTTACACCGATATCGTGTTAC
>Ga0316188_10000273_pt1 | contig 20527 bp, 22 predicted proteins | sample Phiworburrow1_MG_FD_204933 | JGI IMG/M metagenome (GOLD analysis project Ga0316188, IMG submission 204933) | Coastal sediment microbial communities from Maine, United States - Phippsburg worm burrow 1 | ecosystem: Environmental > Aquatic > Marine > Coastal > Sediment | place: USA: Maine... | reverse complement strand
GGTCTTCTCGATGTAATCCACGGTCAGCGGGAAGAAGTCCTGCCCGGCCTTGGCCGCGGTGCGGGCCACCACGGTGGCCAGCACCACGGTGTCGTCGATGTTGACCAGGACGGCGCCGCTGGACTGACGGGCGATCTCGCCCGTTTCCATCGTGACAGTGTGATTGCCCCACTGGAAGGTCTTCGTGACCTTGTTGAAGATACTCATGCGGATGTCTCCTCAGGGTAGGGAGCCGCCGGGCCGAGGCAACCATGCCATTCCAGCGGAACACCCTTGAGGGTGCGACGATGGAATGACACAGCAGGTGCTCGTGACGCGGACCGACTCCAGGTTGGACACCGGCCCCGGCGAATGTCGCCCGGGGCCGGCGGAACTCACTTGCGCAGGCCGAGCTTGGCGATCAGCGCCGTGTAGCGGTCGGCGTCCTTGGCCTTCAGGTAGGCCAGCAGGCTCTTGCGCTGGTTGACCATCTTGATCAGGCCGCGGCGGCCATGATGGTCCTTCTTGTGTAGCTGGAAGTGCGGCGTCAGCTGGTTGATGCGCGCGGTCAACAACGCAACCTGCACCTCGGGCGACCCTGTGTCGGCGCCGGCGCGGGCGTTGTCCTTGATGATGTCGGCCTTCTCGGCCACGCTCATGGTCATGGAAAGTTCCTGGTGTTTCCGGAAGTTCCCATGCCGCGTGGACGAGGCCACGCAAGGCGGGTGGGTTTCCGGAGCTTCAGACTTGCGGATCGCCAGTGAAACCGACCGGCGCCGTGCGATTGCGATGGCCCGAAGGCCCTACGCGAAACGCATTATAGGGCCAAGGCCCTGCCCAGGCGTCGCAAGCCGTCGTCCAGCCGCTCCAGCCGGTGGGTGGCGAAGCACCAGCGCAGCCAACCCTCGCCCTCCGGCCCGAAGGCGACGCCCGGCGCCAGCCCCAGGCCCTGGTCGCGCACCAGCCGCTTCGCAAGCGCCAGCGAGTCGTCCTGGCCATCGACGCGGAAGAAGGCATACATGCCGCCTTCGGGCCGCGCGGCCGTCACCCCGGGCAGGGCCAGCAGCCCGGCGAGCAGGCGGTCCCGCCCCGCCCGCAGGCGCTGCACGAGCGCCGGCACCGTGACGTCGGCGTCCGCCAGCGCCGCCTGCGCTCCGCGCTGCACAAACACCGGCGAACAGGAACTGTTGTATTCGAGCAACTTGCCGACGGCATCGACGTGGCTGGCGGGCAGCACCAGCCAGCCCAGACGCCAGCCCGTCATCAGGAAACTCTTCGAAAAGCTGTGCACCACCACCAGGCGGTCCTCCGGGCCGGCCACGTCCAGGAAACTCGGCGCAGCAGCGCCAGCGCCGAACCACACCCGCTCGTAGACCTCGTCGGCGACGATCCAGGTCCCGGTGCGGCGGCAATGCGCCAGCAGCACCGCCTGTTCGTCCCGCGTCAGCGTCCAGCCGCTGGGGTTGTTGGGCGCGTTGACCAGCAGCACGCTGGTGCGCGCGGTCACTGCGGCGAGCAGTTCGTCCAGGTCCAGCCGCCAGGCACCGTCGCGCGGGCGCAGCGACACCCGACGCACCGTCGCGCCCAGGATCTCCGGCTGCGCCGTCAGGTTGGGCCAGACCGGCACCACGGCGACGACTTCGTCGCCGGCCCCGGCCAGCATCTGCATCGCGATCATCAACCCGCTGACGCCGGACGAGGTGACCGCCACCCGGTCCATGCCGACCGCCGGGTGCAGGCTGGCGGTGTAGTCGGCGATCGCCTGGCGCAGTTCGGGCAGGCCCAGGTTGTGCGAATAGAAGGTCTCGCCGCGCTGCAGCGACGCCGCCGCGGCATCGCGCACCGGCGCGGGGGTCACCTCGTCGCTCTCCCCGAACCAGAAGGCCAGCACGTCGGCTCGGCCCAGGCCGGCATTGGCGACCTCGCGGATGCGCGAGCCGGACAGTTGGGCAATGGCAGGACGCATGGCAGGGGGTTCAGGCCAGGGCGAGGGACTCGAGCGCCCAGCGCGGGCGCACGTCGAAAGCGGGTTCAGGTTCGGCGGGCAAGGCGCCACGCTGCCAGCGCAGCGCCGCGGCGAGCGCGATCATGGCGCCGTTGTCGGTGCACAGCGACGGGGGCGGATAGTGCACGCGCGCGCCCAGGTCCTCCGAGCGCCGGTCCAGCGTCTGACGCAGCAGGCGGTTGGCGCCGACGCCGCCGGCCACCACCAGGCGGTGCAGGCCCGTGGCCTCCAACGCCTTCAGCGACTTGGCCACCAGCACGTCGACGATCGCCTGCTGCGTGGACGCGGCCATGTCGGCCCGCTGCTGCGCGCCGACATCGGCGCCCAGCTTCTGCACCCGCGTCATCACCGCCGTCTTCAGGCCGGCAAACGAGAAGTCGAGGTCACCACTGTGCAGCAGCGGCCTGGGAAGCGGGAACGCCTTGGGGTCGCCCTGCTCGGCCAGCCGGGCCAGCGCCGGCCCGCCCGGGTAACCCAGGCCGAGCAGCTTGGCGGTCTTGTCGAAGGCCTCGCCGGCAGCGTCGTCCACGGTCTCGCCCAGCAGGCGGTAGCGGCCCACCGACTGCACCTCCATCAGTTGGGTGTGGCCGCCGGACACCAGCAGCGCCACGAACGGGAACTGTGGCGGGTCGTCGGCCAGGAAGGGCGACAGCAGATGCCCTTCGAGGTGGTGCACGCCGTAACTTGGACGCTCCAGCGCCAGGGCCAACGCCACCGCGACGCCAGCACCGACGAGCAGCGCGCCGGCCAGTCCTGGCCCGCGCGTGTACGCCACCAGGTCGATCTGCGTCAAAGGCACTCCCGCCTCGGCCAGCACCTGGCGTGCGAGCGGCAGCACGCGCCGGATGTGGTCGCGCGAGGCCAGTTCGGGCACCACGCCACCATAGGCCTGATGCATGTCGACCTGGCTGTGAAGGGCCTGCGACAGCAGGCGCGGCACGCCGTCTCCTGCCACGGCATGCACCAAGGCAACGCCGGTTTCGTCGCAGGATGACTCGATGCCCAGAACGATCACGATGGTGGCTACGCAGTGCGCCCCAGTCTGGGGCGGAATGGCGCGGCATGACCGGCATGCCGCTTGCTTGACAGCGACAACGCCGAATCGAGCCGGCGACCTTCTGTCTCCTCTGGCGGGCTTCGGCCCCCGTTCAGCCCCCTCGCCTCACGGTGCGGGGGCATCTTTTTGCATGGTCCCGCGGTGCGCCCGCTCGCCTCGCTGCGCGGGACCGCGTCGTCAGTGATTCTCGCGCGCGTGGTTGATCGAGTACTTCGGGATCTCGATCGTGACGTCCTGGTCGGACAGGATGGCCTGGCAGGACAGGCGCGACGTCGGTGTCAGGCCCCAGGCACGGTCCAGCAGGTCCTCCTCCGCCTCGTCCATCTCGCCCAGGGAATCGAAGCCTTCCTGGACCACCACATGACAGGTGGTGCAGGCGCAGCTCATCTCGCAGGCATGTTCGATCGCGATGCCGTGCTCGAGCATGGCCTCGCACAGGCTGGTGCCGCGCGGCGCCTCGATCTGCTCACCCTCGGGGCAGTATTCTGCATGCGGCAGGATGGTGATGACGGGCATGGTCAGACTTCTTCCAATCGCTTGCCGGCCAGGGCCTGGCGGATGCCCTGGTTCATGCGCAGCGCGGCGAAGTGTTCGGTGCCGTCGGCCAGCGCCTTGGTGGCGGTTTCGATGGCGGCCGTGTCGTCGCCGCGGTTGGCCTGCTCGAGCGCCAGCATCAGGGCGTCGATGGCTGCACGCGGCTCGTCCTGCAGCAGGCGGCCGTCGGCGGCCAGCGCCGCGCGCGTGGCCAGCAGCATGCGCTCGGCCTCGACGTGCGCCTCGCGCAGGCTGCGCGCCGCCATGTCGATCTCGGCGTTCGCAAAACCGTCCTTCAGCATGGTCGCGATCTGATCGTCGCCCAGGCCATAGCTGGGCTTGACCACGATGGCCGCCTCGACACCGGACACCTGCTCCCGAGCCGACACGCTGAGCAGCCCGTCCGCATCCACCTGGAAGGTGACTCGGATGCGGGCCGCGCCAGCCACCATCGGCGGGATGCCGCGCAGCTCGAAGCGCGCCAGGGAGCGGCACTCCGCCACCAGCTCGCGTTCGCCTTGCACCACGTGCAGCGCCATCGCGGTCTGGCCGTCCTTGAAGGTGGTGAAGTCCTGCGCCTTGGCCACCGGGATCGTGCTGTTGCGCTCGACGATGCGTTCGACCAGCCCGCCCATGGTCTCCAGGCCCAGGGACAGCGGAATGACATCCAGCAGCAGCAGTTCGCCGTCGCGTCCGTTACCGGCCAGCGCATTGGCCTGGATGGCGGCACCGATGGCGACGACCTCGTCCGGGTTGACGTTGGTCAGCACGTCGCGACCGAAGAATTCGCTCACCGCAGCGCGCACGCCCGGCATGCGGGTGGAGCCGCCGACCATCACCACGCCCTGCACGTCCTGGCGCCCGACGTCGGCGTCGCGCAGCGCCTTGCGCACGGCGGCGAGCGTGCGGTCGACGAGAGGCTTGGCCAGGCGGTCCAGCTGCGCACGCGTCAGTTCCACCTGCAGCGGCCTGCCGTCCAGGTCGGCGCGCACCGAGGTTCGGTCGGCGGCGGTCAGTGCCTCCTTGGCGGCGCGCGCGGCCACCAGCAGCGCCCGCTTGTCCCTTGGCGACACGACGTCGCGCCCGGCCTCCCTGGCGGCCCAGTCCGCCACCGCGTGGTCGATGTCGTCGCCGCCGAGCGCCGCATCGCCGCCGGTGGCCACGACCTCGAAGACGCCGCGCGTGAGGCGCAGCAACGAAATGTCGAAGGTGCCCCCACCCAGGTCGTAGACCGCGTACAGACCCTCGCTGGCGTTGTCCAGACCGTAGGCCACCGCGGCGGCGGTCGGCTCGTTGATCAGGCGCAGCACGTTCAGGCCGGCGAGATGCGCCGCGTCCTTCGTCGCCTGACGCTGGGCATCGTCGAAGTAGGCGGGCACCGTGATGACGGCGCCGAACAGGTCGTCGGCGAAGGTGTCCTCGGCGCGCTGCCGCAACGTGGCCAGAATCTCGGCCGACACCTCGACCGGCGACTTGTCGCCCTCGCGCGTGGCGATGGCCAGCATGCCCGGGCGGTCGACGAAGCGATAAGGCAGGCGTCCATGGCCGGCCACGTCGGCCAGCGTGCGGCCCATGAAACGCTTCACCGACACGAGCGTGTTTTCCGGATCCTCGGCCTGGGCGTCGCGGGCCGCATGCCCGATCGCCCGCCCGCCGTCGCCCAGGTAGCGCACGGCCGACGGCAACAGCACGCGACCCTGGTCGTCGGGCAGGCATTCGGCCACGCCGTGCCGCACCGCCGCCACCAGCGAGTGCGTGGTGCCCAGGTCGATGCCGACGGCCACCCTGCGCTGGTGGGGATCGGGCGCCTGGCCGGGTTCGGAGATCTGCAGCAGGGCCATGATTCAGTGAAGAGGTTCCAGCGCCTCGAGGCGCCGCGCCACGTCCTGGCGGAAGCGGGCCACGAACATCAGCGCACGGACCTGCCGGGCGGCCGCAGCGGCGTCGTTGCGTTCATCCAGCGTCGCCGCCAGGGTGTCGAAAAGCTGCTTCTCGTGCACACGCACGTCGGCGTCCAGTGCCTCGACGGCGGGCAGGTCGACGGCGTCGTCCAGCGCCTCGCGCCAGGCCATCTGCTGCTGCAGGAAGTCGCCGGGCATGGCCGTGTTGTTTTCGGCATCGATCGCGACGCCACGCAACTCGCACAGGTAGGCGGCGCGCTTGAGCGGATCCTTCAGCCGCTGGTAGGCTTCGTTCACGCGCACGGCCCATTGCATGGCCAGCCGCTGCGACGCCGCGCCGTCGGCCGCAAAGCGATCGGGGTGCACCTGCGACTGCAAGCGCCGCCACTGCGCGTCCAGTTCCGGGCGGTCGAGGGCAAAGCGCGGCGCCAGGCCGAACAGCGTGAAGTCGTCGTCGTCGAGCTTCATGGGGCGATGCGCTTGTCGAGAAAGACCGACAGGCCGTTGTCCGGGTAGCCGCCGAAGGCGCCGCAGCGGCGATATCCGCTGCGCTCGTACAGGCGCAGCGCTTCGGGCTGGTCGCGGCCGGTTTCCAGCCGTGCCCAGCTGGCGCCCGACGCCGCCAGGCGCTGCTCCAGGGTGGCGAGCAGACGGGACGCGACATGGCGGCCGCGGTGGGCCGGCAACACGAACATGCGCTTGACTTCGCCCCAGTCGGCGCCCGCGGCGCGGCGCGTGGCGCCGCAGCCCACCGTCTGAGCGCCGCAGGCGGCCACCAGAAAGTCCACTTCGGGCGACTTCAGCGCCTCGAGGTCGAGGATGTGGTTGGCTTCGGGCGCGTACAGGCTGGCCAGGTAGCGGTCCAACTCGGCAAGCAGCGCCGACACGTCGGGGTGATCCGGCCGCCCGGGCCGGATCTGCACCATGGGCGCGTCCATCAGACGCGGAAGGACTCGCCGCAGCCGCAGCGATCCTTTTCGCGCGGGTTGTGGAACTTGAAGCCCTCGTTCAGACCCTCGCGCACGAAGTCGAGCTCCGTCCCGTCCAGGTAGGGCAGGCTCTTGGGGTCGATCAGGACCTTGACGCCGTGGCCCTCGAAGACCACGTCCTCGGGCGTCACGTCATCGGCGTACTCGAGCTTGTAGGCCAAGCCCGAGCAGCCGGTGGTCTTGACGCCCAGGCGTACGCCCACGCCCTTGCCGCGCCGCGACAGGTAGCGCGTGACGTGCCTTGCGGCAGCTTCGGTCAGCGTGACAGCCATCGTCGTGCTCAGGCGCCGTGCTTGGCCTTGTAGTCCTGCACCGCCGCCTTGATGGCGTCCTCGGCCAGGATCGAGCAATGGATCTTCACCGGCGGCAGCGCCAGCTCCTGGGCGATCTGGGTGTTCTTGATCGTCAGCGCCTGGTCGAGCGACTTGCCCTTGACCCACTCGGTCACGAGCGAACTCGATGCGATGGCCGAGCCGCAGCCGTAGGTCTTGAAGCGCGCGTCCTCGATCAGCCCGGTCTTGGGGTCGACGCGGATCTGCAACTTCATCACGTCGCCGCAGGCCGGCGCACCGACCATGCCCGTGCCGACCGCCTCGTCGCCCTTGTCGAAGGACCCGACGTTGCGCGGGTTCTCGTAGTGGTCCACGACCTTTTCGCTGTATGCCATGTCGTCTTCTCCTTGACTTCTAGTGGTCCGCCCACTGGATGGCGCCGATGTCGACACCGTCCTTGAACATCTCCCACAGCGGGGAGAGCTCGCGCAGTTTGCCCACGCGGTCCTGCAATGTGCCGACGGCGTAGTCGATGTCTTCCTGCGTCGTGAAGCGGCCGATCGTCATGCGCAGACTGGAATGCGCCAGTTCGTCGCTGCGGCCCAGGGCGCGCAGCACATAGCTGGGCTCCAGGCTGGCCGAGGTGCAGGCCGAGCCGCTGGACACCGCGATGCCCTTGACACCCATGATCAGCGACTCGCCCTCGACGTAGTTGAAACTGATGTTCAGGTTGTGCGGCACGCGGCGCTCGAGGTCTCCGTTGATGAAGACCTGCTCGATCTCCGTCAGGCCGCCGACCAGACGCTGGTGCAGCATGCGGATGCGCTCGCTCTCGGCGCCCATCTCCGCCTGCGCAATGGCGAAGGCCTCTCCCATGCCGACGCACTGGTGCGTCGGCAAGGTGCCGGAGCGCATGCCGCGCTCGTGGCCGCCGCCGTGCATCTGGGCCTCGATGCGCACGCGCGGCTTGCGCCTCACGTACAGCGCGCCGATGCCCTTGGGCCCGTAGGTCTTGTGCGACGCCAGGCTCATCAGGTCGACCGGCAGCGTGGCCATGTCGATCGCGACCTTGCCGGTGGCCTGGGCGGCGTCGACGTGGAACACGATGCCCCTGTCGCGGCACATCGCACCAATGGCCGGGATGTCCTGGATGACGCCGATCTCGTTGTTGACCAGCATCACCGACACCAGGATGGTGTCCTTGCGCAGCGCGTCCTTCAGCCGGTCCAGGTCGAGCAGGCCGTTTTCCTGCACGTCGAGATAGGTCACCTCGAAGCCCTGGCGCTCCAGTTCGCGGGTCGTGTCCAGCACCGCCTTGTGCTCGGTCTTGACGGTGACGATGTGCTTGCCGCGCGACTGGTAGAAGTGCGCCGCACCCTTGATCGCCAGGTTGTCCGATTCGGTGGCCCCCGAGGTCCAGACGATCTCGCGCGGGTCGGCATGGATGAGCGCCGCAACCTGCCCGCGCGCCTTCTCCACCGCCGCCTCGGCCTCCCAGCCCCAGGCGTGGCTTCGCGAGGCCGGGTTGCCGAAGTGCTCGCGCAGCCACGGAATCATGGCGTCGACGACGCGCGGATCCACCGGCGTCGTCGCGCCGTAGTCGAGGTAGATGGGGAAATGAGGGGTCATGGTCACTTCGTCAGGGCGGACCCGAGGGCAAACACCGAATTCGGCGCGGTGATCTTGATCGGCTTGATGACGGGCGTCGACGAGATGGCGCGCTTGACCGGCACCTCCTCGATCGACACGCCCTTGGCGAGCTGGTCTTCCACCAGCTTCTTCAGCGAAATGGAATCCAGGTACTCGATCATCTTGGCGTTCAGGCTGGCCCACAGGTCGTGCGTCATGCAGCGCCCGGCGTCCTCGCCCATGCAGTTTTCCTTGCCGGCACAGCCCGTGGCGTCGATCGGCTCGTCGACGGCGACGATGATGTCGGCCACCGTGATCTCGCCCGCGCCGCGGCCCAGCGAATAGCCGCCCCCGGGGCCGCGCGTGCTTTCCACCAGTTCGTGGCGACGTAGCTTGCCGAACAGCTGCTCCAGGTAGGACAGCGAGATCTGCTGCCGGTGGCTGATGGCAGCCAGCGCCACGGGCCCGGCATGGGAGCGCAGCGCGAGGTCGATCATCGCGGTGACGGCAAATCGGCCTTTGGTGGTCAGACGCATCGGGTTCTCCTTTGAGCGTTGCGGGTCTGGGCCGGCCCGCCCCCCGGAATCTGTTCCGGAGGCCTGGGCCAGCAGGTCCCGCGACTGCGAACCGCGGCGAAATTCGCGACCGCGGCGCCTGGATAACCAAGCGGATCAGTCAAGTATAACGGAACCCGACTGATTTGGTCAGGAACGGCTCAGGAAGTTCCGTCGGCCTCGATGGACAGCCGCTCCTGCAACGCCAGCAGCAGGCCGTCGCAGGCATCGTCGACCAGGTCCAGCACGTGTTCGAAGCCGTCGGGGGCCCCGTAGTACGGGTCGGGCACGATCAACTGCCCCGCGTGCCGGCGGGCGAAGTCCATCAGCAGGCGGGGCTGCAGGGCCTGCGCTCCAGGGCGCAGGCGCTCCAGTTCCGCGAGGTTGTCGTGGTCCATCGCCAGCATGAACTGGAAGCGCTCGAAGTCGGGCTCGGCCACCTTCCGGCCCCGCAGGGACGACAGGTCGATGCCCCTGGCCAGCGCATGGCGCTGGGCGCGCGCGTCGGGTGGCTCGCCCACGTGGTAGCCGTGCGTTCCGGCCGAATCGACGGCCACCACCCCCTCCATGCCCGCCGCCTTCAGCTTGTGTCGCAGCACCCCCTCGGCGGTCGGCGACCGGCAGATGTTGCCCATGCAGACCATCAGCACGGACAGCCGTGGCGGCGCCGACGGCTTGCGCCACCACGCCTTCATGCCGGCCCCCCGGTGGCCGGCGGCACCAGCGGCAGCACGTTGACATCGTGGCCGGCCCCACCCAGCACCTGTTCGCGCAGCAGGGCCAACTGGTCGCGCACCCGCGCCGCCTTCTCGAATTCCAGGTTGCGTGCGTGCTCGAGCATCTGCTTTTCGAGTGCCTTGATGCGCTTGCCGACGTCCCGCTCCGACAGGCTGTCTAACTCGGACGCCGCCTTGACACGCTGCGCCTCCTCCTTGGCCGCCTTGTCCGACACCGCGCCGTCGATCAGGTCGCGCACCTGCTTGCTGATGCTGCGCGGCGTGATGCCCTGCGCCAGGTTGTGGGCGATCTGCCTGGTGCGGCGGCGCTCGGTCTCGTCGATCGCCCGCCTCATCGAGTCGGTGATCCGGTCCGCATACAGGATCGCGCACCCGTGCAGGTTGCGCGCAGCCCGGCCGATGGTCTGGATCAGGCTGCGTTCGGCGCGCAGGAAACCTTCCTTGTCGGCGTCCAGGATCGCCACCAGGCTGACCTCGGGCAGGTCCAGCCCCTCGCGCAGCAGGTTGATGCCCACCAGCACGTCGAAGGCGCCCAGCCGCAGGTCGCGCAGGATCTCCACCCGCTCCACGGTGTCGATGTCGCTGTGCAGGTAGCGCACCTTGACGCCGTTTTCCGTCAGGTAGTCGGTCAGCTGCTCGGCCATGCGCTTGGTCAGCGTGGTGATCAGCACGCGCTCGTGCTTGTCGACCCGGTCACGGATCTCCTGCAGCACGTCGTCCACCTGGTGCGTGGCCGGGCGCACCTCCACCGCCGGGTCGACCAGGCCGGTCGGGCGCACCAGCTGTTCCACCACCTGGCCGGCATGCGTCTTCTCGTAGTCGGCCGGGGTGGCGGACACGAAGATCACCTGCCGCATCTTGCGCTCGAACTCCTCGAACTTCAGCGGCCGGTTGTCCAGCGCACTGGGCAGCCGGAACCCGTACTCGACCAGCGTCGTCTTGCGCGCGCGGTCGCCGTTGTACATGCCGCCGAACTGCCCGATCAGGACGTGGCTCTCGTCCATGAACATGATCGCGTCGGCCGGCAGGTAGTCCACCAGCGTCGGCGGCGGCTCGCCCGGCGCGGCGCCCGACAGGTGGCGGGTGTAGTTCTCGATGCCCTTGCAGTGGCCCACCTCCTGCAGCATCTCGAGGTCGAAGCGGGTCCGCTGCTCGAGGCGCTGCGCTTCGACCAGCTTGCCGGCCTTGACCAGCTCGTCCAGGCGCTGGCGCAGCTCTTCCTTGATGGTGTCGATGGCGGCCACCACGCGGTCGCGCGGCGTCACGTAGTGGCTGCTGGGGTAGACCGTGAAGCGCGGGATCTTCTGCCGCACGCGGCCGGTCAACGGGTCCAGCAACTGCAGCGACTCGACCTCGTCGTCGAACAGCTCGATGCGCACGGCCAGCTCCGAGTGCTCGGCGGGAAAGACGTCGATCACGTCGCCGCGCACCCGGAAGCTGCCGCGCGAGAAGTCGGTTTCATTGCGCGTGTACTGCATGCGGATCAGCTGCGCGATGACGTCGCGCTGGCCCATCCTGTCGCCCACGCGAAGGGTCATGACCATGCGGTGGTAGTCGGCCGGGTCGCCGATGCCGTAGATGGCGCTGACGCTGGCGACGATGATGACGTCGCGCCGCTCCAGCAGGCTCTTGGTGGCCGACAGCCGCATCTGCTCGATGTGCTCGTTGATGGCGCTGTCCTTCTCGATGAACAGATCGCGCTGCGGCACGTACGCCTCGGGCTGGTAGTAGTCGTAGTAGCTGACGAAGTACTCGACAGCGTTCTTGGGGAAGAACTCGCGGAACTCGCTGTACAGCTGCGCGGCCAGCGTCTTGTTGGGCGCGAAGACGATCGCCGGCCGCCCCTGGCGCGCGATCACATTGGCCATCGTGAAGGTCTTGCCCGAACCCGTGACGCCCAGCAGCGTCTGGTAGCTCAGGCCGTCCTGCAGGCCTTCGACCAGCTTCGCGATCGCCACCGGCTGGTCGCCCGCGGGTGGATATGGCTGAAACAGCTGGAATGGCGAATTCGCGAAGCTGATGAACTCACCCGCCGGCGAGGCGTCGACCGGGGCGGAAGAGGTGTTGGACACTGCGGACAGTTCGGCCATCGAGGCGACCCTAAAATTGCGGGCTAACCTATAAGCCTAGCGCAAGCCCAGCACAGGAACCCCAGCCCATGTCCTTCCTCTCTTCGGTCGCAATGGCCCCTCGTGATCCCATCCTGGGTCTGAACGAGCAGTTCGCCGCCGACCCCAACCCGAGCAAGGTCAACCTGGGTGTGGGGGTGTATTTCGACAGCGAGGGCAAGCTGCCGCTGCTGAACTGCGTCGCCCGGGCGCAGGCCCAGTTGCTGGCCGCGCCCAAGCCCAAGGGCTACCTGCCCATCGACGGCATCGCGGCCTACGACATGGCGGTGCAGCATCTGGTCTTCGGCGCCGGCCACCCGGCCGTGACCGGCAAGCGCATCGCCACCGTGCAAGCGCTCGGAGGCACCGGCGGCCTGAAGGTCGGCGCCGACTTCCTGAAGCGGCTGGACCCGGCCAAGCCGGTGCTGATCAGCGACCCGAGCTGGGAAAACCACCGCGCGCTGTTCACCAACGCCGGTTTCGATGTGCAGACCTATCCTTACTACGACGCCGCCACGCGCGGCGTGCGCTTCGACGACCTGCTGGCCGCACTCGGCCGCGCCGAACCCGGCAGCGTCGTCGTGCTGCATGCCTGCTGCCACAACCCGACCGGCTGCGACCTGACGCCAGACCAGTGGGCGCAGGTGGTGCAGGCCGTCGGCAGCCAGGGTCTGGTGGCGTTCCTGGACATGGCCTACCAGGGCTTCGGCGAGGGCATCGCCGAAGACGGCGCGCTCGTCCAGCAGTTCCTGGACGCCGGGCTCGACTTTCTGGTCGCGACCTCGTTTTCCAAGAGCTTTTCGCTGTACGGCGAACGCGTGGGCGCGCTCAGCGTCGTCTGCGGCAGCGCCGACGAGGCCGCGCGGGTGCTTTCGCAACTGAAGATCGTCATCCGGACCAGCTATTCCAACCCGCCGACCTTTGGCGCGCAGGTCGTGGCTGCGGTGCTGACGACCCCGCCGCTGCGCATGCTTTGGGAACAGGAACTGGCCGGCATGCGGCAGCGCATCCGGGCCATGCGGCATGCCCTGGTGGCTCGCCTGCAGTCGGCGGGGGTGACGCAGGACCTGAGCTACATCACGCGCCAGAAGGGCATGTTCAGCTACTCTGGCCTGGGTACTGCGCAGATGCAACGGCTGCGCAGCGAATTCGGCGTCTACGGCCTTGATTCGGGCCGCATCTGCGTGGCCGCCCTGAATGAGCACAACCTGGACACCGTGGCTCGCGCGCTCGCACGGGTGATGTAGTGGCCAGGCGGCGATGACTGTCCAGCGGCGGTGCGGCAGGGTGCCTGGATCGCCCTTGTTGGTCGAAGTTCTCTAAATTCACGCCCTGTAAGCCCAGTCACCGCCATCGCAAGTTATATTTGTTGCGCTGCACAATTGCAACGTTCTGCTACCCGTCCAGAGAGGCTCGGCATGCTCTACCACCTGTATGAGACCCAGCGAGCGCTGATGGCGCCGTTTTCCGAGTTTGCCAGCGCTTCGTCCAAGCTCTACGACCACCCCTTGTCGCCGTTTGCCCATGCGCCGATGTCGCAGCGCATCTCGGCCGGTTTCGACCTGCTGCACCGGCTGGCCAAGGAGTACGAGAAGCCCGAATTCGAGATCACCAGTGCCCGCGTGGGCGATGGCGTCGACGTGGCCGTGCAGGAGCAGGTGGCGCTGAGCAAGCCGTTTGCACGCCTGCTGCGCTTCAAGCGCTTCACCGACAACCCGCAGGCGCTGGAGATCATGAAGGGCCAGCCCACGGTGGTCGTGGTCGCGCCCCTGTCCGGGCACCACTCGACGCTGCTGCGCGACACCGTCAAGAGCCTGCTGCACGATCACAAGGTCTACATCGTCGACTGGACCGACGCCCGCATGGTGCCCGTGGAAGAGGGCCCGTTCCACCTGGACGACTATGTGCATTACGTGCAGGACTTCCTGCGCCACGTGGGCCCGCATGCGCACGTGATCTCGGTCTGCCAGCCCACGGTGCCGGTGCTCGCGGCGGTGTCGCTGATGGCCAGCGCCGGCGAACCCACGCCCCCGACGATGACGATGATGGGCGGGCCGATCGATGCACGCCGCAGCGCCACCGCCGTCAACACGCTGGCCACCAACAAGAGCCACAGCTGGTTCGAGAACAACGTCATCTTCCGGGTGCCGCAGAACTACCCCGGCGCCGGCCGCCGCGTCTACCCCGGCTTCCTGCAGCATTCAGGCTTCGTGGCGATGAACCCGGACCGCCACGTCTCGTCGCATTACGACTACTTCCTCGACCTGATCCGCGGCGACGACGACAGCGCCGAGGCGCACCGGAAGTTCTACGACGAGTACAACGCCGTGCTCGACATGTCGGCCGACTTCTACCTGGACACGATCAAGACCGTGTTCCAGGATTTCGCCCTCGTCAACGGGACCTGGAAGGTGGGCGGCAAGCTGGTGCGCCCGCAGGACATCACCGGCAGTGCGCTGCTGACGATCGAGGGTGAACTGGACGACATCTCCGGCGCCGGGCAGACGGAGGCGGCGCACGGGCTGTGCACCGGCATCCCTGCGTCGCGGCACGCCCACTACAACGTCGAAGGCGCCGGACACTACGGCATCTTTTCCGGCCGACGCTGGCGCGAAATGGTCTACCCGGAAGTCAGGGCCTTCATCAAGCGCTTCGACCGGGTGGCAGCCAAAGCCCCTGCGCGCAAGGCCGCGTCCGCCAAGGGGGTATCGCGCAGGCCCCCGACGCCGAAGGCCGTGGCGCCCAAGTCAGCGGCAGTCAAGGCCACGGCGCGCGCAGGCCGACGCTGATAATCGCAGGGTGAGCGCCGCCACCCTGCCTACCCTGGTCGATGCGCTGGATGCGGTCTTGCCGCAGACCCAGTGCACACGCTGCGGCTACCCCGACTGCCACCACTACGCCCAGGCCATCGCCGACGGCCAGGCGGACATCAATCGCTGCCCGCCCGGCGGTGCCGAAGGCGTGCGCCGGCTGGCGGCGATCAGCGGCCTGGCCGTCAAGGGTCTGGATCCGGCTCATGGGGTCGAAGGGCCGCGTGCGCTGGCCGTGATCGACGAGGACTGGTGCATCGGCTGCACCCTGTGCATCAAGGCCTGCCCGGTGGACTGCATCGTCGGCGCCAGCAAGCGCATGCACACGGTGATCGACGCCCAGTGCACGGGCTGCGAACTGTGCGTGCCCGTGTGCCCCGTCGACTGCATTGCAATGGTCCCGGTGACGGGCACGCAGACCGGCTGGGCCGCATGGAACCCGGCCCAGGCCGCCGAGGCGCGCGACCGCTACGCATTCCACCAGTTTCGCACCCGGCGCGCAGCCCGCGAGAACGACGAGAGGCTGGCCGCGCGCGCGGCCGCCAAGCTGGCCGACCTGCCGGCCCACACGAAGGAGACCGATCCGGCCGCCATCGCGCGCAAGCGCGCCGTGATCGAGGCGGCGCTGCAGCGCGCCCGCGCCCGCCGTGGCGAGGACACCCCATGACGCGCGCCCAGGTGGAGGCCTTCTTTGCCACCCTGGCGGCGGCCAACCCGCACCCGCAGACCGAACTGGTCTACACCAGCGTGTTCGAGTTGCTGGCGGCGGTGCTGCTGTCGGCGCAGGCCACCGACGCCAGCGTCAACAAGGCCACGCGCGCGCTGTTCGCGCGCGCCCCCACGCCGCAAAGGATGCTGGCCATGGGCGTCGAGGCCGTGACCGAGCACATCCGCACGATCGGCCTGTTCCGGACCAAGGCGAAACACCTCGTCCAGACCTGCCGCCTGCTCGTCGAGCGGCATGGGGGCGAGGTGCCGCGCTCCCGGGAGGCCCTGCAGGCGCTGCCCGGCGTCGGTCGCAAGACCGCCAACGTGGTCCTCAACGTGGCCTTTGGCGAGCCGACGATGGCGGTGGACACCCACATCTTCCGGGTCGCCAACCGCACCGGGCTCGCACCCGGCAAGGACCCGCTGGCGGTGGAACACGCGCTGCTGAAGCGGGTGCCGGCGCCCTATCTGCGTCACGCCCATCACTGGTTGATCCTGCACGGTCGCTACGTCTGCCTGGCGCGCAAGCCCCGTTGCGAGCTGTGCCAGGTGCGCCCCTGCTGCGACTTCGCCCGCCTACAATCCGCGGCCAGGGAGTGAACGGCGCACCATGTCCACGCTGGAAGACCTTGCCGAACGCGTCGAGCGGCTCGTGCTGCGTCACGAGGAGCTCAAGCGGGCGCAATCGCTGCTCGAGCGCGAGCTCGACGCCGTGAGCACCGAACGCGACGGGCTGAAGGCGCGCCTGGCCTTGGCCCGCACGCGCATCGACGCGCTGGTCGCGCGCCTGCCGGCGGACACCGATTCATGAAGCAGATCGAAGTCACCATCCTCGGCCAGAGCTACATCCTGGCCTGCCCGGACGGCGGGGAGCAGTCGCTGCTTGCCGCCGTGGCGACGGTGGACACCGAGATGGGGTCCATCCGCGACGCCGGCAAGGTCAAGGCGCGCGAGCGCATCGCCGTGCTGGCGGCGCTGAATCTGGCGTACCAGCTGGCCGAACGCCCGACCGCTGCGCCGGCGCCAGTCAGCGGCGTCGACATCGACGCCATGGTCAAGCGCATCGACGGCGCGCTGCAGGACGACGGGCTGCTGCTGTAGCCCGACGCCGGTGCCGGCATTCCCCGGCCCGTCCGCCGCGGCCTTAGCCGGGATAATCCCTGCGATGAACCCGCTGCTGCAACGGCTGCACCCCTACCCGTTCGAGCGCCTGCGCGCGTTGAGCGAAGGCATCGTCCCGAACGCGGCCCTGCGCCCGATCAACCTGGGCATTGGCGAGCCCCGCCATCCGGCACCCCCGCTGGTGATGCAGGCCATCGAGGGCGCGATGGCCGGGCTCTCGGTCTATCCGCCCACCAAGGGCGAGCCCGCCTTGCGCGACGCGATGGCGGGCTGGGTCCGGCGCCGCTACGGCGTCGAGCTGGACGCGGCCACCCAGGTGCTGCCCGTCAACGGCTCGCGCGAGGCGCTGTTCGCGCTGGCGCAGGTGGTGGTCGACCCCGCCCGGCCCGGCGCCACGGTGGTCTGCCCCAATCCCTTCTATCAGATCTACGAAGGCGCGGCGCTGCTGGCCGGCGCCGCGACGGCGTTTGCCAACAGCGACCCGGCGCGCAACTATGCCGTCGACTGGGCCGCCATCGACGACGCGACCTGGTCGCGCACGCAGCTGCTCTACGTGTGCTCGCCCGGCAACCCCACCGGCGCGGTGATGCCGCTGGCCGAGTGGGAACGGCTGTTCGCGCTGTCCGACCGGCACGGCTTCGTGATCGCCAGCGACGAGTGCTATTCGGAGATCTACTTCCGCGACGAGCCGCCCTTGGGCAGCCTGGAAGCAGCCCGGCGCCTGGGCCGGAGCGGCTTCAGGAACCTGGTCGCCTTCACCAGCCTGTCCAAGCGCTCGAACGTCCCCGGGCTGCGCTCGGGCTTCGTGGCCGGCGACGCCGAGGTCCTGAAAGCCTTCCTGCTCTATCGCACGTACCACGGCAGCGCAATGAGCCCGCTGGTCCAGCAGGCCAGCCGCGCCGCCTGGGACGACGAGGCGCATGTGGCCGACAACCGGGCGCTGTACCGCCGCAAGTTCGCGCGCGTCACCCCGATGCTGGCGGCGGCTCTGGACGTGTCGCTGCCGGACGCGGGCTTCTACCTTTGGGCAGGCGTGCCGTCGCGGGATGGCTCGGCGGGCGACGACGTCGCCTTCGCTCTGGGGCTGCTCGCTCAATACAATGTCACGGTCCTGCCCGGCAGCCTGCTGGCACGGCAGGCCCACGGTCTGAACCCCGGCGCCGGGCGCATCCGTCTGGCGCTGGTCGCTGGCGTCGAGGAATGCACGGAAGCCGCCGAGCGCATCCTCGCCTACACCCGAGAATTCACCCCATGAGCCAATTGCAAGAACTGATCGACATCGCCTGGGAAGGGCGCGCCAACATCACCTCCACCAGCTCGCCCGAGGTGCGCGAAGCGGTCGAGCAGGTCATCGCCGACCTCAACGCGGGCCGCGTGCGCGTGGCCGAGCGCCAGGGCGTGGGGCAGTGGCGCGTCAACCAGTGGGTCAAGAAGGCGGTGCTGCTGAGCTTCCGCCTCAACGACAACCAGTTGATGCACGCAGGCGACCTGGCGTTCTTCGACAAGGTCAAGACCAAGTTCTCGCACATCGACGAGGCCGCCGTGCGGGCGTCCGGCGTGCGCATCGTGCCGCCGGCGGTGGCACGCCGTGGCAGCTTCCTGGGCAAGAACGTGGTGCTGATGCCCAGCTACGTGAACATCGGCGCCTACGTCGACGAGGGCACGATGGTCGACACCTGGGCCACCGTGGGCTCGTGCGCGCAGATCGGCAAGCACGTGCACCTGTCCGGCGGCGTGGGCATCGGCGGCGTGCTCGAGCCACTGCAGGCCAACCCGACCATCATCGAGGACAACTGTTTCATCGGCGCGCGCAGCGAAGTCGTCGAAGGTGTCATCGTGGAGGAGAACTCGGTGCTCGGCATGGGGGTCTACGTCGGCCAGAGCACGCCCATCTACGATCGCGACAAGGACGAGGTCAGCTACGGTCGCATCCCGGCGGGGTCGGTCGTCGTCAGCGGCAACCTGCCGAAGGCCGGCGGCAAGTACAGCCTGTACTGTGCCGTCATCGTCAAGAGGGTCGACGCGCAGACGCGCGCCAAGACCAGCATCAACGAGCTGCTGCGGGCCTGACCCCGCGCCATGGAGCACAGGAGCACGACATGAGCAACGGCAACATGGAGCGCGTGCTCCGGCTGATGGCCGAAAAGCAGGCATCCGACGTGTACATGTCGGCCAACACGCCCATCCTGATCAAGATCCACGGCCAGATCCTGCAGCTCTCCGACCAGGTGCTGTCGATCGGGCAAACGCGGACGCTGCTGGCCGAGCTGCTGACCCCGCAGCAGATGGAGGAGCTCGACGAGACCGGCGAGCTCAACGTCGGCATCGGCCTCACCGGCATCGGCAGCTTCCGGCTGTCGGCGTTCAAGCAGCGCGGCTCGATCGCGGCCGTGTTCCGCTGCATCCCGCACGAGATCCCGCCGCTGGAAACGCTGGGCGTGCCGACGGCGATGTCCAAGCTGGTGCTCGAAAAGCGCGGCCTGGTGCTGATGGTCGGCGCCACCGGCACCGGCAAGAGCACCACGCTGGCGTCGATGCTCGAGTGGCGGAACCAGCAGGTCACCGGCCACATCCTGACGATCGAGGACCCGATCGAGTTCCTCTTCACCAACAAGCGGTCGATCGTCAACCAGCGCGAGGTGGGACGCGACACGCAGAGCCTGCAGACGGCGCTGAAGAACGCCATGCGCCAGGCGCCGGACTGCATCCTGATCGGCGAGATCCGCGACCGCGAGACCATGACCTCGGCACTGTCTTATGCCTTGTCCGGCCACCTCGTGCTGGCCACGCTGCACGCCAACAACAGCTACCACGCGCTGGGCCGGATCCTGAGCTTCTACACGCCGGAGTCGCGCCCGACGCTGTTGTCCGACCTGGCCGCTGGCCTGAAGGCCATCGTCTCGCAGCGGCTGCTGCGTGCCAGCATCGGTGGCCGTGTGCCGGCGGTCGAGGTGCTGCTCAACACCAAGCTGGTGGCGGAGCTGATCGAGAAGGGCGACCTGCCGGGCGTCAAGGAGGCGATGGAAAAATCCATGGCCCAGGGGTCGCAGACGTTCGAGCAGGACATCGCGCGCCTGATCACCGAGGGCGTGGTCTCGCGCGACGAGGGCATCGCCTACGCCGATTCGCCCACCAACCTGATGTGGCGACTGCAGAACGACAACACGCCGGTGTCGCGCACTTCCACCACCGATGCGCCGAAGCCAGAGACCGACGAGGCGCTGTTCACCGAGGTGTCGCTCGACGTCCGGCCAGAGGACAAGGCGCCCCCCAGCGCGCCCTGGCTGGTGCGAAAGTGAACGCCGGGCCGGGCGACGACCCGGCGGGCGTGCAGACCCTGCGCCTGCTCGAGGCCCTGATGGCGCGGCGCTCGATCACCCCCGACGACGCCGGGTGCCAGTCGCTGCTGGCCGATCGCCTGGCCGCAGGCGGCTTCGCCTGCGAGCGGCTGGACGCGGGGCCGCAGGGCGCCCGTGTCAGCAATCTGTGGGCCAAGCGTCCCGGTGGCCTGCCGGGGCCCACACTCGTGTTCGCCGGTCACACCGACGTCGTGCCGACCGGCCCCCTGGAGCGCTGGACCAGCGACCCCTTCGTGCCCAGCTATCGCGAAGGCCGGCTGTACGGGCGCGGCGCGGCCGACATGAAGACCTCGATCGCCGCCTTCGTTGTCGCCGCCGAGCGCTTCGTCAGCGCGCACCCGGTGCACCCCGGCGCGGTGGCGCTGCTGATCACCAGCGACGAGGAGGGTCCGGCCGTCGATGGCACGGTGCGGGTGGTCGAGGCACTGCGCGCGCGGGGTGAGCGGCTGGACGGGTGCATCGTGGGCGAGCCCACCTCGGTGACCGAACTGGGCGACACGGTCAAGAATGGCCGTCGCGGCAGCCTGTCGGGCCGCCTCACGGTGCATGGTGCGCAGGGCCACATCGCGTATCCGCAACTGGCGCGCAACCCGATCCACGATCTGTCGCCGGCGCTGGCCGAACTGGTGGCCACGCGATGGGACGACGGCAACGCCTTCTTCCCGCCCACCAGCTTCCAGGTCAGCAACCTTCACGCCGGCACCGGCGCGGGCAACGTGATCCCGGGCGAACTGGTGCTGGATTTCAACTTCCGCTTCAGCAC
>Ga0316188_10000272_pt1 | contig 20533 bp, 22 predicted proteins | sample Phiworburrow1_MG_FD_204933 | JGI IMG/M metagenome (GOLD analysis project Ga0316188, IMG submission 204933) | Coastal sediment microbial communities from Maine, United States - Phippsburg worm burrow 1 | ecosystem: Environmental > Aquatic > Marine > Coastal > Sediment | place: USA: Maine... | reverse complement strand
CCTTTTTCCAAAACTCATCGAATCAAAGAAAGTCTGGAAGTACATTCTTCAAATTTCCCTAATAATTATCGGTGTTTCGATCTTTTTTTTATGGTTCGAAAAATTTTTTCATCCTGATTTCATTAATGATATCGCTCAAAATAGAATGAATAGAGCTCGGGGAAGAGGTCCTAAAATACTATCTCCGAGAAATATGGCAAATGCTCGCTTCCTATTCAATATTTTATCGATACTGATCATATTAATTCTTTCTTCTGCCTATTCTGCCGCGCAAATTAGTTTGAAAAGAGAATTTATAGAAGTGAAATCAAACCAGGCAAATCTTGAATCTGAGATGAAGTTTTTAAAATCTCAGATCAACCCCCATTTTCTTTTTAATGCCTTAAACAATATCTACTCCTTAACTTTAAGCGGATCGAAACAATCATCAGAAATGATATTGAAGTTGTCCTATATGCTTCGCTATATTCTGTACGAATGCAACGGACCCTTTGTGACAATTGAAAAGGAATGGGAATACATCTTAAATTTTATTGACTTTCAAAAATTAAAATCTAAAGATGAGATCAATATAAATCTCGACCTTACTAACGAAATTGCCGGATCCTTAATTTCTCCGATGATCTTTATTCCATTTATTGAAAATGCCTTTAAGCATAGTCATGTCGATAGTTTAGCAGAGGCGTGGGTATCTATTTCTTTAAACAATAAAAAAGAAGAGATTATTTTTCAGGTCGATAATAGCGTTCCATCAAAAAAATATAACCAGGATGAACTGGGTGGTGTTGGACTCGAAAATGTAAAACGAAGATTAGAACTGATCTATTCAGACCATTTCGACCTTATAATCAATGATAAAAAGGCTTCGTATTCAGTAATATTAAGAATTCGAAAAAACGGTAAAAGTTAATTTAATAGTAAAGTAGAATGATAAACTATTCATGTATTGCAATTGACGATGAATTTCCTGCAACACAATTGATCGAATCATTTATTAGTAAAATCCCGGATATTCGGCTAATTAAAAGTTTCTCGAACCCTAGCGAAGCATTAGAGTTTATAAATTCAAATGACATAGATATTATTTTCCTTGATATTCAAATGCCTCAATTAAATGGGATTGATTTTATTCAAAGTTTACGAAGACAACATAAAATTATTCTTACAACTGCATATGATCAATATGCTATTGAAGGGTTTAATTTAGAAGTGGTTGACTATCTTTTAAAGCCCTTTTCATATCAACGATTTGCACAAGCGGTCAATAAGGCCGTAAAACAAATTGAACTAGAAAAAGAAAAAAAATCAGAAAATACTGTCCCCGATTTCATTAGTGTAAAGGCAGATTATAAATGGCACAAAATTTATCTTTCGGATATTGATTATATCGAAGGATTGAAAGCATATTTATCAATTTTTGTAAAGGGAAAAAGAACCATTGTTCTTGATTCTCTGAAGAATTATGAAGAGAAATTACCTAAGGATCAATTCATTCGCGTGCATAAATCCTATATTGTTCCATTTAATAAAATTAAATCAATGGATGGAAATATGCTCCTTTTAGGCGAAAAGCAAATTCCGATAGGTAAATCATATAAAGAGGCCGTTTTTAAAAATGTTTTTAGGATAGAATGAGCTAACTGAAATATTAAAAAAAGATAAATAACTCTTTTTAATATTAATTTTTTAGCATTTCGATTATATTAGCCCGCATATATCTCCATGGGTAAAAATATAGTCATCATACCAACTTATAATGAAAAAGAGAATATCGAAAATATTATTCGAAAAGTCTTTTCATTAAACACCCCTTTCGATGTTTTAATAGTCGATGACGGTTCTCCCGATGGAACTGCTTCTATCGTTAAAGAACTGCAAAATGAATTCCCAGAGCAATTAAAAATGATTGAAAGAAGTGGAAAGCAAGGATTGGGTTCGGCCTATATTGCCGGTTTTAGATATTCACTCGAAAACCACTACGATTATATCTTCGAAATGGATGCCGACTTTTCTCATAACCCGGAAGATTTAGTAAGGCTTCAAAAAGCCCTTTCTAAAGAAGGTGCAGATATGAGTATTGGCTCCAGATATACTAAAAACGGCGGAGTAAAGAATTGGCCTTTATTTAGAAAGATCATATCCATGGGGGCTTCGATTTATGTGAACATGGTACTTTGGATGGGAATTAAAGATCCAACCGCAGGTTTTGTTGGCTATAAAAAGGAAGTACTTCAAAAGATCGATCTGAGTGGAATACGGTCGAGGGGTTATGCATTTCAGATTGAAATGAAATATGCTGCCTGGAAATTGAATTTTAAAATTCAAGAAGTTCCAATCATCTTTATAGACCGAGAATATGGCAGTTCGAAAATGAATACCAATATATTCAATGAGGCCATTTTAGGGGTATTGAAAATGAAGTTCAGATAGGGCTTTATTCGCCCTTTTTTAAGACCTTTGGTGTTACAAAATTTCTCATTAATGAATTCAAAAATCCTCATTAAAAATGCTTTAATCATCAATGAAGGTCAAATCTTTAAATCTGATCTATTGATCGAAAATGAAGTGATCAGTAAAATTTCATCTTCTATTATCGATACAGAAGCAACAATCATTAATGCCGAAGGACTTTATCTCCTTCCGGGATTGATCGACGATCAAGTTCATTTTAGAGAACCCGGTTTAACTCATAAGGCAGACATCCAATCCGAATCAAAAGCTGCAGTTGCAGGAGGTATTACCAGTTTTATGGAAATGCCAAATACCAAACCTAATGCGGTTACTCAGGTGCTGCTTGAAGAAAAATACAAGCGAGCTTCTGAAGTTTCTTATGCTAATTACTCATTCTTCATGGGGGCTACAAACGATAATTTGGATGAAGTGCTAAAAACGAACCCTGAAAATGTTTGTGGGGTAAAAGTTTTTATGGGTTCTTCTACCGGAAATATGTTAGTGGATAATGTGGTCACCCTCGAAAATTTATTTTCAAGTTATAAAGGACTTATTGCAAGTCATTGTGAAGATGAAAAAACGATCAAAAAAAACGAGGAAATCGCAAGAGAAGAATTTGGAGAAGATGTTCCAATGAAAATGCATCCCATTATACGAAGTGCAGAAGCTTGTTATCTATCTTCTTCCAAAGCAGTTGAATTAGCAAAAAAGACAGGCGCACGATTACATATTCTTCATATTTCTACCGAAAAGGAATTGGAGTTATTTGATAATAGCATCCCTCTAAAAGAAAAGAAAATTACTGCTGAAGCATGTATTCATCATTTATGGTTCGATGATAGTTATTATGAGACCAAAGGAAGTTTGATCAAATGGAATCCTGCAGTAAAAAAGAAAAGTGATCGAGATGCCATATTAAAAGCCGTTACTGAAAACAAAATCGATGTGATCGCTACTGACCATGCGCCTCATACTTTTGAAGAAAAACAAAATAAGTATTTTCAAGCTCCTTCCGGAGGTCCCTTAGTTCAGCATGCTTTACTAGCCCTTTTTGATCTATGGAGACAAAAGAAAATTTCTCTTGAAACGATCGTTCAAAAAACAAGTCATAATGTTGCGGAACTTTTTAATATTAAAAACAGAGGTTTTGTTAGAGAAGGATATTATGCAGATCTGGTACTTGTCGATCCAAATCAAAATAGCAAAGTAAGCAAAGAGAATCTCCTTTATAAATGCGCCTGGTCGCCATTTGAGGGCCATACCTTTTCTTCGAGTATAAAATATACCTTTGTTAATGGACAGTTAGCATATGCTAATGATCTGGTAAATGAAGATGTAAGAGGAAAAAGACTACTATTTAATTTATGAAACTAAGCGCCTTAATTATTCTCTTTTTTATTTTTATGGGTACTTCCTGTTCAAATAGGAATAAGGCTGAGGAAATGCTTATTCCAAAGGAAAAAATGGCTCTGGTCATTACTGACTTTATGCTGCTTGAAGCAACTTATAATATGCAACTTATTCGTTTAGACGACAAAGATGAACGGATGATTAAATACAGTGATGAAATTTTAAAGCATCATGATATTAGCAGGGAATCATTCGATTATAGTTATGAATATTACATGGACCATTCAGCAGAATTTGAAGCTACTCTTGAACTTGTATTTGAAGAATTGAATAAATTGGAAACAGAGTCTCTTAAGTTCCAGCAAAAAGCATTAGAAAATGATTCTACTTTAGTTTCTGATTCACTTTCAAATAATTAACGGCATTTTTTATTGATGCTGAAACAGGTATGAATTCATAAGCAATTTGATCCTTAATCTTCTGGTTTGAGTAGGCGATATTTCGATGGGATGATCTTGCGCTTTCGGAAGTGATCTTAGGTGTTTTTCCATTAAATAAAGAGGCAACCTTTAAAATTCGCCATACAATATTAGTCATCGTTTGATTTACTTTTATCGAAGGTCTTTTTACCCCCATCTCATCAGAGATCAAATCAAAAACTTCTTTGAATTTCAAATTTTCACTGATGCACAAAAACCGCTCTGAACGGATTTCCGAATTCATTAATTCGACCATTATTGAGGCAACATCTCTTGCATCTACAAAGGCATTCGACCCTTCGGTATAAAATTTAAGTCCATTAGAAATAGTTGAAAAAATGGCTCCTGAACTTTTATTTGGATCTCCCGGACCAATAATAACACAAGGATTTACAATGACTGAATCCAACCCTTCTTCCATCGCTCTCCACACTTCTCTTTCAGAAGAATATTTACTCCTTGCATAAAAACTATGCTGATCATTTTTATGATACTTTGTCGACTCAGTGCTCAAGCCATTGGCGCTTTTACTCCCAATCGCAGCTGTACTACTTACATGTAAAAACTTACTGATCCCTTTCGCTAAGGCGCCATTAAGAATATTTCGTGTCCCTTCAACATTCACCTTATATAGTTGCTCTGCATCCGCCGGATTAAATGAAACCAATGCAGCACAATGGTATACCTGATCAACCCCTTCCATGAGGTCCTGAATTCTTTCAACATCCAATAGGTCTCCTTTTTCCCAAAGTATAGCGGAGAAATGAGCTTCTTGTCCATAGAATTTGAATAATTTTTCAACTTCTTTTATGCTTTTTAAATCGCGATACAAAGCTAAAATAGAGTCATGACTTGCCGCTAACTTGATCAGTAAATGAGATCCAAGTAATCCTGTAGAACCGCTAACTAAAATTTTTTTATTCATGAGCGCCAAATATAGATGAAATATTGATTTTGAATAGCCATATCCAGGATCAAAAAAGTAGTCAATTTGATTATCTTAGCCACAAATTTAGAGCTATAAAAATGAAAAATCTGGTTGAAGAACTTACATGGAGAGGAATGGTACACGATATTACTCCCGGAACAGAAGCGCATTTGTTAATTGGTCAAGCTTCCGTTTATGTAGGGTTTGATCCCACTGCCGATTCACTGCATGTTGGTAATTTAATTCCAATTATGATGTTGGTTCATGCTCAAAGATCTGGTCATAAACCTTACGCATTAGTGGGTGGGGCAACAGGCATGATAGGCGATCCATCCGGTAAATCGCAGGAAAGAAATCTATTGGATCTTGAACAGATCAATTTCAATTTAAATGCACAAAAAGAGCAATTAAAACAATTCCTGAATTTTGAAAAAGGAAGTAATAAAGCCGAAATAGTAAATAATTATGACTGGTTTAAAAAGATCAGCTTACTCGATTTTATCAGAGATGCTGGGAAGCATATTACTGTAAACTATATGCTGGCAAAAGATTCAGTGAAAAAAAGACTCGAAACAGGACTGTCTTTTACTGAGTTTACCTATCAGCTCATACAGGGTTATGATTTTTTCTGGCTGAAAAAAAATGAAAATGTGACCCTTCAAATGGGAGGAGCTGATCAATGGGGAAATATCACTACCGGTACAGAATTAATTCGAAGAATGGGTGCCGGCGAGGCTTATGCTATGACATGCCCATTAATGACAAAAGCGGATGGGGGTAAATTTGGTAAGACCGAAAGCGGTACCATTTGGCTCGATCGAGAGAAAACAAGTCCTTATGAGTTTTATCAATTTTGGTTTAATGCTTCTGACGAGGATGTATTAAAATATTTAAAAACATTTACCCTATACACTCAAGATGAGCTGACCGAGCTTGAGCATGAGCATCAAAAGGCGCCTCATGAAAGAGCAATGCAAAAAAAATTAGGTGAATATTTGACCAAAAAGGTGCATTCTGACGAAGATTTCGAAATGGCTTTAAAGGCAAGCTCAATCCTATTTGGAAATTCTACTGCTCAAGATCTGAAATCCTTAAATGAACAAACTTTTTTAGCGGTATTCAAAGGGGTAAGTCAGGCCGAAATTTCAAAAGAAAAGATTAAAAATGGTATCGATATTATTGAGCTTTTATCTACTGAAACCGATTTTTTAAGCTCAAAAGGAGATGCCCGAAGAAATTTACAGCAAAATGCAATTAGTGTGAACAAAGAAAAAGTGGATGAAAAATTCATTTTAAATTCGGATCACCTTATAAATGAGAAATATATTTTACTTCAAAAAGGAAAGAAAAATTATTTTGTTGTTAAAATCATTGACTAATGGCTCTGATAAAAGAAATTCAAGGAAAAAAACCCCAATTCGGAAAGGATTGCTATCTGGCTGAAAATACTACTATTATAGGGGATGTTGTTTGTGGTGATAACTGTAGTTTTTGGTTCCAGTCTGTGATAAGAGGAGATGTTCATTTTATAAAAATGGGCGACCGGGTAAATGTGCAGGATGGTGCTGTAATTCACGCCACATATCAGAAATCTCCAACTACTATTGGGAATGATGTATCTATCGCTCATAATGCGATCGTTCATGGTTGTACGATTGAAGATGAAGTATTAATAGGTATGGGTGCTATCGTAATGGATGATGCTCATATTGGCCATAATAGCATCATTGCGGCAGGTTCTATTGTACTGCAAAATACAATAGTGGAGCCTTTCTCAATTTATGGAGGTATCCCTGCGAAAAAAATAAAAAACTTAGATCAGAGCGCAGCAGCCGGAGAAATAAAAAGAATAGCTGCTAACTATATTAAATACGCTACCTGGTATAAAGAGTAAAAAATGCAAAAAATCTCAGCTGTAATAATCACCTATAACGAAGAAAAAAATATCGAACGATGTCTAAATTCTTTAGTAGATATCGCTGATGAAATTATTGTGGTTGACTCTTTTTCAAATGATGCTACTAAAGAGATTTGCAGCCGTTTTAATGTAACATTTATAGAAGCAGAATGGCTTGGATATTCAGAAAGTAAAAATTTTGGTATTCAGCAATGCCGGCACTCCTATATTTTATCACTTGATGCGGATGAAGAAATATCTGAGTCACTTAAAAGATCAATTTTAGATGCAAAGGAAAAGGGCTTAAGTTCTGCTTATTCTTGTAATCGCTTAAGTAATTATTGTGGCAAATGGATCCGTCATGGAGATTGGTATCCGGACCGTAAAATGAGACTTTGGAATAAGACCGACGGATTATGGGAAGGAGAAATTCATGAAAGTGTTAACTTAAAAAAGGGAATAAAGATCAGGCATCTGAAAGGCGACATCCATCATTTCAGTTATTATACCATATCTGAACATATTGTTCAAACTAATAAGTATTCGAGTTTATCTGCAATAAATCTTTTCAAAAAAGATAAAAAAGCCGGATTTATTAAGTTAGTTATCTCGCCCTATATACAATTTGGAAGAAGCTACTTTATTAAACTAGGATTTCTGGATGGTTTTTATGGATTTACAATTGCATTGATCACTGCATTCGGAACTTTTTTGAAGTATGCCAAGCTTAAAGAAATGAAATAGTTTTAAGGGCTATCCCAAAGTTTTATTTCGTTCAGTTTTATGTTTTTATAATGAATAAATCTTCCTGCACTCGCCTCAAAAGATTCCGTTAGATCGGATATATAAAAGTCATAGATCGCTTCTTTAGAATTACTTAGCATTTCACTTGAAAGCAAGTCAGAATATACTTGTTTAGCAACAATCGTCGGAGAATCAATAATTCTCACTTTATTCTTGTAATACCTTTCTATTTCATCTTTAATTAGAGGATAATGCGTGCAGCCTAAAATTAACTCATCAATATTTTGAAGATGTTCATTTGATAGATAGGCATCTAATATCTCGTGACTTACGTTCCCATTATGAAACCCTTCCTCTATCATTGGAACTAATAATGGAGTTGCCAGAGAAACTGTTTCAATCGAAGGATTATAAAATTTAATTCTATGAGCATAGATATCCGACTTGATCGTTGCTCTGGTCGCGATCACCCCAACCTTAGCTACCTTAGTTTTAATTACTTCTGCTACCACCGGATCGATCACATTGTAAATCTTTACATCAGGAAATTTAGACCTGAGAACATCATATGCCAAGGCAGATGCGGTATTGCAAGCAATAACTATCGCCTTACAATTATTTTTAATAAGAAACTTTGTTATTCCGATCGAATAACGCTGAACGGTCTTACTACTCTTATCTCCATAAGGCAAATGCTGTGTGTCGCCAAAGTAAATCATTGATTCGTTAGGCATTAATTGAATTAATCCATCGGCAATGGTAAGACCGCCAATACCTGAATCGAAAATCCCAATAGGTCTGTTATCGTAGTTCATAGCAAAAAAAAATCCTGACTTTTACGTCAGGATTTAAATGTATTAAATTCTTTTTACTCTACAGCTAATTTCTGTCTAACTAAATCAGATACATCCGTTCCTCCGGCATATAATACTGCTCCACTCGAAGTATCAAAAATCAATGTAAATCCGTTTTCAACGCTTACATTATCAACTGCATTCTTCACTTTCTCAAATAAGGGCTTTTTAAGATCCATATCAAACTGCTGTAATTCAGCTTGAGAATTTTGTTGTGCCTCTTGAATACGAACCTCCAAATTTTGGATTTCCTCTGCTGCTTTTGTTTGCTGCTCAGTTGTCATAGTAGAAACAGCTGCTTGAAAATCTTCAATTTTGCTTTGATAAACTTCATACATTCTTTGTAGTCTACCTTCTAATTCAGTCGTTTTCGCTTCAACTTGCTTTTGAATATCCACTAATTCAGGTAAGCTTGCAGCTACTTGATTTATATCACAATGCCCATATTTCTGAGCAAAGCTATTGAATGAAATAAGCAATAATACGATAGCAAATATGTGTTTCATTTTTATTTCAGTTTAATTAAAGAACGCCTAATTTATTCTTTACATAAGTACTTACATCTTCACCTCCACCATTGTAAAGCAGAATACTTGAATCGAAAATGTATATAAATCCTTTTTCTTTTCCAACAGCATCCGCAGCTACTTGTACTTTAGAAATGATCTGTCCAATTAATTCGTTTTGATGGTTTTGAATTATTTGAGGTAAAGTTTGTTCAAGTTCCTGAATTTGTGCCCCAAGGGTTTGTAGTTCTATTTCGAGCATAGATTTTTCTGTTTGTGTTAAAACAGAGGCTCCACTCGTATATTCTGCTTCCTTCGCTTGATAACTGGCAACCATTGATTGATACTTTTGTTGCTGATCTTTTTGGAATTTCTCATGCTTCTTTTGAGCAACTGCATAATCAGGCATTTGTGTGATCAATTCTTGGGTATTTAAATATCCAAATTTTTGTTGTTGCGCATTTACAGCCATGAACATTGTTCCAAACAAGGCTAAAACAATAATCTTCTTCATTTCTTTATCTTTTTTGAGTATTTGATTGATTTTGTAAATTATTAGGTGATTTTTGAGGTTCATCATCATCATCTTCTGAAATTGATTCTCCCGGCTTAATTCCTAATTTTTTAAGTATCCTGTCGCTTTTATCATATTTTGGGCTGGCGAAAATAATGCTCGATTGATTTGATTTATCAAAGATCACCATATAATTCCCTCCCTCTGCCAGTTCTTTGATCGCCTTAAATATCTCATCCTGAATTGGTTTGATCAACTCCTCTCTCTTTTTGAATAAATCACCGTTCATTCCAAATCTCTGCTTCTGCAATTCCTTAGCTTCTTTTTCGGCTTGTTCAATCTCTAATTCTCGGGATCTTTTCATGTCTTCGGTTAAAAGGACACGTTCTGCACGATAAGCTTTATTCATATTTTCAATAACCTCATAACGAAGTTCAATTTCTCTTTGCCATTTCTCTGAAGTCTTATTTAACTCACTTTGAGCAGCAGAATATTCAGGCATGTTATCGAGGATATATTGTGTATCAACATAACAATACTTCTGTGCATTTACCAAAAGAGGAATAGAGCTAATAAATAATAAAATAAAAATTCTTTTCATCAGGTATCTTGAAATAAGAGGGGCGAATTTAATCATTTTAAAATATTTAATCTAAAGCAGGTAATCAATTAGGAATATTTAACATCACAGCTCCCCAAGATTCATGCCAATAGAAAAATGGAATTGTCCTTTATCCATCCGAGGCCATCCCGGAACATCATCCAATCTCCAGCCATAATCCAGACCTAACATTCCAAATGCAGGAAGAAATATTCGAAGTCCAATCCCGGTAGATCGATATAAAACAGAAGGATTGATCTGATAAGATTCTCCTACCCATGTCTTTCCTGCTTCAAAGAAAGTTAATGCGTAGATGGTGGTCATTTGAGATAATGTGATCGGATAACGAATCTCCATTGTGTATTTCGCTACAGCTGATGCCCCTTCTGTTGGGGATAAAGAGTTATCGTTATATCCACGCAATGCAATCACTTCCCTTCCATCGTAAGATACTCCGGTAAGTCCTGAACCTCCCATAAAGAATCGTTCAAATGGAGGTGTACCGATTAGAGAATTATAATATCCAAGGTAACCAACCCCTGCGCCAATTCTTAGTACAAGCTTAGGAGCGAGTTCAGTATACCAGTTGACAACGATCTTCCATTTATAATATTCAACATATTTATATTTCAATTGTTGTGGTAACTCAGGATCACTATAATCGGTCTTGCTTCCCATCAATGAATAAGGAGGAGTAAGTCTTAAAGAGATTCTGAATTCAGAACCCCATGTCGGATACAAAGGCTGATTTATTGAATTCCTTGCTAAAGTAACCTGATAACTAAAATTTCTTGACTGACCGGTATTATAATTGAAGGCTCCTAATCCTGAATAATTATTTAAACTATATTCCTGCAAAGTAACCGCTTGAAAAAGTTGAAAATAATCATCAGGCCATTCAAGTCTTTTACCAAGACCAACAGTAACACTTGAAATACCAAGCGTCCCTGCTCCTATTGAAGCATTAATTCCAACAGGGGTTAAGTACCTTTGATAAGAGAAGCCAACCGTCAATGAATTTGCTTTTCTTCCTCCTAACCATGGTTCTGTGAACGAGAAACTATAAGCTTGAAAATACTTTCCGTTGGATTGAATTCGAAAGGAAACTTGTTGTCCATCTCCTGACGGAACAGGTTTCCATTCACTAAAATCAAAGAATTTTCTAAGCGAAAAATTTGTGAATCGAAGTCCGACAGTACCTATGATTGTCCCGGCTCCATATCCTCCTGATAACTCAATCTGATCAGAAGGTTTTTCTTCAACACCATATTCGATATCCACTGTTCCGGTTTCAGGATGTTGAATAGGATTTATTCCAAATGCTTCAGGATTAAAATAACCAAGTTGACTCAATTCTCTTTGTGTTCGAATAATATCTTCACGTGAAAATAACATGCCGGGTTTTGTTCTGATCTCCCTTCTGATTACATTTTCATTTGTTTTGGTATTTCCTTTTATAATAATTTTTCCGATTCGAAACTGCATTCCTTCATAAATACGGATTTCCATATCGATAGTATCATTTCTAATACCTGTTTCAACTGGAATTGGAGTGAATGTTAGGTAACCATCATCCATATATAAAGAGCTTATATCGCCTCCATTTGGATCCATTCTTAAACGCTTTTCAAACTTTTCTTTATTAAAGATCTCTCCTTCGTTAATGTTAAGGAAACTTGAAAGAAGACGGCTATTGTATTTTGTGTTTCCGACAAAGGTTATTTTACCAAAGAAATATTGGTGACCTTCAAAAATATTTAATTTAACCGTTAGTCTATTTTCTTTTGATTCGTATATACTATCGGAAAGTATTTTTGCGTCTCTGTATCCATTTTTATTATATAAATTGATAACAGCTGCTTTATCTTCTTTAAACTTATAATTCGTGAATTTAGATGAAGAAAAAATATTGATAAGAGAGTTTTCTCTGGTTCCCTTCATCGCTTTTTTAATCTTGTTTTCGCTGATTTTTTCAGCTCCAACGATCAATATTTTTTCAATTTTAACTTTCTGACCTTTGCTTATGTCAATGATAAGGATGACACTGTTTTTTACATTTGGCTCAGGTTGTTCGATTATATTAACCATGATATTATAATATCCTTTGTCTTTATAATAAGCCTTGATCTTATTGTTTGTATTTGAAATTAAATTATCATTTACGATAGTCCCTCTGATCAATTGCAAAGATTCTCGAAGATTATCCGCATCTGACTTACTAATTCCTTTAAACTGAAAACGAGACATTCTCGGTCTTTCAATTACTTCAATATTTAAGAATACGACGTTCCCCCGTATCTCTCCTATTCGAACAGAAACATTACTGAATAGTTTTTGTTTCCAAAGATTATAAATCGCATTTTTAATTTTTTTATCACCCGGAAGTTTTAGTTTATCACCGACTTTTATCCCTGAAAATAAAATGATAGCATTTGCATCGGAATATTTTGCCCCTGAAACAGTGATCCCACCAACTTCGTAGCTTACCGGTCTTGAATAATCCATTTTTAATTGGATATCCAAAGATGATTTCTGTCCGTACGAATCATTGATGACAATCGTCAATAGCAATAAAGCAAGTGCGAATCGAAATATAATATTCATTTTAAATTTGCTCACTAATTTTTCCAAATCTTCTTTCTCTACTTTGATAATTCGCAATTGCCTTAAAAAACGAATTCTGATTAAAATCCGGCCATAATTCATCGGTAAAATAAAATTCGGCATATGCTAATTGCCAAACTAAAAAATTACTTATCCTTAATTCTCCACTCGTTCTGATCAATAGCTCAGGATCCGGCATACCTTTCGTCGTCAATTCATTCGAAAACAAAGTTTCATCAATATCTTCAATATTAATAGCTCCATTAACGACTTTTTTAGCAATTTTTTTAGCTGCATTCGTTATTTCCCAGCGGGCACTATAACTTAATGCTAGTGTTAAATTAATTTTAGTGTTTTTTTCAGTAATACTTAAGGATTTTTTAAGAAGATCTTGCGCTTTCAAGGGAAGCAGATCAAGGTTTCCAATAACATTTAATCTTACACCATTACTTTTAAGTTCTTCAATTTCTTCTAATAGTGTTTTAACTAAAAGATTCATTAATGCATCAACCTCTTCTTTTGGTCTGTCCCAGTTTTCTGTGCTAAAAGCATAGAGTGTTAAATATTCTACTCCAAGATCGATCGCAGCTTCCAGTACATTTCGAATTGCATTTACGCCATTCATATGACCAAAAACCCGGTCTTCTCCCTTTTGTTTCGCCCACCTACCATTCCCATCCATTATGATGGCAACATGACTTGGTATATCTTTATTCCTGAGGTCTTCCTTATTCACTTATCACAAAAAATAAGGCTGCAAAAGTAAGCCTTCAATTTGACATTCTGAAATCAATTCCATCGAGCACATGTTGTAGGTTTTTTCCCAAGTCGCACCGTTACAAAAACACCGGCAAAACCGTACCAATCCTTTCTAGAAGAATCACCTCTTTGCATACCTGTACCATTTCCATCTATTCCGGTTTGAACTGTTTCTTTATTTAATCTCCTATCCGCTAATTCAGCAGCTACGTTTCCAACCTGATCTCTTATCACTTCATTATCGTAATAAGTAGTACTTACATCATCGAGATAATCCGTTGCGGTAAAGCGAAGACTGTATTCTAGTGAAATGGCTAATCTACCCACAAGATTGATCTTTGCCCCCAAGCCAAATGGCAAAGCAAAGGAATCTAATTTATATCTCCCGGGTCCATTCGCCAACCCTTCTCCTTCTGTTTTTAATGGATGTAATTCATACCATACATCAAGGTACTGAGCTTTTGGATTCATTTTAAAAAAGGACAAACCGGTAACTATATAAGTGGTAAACCTAGACTTTTTATCTCCTGTTACATAGGAATAATAATTCACTTCGATCATCGCTCCCAGCTCAGTGAAATTCGATTTAAATGAGAGGTTTCGATTAACCTGATTAATATTTTTTGATTGACTATCATAGGCTTCAACTTTTCCTAAAAGCAAATTTACACGAAATGCAATTCGAGGGTTAAAGCTATACCTGTAAATAAGACCTGTCGAAAGATTACTATTTTTAAAATGAGATTGGTTTAAATCTCCAATATAATAAGAAGCTCCTACCATCACTCCCATCTCCGAAAATTGTGCAGATAAAGAGTTTAATGTAAGAGCGAAAAAAAATATAAGAAAACGTGTTTTCAATGTCATTAATTTACAATAGAACCTAAACTAGTTTATTTTATTGTGACTTAATCAGCAAAAATAATTTTTTAACAAGACATATATAATTTAAATAGGATAAATAGAATTAATTTCTCTTATCTGCTCCCCACATAAGTTTAGAACGAAGCATATTAAAATAATTATAGTCTGAAAATTTTAGAAGTTTTAGAGAAAAAGAGGCTTTCTTCACGAAAACCTCCTGATCAGTTGAAAGCGTAATTGAATTAGAATCCATCGCTAAAAGAAAATTTCCGGATCGACTTTCAACTCGTAATTTAATTGCTTTTTCATCGCTAAAAACGATAGGCCTAACATTAAGATTATGAGGCGCGATCGGAGTGATCATGAAATTATTGGATTTTGGCATTAAGATCGGACCTCCGCAACTTAAACTATAGGCCGTACTTCCTGTTGGCGTGCTCACGATTACCCCATCTGCCCAATAAGAATTTACAAAGTCCTCATCGATCATTGTATGGATCGTTAACATCGAAGAGGTATCTTGTTTGTGAATCGTTACTTCATTAAAAGCATAATAAGGAACAGGGCTGTCTTGCGGTTGGATCTCAAGGACTGATCTTTCTTCACTCTCAAAACGATCCTCTGCTAATTCATTTAAAGCCCATGCAGCCTGTTCAGTTGTGACATTAGATAAAAATCCTAATCTGCCTGTATTGAAACCAAAAACCAAGATCGAGGTCTTTAAAACATACTGAAATGAGTTTAACATGGTTCCGTCACCACCAATGGATATAACACACTCGATCGAATTTTCAACGAGCTCCTTTGAATGAGTAAACACACCAATTTCATTTTTGATCTCAACAATAGATTCAATGCTCTCTTTAAACTTTTTATAGATAATATATTCGAATGAATGTTTATCCAAAAGCTTGAAAAATTCTTTAATGAAGCTATAATGCTTTTCGCTTAAAGCTTCACCATATATTGCAATTCTAACCATTTTTATGTGCTAAAGAAACGCATTAACTGATCAAAGCGATTGTCCCAGTCATCCTCATATTTTTTCGCCTGTATCACATCCGTAACATTATAGTTTAGTCGTTGAAAATGCTGAACGAGTTCATTTACATTTTCCCTGTCAAGTTTTAAGTGGACATCTATTAGGTCTATACCTGAAGCAAAACTTACAAAATGCATCAGCATGGTCATGTTATTTGATTCAACGATATAGGCGATCTCAGAAAGTTTTAAATCGTTTTTTTTCATCGACAAAATAACCCAGCCACCGGGTTGAATAAAACTTGATTTAATGGCAAACAGATTCCATAAATTTACAGCCTTGACAACACCAAGTACTTTTTCTTCATCATCTAAAATAGGGATCGACTCCAAACCAAAATGGGTCATTTTTAATATCGCATCAATCAATCGATCATTTATTGAAACCGATACTTGTCTGTATTGCTCTTTAAATGTTGAGATCTGATCAAGACTGTCTTCCCTCCCTTTTATCTGGTCAAATAGAACAATTCCAAGATAGTTGGAATCATCAATGACGGGTAAGTCGCTTTGTTTACTTTCATTAAAAACAGATGAAGCTTCTTTGAAGTTCATCATGCTATTAAGTGAATAATAATCTTTTTCTATAAGCTCTTCAACTATCAAAATCTATCTTTTTAACGCTATTTTTGTACACTACAAATATACATTTGTTCCTTTAATACACTCCAATTATATGACTCGATTAAGTGTAAACATAAACAAACTAGCCACCTTGCGAAATGCAAGAGGAGGAAATACTCCCGATCTAATTAAAATGACTAAGGATATCGAACGATTTGGTGCTCAGGGAATAACAATTCATCCAAGGCCAGATGAACGACATATTCGAAAGAGCGATGTATTTGAATTGAAAAAGGTGGTTAAAACAGAATTTAATATAGAAGGATTTCCTTCAGAGGATTTTATTAATATGGTTTGTAATGTGAAACCTGATCAGGTGACTTTGGTCCCTGATCCCCCGGGTGTTCTTACTTCAAATGCAGGATGGGATACCATTGAGAATCGATCTTTTTTAAGTGATGTGGTTTCTCAATTCAGATCTGCAAAGATCAGAACTTCTATTTTTATTGATTGCGATAAAAATAGAATTGAATATGCTGCAAAAATTGGAACCGACAGAATTGAGTTATATACAGAATCCTATGCGAAAAATTATCACTCCAATCGTGAAAAAGCCATTGCTGAATTTATTGATGCTGCTGAAATCGCAGACGACTTAGGATTAGGAATAAATGCCGGCCACGACCTCAATTTAGAAAACCTGGCCTATTTTAATAAGTCTATTCCTTCATTACTGGAAGTATCAATAGGTCATGCATTAATTTCGGATGCATTATATTTCGGAATGGAAAATACCATTCAACTCTATTTACGCTGTCTAAAGAAATAAAGGATTGAAATTAAATTATATAAAATTAGGAAGCGGAAGACCTTTATTAATTCTTCATGGACTATTCGGTTCTTTAGATAATTGGAAGACATTGGGCAATAAATTTGCCGAAGAGTTTGAAGTTTACCTAATTGACCTTAGGAATCACGGTAAATCTCCTCATAGTGATGAATTTAATTATCAGTTAATCGCTGATGATTTAACCGAGTTTATCGAAGACCACTATTTAAGAGGGATATATGCTATTGGCCATAGTATGGGTGGAAAAGCCTTGATGAGCCTTTCTCAGCATTGTGATCTTTTGGACAAAATAGTTATTGCGGATATAGCCCCAAAAGCATATTCACTTCATCACGGTGATCTAATCTCAATAATGGAAAAGGTCGATCTTTCTAAAATAAAAAATAGAAATGAGATAGACCAGATTTTACAAAAAGACATCCCTAATTTGTCAATTCGCCAGTTTTTAATGAAAAACCTTTATTGGAAAGCTAAAGATCAACTTGACTGGAAAATAAATCTTCCTGTCATTAAAAAAAATATGCATTTAATTTCGGGTGAGATAGACGATCAGAAAGTCGAGATCCCAACTTTATTTATTCGAGGGGAATTATCGAATTACATTTTAGACGATGATATTCCGAAAATACAAATGCAATTCCCGAATAGTACATTTGAAACCATTCCAAAAGCGGGACATTGGCTTCATGCAGAAAATCCTATTTTATTTTACAATTTAGTCATCGCCTTCTTTAAAACTTAATAGCGATAAATGTCATTCTAAAATTCTGCTTAAACCTTGAGCGGCTAAATCGAATTGAGGATTAATTTCCAGCGATTTTCGGTAATTCTTTTCGGCTGATTTTAAATCTCCCAGGTTTTCGTAACATAGTCCGATATTATAATAGGCCTGATGATAATAAGGATAAAAAAGTAATGCTCTTTCAAATTGATCGATCGCTTCGGTATAACTGCTATCGCTTACCAATAAAACATATCCTTTATTGTAATAGGCAAAATAGGCGCTGGAATCTAAAGCAATGATTTTATCATAAATAGGATAGCATTCCAAATAGCGATCATTATCCTGATAAAAAACACCCATATTATATAAAGCTTCAATATTATTTTCTTGAATCTCTATCGCTTGCTTGTAATAAGATTCTGCAAAATCCGGATTAATACCGGAATAGACTTTCCCTAAAATAATATAAGCATCATAATAGTTTGGGTCAACTTCGATCGAAGTTTGAAAAGTGGAAATTGCAGTTGTACTATCTCCTGAATCCAGATAAATGAATCCCTTCAAGTAATAGGCGACAGGATTCATAGGGTCCAGACGGAGGGCTTTATTAACCATTTCAAAAGCCAGATCATAATTTTTCAGAATCAATTCGATCTGACTAAGCTTTAAAATTGCATTTACATGCTCTTCATCAAGTTCAATTGTTTTTTGATAGGAAGTAAATGCATCTTTAAAACGCTTATCATCATAATAAATATTTCCCTTTATATAATGATATTGAGCAACCATACTATCCACTTCGAGGGCTCGATTAATATCGTTAAGGGCTTGATCAAATTCGCCTTCGCTATAAAAAAATAATCCTCGTTGATAATAGGTATTAGAATTATTAGGGTCATTAATAATATTTTGACTCAAGGAGTCGAGCGCAGAATTAGGGCTTTCACCTATATTCTCAGTAATGCTCGATCCTTTATTATTCTTTGTTGTATCACAAGAATAAATCAAAAGTATAACAATGATGAAAAATATATTTTTCATTGCTCTTTAAAAATATTTTTCAAGTTTATACAGCAAGATGCGCTTTGATCTTTCCTTCCAGTTCATCCATTAATTCAGGATTATCTGCAATAAGATCCTTTACCGTATCTCTACCCTGGCCTAAACGCGTTTCACCATAAGAAAACCACGATCCGCTCTTGTTAATAATTCCATGTTCAACGGCGAGATCAAGAATTTCTCCGGATTTAGAAATCCCTTTACCGTACATAATATCAAATTCCGCTTTTCTAAAAGGTGGGGCAACTTTATTTTTAACCACTTTAACTTTCGTTCTGTTACCTATAACATTATCTCCTTCTTTTATTTGACTGGAACGTCGAATATCTAATCGAACAGAAGCATAAAATTTAAGTGCATTTCCACCGGTGGTTGTTTCAGGATTTCCAAACATAACCCCGATTTTTTCACGAAGTTGATTGATGAAAATGACAGCACAATTAGTCTTATTGATTGAACCGGTGAGTTTACGAAGCGCTTTTGACATCAATCTGGCTTGAAGGCCCATTTGAGAATCACCCATTTCACCTTCAATTTCTGCACGTGGAGTTAATGCTGCTACAGAATCGATTACCAGTAAATCAATTGCCCCTGAACGAATAAGGCTATCCGCTATCTCTAATGCTTGTTCTCCATCATCGGGTTGAGAAATAAGTAAGTTTTCGGTATCAACTCCTAAGCTCTGAGCATAAAACTGATCGAATGCATGTTCTGCATCAATAAAAGCAGCAATTCCACCCTTTTTTTGAGCTTCTGCAATAGCATGGATCGCCAGGGTCGTTTTTCCGGAAGATTCCGGTCCGTATATCTCTATTACTCTACCTGTAGGATATCCATTTACTCCCAATGCAATATCAAGTGTTAAGGATCCTGATGAGATCACGTCTATTTTTTCAATGGGCCCTTCTCCTAATTTCATAACGGCACCTTTACCGTAGGACTTTTCTAATTTATCTAATGTTAATTGCAGAGCTTTTAATTTTGCAGTATTATCCTCTTTTGCCATTATTCCTTATTTAATAGTTGATTAGTATGATCTTTAGTATTTACTTTTTCAATGATTTGTTCTATTATTCCTTTTTCATCTATCACAAAAGTAGTTCTGAGAATTCCATCATAGGTCCTACCCATAAATTTTTTAGGTCCCCAAACACCATAACTTAATAGAACGCTATGATCTTCATCTGAAATTAACGGAAAAGGAATAGAATATTTTTCTTTAAATTTTCTGTGTCTTTCAATACTATCCGCACTTACCCCAATAATTTTATAATTATTCTTCAGGAGAAATTCATAATTATCGGTGAGATTACATGCCTGAGCAGTACACCCGGGTGTCATATCTTTTGGATAAAAATATAAAACTAATTTACTTTTTTTAAAATCACTTAGTTTTATCTTTTCCCCACTGTCCGACATTGCATTAAATTCAGGAGCTTTATCTCCAACCTTCAATTTTTTCACTATCACAAAAAGTTATAATTCAAGAAAACAAAGTTACTATTTTAAGTACAGTCTCATATACGTGTTTTCAACTATTTTTTAGTCGTTATTTCTTTTTATAATGTTTTTTATCTTTTTATTTACCTTATTCGTCGATGTTTTCTAGATTAACATAATTTACTTATTAACAGGTTATCTAATTGATATACAGATGTTTAATTTTATAAATTGTTAATTACTACAATGCATTAATCGATGTTTTAATAGTATTCATCGATGTTTATTAACGATTTATTTACTT
>Ga0316188_10000271_pt1 | contig 20544 bp, 20 predicted proteins | sample Phiworburrow1_MG_FD_204933 | JGI IMG/M metagenome (GOLD analysis project Ga0316188, IMG submission 204933) | Coastal sediment microbial communities from Maine, United States - Phippsburg worm burrow 1 | ecosystem: Environmental > Aquatic > Marine > Coastal > Sediment | place: USA: Maine... | reverse complement strand
TTTTGTAGCCCAGACCCTGCACGTGCGAATCGGCTTCTGGCCCTTCCTGATCGGCATTTTCGCCTTGTCGTTCGCCATTACCAAGACCCGCAACAGCGCCTGGGGTTTGGTCTGGGCGTTCGCTTTTGCCGGCCTGCTGGGTGTGGTCACCGGCTCGAACGTAGACGCCATGCTCTACCAGTACAGCAATGGCGGCGCACTTGTCGTCACATCGTTTGGCCTGACGGCCGGTATCTTTTTCGCGCTGTCGGCCTACGCGATGAATACCAAGCGCGACTTCAGCGCCTGGTTCGCCTTCCTGGCCGTCGGCACGATCGCAGTGATCGGCGCCTTCATTCTCAACTGGTTCCTGCAGATCCCGGCGTTGGCCCTGGCGCTGTCGACGATGATCATCCTGATCGCCTGTGGCTGGATCATCTGGCAGACCCAGCAGATCGTGCGCAACGGCGAGACCAACTACATCATGGCCGCGACCAACCTGCTGGCCGACGTCTTCATCCTGTTCAACAACCTGATGGCCCTGCTGGGCTTCGGATTCGGCGACGATTGAGACGCTGTTAGACAGGTTGCGAAAAAGCCCGCTTCGAGCGGGCTTTTTCTTTGCCGCATCTCTGTAAGAGCGAGATTGCTTGCGATCGGGCTCGATCGCGAGGGTCGGTACCGGGTATCCCCTTTCAGGACTCGCTCAAGCCTTCCCTGGGCGCTCGAAGCCCGCTCCCGGCGGGCTACGGTCCTGAAACGGGATACCCGGCACCTCCCTGGGGTTGCTCGTCACATCTCAAGCAGGCTCGTTGCTAGCTGGTAATCGCTTCCATACCACCCATATACGGCCGCAGCACCGCGGGAATCCGAATCGAGCCGTCCTGCTGCTGGTAATTCTCCATCACGGCAATCAGTGTCCGGCCAACGGCCAGGCCGGAACCGTTCAGCGTGTGGACGAGCTCCGGCTTGCCGGTCTCGGGATTGCGCCAGCGCGCTTTCATGCGGCGCGCCTGGAAGTCGGTGCAGACACTGCAGGAGGAAATCTCCCGGAAGGCGCCCTGCCCTTCGTCCTGGCCCGGCAACCAGACTTCGATGTCGTGGGTCTTGGCGGCAGAGAAACCCATGTCGCCGGTGCACAACACCACCGTGCGGTAGTGCAGTCCCAGTCGCTGCAGGATCGTCTCGGCGTGCCCGGTCAATTCGTCCAGCGCGGCGGATGAGGACTCCGGTTTCGTGATCTGCACCAGCTCGACCTTCTCGAACTGGTGTTGGCGGATCATGCCGCGGGTGTCCTTGCCATAGGAACCGGCCTCGCGTCTAAAACAGGGGGTTTGCGACGTGTAGCGCAGCGGCAGCGCAGCGGCTTCTATGATTTCGCCCGCCACCAGGTTGGTCATCGGCACCTCGGCCGTCGGCACCAGGTAGCGCGGCGGGTCGTCGGTCGTGGCAAAGGCGTCCTCGCCGAACTTGGGCAACTGCCCGGTGCCGGTCATGGTCTCCGGGTTCACCAGGTATGGCAGGTAGACCTCGGTATAGCCGTGTTCCTGCGTGTGCACATCCAGCATGAACTGGGCCAGCGCCCGGTGCAGGCGCGACAGGGAACCCCGCAGGACCGTGAAGCGCGCGCCCGCCAGCTTGGCCGCGGATTCGGAGTCCAGCAACCCGTTGCCGGCACCCAGCTCGACGTGATCCCGCGGCGTAAAATCAAAAGCCGGCGGCTCGCCCCAGCGCCGAATCTCGACATTGTCATTCTCGTCCCGGCCAACCGGGACCTCGGGCAGAGCCAGGTTGGGCATGTCCATGAGCCAGGCCTGCTGCTGCTCCTGTACTTCGCTGAACTCGGTTTCGATCTGGCCGAGTTCGTCGCCGAGGTGCTTGACCTCGTCCAGCAATGGCTGAATGTCTTCGCCGCGGGCCTTGGCCTGGCCAATCGAGCGGGCGCTGAGGTTCTTCTGGTTCTGCAGCTCCTGGACGCGGACCTGCAGTGCCTTGCGGCGGGTTTCCAGTTCGCGCCAGGCCTTTGCGTCGAGGACATATCCGCGCGCGACGAGCGCCTTGGCGACACTGTCAGGATCGGTTCTTAGCAGTTGGGGGTCAAGCATGGGTCAGCCCAGGGTTTGAAAACGGATTATTCTACATCACCGATGACGTCGACGCCGTCGGGCGGTTCAAAGGTGAAAAGCTTGCTATCCAGTGTCGGGTTGCGCTGCACCTCCCTGAAGCGCAATTCCGTGCGCAGGCCGAAGGCATCTTCCATGATCATCAGTTCCAGCCCGCCGTCACGCAGGCCCAGCAGGATGCGCTCGAAATCCGTCTCGGCGCCCCGGGCGCGCAACTCCAGCAATTGCAGATCCCAGGCTTCGCCCGCCTCGCGCACTTCGAATTGCTCGTCCAGGCGTCCGGGGTCCGTCAACAGGGTCAGCGGCGAATCCGCGGCGGCGACCGACTGGTCCCGAACCGTCACCTGTTCGAGCGTGATGTCGTAGATCCAGACCCGCGTTCCGTCGGCGACCACCCATTCCGGAAACTCGCCGCCATATTCCCAGCGGAAACGCTGCGGCCGGCTCAGCCAGACCTGGCCGCTGCTGCTGTCCTGCACAGATCCATCGCTGCTGATGACCTGCTGCTCGAATTGAGCGTGCAAGGTCTCCAGGCCGGCCGAAAAAAGGTTGAGTTGCTCACGTGCCGAACCCGGCGGGGCCAGGGCGGGCTCTTCCGCGGTCAACACGGTCGCGAAAATCACGCAAAACAACAAGGCGAAACGCTTCATCTGGAATGGGTTCTCCCGTCTGGGCCGGGTTCAGTCGCGCGGCGGAGGGGGCGCCAGGACTTCCCGCTGGCCGTTGTGCTCGGGTGGGCTGACGACGCCGGCCGCCTCCATTTCCTCGACCAGGCGGGCCGCCCGGTTGTAGCCGATGCGCAGCTGCCGCTGAACGCTGGAAATCGATGCCCTGCGGCTCTCCGTTACGTAAGCGACCGCCTGGTCATACAGTTCGTCCTGCTCGCCATTGACCGCTTCCGGCAGCCCCGTGGCGCTGATCGACATCCCGTCCACCGTCATCTGGGTTTCATTAAGGACCTCGTGGATGTAGTCGGGTTCCCCGAACTGCTTCAGATACTTCACCACCGCGTGCACTTCGCGATCACCGACGAAGGCACCGTGGATGCGTTCGGGCAGGGCCGAGCCCGGTGGCAGGTAGAGCATGTCGCCGTGGCCCAGCAACTGCTCCGCGCCCATCTGGTCGAGGATGGTGCGGGAGTCGACCCGCGACGAAACCTGGAATCCGATGCGGGCGGGGATGTTGGCCTTGATCAGGCCGGTAATCACATCCACCGAGGGCCGCTGCGTGGCCACGATCAGGTGGATGCCGGCGGCGCGCGCCTTCTGCGCCAGGCGGGCGATCAATTCCTCGATCTTCTTGCCGACGATCATCATCATGTCGGCGAACTCGTCGATCACCACCACGATATAGGGAAAAGTCTCCAGGGTCGGCGGCTCTTCCGGCACGTCCGGCAGGGCCGGCATCCAGAACGGATCCTTGATGGGTTGGCCTTTTTCTTCCGCGTCGCGAACTTTCTTGTTGTAGCCCGTGATGTTGCGCACCCCCATGCTGGCCATCAGGCGGTAGCGCCGCTCCATTTCGGCCACGCACCAACGCAGCGCGTTGGCTGCTTCCTTCATGTCGGTTACCACCGGCGCCAGCAGGTGCGGGATGCCCTCGTAAACCGACAACTCGAGCATCTTCGGATCGATCATGATGAGGCGTACCTGGTCCGGCGTTGCCTTGTACAGGAAGCTCAGGATCATCGCATTCAGGGCCACGGACTTGCCCGAGCCGGTGGTTCCGGCAACAAGCACATGCGGCATGCGGGCCAGTTCGGCGATCACCGGGTTGCCGCCGATGCTCTTGCCCAGCGCCAGCGTCAGGGGCGAAGTCGAACGTTCGTAAGTCTCCGAGCGGAGAATTTCCGAAAGGTAAACCGTCTGCCGCACCGTGTTCGGAATTTCCAGGCCAATGGTCGGCTTGCCGGGGATCACTTCGACGACGCGGACCGAGATCACGCTCAGGCCGCGCGCCAGGTCCTTGGCCAGGTTGGAGATCTGGGCCGACTTCACGCCGGCGGCCGGTTGCAGCTCGAAACGGGTGATGACGGGTCCGGGATGTACCTCGACAACGTCCACCTGCACGCCGAAATCCGCCAGTTTAAGCTCCACCTGGCGCGACAGGGCCTCCAGCACCTCGGTGCTGTAGCCGGACACCTGCTCCGGAGGTTCGTCCAGCAGTTCCAGGGGTGGCAGCGCGCCGGCAGGCAGGTTCTTGAACAGCGGCTGCTGCTTCTCCCGTTCCGCGCGCACGCTGGGCTGGCTGTCGGACGTGACGATCTGCGGTTCGATCTTGCGCTTCGGCTTCGACTTCTGACGCTCCGAATCGGCCTTTCTGACTTCGACCCGTTGCGCCTTGGCGCGGCGGCCGGCGAACCAGTCGCGCATGCCCGCCACCCACGTGGCCAGCCAGCCCGCGGCCGTCAGCGTGTAGCGGCCGGTGGTATCCATCACCTGGAACCAGGAAATGCCGGCGAACAGCGTCAGGCCGACCAACAACATGGCCAGCAGGAACAGGGTCGAGCCCAAGGCGCCGGTGACTTCGACCAATGGCGCGGCAATCTGCAGGCCGATTACGCCACCGCCGCCGGCCGGCATGGAGCCGGCAGGCGGCAGCGTGTGCATGTGCGCCAGCCCGGTCGCCGACAGGATGAACAGCAGCAGGCCTGTCACCCGTGCGAACCATTCCATCGGGCCAGCCTTGTCCGCCGGAGCGCCGGCCCGCGCGTAGACCAGCCAGCCGAAGTAGGTCAGCACCAGCGGTAATGCATAGGCCAGGTAGCCGGTCAGGAAAAGAAAGAAATTAGCCAGCCACGCTCCGAGAACACGGCCGATGTTGCTGACCTGCTGGGAGGCCACGGAGTTGAACGGACCGGGATCCGTCGGGTCGTAAGTGGCGAGGCAGGCGACCAGGTACACCGCAACGAGGATCGCGAATATGAAGACGCTTTCACCCAGGCGGTGTGCGATCGGGTTGCCTTCCGTATTGGCGGTGCTTGATTTCTTTTTGGCCTGGGGCAAGCTGATCTTCCTTGTCAGGTCTGGTGTAGAATCCGCGGAGAATTTCAACGCATAATGGCCGCAGACCCAAGCATTTCCCTGTAGTTTTGAATTTTGGAGCGATTATACATGAGTGACGTCAAGCACAGCCGTTTCCTGATCGTCGGATCGGGCCCTGCCGGCTACACGGCCGCGATCTATGGTGCGCGCGCCAACCTCAAGCCGCTGGTCATCACTGGCCTGGAACAGGGCGGTCAGCTGACGACCACCACCGACGTGGAGAACTGGCCTGGCGAGAGCGAAGGTCTGCAGGGTCCCGATCTGATGCAGCGCATGCTGGAACACGCCGAGCGATTCGATACGGAAGTCGTGTTCGATCACATACACACCACGGATCTCTCGCAGCGCCCGTTTCGCCTCGAAGGAGACTCTGGCGTCTACACCGCCGACGCCCTGGTCATCGCGACCGGCGCCAGCGCGAAATACCTGGGGTTGCCGTCGGAAGAGGCATTCAAGGGCAAGGGCGTGTCCGCCTGCGCGACCTGCGACGGCTTCTTCTACCGTGGCCGCAAGGTGGCCGTTATCGGCGGCGGCAACACCGCGGTCGAGGAAGCGCTGTACCTGTCGAATATCGCCGCCGAAGTCGTTTTGGTGCACCGGCGCGACGAACTTCGATCCGAGAAAATCCTGCGAGACCGGCTGTTCGAGCGCGAGCGCAACGGCAACGTGACGATCCTGTGGGACCATGTGCTCGAGGAGGTGCTGGGGGACGACAGCGGTGTCACCGGGATGCGGGTGCGCAACGTGCGCTCGGATGCCGAGGCGGAGATCGAACTGGCAGGCATTTTCATCGCCGTTGGTCATGCCCCCAATACCGGCATATTCGAAGGTCAGCTGGAGATGAGCGGCGGTTATATCAAGATCCGCAGCGGCACCGATGGTTACGCCACGGCGACCAGCGTGCCGGGAGTGTTCGCCGCCGGCGATGTGGCCGACCATGTCTACCGCCAGGCCGTGACGTCCGCCGGTTTCGGCTGCATGGCGGCACTGGATGCGGAGCGCTGGCTGGACGAACAGGGTTGACCCCGCAGGCCGGCCCCCCGCGCGCCCTGTGACGCTGAGTTCACGCATTGTCGGGGAATTCGCTTCGATCGAAGCCGGTGACTGGGAGGCGCTGGACCACCGGGACAATCCCTTTCTCTCCCACGCTTTCCTCTCCGGGCTGGAGCAGTCCGGCAGTATCGGGCCGGGCAGCGGCTGGACCCCACACCACCTGGCCCTGTTTGAGGACGGGCAACTGGTGGCTTTTGCTCCCAGTTACCTCAAGGCGCATTCCCACGGTGAATTCGTTTTCGACTGGGCCTGGGCAGACGCCTATCAACGGTTGGCGCTGCCTTATTACCCCAAGTTGTTGACGGCCATCCCCTACTCGCCGGTCAGCGGGCCCCGCTTGCTGACGCGTCGGAGCCATCCTGCGCCTGAAGCTCTGCGTGAAGGACTGGTAAAAACGGCGCTGGAACTCGTTAGCGAATACGAGCTGTCGTCATGGCATTGCAACTTCGTGCAGGCGGAGGACCGGCCGGCGCTCGAGTCGCGAGGCTTGCTGACCCGGCAGGATTGGCAGTTCCACTGGTTCAACGAAGGCTTCGCGGATTTCGATGACTTCCTGGAGCGGCTGCGTTCACGCAAGAGAAAGAACATCCGGCGCGAGCGCCGCCAGGTCCATGAACTCGGGGTGGAGTTCCGCTGCCTCAGGGGCAGCGAAGTGGGCGAGGCGGAGCTCGACTTTTTGCACCTCTGCTACCTGCGCACCTTCCGCGCATACGGCAACCATCCGGCTCTGCGCCGAACGTTTTTCGCCAGCATCGCCACCGCGCTCGACGATCGTTTCGTCCTGGTCATTGCTTCGCGGGGCGGCGAGCCGCTCGCGATGAGCCTGTTCCTGGCTGGAGGGGGAGTTTTGTACGGCCGCTATTGGGGTTGCATGGAGGAGCTGCCGGGGCTGCATTTCGAGACGGCTTACTACCAGGGTATCGAATACTGCATCCGCCATGGCCTCAACGCGTTCGAGTCGGGGGCGCAAGGCGAGCACAAGCTCAGCCGCGGTTTCCTGCCGCGGCAGACGCGGTCCTATCACTACGTGCGCGACGAACGTTTCCGCGCGGCTATATCCAGCCACCTGGAACGCGAATGGGCCTGGATGGATGAGTACCGGGAACAATTGGCGCACCACGACCCCTACCGGCGCGACGACGCATGAGGAGTATCCTCGACTTGCCGCGGCTCGGCCGTGACCCGGATGCACCCTTTCCTGCGACCCGCGACGCGCTGGGCTCACCCAATGGCTTGCTGGCCTGGGGCGGGGACCTGCATCCGCAGCGGCTGCTGGCCGCTTACCGGGCCGGTATTTTCCCCTGGTATGCCGAAGGCCAGCCGGTGATGTGGTGGAGCCCGGCCCCCCGCTGCGTCATTTTTCCAGACCAGGTACATCTCTCTAAACGTACCCGGCGCCGCTACAACAGCGGCACTTACCGGCTCGCCGCCGACACGGCTTTCGACGAGGTGGTCGCCGCCTGTGCCGCGCCGCGGGGCCACGATCCTGGAACCTGGATCACGTCGGACATGCGCCGGGCCTACGGATCCTTGCACCGGATGGGCATTGCACACTCTGTCGAAGTCTGGCGGGAGGACGAGCTTTGTGGCGGCATTTACGGACTCGCGATGGGCTCGATTTTCTTCGGTGAATCCATGTTCAGCCATGCCGTCGATGCCAGCAAGATCGCCCTGGTTGCGCTGTGCCGTCAGCTTCATGCCTGGAACTTCGGCTTGCTCGATTGCCAGGTAGGCAACCCCCACCTGTTCCGGATGGGCGCGCTGGAAATCGGTCGCGAGGCGTTCGAGGAGTGGCTCGAACATCTGCTGGCACAATCCCGGGAAAGCGGCTCCTGGACCAACCGTATTGCGTTCGAGGCGCGCTGGTGACCCGCGCTCGGCAGCATGCCGTGCAGGCCATCTTCCTGATGCTGGGTGCCGTCTTCTTCCTGTCGAGCATGGACGTGGCCTTCAAGCTGTTGGTGGAGCACTATTCCAGTTTCCAGGTCGTATTCTTTCGCAGCGCGATGTCGCTGCCGTTTTTCGCCGGCTGGATTCTGTTCACCGGCACGTCCCGCTTCAGGACCGCTTATCTGCCGGGACACCTGCTACGCGGACTGTTGGGCATCGTCATGCTGTTCGCCGTCGGTGAGTGCTTCCGGGAACTGCAGCTGGCGGACGCATATACGCTGTTTTTCGCGGCGCCACTGGTGATCACGCTGTTGTCGGGCCCGATATTGAAAGAACCGGCCGGCCCCGTTCGCATGATCGCCGCCCTGGCGGGCTTCATCGGCGTGATCGTGGCGCTGCAGCCGTCCGCCGGGTCCTGGGTGTCCTATGGCGCCCTGATGGGGCTCGTCGGAATGCTGGCGTATGCCTTCTCCTCTCTCCTGTTGCGGCGCCTGGGCGACCGTGATCACACAGTGACCATCGCTTTCTGGTTCGTGGCCGTGGTCTGCGCGGGTTCCGCCGTGCTGGCGCTGCCGCGCTGGCAACCCGTCGCGCAGGCGCACTGGCCGCACATCCTGCTGCTGGGTCTGACCGGCGCCTTGGGACAGGCCATGCTGACGGCGGCCTTTCGCCGCGCCTCGGTGGCAGTGGTGGCACCGTTCGACTACACACACATGATCTGGGCCGTCGTGTATGGCCTGGTGTTCTGGGGCTACCTGCCGGGCTGGCGCGTATGGGCAGGCGCTGCGATCATCATGGCCTCCGGCCTGTTCATCCTGTTGCGTGAACAGCATTCAAGGCGGCGGCTCAGGCGCAGTGGGAAGGATGTGGGCGCCCTCATCCCTTGAGCAGGGTGTCGAACCGGGCCAACGTGGCCGCATCGAGATCCCCGCGTTCCTGTGCCAGTTCCAGCACCGTGCGGGCCAGGATTCGGTAGACATCAATGTCATCGGGATAGGAGCTGCGCAACGCCTCCAGATGGGCCTCCACGGTACGCGTGTCGCCCCTCACCACGGGCCCGGTAATCGATTGCTGGGCTCCGGACCGGAACAGGTCTTCCAGTGTAGTCGCCAGCAGTTGGTGTGTGACAGCGGTGGCGGTGGCGTCCGGCAGCCCGGCGCGGGTCAGCCAGTTCTGGGCTTTCCATGCCACACCCTTGGTGACATTGCTGACAATGCTGACCGCGGCGTGGTAAAGGCCCCGGTCGATATCGCTCACGGGCAGCCACAGGCCGCCGATCGCGGTGACCAGCGGTTGCAGGCGGTCCAGCGCGGCGGGGGAACCCTCGGCCACACAGGCGGTGCCTTTGAAGTCGGCGATTGAAAGCCGCGCATGCGTCAGTGACCTGACCGGGTGCATGGCGGCTGGCTCGGCGCCTTGCTCGGCCAGCGGTGCGAGCACCTCCAGGCCGAAACGGCCTGCCAGGTGAAACACCAGGGCGCCGTCCAGATCGGTTCTTGCCGCAGCCAGCGCCCGCGCCACTGAAAGGACCTGGTCATCGCCAGAGCCAATCAGCCACAGGTCGGCGGCCGGCATATCGCCAACGGATTCGGCCGCTGCGCCGGCGCCGAGCTGCCGCACGGCCTGTTGTGAACTCGAGCGGCTGCGATTGAGGATCGCACCGACCCGCAGCGTCGGCGCCTGCAGCCACAGCCGCACCAGGCTGCCGGCGGCCCGCCCGCAACCAATGACATTGAGCGTTGGCAGCGGACCTCCGGTGGGCCTATTGGTCATCTTCGAGCAGAAAGTAAATGTGGGTGATCAATGCCTCGGCCGGTGTCTCGCCGGGATCGGAAATGTATTGCTCCCACGAGACCGGGCCCTCCGCCAGGCCGCGCGCAGCCATCCAGGCCGCCACTTTTTCGTACTGCAGCGCCATGTGGTCGTAGGGACCGCGGTGGATGACCCGCAAAGCCCGTCCTGCGGGCGATTTTCCCAAAAGGACCCGGGCGCCCGGCTCGACAGCCTCCGGGAACACCGGTATCGCAGCATCGACTTCGTAACCCTGCTGGCCGCGGAGACGCGTTATGGCCATCGGCTGCGCGGCCATTTCAATCTCGTTAACAGCCATGAAGGCGGCGATCTCCCGGTATGCGGCGGCCAGGCTGGAGCCGAGATTGCCGAAGTCCCCGTCTGCCGTGTTCCTGACGTACAGAATGTCCGCCGATTCGACCTGAACGATTTCCACTTCGAGGTCGGCGAAGTCCGCTGCAGGCATGGTCTCGACCAGGGCTTTGAGACGGGCCAGTCCGGCTTCGTAGCCCGTGCCGATCCACTTGTCGAAAAACAGCCCGAAATAGCGGGCCAGCAGGCCGGCGAACCAGCTTTGCCCCTCCAGCAGATCGGTATCAAACCCCCAGGTGACGCGGGATATGCCGACCGAGCCATCAATCTGCAGGTACGAAGAGGCTTGCGCCTGCTGTTCGAAATCAAGGTGCATGCGCACCAGTGAATACGGTTTGCTTTCGATGATTTCCTGCCAACCGGTACCCACCAGCCTCGGATCACCGCTCCAGCTCATTTTGGCCCCGACTCCGGCGACAGGCCCGCTGAACTCATAGCGCGCGCCCGGGTCGCGATCCGCCCATGGAGACCAGAGCGGAAAGGTTCGGTAGCTGTTGACGACGGTAAACACCGTGGCGGCGGGACGCTGGATTTCTATCTGCCGCTCGACATGCACTTGCCGGGGCAAAAAAATCCCAATGATGAAGAAAATAAATAATGCAATAACAATGGAATAGGATACTTTCTTCAGCATGATTATAATTCAAAATGGGCGTTCCCGGTTCACCGGGGGTCCGGTGGCCTGGAGTCCTTGTCCGGTGATTCAGGATACCATTCCGGCACCGATTCATCGTCTTCCCATTCATAGCGCACCAGCGGAATGCGGTCCCATCTTCGGTAAAGGATCGCCAGCAGCCCCCCCATCAGGACGCCGCCCAGGTGCATTTCCCAGGACATGTTGGGACGGATGGGCAGCACGCCCCAAATCATCGAGCCATACAGGAAACCGACCAGCAGCGAGACCGAGACGGAGCGCATGTCGCGGCGCAGGATGCCTCCGAAAAACACATAGGCCAGCAGGCCATAGATCAGACCGCTGACGCCGAAATGCAGGCTCGGCCGCCCGATCAACCAGGCGATGGCGCCGGAGCCCAGCCATATCAGCGGAATCACACGCACCGACGAAACGGGATAGAGGTAGAGGGCGGCAGTCAATGACACCAACAATGGAATGGTGTTGGAAAGCAGGTGCTGGACGCTGCCGTGCAGTAGCGGCGCAGAAACGACACCGATCAGTCCGGGTATCGAGCCCGGCCGCAGGCCGAAGCGACCCAGGCGTAAGCCAAAAACAGCATCCAGGATAAAGATGGCCCAGAGTACGCCAATGAATACCAGCGAGACCTTCAACGCCAGGCGGAAACTGGCCTGTGCCCTCCGGGAATGGGTGTAGCGCGGATCCGGCTTGCCCAGCGCCATCGGCTCAGCGCAACTCGGGCGGCATTGCCGAGGTAATGACTTCGCGGGACTGCTGCATCAGGGCATCGACCTGGTCGAGCGTCATGCCGGCGGTCTCGATGGGCCGGTGGATCACCATGCGGGCCCTGCCCGGAAAAATCCTCAGGGAGCGCGCGGGCAGGATGTCCCTCGTGCCTACGAGTGTCACGGGTAGCAACGGCAGTTGCTGGTCAATGGCGGTCCGGAACGCGCCTTTCTTGAACGGCAGCAGGTGGCCGTCCGGGCTGCGGGTGCCTTCGGGGAAGAACAGGATGCCGATGCCGTCTCCAAGGCGCGCCAGGGCTTCGCTGATCGCCTGTGATGCCTGCTTGGGGTTGCGTCGTTCCACGAAGATGTGCCCGGCTTTTTCGCAACCGATGCCGATGGCTGGCATCTTGCGCAGTTCCGCCTTCATGACCCACTTGAGGTCGAGCTTCAGCCACCCATAGATAACCAGGATGTCGAACATGCTCTGATGGTTGCTGGCGACGATGTAGCTGCGATCGCGCAGTGCGTTTTCAGCACCCTCAACGGTGACGGGCATGGGCGTCAGAAACCCCAGGACTCGGGCCCAGGTGCTGGCAAACACGCGGCTGGCGAAGTGTGGATTGACCAGCCAGGCGAACAATACGGTCAATGAGCTGAACACAAGAGTCAGGACCGCGACAAGCGGAAAAAAGATCAACCACGCGTAAACCTGGTAAGGCCAGAACAGTATGCTTTTCATGGGCAGTCCGGCTTCCTCCGCAAGGGCACAGACTAACGGGGGAAACAGCGGGACGCAACACAGCCCGGAATGGCCCGATAGCGCTGATGTTACGTCTGCAAACGAAGGGCGCCCGGTCTGGGCGCCCTTCCCTTGCATACATCCACCGCGTGGAGCGTCGTCAGGTGTTAAGCGGCTTTGTCCTGCGACTCGCCTTCGAGCAGCTTGCCCGACGCACGAATTTCGATCGAGCGCGGCTTCATGGCCTCGGGGATCTCCCGCTCAAGCTCGATGTGCAGCAGGCCGTTGTCCAGTCGCGCGCCGGTAACCTTGACGTGTTCCGCCAGGTTGAAGCGTCGCTCGAACGAACGGGTTGCTATGCCGCGGTAAAGGTAGGCGTTTTCATCGCCTTCCTGTTCCTCGGGCTTCTCGCCGGTCACCACGAGGCGATTGTTCTCGGTCGAGATGCTGAGTTCATTCTCCGAGAACCCGGCCACGGCCATGGTGATCCTGTAGTGGTCCTCGCCGGCCCGCTGGATGTTGTATGGGGGGAACCCCGTGCCCTGCTCGAGGCGGGTCGCGGAATTCAGCAACGATGCCAGCCGGTCGTAGCCAACGGATGTGCGAAAAAGGGGTGAAAAGTCAAAAGTCGTCATTACCGTATCCTCCTGTGAAGCAATTCGGTATGGGTTTGTTGACTCCCGCCTGTCGGCCGGGAGCGCCTGCGGCCCCGTTCGGCGACCGCAGCAAAAATATGATGTCCCCTGCGATTTTTTTCAAGCCCCGGGCAGACGAATTCAATCGGGAACGTCACGTGGGTAATGGCGGCTGAAGCCGCTCCTACCTATAGATGATGTCCAGCAGTACGAGATCCACCCTGCCCTCGGGCAGATCGACGGTGATTTCATCGTCCACCTGGCGGCCCAGCAGGGAGCGGGCCATCGGCGAATCCACGGAGATCCAGCCCTTGCCGGCGTTGGTCTCATCCGCGCCGACGATACGGTACTGCCGTTCCGCTCCATTTGCGTCCTGCAGGCGAACGGAGGCCCCGAAAAACACGCGGTCCTGCCGCGGTGGCTTGCTGCGCACCACTTCGATCTCGTCCAGGCGCTTCGAAAGGTAGCGCACGCGGCGGTCGATCTCACCGAGCTGCTTCTTGCGGTAGATGTACTCGGCATTCTCGGACCGATCACCCTCCGCTGCTGCCGCGCTCAGGGCCGGAACCACTTCCTGTCGGCGGCGCAACCAGAGCTCCTTGAGCTCCTCTCTCAGCGCGCGTTCGCCGTCGGGCGTGATGTAGGGGCTGCTGCGTGTGGTGGGTGGCCGCCAGCGGGCCATGCGTTCGCTCCAGGGTTGATTGCAGGGCAGTTTAGCCCAACTTCCGACACCTGCAAGCGACGGCCCCGTCCGCTATGGTGAACTGTGTCCCACAAATCCGGGGATTCTGCACTGAGCGAACGCTTCAAACTGGCCGTGGCACTGAGCATGTCAGGTCTGCCCGAGAGAGAAGGCGACCGGATGCACCTGCCGCTGCGACCTTTTCCCCGGGGGCAGCGTCTAAGGATGTGATGACCCAGTCGCCTTTCGACATCGAGGTGGACCAGATCACGCTGGCGCAGGCCAGGCGCGGCTCATTGCCCGCCTGCGAACGAATTTTCCGGTGGTTCCAGCAGCCGGCCTACTCGGTGGCGTTGCGGATTTGCCAGTGCCCGGACACCGCGCAGGAAGTCACGCAGGAAGCCTTCATCACGGTATTCCGCAAGTTGCGCCAGTACCGCGGTGACGCGCCCTTCTGGGGTTGGTTGCGCCGGGTAGTAGTCAACCACGCCATCAGCACGCTGCGCCGCAGTCCCCGGGCGCAGGAACTCGAGTTTCAGGATTACCATGCGTCGAGCCACGGTCAACAGGAACAGTTGGGGCTCGCCATGGACCTGGAGGCCGCGCTGGCTTCACTGGGAGACGAAGACCGTGCCGTGGTCTGGCTGCACGATGTCGAAGGTTACGGCCACAAGGAGATCGCGGAAATGTTTGGCAAGACGGAGAGCTTTTCCAAGACCCGCCTGTCACGCGCCCGCGCCAGGCTCAGGTCATTGCTCGAGGGCCCCGGGGAAAGCATCCCGGGCGAAGCTCCGGGCGGGAAAGCGGCCGGCGGGATAGCGCCATGAATTCAGCAAAGGTATACCTCATGAAACAGCCCATGCAGAAAAAGCAAGATCCCTTGAACCTGCAGAGTCTGCCATTGGTCTCGCCGCCGCGTGACGGCTGGCCGGTCATCGAAGCGGTATTGCGCCGGGAGCAACGACGCCGCACGGCACTGCGTTACGCCGGGGGCGCTCTGGCCTTGGCCGCGAGCGTGACCCTGGCGCTGGGATTGGTGCTGCAACGGCCGCTATCCGGCCCGGTGGAACCTGCACCGGAACAGTCGTTGGCGCAGGCGCTGCCCTCAACGCAAGGGCAATCCGGCGTGGTTGACGGCGGGGCCGCGCCTGAGACGGAAACTCTTAACGTGATGATCGCCCTCTCGCAGCGGCTGGAGGGGCGCCTGCGCGCCCTTCGTTCGGGCACGGGCGACCTGCCGGCACGGGCCCTGGTATACCAGGTCGAACTCGAGGACCTCGTGGCCCAGGTGGACGAAGAACTCAGCCGCCGGCCCGATTCCCTGCCGTTGTGGAGCCAGCGCGTCAGCCTGCTGATGGACCTCGACCGGCTTTATGAAAATCGTTTGCGACGCGAATACCGCCAGGTGGCGTCTTTGTAAGCGGGAACACAGAGAGGAACTCGCATCATGAACACACGTCCATTGATCCAAATGACCAGCTGCGCCCTGATCGCCCTGCTTTCGGGACTGTCCTTGTCAGCACTTGCGGGACCTGACGACAGCCTTGCGCGGCAGGAGCAGCAGGCCATGCTGGAAGAAGCAGAACTTGCCCGCATCGAAGCAGAGCAGGCTCGCGCGGGGGCCATGAAAGCCGCCGAACTGGCGCGCGAAATGGCTCGCTCGAGCGCGGCCCTGGAACGGGAAGCGCAGAGGCAACAGCGCGAAAGCGCCAAGGCGCAGAGTCAGGAACAAATGGAGGAGCGCGCCAGGCAGCAGGAGGAAATGGAGCGCGCGCGAGAAGAGCTGAGCCGGGCTCACCGCGAATTGCGCGAGGCCAGCCGGGAAATCGCGGAGGCGCACCGGGCACTGGCAAGGAGTGCGGGAGCTGTCCAGATAGAGCGGGAAATGAACCTGGGCGACCGCGCGGTCATCGGCGTTGTGCTGGGGAAGGAATCGGCCGAGGGCGTGACCATAGTCGGCGTGTCGCCGGATGGCCCGGCCGACCGGGCCGGCCTGCAGGCCGGTGACGTGCTGGTGTCGATCGGGGGCGAGAACCTCGCCGGCGAGGAAGGGAGCAAGGGCCGCGAAACCCTGTTCCGGGTCATGGACGAAGTCGAGTCCGGAGAAACAATCGCGGTGGTTGTGCAACGGGATGGAGCAACGCTCGATTTCGAGGTCACGGCCGAGCAGCGCGAACCCAGCAGTTGGCAGACCATGATCCGGATTCCCGACGCACCGCCCGCGCCCGGCGCTCCGCACGTCGTTGTCGAGCGTATCGAAATCCCGCAGATCGATCATGAGCAGCTCAATGCCCACATCAGGGCCCTCAACAAGGAATTGGAAACCAGGCGGTTCCTGTTCGTGTCGCCGGACGGTGAGGAACTCTCCATCGAACACGATCTCGGCCTGCCGGAAGATTTCGATGTCGAGATTGAATTCTCCGGCCTGGCCGGCCAGGCACTGAGAGAAGCCAATGTGTGGTTCGGGCTGCCGTACGCCCAGGGTCTCGAGCTGGCGGAAGTCAACGAAGGTCTTGGCGCCTACTTCAAGACCGATCGCGGCGTGCTGGTGTTGCAAGCCCGGTCGGACAACGCCTACCAACTCGAAGCCGGCGACGTGGTGCTCGATATCGAAAGCCGGCCGGTCAACTCCCCGGCTGACCTGATGCGGGCGCTGCGCGAGATCGAGCCGGGCAGCGAAATCGAAATCGCCATCAAGCGTGCCCGCAAGGACAAGACGCTGAGCGTAGTGATGCCGGAGAACCGGCTGGGCTTTTCCCCGCGGGTCCATCCGCACGCTGCGCCCAACCTGTGAATCGCTGCCGCCGACACTTTGCTTGAGCACACCGCCCCGCCCCCGCATAATCACCGGGTGTTTCATACCGCGGGAGCGTCGTCAGCATGGCCGGCCAGGCTGATTCCCTGAAGTCCATTCTTTTTGCGCTGTTTGCCAATACCTCGATCGCGATCGCCAAGGGCGTCGCGGCCTTCGTCACCGGTTCGGGCGCGATGCTGGCCGAGGCCATCCACTCGGTGGCCGACGCCGGCAACCAATTGCTGCTGATCCTCGGATTGCGCCAGACGCGCAAGGCACCGACCGACGACCATCCGCTGGGTTTCGGCAAGAGCATCTACTTCTGGTCGTTCCTGGTGGCAGTGATCCTGTTCAGCCTGGGCGGCATGTTCTCGCTCTATGAAGGCGTGCACAAATTGCTGCACCCGGTTCCCCTGAGCCATCCCTGGATCGCCATCGGCGTGCTGCTGTTCGCCATCGTGGCCGAAGCCGTTTCACTTTGGGGCTGCATGCGCGAGGTGAACAAGGAGCGCTACGGCCGCAGCATCCTCCAGTGGTTCAGGCACAGCCGCAGCAGCGCCCTGATCGTGGTGTTCGGCGAGGACATCGCCGCCTTGTTCGGGCTCGTGTTCGCCCTGCTGGCCATCCTGGCCACGTACCTGACGGGCAATCCCTTGTGGGATGCCGTGGGAACGATATCGATCGGCGTGCTGTTGTTGGTGGTGGCGGTGTTCGTGGCGGTAGAAGTCAAGGACCTGCTGATCGGCCAAAGCGTCGAGCCGATGGTGCTGGAGGAAATGAAGGGATTTCTGAGGTCGAGGCCGGAAATCAGTGAGCTGTATAGTGTGCTGACCATGCAGTTCGGCCCCGACGCCATGGTGGCGGTCAAGGCGCGCATGGTGCGCACCGGCTCTGAGAACGGCCTGATGAAGGCCGTCAACGCCGTTGAACTCGATTTTCGGACGCAGTTCCCGAGCACGGCCTGGTTGTTTTTTGAGCCCGATATCGATGACTGAAGCGCCCAAAGTCGGCTTCGTCAGCCTCGGCTGCCCCAAGGCGCTGGTGGATTCCGAGCGCATCCTGACGCAGTTGCGCATGGACGGCTACGAGATCAGCCCCGACTACGCGGGCGCGGACGTCGTGGTGGTCAATACCTGCGGCTTTATCGACAGCGCCAAGGCCGAATCGCTGGACGCCATCGGCGAAGCGTTGGAGGCCAATGGCCGGGTCATCGTGACCGGCTGCATGGGCGTGGACGAAGCCGAAATCCGGGCCCTGCATCCGCGGGTGTTGGCCGTGACCGGGCCGCAGCAATACGAAGCCGTGGTGGGCGAAGTCCACCGCCATGCGCCGCCGCCGGCCGTGCACGACCCCTATATCGACCTGGTGCCGCCCCAGGGCATCAAGCTGACGCCCCGGCACTACGCCTACCTGAAGATTTCCGAGGGCTGCAACCACCATTGCACCTTCTGCATCATCCCTTCCATGCGCGGAAAGCTGGTGAGCCGTCCCGCCGGGGACGTTCTGGGCGAAGCGGAGCGGCTGGTGGCGGCCGGCGTGAAGGAACTGCTGGTGATCTCCCAGGACACCTCGGCCTACGGCGTGGACTTGAAATACAAGCTCGATTTCTGGGACGGCCGCCCGGTCCGGACCCGCATGAAGGAGCTCTGCGCCTCGCTGGGCAGCCTGGGGGCCTGGGTGCGGCTGCATTACGTCTACCCTTACCCGCACGTCGACGAGATCATCCCGATGATGGCGGACGGGCTGATCCTGCCGTATCTCGACGTGCCGTTCCAGCACGGCAGCCCAAGAGTACTGCAACGCATGAAGCGCCCGGCGGCCGCCGAAAACACCCTCGAGCGGATTTCCCGCTGGCGCGAAATCTGCCCCGATCTGACCATCCGCAGCACCTTCATCGTCGGCTTTCCCGGGGAGACGGACGAGGATTTCGACGTCCTGCTCGATTTCCTGCAACAGGCGCAACTCGACCGCGTCGGCTGTTTCACCTATTCGCCGGTGAACGGCGCCCGCGCCAACGATCTGGACGGCGCCGTGCCCGAGGAGATCAAAGAAGAACGCTGGCACCGTTTCATGCAGGTCCAGGCGCAAATCAGCCGTGCACGACTGCGCGGCAAGGTGGGCACCACGCAGCAGGTGCTGGTGGACGAGATCGGCGATGAGGCTGCCATCGCCCGCAGCAAGGCCGACGCACCGGAAATAGACGGGGTGGTCCTGATTCGCGACGGTGAGCACCTGGCTCCAGGCAGCCTGGTCGAGGTAATCGTGGAGGATTCCGACGACTACGACCTGACGGCCCGGTTGGCCGGCTGAGGTCACGGCGCCGAGCCCGGCCATGGAAAATGTCAGCCAGATCGTCCTGCGCAACGAGGCGCGCCTGCCGGCCGGGCCGCTGTTGCTGATCAACCCGCCGCGCGACGCGCTGGCACAGCAGTTGCTGCAAGCCGACCGGCCTGTGCGCTGCGTGACCCAGGATTTCGGCGACTTTAACTGGTTGAGTGCAACCGGGGCCGAAGTAGCCTTCGAGGCCGTTCCGAGCCTGGACGGCAGTGAGCAAACGGTGGTGTTGTTCCTGCCGCGGGAAAAAGACCGGCTGACCATGCTCCTGCACGCGATCGCCGATCATCTGGGGCCGCAGGCGAAATTGTGGCTGGCCGGCGAAAACCGCGGCGGCATCAAGTCCTCGCCCCGCCATGTGCGGCCTTGGTTCAGCCGGGTCACGGCACTCGACAATGCCCGCCATTGCGGCCTGTTCGAGGCCTCGCGGCCGACACCGGCGCGCCCCTTCGACCTGGCTGACTATTCGGCCACATGGTCGATGCGCTACGCCGGGCGTAAAGTTGACCTCTGTTCGCTGCCCGGCGTATTTGCACATGGCCGCTTGGACAAGGGTTCCGCGCTGTTGCTGGCTGAGCTCGAAAAGTTGAATCCGCAAGGGGAAATTCTCGACTTTGCCTGTGGCTGCGGGGTGGTCGGCCTGGCGCTGCTGAGTGTAGCACCAGGAGCCCATCTGACCCTGCTCGACAGTTCCGCGCTGGCCCTCGAGTCAAGCCGGCTGTCACTCGAAGCGAACGGATCGACAGCCGAACTGCTGCCTTCGGACGGCCTGGCCGAAGTGACCGGCCGCTACGACTGGATCGTCAGCAACCTGCCGTTTCACCGGGGCGTGGCGAACGACCTCGACATCGCGGCGGAATTTTTTCGCCGCGCGGGAACTTTCCTGGCTGAAAACGGTAGAATAGTTGTCGTTTTCAATCGGCACCTGCCCTATTCCAAGTGGTTGAACCAATCGTTCGACGCAGTGGAGCGCCTGGCCGAGAACGGCGAGTACATCGTGATCGTGGCTGGCGTTCGGCGGAAGTCCGATAAAAGGTTATATAAAAGGGCCGCCCCAGGCTCGCAGCAGAAAGGAAAATCCAAATCCTCATGAATCCTAAAATGATTATCAAGCTCGTTCCCCTGGCCCTGGTTGCAGTACTGACCTTATTGCTGTCCGCTTGCGCGACGACGTCGGGCAACCAGACGGCAACGGATGAGCCTGTGGCCCAGGCGGTCGAAGCCATTGAACCCTGGGACGGCGACGGCATGGACATACCCCTCGACGGGAGCAGTGTCGAGGCCTTCGACAAGAGCCTGGCCCGCGTCAAGGAATATGCCAGCCCAAAGGACTACACGACCCTGGTCAACGCCATCGACTACCTGATGGTCTACGATCTGGCGGCCAAGCGGGACAAGGCCAAGCTGGTGTCCCACCTGGACGGCTTGACCGGTCACGAGGTGATCGACAGGGTCGCCTGGAGGAAATAGCGGGCTCTTGATACGCGTTGCGGTGCGTGTTGGAACGCTCTGCAACTCCAGTGCTGGCTCATGTGTGGAAAAACCGCCACCTACAATCTGAAATGGTCCGAGGTCTATGCCTACGCCTCGGCGCTGACGCCTCCGGCCGCCCTGCCCCCGGACCCGGAAAATCGTTTCAACATCTCGCCGTCGCGCTTGCGCCGCAAGTCCGAGCCGGATTCGATGGTTTGGGAGACGCTGCCGGTGATCTACCCGGCCGACAGGGTGGACGCGCCGGGCGAGGCC
>Ga0316188_10000270_pt1 | contig 20607 bp, 14 predicted proteins | sample Phiworburrow1_MG_FD_204933 | JGI IMG/M metagenome (GOLD analysis project Ga0316188, IMG submission 204933) | Coastal sediment microbial communities from Maine, United States - Phippsburg worm burrow 1 | ecosystem: Environmental > Aquatic > Marine > Coastal > Sediment | place: USA: Maine... | reverse complement strand
CTTACTAAATACTTCATATTTGTTGACTTTTTTGAGGCTGTCTAAATGTTTAGATAGCCTCATTTTTGCAAAAAATATATTAAACTATTCATTTAAATAGTTAGTGTATTTAGCTAAAAAACAATACTATATGAATATCATATCTTGGAATATTAATGGATTAAATGCAATAGTCAAAAAAGGTTTCTTTGAATCCATAAAAAATATAGATCCACACATCCTTTGTTTACAAGAAACCAAAGCATCAATCTCTAAAACAAATGAACTTTTAAGTTCTTTAAATGAATATCATATATTTTGTAATTCAGCAGAAAAAAAAGGATATTCAGGTACTGCCCTTCTTAGTAAAATAAAACCTATTTCAGTAACATATAACATTAATGATAAAAAACAGGACACTATAGGCAGATTGATTTGTACTGAATTTGAAGCTTTTTTTTTAATAAATGTTTATGTGCCAAATTCAGGAAGTTTATTGAAAAATCTAGAGGATAGAAAACTCTGGGATGCTCACTTTTTAAGGTATGTAAAAAAATTAAAATCAATGAAGCCTGTTATCATTTGTGGCGATTTAAATGTTGCACATCAGCCCATTGATTTAAAAAACGACAAAGCTAATTACAATAAAACTGCTGGATATACACAATTTGAAATTGATGGATTTAACAAACTCCTAAACTTAGGTCTTATAGACTCGTTTAGGCATTTATACCCAAAAAAAATTGCCTATACATTTTGGAGTCATAGATTCAATGCCAGAGTTCGAAATATTGGCTGGCGCATTGACTATATATTGATTGATACTGGTTTGGTTAATAAAGTGATAGATGTAACCATATTTTCAAATATAATGGGCTCCGATCATTGTCCGATTGGTGTAGCACTAAAATAAAATATCAGGGACTTTTAGATCCCCGATACCTTAAATTTATTTTTTTTAAACTTAAAAATTTAAGAAATTTCTATTACTTTAGGTTTAAGTTTTTTAGCTACTTCTTTTTTAGCTAGACTGAATTTTAAAATTCCATTGTCATATTTTGCTTTTATTTTTTCATCAGCGATGTTTTCCGGAAGTTGTAAAGATCTTTCAAAAGAACTGTAACTAAATTCTTTACGAGTATAGTCTTCTTCTTTTTCTTCTTTTGACATTTCTTTTTTTGCTGAAATATTCAAGCAACCATTATCAACAGTAACTTCAAAATCTTTTTTATTGAATCCAGGTGCGGCCAATTCAATTTCGAATTGGTCATTTTTTTCTTTGATATTCAAAGCTGGTTCATTCATTCTTTTTAACCAAAGCCTATCATTAAACAGGTTGTTTGTGTCAAAATCTAAAAAATCTGGTGCTAACAAATTTTCAAACGGACTTCTTCTAATTTTTACTAGTGACATAATTTTAAGTTTTTAAATTAAACATTCTTATTACTTAATCAAATTTATTTTTAATATCTCTTATAGGAAATGATTTCCCTCATTTTGAAATAATTAATTGTATTTTTTTTAGAAATTGAATAAAAATTAAAACAGGAAGCCGAGGCTTCCTGTTTTTTGAAGAGTTTAAAAAGTTTTAAAATAACTAACTAATTTCTTATGTCATTTGCAATAAATAAAACTAAAATTGGTTAACATTTATTTTAAAAATACTTTAGCTCTTCATTTCAATCCTTTTCATTCAATTATTATTTTTTTATTTAGAAACAGGAAGTTTAAACTTCCTGTTTCCTTCTGAAAAGACTTTGTTAACTTAATGATATTGAAATAATCTTTCAAAAATTTTTATCGCTAAAAATCAGCAAGATAAATTAAAACTTCCATCAAAAAATAGCTAAATCCTTTCAGTTTAATTTAAAGAGTAAATTTATATGTTGAGCTATTACTTCAAAGATCTTTCATTTAATAGTCCAAATTTACATTCAAAGTATTTTTTAAATTATGATGAGTATCATTTTAACATATGATTGTTATCATAATTTTAAAAAAAAATATGATTTAAATTATAATTGCTATTTATTACTGCTTTTTAATTCGCGAAGAAGATCTTCTAAATTTACAGTAGCAAAAGAAGAAGCATAATCTGACATTGCATAAGGAATGCAAAGTTTATCATTATGAATTATAGACCCACAAGAGTATATTACATTAGGTACATAGCCTTCTCTTTCTATTTCATTTGGAATCATTAATGGCATTTTTAATCTTCCAATTTCTTTTTCAGGGTTGTCAAGGTCATACAAGCAAGCTCCCAAAACGTACTCTCTCATTTGCCCAACGGCATGTGTTAAAACAAGCCACCCCTCTTTTGTTTCAATTGGTGATCCACAGTTTCCAACCTGAACAAATTCCCAAGGATATTTAGGTTCTTGCAACAATTTTGCATTGTTCCATCTATTGAGATTGTCAGAAAATGAAATGTAGTTATTGATTCCATCAATTCTGCAAAGCATCGCATATTGTCCATTTATTTTTCTTGGAAATAAAGCCATTCCTTTATTTCTTCCGATTTGACCGTTTATAGGGGTGATTTTAAAATGGTAGAAATTTTTAGTAGTAATTAATTTAGGTAGAATGGTAATTCCATCATATGCTGTATAGGTTGCATAGTACGTTACTTCGCCGTTATCATCCGTAAACTTAACAAATCGAGCATCTTCAATTCCATTTTTTTCATTATCAGAAATTGGAAAAATAACCCTTTCTGAAATGTCTGTATCCAAGGAAAACATAATTTCATAATGAGAAGAGGCCAACCACATAATTTCATCACACAATATCTTTCCTGACAAGCATAATTTATGTTCTTTTTTTGTTTCTTTTAGAGCTCTTTCCAGTTCTCCATATGAAAAATTTTCAGGTAATTTAGAAAATAGTTTAGAAGTTATATCCTTATCATCTTTATGTAATTCTAAAAGACTCGAAATAAAAGATTTTTTATTGTATACATGTCTTTTGATGGTTTTTGCTTCATTTAACATTTTACCCGCTTCTTCAACTTGTAAATTACAATTCTCATCAAGTGTTGCTCCCCTAAATACAATGGAGGAAATATGCCCTTCTCCAGTGGCTCTAAAACTAAAAATAACTCTCTTTTCCCCATTTAAAACTTCACTTTGATCGGGATCTTCAACCATCGAAGGATTAAAAAATGCGGCAGATTCAATAGCATATTCTTTGGTAAAATAGGATCCAATAAGTGTTTGCATTTCAGTGCCAATATCATTTGGATTGATATCCATTTTATGAAACAAATGTGACAGCCTATTGAAGTGATTTTCAAATATAGTTGAAATATTTCTATGCCTTTTTGAATAACCTCTCAGTATTTTTACAAGTTCTTCTTTTGCAACTTGCTCTGCTAGTCCAAGAATTCTCAGAATAATTTCTTTACTTCTTTCATCTCCAGAATAATTAAAACGAGCAATAACTCGGCTAGAATCTGGACTGAAAAGAATGTCCTTTCTATTGACTTTAATTTGCATTAGCCGAAATGTTTTATGTAAGTACTTACAAAGTTAATAAAAAGTATTCTTATTTCATACTAATATTCAGTTAGTTATACCTCATATGGTTAAATTTATAAGCAAACAAACAATGATTGGTATTATTTATTTTAATTAACTTTAAAGAAATCGTTCAGACGAAAATACTTATAAAACTGATATTGGTCATTGTGATTGGAAAGATTTCCTTTTAAATTTATTATTATTCTAAATCAAATTATCATGGAAAATAAGCAAGACATTCAATTTATTGATAAAGTTATCGGAGCGCTAAGAAAAACAGCTATTAATTTAGAGGAATTACAGGTTAAAACTGCTTTGGGAAAAGCAGAAGTTCAGGATGCGTATGAAGAAGTTAAAAAAGAATTTAACTTATTTATTCACGATAGTGAATTTAAAATTAAAGGAATTAAGGATAATATTGATGATCTTAAATCTAAGTTTGATGAGCTTCGTGTACAATTAACATTAGGAAAAGCTGAAACCAAAGAGCTTTTTAAAAAACAAAAAAAACAATTATTGAAAACCATTCATGAAATTGAAGTAAAAATAAAAAGCAATGAAACTTTAAATCGCATGTATGCCTTAACTTTAATTGAAATTGAACAATTTAAAATTCAGCTTGAAATTTTAGAACAAAAATACAATCGCGATAAAAAAGAAGCAAAAAGCACGTTTGAAAAAGGAAAAGAAGAATTTAATTCATTTATTGATAAGTTTAAAGTAAAGTATGGCAAGAAAGAAGAAGAAAAAGAAGAGACCAAGTTAGAACATTTTCAAAACGAAATTTCAGAAGCATTTGTTCATTTCAAAAACGCATTTTCAAAATCATGAAATTTTAGTTTTTACTTAAAAAAAGGAGGGGTGATTATTATTTGCATTAATAATCATAATCTCCTTTTCTAATATTTATAGTTATTCTAATGCCTAAAATTACAGCTATTGAAAAACTAGTAATACCAATTATAGAAATACTTTTCCATAACGGATGTACTTCATAAATAATAAAAAGAGCCGCACTTATAATGAATGCAACCATAATAAAAGCAGTAATCAGCTGTTTTGTAATGCGTTGTAAAGTATGTACAAAAGGATCAATACCTTGGTGTGATAAATCTACTTTTATTTTACCTGAATTTATTTTTCTAATGGCATTTCTTAAATCAGATGGGAAATCTTCCATATAATCGATTACTTCAAAAATTGAATTCACAACCTTTTTACTCACAATTACTGGATTGAATTTTTTAGTGGCGCTTTTTCTTAAGTATGGGCGCACTATCTCAAATTGCTCAAAATCAGGATCTAACTTTTCTATAACACCTTCAAGAGTAACCAATGACCGTGCAAAAAGGAAAAAATAGGTTGGTACTTTTAAACCATGATTCATAATAATATCTTTAAGTTCCATTAAAATAGTACTCAATTCATTTTGATGAACATCTCTCACATAATATTTTTCAACAAATTCGTTGATATCAAATTCTAAATCTCTCATATTTGCTATCACAACAGTGTTTGAAAGCTTTTGAAGTGCTTTGATAATTTCTTTAACATTTTTGTTTGAAATGGCCATAAACAATTTACCAAACACGTAAATATCTCTTGGTAACATGCTACCCATCATACCGAAATCTAAATATGCAATGTGCCCATTAGGAAGCACTAATAAGTTTCCAGGATGCGGATCTGCATGGAAAAAACCATATTCGAAAATTTGCTTATAATAGCTAATGGCAAGCCTTCTAGCTATTACTTTATTATCAAAGCCCTTTTTGTTTAATTCAGGTATTCTATCAATTTTAATACCCGATATGAACTCTAATGCCAAGACTTTTATGGTGGTAAATTCTTTGTGTACTTTTGGAGCATAGGCAAACTGTTCTAGTGTTTTGTCTTTTTGAAGGTTGTTATAAAATCGCTCTACATTGATGGACTCATTTATAAAATCGAGTTCTTTTAATATGGAATTTTCAAAATTTTTAACCAATCCAACTGGATCAAAATTTTTAATGGAAGGAATTCTTTTTTCTAAAACTTCAGCGATTTTGTACATTACTTTAATATCTTCAATAATAATATCAAATATGCCAGATCGTTGTACTTTTAAGGCAATGCGTTTACCTGAATGTAGGGTTACTTTATGTACCTGAGCCATTGATGCTGATGCAAAAGGCTCTGGTTCAAACCAGGCAAATAAGTCCTCAACTGATCCTTTTAATTCTGTTTCTACAACCTTTCTTGCTTCCTTTTGAGGCATTGGAGGAACATTTTCCTGAAGCTTTTCTAACTCAAATGTCAATTCTAATGGAATTAAGTCCGGACGATTGCTTAAAATTTGTCCGAACTTTACAAAAGTGGGTCCAAGTTCTTCACAAACCAATCTCATTTTCGCCCATTTGGTATATAACAATGCCCGTTTTCTGGAAGCTGTAGGAATTAGTTTTTGAAGAAACGTATATTGTTTACTATCATCCAGATAATAAACCAAATCTTCAAATCCATATTTTAGCAAGACTCTTAAAATTTGATTGTATCTGGAAATAGATTTGAAGTTTTTTCTAATACCAGTTAAAATTCCCATTTTATTTAGCTTCTAATTTATTTAAACGAGCTTCCAATAAAGCAATGACCATATCAGATTTTTCAATTTTTTCATTTAACGCTTTTATTTCATCTAAATGAGCCACATTTATTTTTTTATAGAACTTAATTACGCGTTCTTCAATTTTTTCATTTAATTCTTCTTTAAATTCATGAATTTTTAGAATTAACTTATCAACAAATTCCAATTCATTACCATTTTCATCCAATTGAGATTCTGAAATTATTTTATTTATTTCATCTTTTCCTTTTTCAGAAAGCGTCATAATTTTTTCTAAAAGTTGAGTGTCTCTGGCTAAAATGAATAGGCTGGAACTTAAAGTAAGCAGTTCTAAGATTGTTTTGGTTTTCATAACTGATAAATTTTAGATACCGTTATTAAATTTATTACAAAAGAATGTATTGTAAAATGATTTCCATCATTTTGAGGGTTAAATTGTAATCTTAAATTTAATACGAAGTAATAACGCTAAAAAAGAAAGTCATGAAATCAAATCCAATTACAACAATTATGACAAAAAATATTGTAAGTGTTTCATCTGAGCAAAGTATTTTAGATGTGAAACATATTTATGAAAAAAAAGATTTCCATCATCATATTCCTGTCGTTGAAAACGGGAAGTTGGTGGGAATGGTGAGTTTAATAGACTTTATGTACAACATTGCCGGTGCAGGGATTGATGATAACAATAAGGTTTATACTGAGCTGAAAGTCAAAGATATAATGACTAAAAAACCCTATTATTTAGACACCAATGCTACTATAGAAGATGTGGCTAAGGTGTTGGCGAAAGGGCGTTATCACGCCGTTCCAATTGTTGAAGAAGGAAATATAAAAGGTATTGTATCAACTGCTGATATCATTCTGTTTTATTTAAAGAATGAATCATAAAAAGTTAATTGATAAGTTTTTTATCCTAATTTCACAAGGAGTCGTTGTTAAGGAATGTTGATTTCATTTATAAATATTTCTAAAAAAATCCTGTAAATATTTAATTTACAGGATTTTAAATTTTAAAAATACGAATTTATTATTCTGAAATATTTTCCAAATCGAACATAAATGCATAATACAAAGCAGTACGCTTATATCTTTCAAAACGCCCAGAAGCACCTCCATGACCAGTTTCCATATTACAATCCATAATTAGTAAATTGTTGTCAGTTTTTGTAGCTCTCAATTTTGCAATCCATTTTGCCGGCTCCCAGTATTGCACCTGACTATCCCAGTAACCAGTTGTAATTAACATATTTGGGTAGTTTTTAGCTTCCACATTGTCATATGGAGAATAAGACTTTATATAATCGTAATAAATTTTATCTTTCGGATTTCCCCATTCATCAAATTCAAATGTGGTTAATGGTATGGTTTCATCTAACATTGTAGAAACAACATCAACAAAAGGTACAGCAGCAATTACACCATTCCATAAATCGGGTTTCATATTCACAATAGCACCCATTAATAAACCACCAGCACTTCCTCCTAATGCGTATAAATGTTTACTGCTCGTATATCCTTCATCAACCAAAAAAGCTCCAGCATCAATAAAATCAGTAAAAGTATTTACTTTATTTAACAACTTACCGTTTTCATACCAGTCGCGTCCCATTTCCTGACCACCGCGAATATGAGCAATAGCATAAACAAATCCTCTGTTCAATAAACTCAATCTACTTGAATCAAAAGTTGGATCAATACTGTTTCCATATGAGCCATAAGCATATAGTAATAACGGTGTTTTCGCGTTTTTTTCAATACCTTTTTTATAAACCAAAGAAATTGGAATTTTTGTACCGTCTTTAGCTGTTGCATACAAACGTTCGGATCTATAGTTTTGAGGTGAAAAATTGGCATCTAAAACTTCCTGTTGTTTTAATAAAACCTGTTCTTTTGTTTTCATATCATACTCAAAAGTACTTAACGGCGTTGTTAATGAAGTATAATTATAACGCAGAATGGTTGTATTAAAATCTAAATTAGAAGTAGTTCCTGCGAAATAAGCTGGGTCATTAAACTCAATATAATGTTCGCTTCCATTCCATTCCATCACCCTAATTGCAGATAAACCATTTACCCTTTCACTAATTACTAAAAAGTTTTCAAAAAGGTCAATACCTTCCAACAAAACATCACTTCTATGTGGAATTACATCAATCCAATTTTCTTTTAAAGTTGCTGTTATAGGTGTTTTAACCAACTTAAAATTCTTGGCATCTAAATTTGTGCGTATGTAAAAAGAATCTCCAAAATGATCAGGTTGGTATTCTAAATTTTTCTCTCTAGGCTGAATTATTTTCCATTCACCATTTGGTTTGTTTGCATCCAAAAATCGATATTCTGTTGAAAGTGTTTGTGAACTTCCAATCATTAAAAATGCTTCAGATTTTGATTTAAAAATGAAACAATTAAAAGTAACATCTTTTTCTTCATATACTAAAATATCTTCTGCCTGACTTGTTCCTAAAATATGCTTATAAATTTTATTTTGTCTCAGTGTTTCAGGATCTTTTGTTGCATAAAAAATAGTTGAATTGTCATTTGCCCAAGTAGCACTTCCATTGGTGTTACTAAGTTTATCAGCCAATAATTCTCCAGTTTCTAAATTTTTAAAATAAATCGAGTACTGACGCCTAGAAATGGTATCAATTCCATAAGCCATTATTTTATTATCAGTGCTTACAGATTGATTTCCAAATCCGTAGTATGCATAATCTTTGGCCATTTCTGGTCCGTTTAACATGATTTCTTCTTCGCCTCCATCAATCTTTTTTCTGCAATAAAGTGCATAATCCCCATTTGCTTCAAAACGCGTATAATAAGAATAACCATTTTTACTTACGGGAACTGATTGGTCGTCCTTTTTTATTCTGCCTACAATTTCTTCATATAATTTTGTTTGAAGCTTTTCTGTATGGCTCATCACATTTTTTAAATAGGTATTCTCAGCATTTAAATAATCCAAAACATCTTTGGTTTGTTCATCAGGTATTTCTGCGTTTTTTTGAGCGTCACTCAAACGCATCCAAAAATAATTATCAATTCTTGTATCATCATGAATTGTTAATTGTTTGGGAGTCTGTTTAGCAATAGGTGCTTCTACTAATAGATGTGCTGGTTTTTCTTTAGTTTCACAAGAAGTAAAAATGAATAATAAAGTAATAAAAAAATAAAAAGTGCTTTTCATATGATGCTGTTTTTATATAAATTAATAATTACAAATTAATTTGTTTAACTGTTTTATATTGAATTAATTGTTATTTTTAAGAATAGCTAAGTTAGCCAATATATTTAAATTGTAATCATAATTTATTTTTGGTAATTATCTATTTTAAATGAATTAAAAAAATTATTACATGAAAAGTCCTTTTGAACTTTTTATAAATTTTTAACTTAATTTTTGCGTATTAATTACTATAATTGCATATGTTAAAAAAAATATTATTTATTGCTTTTTTAAGCATTTATTTGAAAGGGGTTTGTCAAGAACCAAAGGTTGCAGACACGGTTAAAAGCACTTTTGTAGCTCCTGTTTTATTAAAAGGACAAGTTATAGACAATTTAAATAAAACACCTTTAAAAGGGGCGCATTTATTTAATTTAAACTCTGTAATAGGTAGTGTTGCTGATGACGAAGGAAATTTTTATATTTCAACTGTAGTAAATGATACTTTATACATATCGTATGTAGGATACCAGTCAATCAAATTAAGAATTACGAACGATTTATTAAAGGGAAATGAACTGGTAATTGAATTGCACGAAAAAACCGAACAATTTAATGAAGTTGTTGTGAAATCTCATAAACTAATTGGTGTTTTAGAAATTGACGCCAAAAATGTTCCAGTTGATAAATATTCTCGTATTCATATCAATGGCGTTTCACAAACATATGAAGCTGGTTCTGTACTGCGTAAAAGTTATAATTCATCAGTTGATGCAATGTTCCAACCCATTAATTTAATGTACGATAAATTTGGAAAAGACCCAAAGCAGTTAAAAAAGATCAAGAAATTACGTGATGATGACGAATTGCGTGAAATGTTAGAAGCTAAATTTAATAGGGAATTGATGATGGAGTATTTAGATATTGATGCTCAAGAGTTGAATGATTTATTAAATGAATGTAACTATTCTGATTATTTTATTAGACAAGCCAGTGATTTACAACTAATTGAAGCTGTTTTACTTTGCTATGAAAATTACAAAGCAATAAAAAAAGGAAGCACAATAAAAGACAATAACGAAAGTAATAACAAAAAGCAATAAAAAAAAGGCTGTTCAAAATTTGAACAACCTTTTTTTTATCTTAATCTACCAATAGCTTTTCACTAAAATAGGCACTTTCATTAGTAATCATTCCATCATCATTAAAATCATGAATATACATAATTGGAATGATTATTTCTTTTTTATCTGATTTTCGAGTCAATCTAACATTCCACCAAGATTGAACAACCTTTGCATTCCTTAATTCATAATTAAAATAATCTGGATAACCTCTAACATCAATACTTGTGATTTCAAATTTTTCAAAAAACTTTTTATCCCCAGCTTTTGCCTCTTCTAAATTTTGAGATTCCCCAATAGGCATATTAATATTGCTAAATCTAGCTTTTTCATCATAAAAACTATAGGCAGTTTCCAAATCGTTGTTTTCAAATGCATGAATCAATCTACGAACTTTGTTAATATATTCATGATGGTTATAAATTGTTCCATTTTTTCTATCATCAAAACTTTGCCCAATTTCATCGTAAACCGATTCATCTAAATAATTAATCATTGTTATAATTTTATTGTTTTTATTTACAATAAATAACCTATGAAATGGCATATCTAATTTAACACCTGTTTTATTATGAACACCTTTTACCTGCTCCCAAGTTTGTACCCAAACCACATCATCATTAGTACCATCGCTATATTCTAAGGCATCTGGATATGCCCCTTTTGATCTCTCGATACTTAAATAACTCATATTGTCTTTCCAAAATTTAACTTGATTTAAAAAATTATCTTTGGTTCCAGCTTTGGCTTCTTTATTGGTCTCCGACCCATTGTATGATTTAAAGTCATCTGCCAAAAAACCAGCCACTTTTGCCTCATCACCTTCAACAAAAGCTTTTAACATAGCTTCTACAACATCAATTGCAGGATGCTCTTTGTAAATTGTTCCATTTTTTTTCTTTTGTGAATAGGCAAAAACTGTTAAAAACATAATTGCAATTAGTACTATTTTTCTCATTTTGAATTAATTTTAGTTAATAATATTTTTATGAATTATTTTAAATTTTAAAGGAAGTAATACTGATTAATAATGAAAACCAGGAATCATCAAAGCTTTAAATATGATGAATTCAAGGGCTGTATTCAAATACATTTTTTTGAATTTTAACAATAGAAACATTCAAATTTTTAACTTTTTATAAAAGTATTTAAAAAGAAATCTTATATAAACTACATAAACATGTAGTTTATATATCGCAATTTTAGGGCAAGACATTAATTGTAAACAAAAAAGCCAGAGCATATATGCTCTGGCTTTTTTATAGAAAAAATGCTATATTTATTTTTAACTGTTGAATTTAGTTATTTCCTAAAATTAATGGTAACCCATCTTTAGAACTTCCAACAATTACAACTTTAGTATTTGGAGATTTCGCTAACTCTAAAGTAGCTTCAATACCCTTGTCTTGAAGAATTTTATCAGTTAATGATGCACTTAAAATTTTATTTGCATCAGCTTTACCTTTAGCCTCAATAATTTGTTTTTGTGCTTCTTTTGAAGCCGTAACCAATCTAAATTCGTATTCTAAAGATTCCTGTTCTTGTTTTAATTTGCGCTCAATAGCATCTTTAATTGTTGCAGGTAATGTAACATCACGTACTAAAACTTCATTTAATTCAATATATTGACCATCTAATATCTTTTTAGCTTCATCGAAAATTTCATTTTGAATCACATCTCTTTTACTCGCATACAATTGTTCAGGAGTATAACGTCCAACTACAGAACGCGCTGCAGAACGAAGAGTTGGTTTAATAACTCTTTCTAAATAGTCTTCTCCTTTTTCTTGATGTAATCTACCTAAATCTTCCGGTCTCGGCATATACCACGATGATGTTTCTAAAATAATATCCAATCCGTTTGAGGAAAGTACCTTCATTTTTTCAAATAATTCTTGCTGACGTACTTCATATACAATGACTGTATTCCAAGGCGCTACAATATGAAAACCCTCTCCTAAAGGTGGTTGATCTATAACTACACCTCCATCAAAACGTTTCCATAAAACACCCGCTTCACCTGCGTCAATATTGACTGTTGATTTTGATAAAAATATGATTGCTATTATTCCAGCTAAAATTAGTGGAACTATTGTTTTTGGAAATTGTAATTGACTGTTATTACTCATTTTTTTTAATTTTTAAATTTCATCAAAAATACGAAACAGAATTCATTTAAATCAGTTTTCAATAATTATTCGTAGAAAACAATCATTCAACTGGTAAAAAGGCTCCATTTATTAATATTTGCCTGTTTTTTAGCGTTCCTTCAGTATTAATTATTTCAACCCATTCTTCATTTTTTGAACCAATTGTAACTTGTACTTTTTCAAATAAATATTCATTATTTAATTGTTCTTTTAAAACCAATATGAAATAATTTTCATCAGACTCTAACACAGCATTAACAGGAAGTGCCATTTTTTGAATTGTATTGGTGAAAATTTCAGCTTCAACAAACATTCCTACTAAAAAAGACTCATGCTCATTATAGATATGCCCATGTACTTTTACAGTTCTGTTAACTTCATCAATAGATTTTCCAATTAAATGAACTTCACCATCATATAATTTTGAGGAGCTTTCAGGTAGTTTAAATTTAATTTTTTGTCCTTCTTTTACTTTTAAAACATCCTTTTCAAAAATAACCAATTCCAAATGTTTATGCTCATCATTTATAACATCAATTAAAACTTCAGAAGCATTCATAAATTTACCAATACTCGTATCTACATTAGCAATACTTCCACTTATTGGAGAGTAAATAGCCATTACCGAAGTAAATTTACCTTCCTTAACTTTTGAAAGGTTGATATTCATTAACTGTAATTTCTGCCCTAATCCATTATACTTAGCTATTGTTGTTTTATAATCACTTTCAGCCTTTAAATAGTTTTTTTGTGAAGTAATTTTTTCATCAAACAAGGTTTTCTGACGATCATATTCAGTTTTCAAAAAATTTAGTTGTTGAAAACTTTCTAAATAATTTTGTTGAATTTCAATAAAATCAGGATTTTCAATGGTTAATAACAACTGTCCTTTTTTTACTTCATCACCAATTAATAATGGAGCTGATTTAATGTACCCCCCCATAATTGTACTTACGCTAGCTCTATTTTCAGGCGGAACATCGATAAAACCATTGGTTTTTATCCCCTCATTAAATGTTTGTTCAGTTACCGCTCCCAACTCCATTTTCGCATCTAGAAACTGTGCTTCCGTTATAGTAATTGTTTCTGGTAAATTTTGTGTTTCATCAATATTAACCGCTTGTTTTGATTTATTACACGATGCTAATAATGCTATTATAGCAATAAAATATATGTTGTATTTTAAATAATTTTTCATTTCTTAGATGTTTAAATAATTAATTTCTAAAGCTATTTGGTTGTATGCATTTAAACTTGACAAATAATTTATATTTATTTGATTGACGTTTTCTATACTTAAAATGTATTGAAAAAAGTCTATCTCACCATTTTTAAAACTGGAGGTTGCTGTTTTTAATATTTCTTCTGCTAAACTTTTTCCGCTTTCATTATAATATGTTAGTTCAGATTCACTTTGCTCCAATTGTTGCAACAAATTTGTATAAATAGATTTTAATTTTAAATTGGTTTCAAATGCCAGTTCATTTGCCATATCTTTTGAAATTTTTGCTGCTGAAATTTTTGCTGAATTTCCAAAGAAAAATAAAGGAACTGAAATACCCGCATGAAAACTATTTAGCGAATTATTTAGTGTTACATCTTTACTATTGAAGTAATTAAAATTTAAATCGGGTAGTAATTGCTGACTTTCAACAGCTTTTTCTGCATTCATTCTTTTACTGTTTTCAGCATAATATTCATTTATCAAATGTTTGCTAAGCTCAATTTCTTTAATCTTTATTTTTATTAATTTTGTTTCAGAAATTTTAAAATTATCTTCTTCCGTTTGAATTAAAAAATTGATTTCATTATACGCAATATTAATCTCGTTTTTAAGCTTATTTGTTAGCGTTGAATACTCTTTATATTTAGATTGTGCTGTAATCATTTCTAAATAATTGGCATCACCTAATTCAAATTTACGTTTGGCTGCTTTTGAAAAATTTTCAAACAAACTATCAATATAAATAAGGTAATTGAGTTTTTCATTTAAATAGACAATTGTATAATAAGACTTCGAAATACTTTTTATCAAATTATTCTTTGAAATTTCATATTCCAATGCGACCATATTCGTTTTAATGGTGTTTGTTTTTTTTCTTGCAAAATAAATTGATGGGAATTCAATAGATTGTGAAACTCCAAACGTTTCAAATGGTTTTCCATCAATACCCAAATTTGTTTTATCATTTGTATAATACAAATTGGTTTTATCAATATTAAAAGCACTATTTTCGAGTTTACTGCTTTTATCAATTTCTAATTTACTGATATTTAATTGCTTATTGTTTTTTAAAGCAATTGAAATTGCTTCCTCCAATGTTAATTGTTTTTCTTGTGAAAAACTAAAAACTGGAATTATCAAAAACAATAACATTAAGGTGCTTTTTAATTTTCTTTTAGGTTTCATTTTAAATTTTTTAGTGTCAAAAATTGAATATAAAACTGGTAAAACGACCAATGTTAAAATAGTTGCAGTAATTAAACCTCCTATAACTACTGTTGCCAATGGTCGTTGCACTTCAGCACCCGCATTGGTTGAAATCGCCATAGGTAAAAATCCTAGCGCTGCTGCTGCTGCTGTTAAAACCACCGGTCTAAGTCTTTCTTTTGTACCTCTTAATATGCGTTCATTAACATTGTCAATTCCTTGTTCTTTTAATTCTTTTAAATGTTCAATCAAAACAATACCATTTAAAACCGCAATACCAAACAAAGCAATAAACCCTACACCTGCTGAAATGCTGAAAGGCAAATCTCGTAACCATAGAAACAGCACTCCACCTACCGCTGATAAAGGAATTGCTGAAAAAACCATCAATGCTTCTTTTATTGATTTAAATGCAAAATGCAACATGATAAAAATTAACAACAACGCTATGGGAACCGCAACTTTTAAACGAGCTTTCGCGCTATTTAAATTTTGAAATTGCCCGCCATAAGAAACTGTATAACCAACGGGTAATTTAACCTCAGTTTCAACAATCTTTTGAATGTCTTTTACAACAGACTCCATATCTCGATTTCGAACATTTACACCGATAACAATACGCCTTTTGGTATCATCTCTCGAAATTTTGGCAGGCCCTTTTGTATAATTCACAGATGCAACTTCGTGCAATGGAATTTTAGTTCCTAAAGGGGTATCTACATATAAATTTTTAAGATTGTCTATATTTTTACGATATTCTTTATCTAACCGAATCACCAAATCGAACCTGCGTTCACCTTCAAAAACATTTCCTAAAGTAGTTCCGGCAAAAGCCATGGAAACAATTTGATTTAAATCTTCAATATTTAAGCCATATCGAGCTACTTTTTCTCTGTTATAGGTAACAGTCATTTGTGGCAAACCATCAATTTTTTCAACAATAATATCAGAAGCTCCTTCCACATTTGCAATTTTGCTTTTAATTTCTGCAGCTTTCTTTGCTAAAATGGTTAAATCTTCACCAAATATCTTTACAGCTACATCGGCTCTAACACCTGTAATTAATTCATTAAAACGCATTTCAATAGGTTGTGTAAACTCAAAATCAACTCCTGGAATAATCGAGAGCTTTTCTTTGAATTTATCAGCAAGCTCATCTTTTGAATTGGCAGAAACCCATTCACCTTTCGGCTTTAATTTTATAATAACATCACTTTCTTCCATAGACATAGGATCGGTAGGAACTTCGGCTGCACCAATTCGTGAAACCACTTGATCTACTTCTGGAAAATTTTCTAACAATATTTTTTCAATTTTTGTGGTAATTTCAGTAGTTTTAGTTAAAGTTGTTCCTGTTTTTAGAACAGGTTGAATCACAAAATCGCCTTCATCTAAAGTTGGAATAAACTCACCCCCCATACTATTAAATAGTATTCCTGTAGCGACTAATAAAGCAACTGATAATGCCAAAACTTGCCTTTTATGACGCAAAGCCCATTTAATAACTGGCTCATACATTTTATAAAAGAAAGCCATTATTTTAGTTGAAATATTATCTTTTGAATTTTTTTCTGGTTTTAAAAAGATTGAAGAAATAACAGGAACATATGTAAAACATAAAAACATAGCGCCAATCAAAGCGAAACTAAAAGCCATGGCCATTGGTTTAAACATCTTACCTTCAACACCACTTAATGAAAGAATAGGAATAAAAACAATTAAAATAATAAGCTGACCAAACACAGCAGAAGTCATCATTTTTGAGCTGCTTTTGTATGTAATTTCATCTATACTATCCTGACGATCGCTTTTTGAAAGCAACATTAATTCTGCTCTATTGCTTGTGATTTTATAAGCTATATATTCAACAATAATTACTGCACCGTCAATAATAATTCCGAAGTCAATAGCGCCTAAACTCATTAGATTTGCATCCACACCAAAAATGTACATCATTGATAATGTGAATAATAGCGATAATGGAATTACCGATGCTACAACTAACCCAGAACGAAAACTTCCAAGTAGTAGAATAACCACAAAAATTACGATAATAACACCTAAAATTAAATTTTCGGCAATGGTAAAAGTTGTTTTACCAATTAATTCACTTCGTTCTAAAAAGCCATTGATATAAACACCTTCAGGCAATGTTTTTTGAATTTCAGCAACCCTCTCTTTAACAGCTTCAATTACTTTGTTTGAATCACCATCTTTCAACATCATTACTTGTCCCAATACTTTTTCACCTTCACCATTTCCAGTAATAGCGCCAAATCTGTTTGCAAACCCAAATTTAACATCCGCAATATGTTTTATTAAAACGGGAACTCCTTCAACGTTTTTTACAACAATATTTTCAATATCATTTAATGATTTTATCATTCCTTCGCCTCGAACAAAATAACTTTCATTAGATTTTTCAATGTAACCACCACCTGCAACACTATTGTTCTTTTCAATAGCATCTATAATTTCAGTATGGGTTATATGCATAGATTTTAACTTCTCGGGATTGATAGCAACTTCATATTGCTTCAAATAACCTCCCCAAGTATTTACCTCCACAACGCCAGGAATACCAGCTAATTGACGTTTTACAACCCAATCTTGAATGGAGCGTAACTCCATTGCGGAGTACTTATCCTTAAATCCAGGTTTCGTATCTAAAGTGTACTGGTAAATTTCCCCCAAACCTGTAGTGATGGGACCCATTTCAGGAGTTCCAAATCCTTTTGGAATTTTCTCGGCTGCAGATTTTATTTTTTCGGCTATTAGTTGTCTTGGCAAATAAGTACCTATTTTATCTTCAAAAACAATTGTAACAACTGATAACCCAAATTTAGAAATAGATCTAATTTCTATAACTCCTGGCAAATTAGCCATTTCTAATTCTATAGGATATGTTATAAATTGCTCTACATCTTGGGTAGATAAATTTTGTGAAGTTGTGATTACTTGCACCTGATTATTTGTTATATCAGGTACTGCGCCTATTGGTATTTGCGTTAAAGAATAAATTCCAAACCCAAATATAGTGGCTGTCATTAGCAATACAATAAGTTTATTGCCAATACTTAATTTAATAATTTTTTGTAACATAATTTAATTAATTAGTAATATAAAATAGTATTGAAAATCATACAAATGATTCTCAAATTTAATATTATTAAAGTTGAACTATGTTACTTTTGTGGTGGTTGAAAAAAGTTATTGATATATAAATTTGAAGTAGGTTCTTTATAATTGAAATTGTTAAGTTTAAACCTATTTTCGGGTGAAGAAATATTCAAATTATGACTATACAAAACAAAAACAAACTGAAAATTTGAATCAATATGTTGATGTTTAAAAGGTAATTCCTTATGTTCTTTATGTTTATTTTGATGTAAATCTATTTTACTACCATAATGCAAGTCCATAAAATCTGAAAAATTATCACCTTCTTCAATATGATTATTTATGTGCGTAAAAAAAGTAGAAAATTTCGTAATATCAATGATATCAAAGCTAGCACTTTGCGCTAAAATAGTAAATGATAATATGAATGCTGTTAATTTAAACATTGAAACTAAGTTATGGTAATTATAACATATAAATATCGCAAATTATATTTTTAATTAATATAAATAATTGATTCTAATTTTTGATAGTACTATTGAATATTTCTATAATAAGAAGTAACCGTTATCCAAAAAACTTAAATTTTACCGAAGTATTTACGTGTAAACCATTCAATAGAAAGTAAAAATATAATAAAACCCAACAACCATTTCCAATCGATTAAAGGTGTTTTTAAAATGGAAGCCTTTTGTATACTTTTAAAACGCTCATCCATTTTTAAATCTTGTAACATATTAATTTCCTGATTGTTATAATAAACACCTCCATTTGTATTAGATGCTAAAATTTTTAAAGCACTATCATCTGATTGCGTAAATTGCTGTTCAATTTCAAAAGGTAAAACTTTAAAACTTCCTGAAATACTTTCTTTTTGGTTTTCTACCTGAACTAAATAAGAATATTCAAATGCTGGAATATTTGACAATTCAGCTACAAAACGATTGTTTACAAGTGCAAATGGTATTTTATTTAAATAATTGGTTTCTTTATTACTAACTGTTAACCAAAGCTTAACTCTTTTATCTAAATTCAAATTATCATCAAAATAATTTGCTGAAACTTGTATTGTTTCGTTCGAAAAGTAAATTGGCTTTATGGAAGCATTTAATTTTTTACTCTTAAAATCTGAAGCTAAATATTGTATTAAATTAGATATAAAGCCGTCAAACAATTCAAATGTTTTATTTTCATTAAAGCTAGACATTCTCCAACGCCAAATATTTTTACCAAACAACACACCTCCTCTTTGATTGTTATTATCAAAAGTTGCCAGTAAAGGCTCTTCTGTTGCTATATTTCCTATTTTTTGATATAACAATGTTTGAAACGGAATTAAAAATTTCACCGCTCCAAAAGCATCTTCCAAAGGTGCAAAATTTGAAAAACCAATATCATTACTCATAAAACTGGCATAGTCCATATTGAAAACCGGATTGTAATTTTCAGTCACAGATAGCACCTTTTTTTTAAAAATATTTTGAGTAGTATTTAGAAAATCCCAATCCGTATTTGATCCAGAAATGATAAAATAATGGATTTTTTTTGTCTGAATTTCTTCAATTATTTTTTTAAACTTTTTGTTTGGCTGATACAGTATAACTAATTGATAATTAATTATATTTGTTTTGTTGTTATCTATTTTTAAAATTGAAACTGAATGTTGTTTATTTCGCTCTATAGATTTTTTAAGCATTCCAAGATCAGGGTGTGTAATATCCGTTAAAATCAGTATTTCAGATTTTTCTTCAATAACGTTTATACTGAAATCTTTGGCATTATTTATTACATTTTGTTCATTTTCTAAATTTTCAATTTTAACTGTATAATATTGATTCCCTTTACTCTCTGCCTTTAGAAAAAAGGATTCGGTTTTAACATGGTCTGTTTTTGAAAAATTTAATTGTTTTGAATACAGCCTTTTTCCATTGTAATAAATACTTAAATTTTTAGTAATAGATTTATTCCCAGCATAATTCACAAAAACTTCAACAGGAAATTCATTGTTGATAAATGTGTTTTCATTTACGTTTAATCGATTGATAAAAATATCTTCAACTTTAGTTGTATCTCCAACTATGAAGGAAAAAACAGGACTTTTATACGATGAAAATTCAACAGTATTTCCTATCGTTTGGTTTCCATCTGTTATCAATACGACAGGATTTATGCCTTTATTATAAAGCTTCGTAAATTCATTTAAAGGCGTATATACATTGGTCTGATTTTCATTAAATCTCAAAGAGTCCAAGATTTTAAATTCATTTCCAAAACTGTAGTATTCAATAGAAAATTTGGCATTTAAGTCATTATCTACTTTGACTAATTCAAGCAAATTTGTCACATTGGTATCCTGAGACTTGTATTTTATAGATGACGAATTATCAATTGCAATTACCAAATTGGGTTTGATAATTTGAAATATTTCTTTTTTGATTGAAGGATTTATGAACAATAAAAAAATTGAAAATAAACTTAAGAATCGTAAAAAAGAAAGCCAATAATTCAATTGGC
>Ga0316188_10000269_pt1 | contig 20609 bp, 24 predicted proteins | sample Phiworburrow1_MG_FD_204933 | JGI IMG/M metagenome (GOLD analysis project Ga0316188, IMG submission 204933) | Coastal sediment microbial communities from Maine, United States - Phippsburg worm burrow 1 | ecosystem: Environmental > Aquatic > Marine > Coastal > Sediment | place: USA: Maine... | reverse complement strand
ATAAAGCAGCACCTGCAGCCGCAGAATCCAACGAATACCTGAACAAGTATGGCGCAAAAGACGACTGGAGTGTCGGCTATGGCTGGATGCTGGTACTTGGCATGTTTTTGGGTAGCGGTATTTCTGCACTCGCCACCCACCGGTTTCGCCAGCGTAAAAACCCTGCGATACCGGATATGTGGAAAGAGCAATTCGGTGATCACAAGGCCAAACGTTTGCTACAGGCGTTTATCGGCGGCGTGCTATTGCTGTTCGGTGCGCGTCTCGCCGGTGGTTGCACCTCCGGTCACATGATCAGCGGTATCTCGCAGCTTACGGTTGGCTCATTCATATTCGGCGCCTCGATATTCGCTTCGGGCATATTGACTGCGCGTATGCTCTACAAAAAGAAGGTATCGTCATGAAATTATTACTCGGATTGGCCATCGGCACGGCTATCGGCGCAGTCATGCAACTCGGCGGTGCTTCCAGTTACCGCAAAATCCTGGGCAGCCTGCTGCTGAAAGATATGACAATTATCAAACTGATCTTGATGACCATCGCGGTCACCACGGTCGGTATCTACGCGCTTGACCTGTTTGACATGGCGCACATGGACATCAAACCGACCTACGTAGTGGGCATCGTCATTGCCGGATTGATATTCGGTGTTGGTTTTGCGATTTCCGGCTATTGCCCCGGCACCTGTGTGCTGGCTTCAGCGGAAGGAAAAACGGACGCCGTGCTCACACTGCTGGGGGGCCTGGTCGGTGCAGCGCTGTACGCATTGGTTTACCCCATGATGGCACCCCTGATCAGCCTCACCAATTATGGCGATATTACGCTGGCCAGTGTTTTCAATGTCGCTAACGGTATCTGGATCGCCATTCCGTTCAGCGCCATCCTGCTATTGTTGGTATTCAAGGTGCTGAAAGACCGTTACGAGTGAGCAAACCGCATCACCTTCCCTCCCGTTTGGTGGTGTTTATTCTGGGGGTCTTCGGACCCCCTTTCTTTTGGGCAACACCTGCATCTGTATAAGCATTGAAGAAAAGTCAGATACCGGCACGTATTGCACCGCGTTTCACCAGTCGTATCTCATTCCCGCCGCCGGGCAATGGCAGGAACTCGGCTTCATCCATCATTTTTCTGATCAGGAAAATACCCATTCCACCCAAGGGACGATCGTTCAACGCGGTGTCAAGTTGAGGCGCACGGACCTGGCTTGGATCGAAGGTTTTGGCACGGTCACGAATCCTGATGACAACCGCATCTCCGTCCCCGTGCATGTGTAATTCAACAATACCGTCGAGCTTCCCATAACCGTGCAGAATGACGTTGGTGACAGCTTCATCGACGGCCAGGCGGAGGTCGCCCAATGCACTTTCACTCACGCCAAGACGTGCACCCACCCGGTCAATGTATGAGCGGATCTCCTGAAGGTTGTCCAGGCTGGCTTTGACCGAAAAGTCAAATACCTGCTCCACACTCAACTCTTGGAATCCTAAAAGGAGTTAACGGCTTCGTCCCGATCCTGGTAGATATCCAGGTACACGTCAAAACCCAGGGTTTTAATGACCCTGGCTACGGCATCGGTAGGCTTTAGCAATTTCAAATATGCGGACTTCGTTAAACCTGAAGACTTTTCGTCGCTGAGCATATTGCTGATTGCGTGAATGGCCCGGAATCCGGCGCTGCCCATGTAGTTAACACCACCCAGGTCCAGCAGGATATGCTTGGAACCCGCCTTGATCACTTCGGAAGCTTTATCTTGCAATACCTTATGGGTGGCGGCATCAATATCTCCCTCAGCCCTCAGAATCGTGACAGGAACCTTGCCCTGCGCATGTCCCACCATGATGTTCAAAGTAGCCATAAATACCATCTCCTTCCGTGAGTTGAAAAAACATAATATAAAGTTTACACACTAACTCGCATATTGTCGCGTAGGCTAATATCAAGTCCGGTATGTCTCAGTCTACCGCGCCAAGCGACAGGCATCTTAGGGCGAGCATTGTAATATCATCGGACTGATCCGCCGCGCCACGAAACGCCTTTACACCGTCGAGTATGATTCTTAGAAAAGTCTCCGTACTGTGTGCTTCAGGTTCGGCTACTTGCATGATTCGCTGCTCGGTAAATTGCTCCCCTTGAGTGTTCTTGGCTTCATTGACACCATCGGTATAGGTAAGAATGAGATCACCTTCCTTTAGAGTCACAGAATCAACGGCATAACTGGCAGCGGGAAACAAACCTATGACACCACCCGTGATATTTAGCGACTCGGTCTCTCCATTTTGCCGGAAGATAATGGGAGATTCGTGCCCAGCGTTTACATAGAGCAATTCTCCTGATTCGGTATCAAGCAAACCAAAAAATATAGATGCAAACATGCTGGAGTCAGCATGCGTGGTCGCAACGTAGCGATTGGTTGTCAGCATGCTGTTCAGCAACACCTCGCTAGCGGTAATGGGGGCGTCTCCAGAACCTGCATCGACCAGGGCTGAACCCATGTTTCCATATAGGGAGGAGGCGCGAATAAGGCTGCGAAACAGCGTCATGAACAAGGCTGCACCTACGCCCTTGTCACACACATCACCAATCACGATAGCCAGGTGCTGATGGCTATTTAGTTTGAAAACGTCGTAAAAATCGCCAGCTACTTCACGCGCAGCTTCAAACCTGGATGCAATATCCCAGTTTTCAATTTCCGGTACCGACTTGGGCAAAAAGTCTGCCTGGATTCGCCTGCCGATCTCCATTTCTTTCTCGTAAGCCATCAATTTTGTAGAGCGCGTTTTGACCTCGTTAATAATCTCTCTTTCCCGTTGCAGAATTGCATGTATGACTGACTTGAAAGCACCCGGATCGGCTGACAACGCTTCATAAAATGCGTCCCGCTCAATACTCAGTAACACAGAATCACTTTCCGTCATTACCGATGCGGCGCGTTTCTCGGAATCCAGAACCGCCATCTCACCGAAGACATCACCTGATCCGATATTGGCCAGGGTAACTTCGCCGTGGTGAACCCGCGCATGACCGGAAATGATGAAATACATTTTTGAACCGGTTTCACCCCGGCTGACAATGGTTTTGCCACCAGCCACCCATAGCATCTCGGCTCTTGAGGCCAGTTCATCCAGTACTTTATCCTGCATGCCTTGTAAGAAAACACAGTTCTTAAGCATTGCGATTCTGTCTTGCTTGGAAGTAAAGGGTGTCTCCATACAGCGTTCCTTCACATAATTGATGTGTTGCATCCAGGGTAAACCCTGCGGCTAGGGCTCAGTTATGAGTATACGTGGTTCAAACACAATAATTTTGCAGAAATACCCGGTGCGAACCTGAAGGATATTTCACTGGGATTCAGTATTGCCTGGATGGCGGGGTTTTCTAACAGTAACCGGTGGCCTTTTAAAACCATTTTCAGGGCCTGATCAATATGTATCCGTCATCAACCCGATCAATGATATGCGCCACGCCAGCCTGCACCATGATGGCGGCGGGATTGATCTGCGGTCGCTCACCCGAGGTTCTTTCCATGGTATCCAGCGTGTTCTGGCAGACGTAAAACCGCACACCGTTTTCGACCAGGCTGGCAATGCGGACCTGCTGCGGGCTGTCGGCGTACATCAGCCGTACTCCCTTGCCGAAGGTCACAATTTCGATGTCGATCATATCCGGGCCGCCGTAGTTCTTGATCAGGTTATTGGCCGTATCAAGTACAACGGCCTCGTTGGCCTGGTCGCTCAGCTGCAAAATGATATGTTTTTCTGCGAAGGGCTTGAACTCTTCACCCTTCACTTCGTTGGCGGATACGATTTGCGTGGCAACGAGCAAGCACGCGCACAGGACGCTAAACCGTGTGATTGCTGATTTCATCCGTTTCAGCTTATTTTGCCGGTGTAATCAGCGATACCCTTGTTTCCGGCGGTGTTGATCAATCGTGGTGTATCTATCTCGTCAACCTTGATGGTTTTCTTGTCACGCAGGTATTCTGCCACCATATCCCAGATCGGCGGACCGGGGGATTTCGACCCGACCGTCGCCCAACCGGCCACCTTGTAAGTTTTATCCGCACTCAGTGGCGTGCCATCCTGCAGGCTTAGATCGACGATACGCTCGCCCATCGCCTTGCCCGGGTCGCAACTGTAGCTGAGCCCGCCGACCCGGACCATATCACCGCCCTGCTGATAATAGGGATCCTCGTGGAACAGGTTGTCGGCCACGCTTTCAAGAATCATCTTGAGTTCTGAACCCTGCATATCCCGGACATAGGTCTCCGGGTAGGTCATGGCGGTCTGATCCATCAGGCGTTCCATGGTAATGGTCTGACCCGGCAGGATGGAGGTCCCCCAGCGGAAGCCGGGTGACAGGGCGATCTGGGCACCACCGACTGTGCGCATGGCGTCACAGATCACCTGGTCGAAGGTGCCGTTGAAGTTTCCACGCCGGTATAACAGGGACTCGGCAACGGCAAGCGGTTCGTTCAGTTTGTCTGCAAAGGGCTTACGGACCTCGTCGATATACGCCTGCATGCCGGCATCGGCAGGCAGCAGGTTGGAGAAAATCGGTAACAGGCGATAACGGAAATCATTGACCTTGCCTTCACCGATATCGAGGTCAAGTACCGCGAGGAATTTACCGTTGGAGCCGGCGTTGGTCACCAGGGTTTTACCACCCGGGTTATTAACCATGACCGGCTTGGGAACCGCATCATGGGTATGGCCGCCGAGAATCGCGTCCACACCCGTGACGATACCGGCCATCTTGATATCAACATCCATACCGTTATGGGACAGCACGATGACCGCATCCGGGCGGTGCTCCGCGCGGATTTCATCAACCAGTTCCTGCATATCGGAATCGCGAATGCCAAACGACCAGTCGGGGATGAAGCGGGCGGGGTTTGCGATTGGTGTATAGGGGAATGCCTGGCCGATGATGGCCACCCGGCGCCCACCCATTTCCTTGATCGTAAAGGGTTTGAATGCATGCCCGGAGTCTTCATCGTAAGCCTCCGCACCATCGAACATGGCTTCTTCGGAAACACGCACGTTCTGGGCGATAAACTCACCTTTGAATTCTGAAATATTTTCGAGGATCTCATCCTGCTGGTAAGTAAATTCCCAGTGGCCCGTCATGACGTCCACACCCAGGCGGTTACAGGCTTCCACCATGTCCTTACCGCGTGTCCACAGAGCGGTAGCCGAACCCTGCCAGGTATCACCACCATCGAGCAGCAGCGAGTGCCCATCAGCAACTTCCGCACGTTTCCGGTCGATGAGGGTCTTCAGATGCGCAAACCCGCCCACTTTGCCATAGGTCTCGGCAGCGGCGGCAAAATCCAGGTAGGTGAACGCATGCGCCTGCGAAGACGCAGATTTAATACCGGCGTAGTCGAGCAGGTGTGCACCGACCAGGTGCGGCGGCCGTCCCGAGGCCGCACCGATACCGATATTGACATTCGGTTCACGGAAATACACCGGTTCCAGCTGTGCGTGGCAATCGGTGAAGTGCAACAGGCGTGCATTTCCGAATGGCGGGAGGCTGTAAATGTCCTCTTGCGATTGTCCCGATGCAAATACGGGTATTAAGCCTGCGGCACTGGCCGCGCCCATCATCGTGAGAAATTCACGTCTGTCCATCATCGCTGCAATCTCCGCTTATTTAGGTACGCTCTTTTGCCAGGTTGTCTTTTCTCTTTCGGCCGTTGCGACTGCCAGTTCACCGTGCAGCCTGGCTTCAATCGCCAGCTTGACGGCGAGCTCAAAATCGCCTGACGCTGCAGCTGCCGCAGCGTCGTCCAATAAAATGTCAGAGGTACTCCACAACTGCACCTTGCTTTCGGCATCAAGGAGTGTGGTACGGGCTTTTGCCAGCTCCGATTCGTACTCTGCGGCATTCGCTGCCATGACCGGAGTGCACAGCACCAGGCCGGTCAACAGGGTAAATACCAGGATTGTCAGTTTATGTTTCATTTACTTTACCCTTTCAGCGGCGTGAGGCCGGCCCGTTCATTTCCATACCATTGCTCATATACGACAGGAAGTACTCGAGTTCCCGGTATACCTGGCTCTGGGGCTCATAGGGCTTGGCGCGGACCTGCAGGTTGCATTCCATGAAACGCTTGTGCAGTGTGCCGGTCTCACCCCACTTGGAACGATAAACCGGCCAGTGCGTGGCCTGCCCGAGCATACCGCTCATACGGTCGGCACGCAGCAGGTTTCCGGCCGACTGCATGTGGCAGTTTTCGCAGGCAAATTCCAACTGGCCGCGGCGGGTGTAGTAATATTCCTTACCGGACTCATAGGCCGCGAGTGCCCTTGGATCATCCGGGATGACCACGTTCATCTTGTTACCGCGCGAGGTGTAAGCCATGTAAGCCGAAATGGCGGCCAACTCACCTGTCAGCCACGGCAACGGTTCTTCACCGTTGTCGGTCCGGCACTGGTTGATGGCATATTCAAGCGTGATGACCTCACCGGAACCGGTATCGAAACGGGGGTAGTTCTGCTTGATACCGATACCACCATTCTCGAAACAATCGGCGTAACCCTTGCCATTGGCGAACGGCGTGCTGAATAAGCCCTCGCCCTCTTCAATGGCAATTTCATAGGGTGGAAAATCTTCCATTTCCAGCCATTGTTCACGGGCGCCCTCATCGAAGGCATACAGGCCATTGATCATTTCATTCAGATCAAGATCCGGAAAACGCTGGGCGAAAAATGCCCTGAGCGCCAGCCTGTCCTGTTCAGGCGTGGCATAGGCATTTACCGTCACCACGAATAGAAAACATGCAATTAATAAGCTTTTCACAGATTTCTCTCCGTATGGCCTGGCTTGAGGTTTTGTCGCTGTCGCTTGTTAAGCAGCATACTTATTTAAGTTCAACTTCAGACACGCTGGAATCGCCGGTATTGTCCCGCCAGTGAATCTCAAGCTTGTCACCCGCCTTGGCGCCTTTGAATGCGAAAGCCATGTAGGGATCTTTCGATACGCCCGTACCCCAGAAAGCGGTGGTGACAACGTTGCCGTTGTGTTTACAGACAACTTCCTGGATGTAGTGCTTTGGTATCGGCTCACCGGTGTCGGTATCGACCCTGACGCCTGACTCCATCGGGTGTGGCATCAACGCCTTCACTTCGGCAACATCACCCTTGAGTTTTGCCTTGATTTTGATTGGATTACCCATAGTAAAATTCCTTTGTGTTTAAGGTTCGGCCGCGATCAGCCGCCACAACCGCCGATGGTGACTTTGACTTCTTTGCTGGCAGAATAAAATTTACCACCCGCTTTAACGACCGTGCGCACTATCGAGCTCTCACCCATCTTCATCCTGACCGAGATTTCCGGTACAGATTGCGGTGACAGTTCGAACATCGCGACCAACGGTGTCGGATTGTTCTCAACGAGCACGCTGATCGACTCGACATCGGTCAGTTCTGTGCTGACAGTCACCGGAACCACGGCGCCATTTTCCGCAATATCCGGAACTTTCAGCGTCACCTGGTCACTTTCAGTTATTGGCCCGTCAAACAGGTCGCTGACTACCGCCCCGGCGTTTTTTTCATCAAATGCCTTATCCGGTCTCGCCGCGAACAGCCAACGTGGAACTGCCAGCACGGCGGCAGCGGTTAACAAGCTCCTTAATAGAGCCCTGCGTTGTAATTTCATCGATTAACTCCCATAAAAATATCTAACTTATAACGATTGAATATAATCTGTGACCAGGTCGATCTCTTCCTCGGTCAGTATCCTGTTGCGGCCAAACGGCGGCATCCGGGTATCGGGGTTCTTGACCGCCGCATCCCAGATTTGTGCCCGTAAAACATCACGGTCGGGATAACGTATTTTCATGGCAATCAACGGTGGTCCGTAATTGCCGGTTAGTTCAGCACCTTCAACGTAATGGCAAGCCAAACAGTTGCCTTTGAACCGGTCAAAAGCAATCGCCTTGCCCTGCTCCAGGCTGCTGGTTGTGTCACCTTCCCCGGCAGCAAAAACCGGGCTGCACATCAGGCCGGCAACTACACCGAGTTTTGCCATCCGTAAAATCTGTTTATTTATCATGGTTTCCTGTCTATTCCTTCGTAGCCCTCTGGATCAGGAAATCTACCGCCGATGCGACTTCCTCATCGCTCAACTGGCTTTGTCCGCCCTTGGGAGGCATGATACCGATTCCCTCGATTGCACTGCTTACCAGCTTATCACGACCCTGTTCAATGCGGGTGGCCCAGGCGGCTTTGTCGCCGGTCATTGGCGAACCGGCAACACCTGCTTCATGACACATCTGGCACGCTTGCTGGTAAACCTTCTGCCCGCCTTCGGCGACCACGTCTTCAATTACCGCGCCGCTCTCGTCTTCCTGCAACGTGGCAATGGATGGTTCGGACGTAATCTCGATGCTTGCCGGATCCTTGCAGTCTTTCATACAACCCGTGTTACGGGTGTCCGGGCGGTCATCAAAAAAGAATCCGTCCCGGTTTGGCATTTCAACGGAAGCCAGGTTGTCCGCCGTTAATACAAAATCATCTTCAACCAGGTCGTTTAGATAAAGTACATAGGCCGTAATAGCATAGACCTCTTCATCCGTCAGCGACTGGGGTTGCGGAAACGGCATGGCCCGGTGGATGTAATCCCAGAGCGTACTCGCATAGGGCCAGTAGCTGCCGACGGTCCTTTCCGGCCTGGCATCGGTTAATGTGCCTTCGCCACCCGCCAACACGGGATAACGCCCGACACCTTCTCCAAATGAACCATGACAGGAGGCGCATTTCTCCTCGTACAGCATTTCGCCATCTTCGACCGAACCACTGCCGGGCGGCAAGCCCAGGCCATCGGGCCGGATATCGATATCCCAACCGGCGATCTCTTCTGCCGTTGCCGGTGTACCAACACCATAGGCACCTGTATCGGCCAGGATCGGCATGGCCGTGAAAACCGCGATCAGAAAGAAGCCCGCGTAAACCATTTTAGCTAATCTGGACATTGGTCACCGTCCCGTCTGCATGCAATCGCCAGGTGTGAATTGCGTTCTTGTGGTAAATCGAACTGGTGCCACGTGCTTCCCGCAACTGGGTAAAAGTAGGTTGAACATAACCCGTCTCATCCGTGGACCGGCTCTGGATCAGCGCTGGTGATCCATCCCAGGTAAAATCAAGACTGAAGCGGGTCAGGGCCTTGGGCAATACCAAACCCTTGAGCCGTGCCTGCCTCCAGTTCACACCACCATCGAAAGAAACATCGACGCGCTTGATCTTGCCGTTACCAGACCAGGCCAGGCCTTCCAGTTCGTAACGGCCTTTTTGCTTGAGCGGTCGTTCGGGACAAGGAAAGGTGACCACCGAGTTGCCTTCCTGGATATAGCTGAACTTCCTGGCACGGCCATCGGCCAGTAAATCCGTGTACTTGGAAGTCTCCTCACGGTGATACCAGGGCTCGTCCCCTACCTCCAGGCGACGCAGCCACTTCACACTGGTATTGCCTTCCCAGCCGGGGTTGAAAATACGTACCGGGTAACCCTGCTCCGGTCTTAGTGGTTCGCCATTCTGGGCATACACGATCAAGGTGTCATCCAGTGCTTTTTCCAGCGGGATACTGCGACTCATGTGTGCGCCATCCGCGCCTTCGGCCAGTATCCACTTCGCTTCGGGTTTAACCCCTACTTCTTCCAGCAGCGTGCTTAACAAAACACCGGTCCATTCACAACAACTGATCATCCCATGGGTAAACTGCAGGGCATCCATTTGCGCTGCGCGCCATTCCATACCACCATTGGCTGGACACTCGAGAAAGTTGATTGCCGTGGTGCTCGGGAAACGCCGCAGGTCATCGATGGTGAAAATCAGGGGTCTCTCAACCAGGCCGTGGAGCATCAGGCGGTACTCGTCCGGATTGATGGCCGGCACACCCGCATGGTAGCGCTCAAATACAAGCCCGCTCGGCGTAATGATACCGTCAAGCTCAGCGAGCGGCGTAAAACTGATGGCCGCAATTCGGTCCGCCGTCAACCAGGGCACGGTCCGCCGCACAATATCGCCTTCAAAAGGCGAAGGCTGACCATAGGGGTTGGTAATGACACCCGCACCGAGGGATTTGCTCCATTCGGGCAGGTTCGGTGGCAGATTGTTCTGGGATGCATGCAGGGTAGAGGCAAACTGCACCCCTGCGATCGCACCACCTGCAACCACCAGGCCTTTCTTCAGAAAATCACGGCGCTTGGCCGGGTCAACTTTGCTTGCTTCCTGCGTAACCTTTCTCAATACGGCAGGACCGCTACCGGGTTTTGAAAACATTTAAGTTCCTGATTTGAGGTTTTTGGACAATAATGCCCTGAGATGGTATATATTAGAAAATCTTAACATAGAAAACAACTCTGGGTAAAATCGTAATTTTAAATGGAATAAACTTAACACTCACTTAAATTCGATGAAATTCTTTATTTCAATTCTCTTGGCCCTTCTGTGCACCGAAGCCGTCGACGGACTGGCCAATACCAGCCCCGCCGGTTGCGGCCAGGTTGGCGGCGATTATCCCGGTACAGATGGTTACCTTGAACGATTACTGGACGAGTACCATGGCGTATATGTCTACCTCGGCGGGTACCTCGACGGTAGCGATGGATTGGTTAAACTGGAGTCGATCGAAGTTGATCCAAGGCCCGCAAATGCGGTCGGTGTCTATACGGATGCCGTCGCCGATCTTGAGATACTAGCACTTGGTGTTCCACATGGCCCGGTTCCCGCGCTGGCATATCGTATCCGGACCGGGCAAAAAAGCATCGTCTTCTCAGGCGAGCAGAATGGTGATTCTGACGCATTTATCGACTTTGCCCGTGGCACTGACGTTTTGGTCATGCATATGCCGGTGCCTGAAAACATCAGCGGGGTTGGCAGGAAATTACACGCACCGCCGAGTGTTATTGGTAAGATAGCTGCCGAATCGGGGGCCGGTAAGTTAGTATTAAGCCATTACATGGCACGCAGCCTTGAAAACAGGGAAGAAAATCTGCAATTGATTCAATCCCGTTTTAGCGGAATAGTGGTGAGCGCCAACGACCTGGATTGCATTGGAATTTGATATTCGATTGATTGATAAGTCACAAAGTCTGAAAAGGATAACGGTTACATGGAACAGAGTGCGGAGATAAACCCGAATCAAATGGCTCAATCAGCCACGCGCGCCAGCGCCCTGATGAAAACGCTCGGCCACAAAGACCGCCTGATGATTCTGTGCCACCTCGCAGATGGTGAAAAATCGGTTGGCCAGATCGCCGAATTACTCGAAATCCCCCAGTCTCCGCTGTCCCAGCACCTCTCGAGAATGCGTAAGGAAGGCCTGGTAGAAACACGCCGGGAGGCGCAGACAATTTATTACTCACTCAGAAGCGGTGAGGCCTCCAGGATCGTGGAAGTTCTCTATGAATTGTTTTGCGCACCCGAGGGTTGCGCGCTCTAAATTTTTTGTCCGTATTTCATGACACAGGTCAAGAAATCACACTTCAACCATCCAAGTTCGCTTGATTTATAAGCATAAATACTTATAGTGTTCTCGCGTACATTAGCTTAACGTAAATTAAACAATTGTTGTGTACGATAAGACAATTGTTGTGTACGAGGAAGCTCCAAAACAATTAATTTTCACTTTTCTGGATCACAAAGGAGCGCTCAAATGCAGCTCAAAAAACAAACCCGGCTGGCCACAGCTATCGTTACCTTACTCCTGACGACGCCCCTGTGGGCAACCAATGGTTATTTTACACACGGTATTGGAACCAAGAACAAAGGCATGGCGGGCGCCGGCCTGGCCTTGCCGGAAGATGCCATGTCAGTCGCCAATAATCCAGCCTCGGCGCTGTCCAATACCGGCAAATACGATTTGGGTATTGCCGTATTCAGCCCGCTTCGTCATTACGAAACCAGTGACAGCCTTTACAACGGTCAGGGTGGTACCTTTACCATTGGCCCCAACGATATCGACAGCGACAATAATTACTTTTACATACCCCATATGGCGGGTAGCTGGGAAATTAATGATCAAAGCGCATGGGCTACAGCTTTTTATGGCAGGGGTGGAATGAACACCCAATGGACAGGTGGCACCGCCACCTTCGACCCGGACGGACCCGGACCTGCACCCGTCATGACATTACCCGGAACCTACGGTGGTGGTCTCGTAGGTGGCAATGGCGGTGCCGGCGTAGACCTGAACCAGGCGTTTCTCGAACTCACCTATGCACGCAGCGCGGGTGACAAGTTTACCTGGGGCGCTTCGCTGGTCGGTGTCATGCAGTTATTTTCAGCCCGGGGCCTGAGTGCTTTTGCCGGCTATACAGAAACTTTCGCGGCCAGTGGCGGCACGGTTTTCCCCGACAGCCTGACAAACAACGGGCATGACAGGTCGTATGGGCTTGGCGCCAAGCTTGGCATGAAGTGGGACTGGACCGAGACGGTAGCTTTTGCAGCGGCCTACCAGTTCAAGATCGGTATGAGCAAGTTTAAAGATTATTCCGACCTGTTTGCCGACAACGGCACCATGGATATACCCGCCGACCTGAAAGTTGGTATTACCTTCCGTCCGCAAGAAAACTTTGCCTTGAGCTTTGATGTTGAAAAAATCTGGTACAGCGATGTGGTCTCGGTTGGTAACTTGTTTGAGAACCTGTTTATGTGTCCAACGGCGAATCCCATGGCCACCGATGTTGCATATTGTCTCGGTGGCAAGAAAGGTGCGGGTTTTGGCTGGGATGACATGACCGTCTACAAGATCGGTGGACAATGGACTGCGGGCAAGGATTGGACCTGGCGCGCCGGCTTCAGCCACGGTAAACAACCTATTCCCGACTCTGAAGTCCTTTTCAATATACTCGCACCGGGCGTCATCGAAGATCATCTGACCTTTGGTTTCACCCGCACGCTGTCTTCGGGCGATGAATTCAACATGTCCTTCATGTATGGATTCAACAAGAAGGTTACCGGCACCAACCCGCTGGATCCCTCCCAGACCATTTCATTTGACATGGATCAGTGGGAAATTGAACTCAGCTACGGTTGGCGTTAATTCTTGAAACTATAACCCCGGGCCACCCGGCCCGGGGTCTTTTCCAAATCTGCACAACAGGAATATCAACCCTTTGGCTCTTCAGAGCGAATGGCCTGTAGTGCTTCATCAATCGATTTTTGCAGGTAGTAACCGTAGAGCTCCAGGTTGGAGATCCCTACCCTGCGTTTACTTATCTCGAGGCCCCGGGAATCCAGAAACAGCAGCGTTGGTGTGATCCCGGCCTGGTAATCCTCAGCAAAAGCCTGTGCCGTCATAGGGCTGTTTTCAAATCCAGTCAGCGGTTCATTCCGGTCTAGGCTAACTTCCGCCAATATCGCCCGTTGCTCAAACTTACCCGCAGTAAGCATTGGTTTTAAGATCTGCTCGCGTAAAGTGCGGCAATACGGACAGGCATCACGGGAAACAAAAACGATAACAGGGATGTCCTGTTGAAGTGACAGATGACCCAATTCGGCAAGGTTATCGGCCACTGGAATGCCGCGCTGATCGGCATAGGATGACGGCGCAGCAAGCAGCACCAGTAGCGAGAGGAAAGCAGCCCGAAAGCATGCGCCAGCCGTCATTTCAGAATACCTATACGCAGACATGACCGGACAACTCAGAACATCAAGCCAAGTTCCAGTATCGCCGTGTCAAAATCGATGGAGCCGCTATCGACGCTGAGAAACTCGCGGACATACGAAGCCTTTGTGAATACCATATTGTTAATGTCCCAGCGCACACCCGCCCCGAGGTTATAGGAAAACTTCGATGTTTTATAAGTCTCCCAATCCGAAACACATATATAGCCCCACCAGGGATCCCACCAGCACCCCACCGAGGGTGGCGCATTGGGGACATTGGAATCCAGTTTGGTCCAGCCTATACCGGCCGCAACGAAGGGTGTAAATGCCTTACTGCTGAAGTTGTAGGTCAGATTCAGCTGGTGTGATAATTTCGACATGCTGTGATCGATCGCCTGCGGCACTACGTTTGGATCTTCCGGCACAACCAGTGCCGAATATTTGGGGCTGGTAGATATCAGCCTGTATGACACGTTCCACTTTTCTGTCCAGTTCCAGGCAAAACTGATACCCCAACCCGCGGTGCTGTCGACATCGATTTCCGAACCGCCGTCATTGCTTTGGGTCAGGCCGGTCTGGTATGCCAGGATAACGCTGCCTTCCCAGCGACTGTCACGCGAACCTGCCTGTGAGGCCTTTTTCCTCGGATGATCGTATTGCGCCAATACAGAAGAACTGACGATCAGCAGCAGCGCAATTAAAGAAATTCTTCTTAACATATTGAATATCCTGATATATAAACATTTTTCTGACAGTCTCAACCGCAAACATGCAGCGACTGTATGGCCCGGTTTGACGCCGGCCTATCCAAACTGCGGTCACCTTATCAACAATAAGTCAAAGGTTCAATTTCACAGTTTTCCGGGCCGGTTTAAGTTCCTGCACATCACATTGCTGATTGTGAATTCGAATTGTAACGGAAGCAACGAAACAAGTGTGACGAACTGTGGAAATTTAGTATCCTTAGCGTTTAAGCTGCCGTGACAGGCAGGCTATCATTAACCCGGTTACCGATCGCCAATTAAAGGAAAACAGGCTCAATGACCTTTGTCGTTACTGAAAACTGCATCAAGTGTAAATATATGGACTGCGTTGAAGTCTGTCCGGTTGACTGTTTCCATGAAGGGCCGAACTTCCTGGCCATAGACCCGGAAGAATGTATCGATTGCACCCTGTGTGAACCGGAATGCCCCGCTGAAGCCATTTACCCTGAAGATGACCTGCCGGAAGGACAGGAACAATTCATAGCACTCAATGCGGAACTGTCACTGATCTGGCCTGTCATCACCGAAGCCAAGGCACCACCGGAAGATGCGGCCGAGTGGGACGGCAAACCGGACAAATTAAAACTGCTCAAACGCTAAGAAAAATTCCCCGGACCCGGACAAGGTCAAGAGCGGGCCGCTCTTGCTAACCCAGGCGCTCCATGAAAATTCCCAGTATGTGCTCGCAACCTGCTGTATCAACGGGTTCACCGGTGCCAAACAACAGGTATACGCGTGTGTTCTGCCCATCGGCCCTGAGGTTTGTCATAAACGTTCCTGAGAAATCAATATATTCAGGCCTGCTGCGCCAAAACGCCATACGTGAAAAGAAACCTTCATCATTCGGTGGCTTCACCTGCGTGTAATGGAACTTGTGCGCGCCTGAATCATCCACCTTCAGCAGGGCCATTCCGGAGTTTTCTATCGCATGACGGAGTCTTTTAACGACGCTGTCCGGCGTATCTTTGACCATCAGGTATGCGCCCTCCGCAGACCAGGCGATATAGGCATTCGCATCCTGCTTACCCGCGGTACTAACCACGCGTGGTGGCGCCGGCTCCAACTCATCCCCTGCGGGCATTCTCATTTGTGGTACTGAAATCAATGTCGGTGACGGCCCGGTGGGATTATCGAGACCGGGTGGAACTTTCAATGGTGCCACCTCGACACTTGCAAGGTACTCCGGTTCTTTATTACCAAATGAGCTGCATCCGGAAAAAACTGCAATCAAAATTAACGCCATTGCAGTGCGGTGAAGGGAAATCATCATGTTTTTTTAATTCCGGTTAATTCAGGGCAGCCCGTTTACGTGGGCTCAGTATGTCTGTAAATGGCGCATTATGTCATCAATTTCAACCGTTGCGCGCCAATTCATTCCGTATGCTCACCCGCATACATCAAGCTTCGCGCAATAGTACTTGCGGACCTGTTAGCTGACAAGTATCCTGCCTTCAAGAGTCAACGATCGGGTTCACTGAACTGTTGCCGTTCGCCAGGAATCTATAACGCACTGGGAGTGTTTATGGTCAGCGTAGGAAAGCGCGTAAAAAATTTCACCCTTCCCGCCACCGGCGATCAAAATTTGTCATTAAGCGACTTCAGTGGCCGCAACCTCGTCATCTACTTTTACCCCAAGGACAATACGTCCGGGTGCACCCGTGAAGGACAGGATTTTCGTGATCTCAGCACGCAGTTCACCGAAGCCGGAGCGGACATCCTGGGTGTCTCGCGGGATTCGGTAAAAACCCATGAAAATTTCCGGAATAAACACCAGTTTCCGTTTCACCTGTTATCAGACAGTGAGGAACTGCTATGCAAACAGTTCGATGTGATACGTGAAAAGAAACTGTATGGCCGTACCTACATGGGTATAGAACGCAGCACTTTTCTGATAAATCCTGACGGTGTCCTGAAACAGGAATGGCGAAACGTCAGGGTGCCCGGTCATGCCCAGGCCGTTCTTGAGGCTCTCAGGGACTTATCGTAATCCGGCCCTATCCAAACTACCCCGGCCATTTAAAAGCAAAAGGAAAATCAAACCCAGTGGGAAAGAACAAACGCCTGTATGTCCTGGACACCAATGTCCTGATGCATGATCCGACATCCCTGTTCCGTTTTGAAGAACATGATGTATTCCTGCCCATGATGGTTCTTGAGGAGCTTGACGCCGCCAAGAAGGGTCTCACGGAAGTTTCAAGGAACGTGCGCCAGGTCAGCCGATTCATCGGCGACCTGATGAACTCCCAGGGTGATACAAAACTTGAAGACGGCCTGGAATTACTCATCCCGCATGGCCTGGAGTTACCCGCTGCACACGGACGTCTGTACTTTCAAACCCGCTCGACAGAGACCCATCCCAGCCTCTTGCGGGACGGGTCGTTCGCCGACAACGAAATTCTCAGCACGGCACTGGCCTTGCAGGAAAGCGAAAAAAATCACGAAATAGTCCTGATTTCCAAGGATATCAACCTGCGTATCAAAGCAGCCATCCTGAATTTGCCGGCAGAGGATTATTACAACGACCGTGCGCTTGATGATGTTGACCTGCTTTACAAGGGGGTGAGGATTGAGGATGAGTCATTCTGGAAGCTTTACCCGCAGATTGAGTCATGGAATGGCAACGGTTCCACCTACTACCGAATCAAGCGTATGGACGGCGATACCTGGTTTCCCAACCAGTGTGTGGTGATTGGTAATGGTGACGGCATCGAGGCCATCGTGGTGGAAGTCAGTGAAGCATTTGCGGTGCTCAAACTTGTCACCGATTACCAGTCAGGCAAAAACTCCGTTTGGGGTATACAGGCACGCAACCGTGAACAGAATTTCGCCCTGAACCTGTTGGTCGACCCCGAAATTGATTTTGTCACCCTGATGGGAATTGCCGGCACCGGTAAAACCCTGCTGACCCTGGCTGCAGGCCTGGCCCAGACCATGGATGCAAAACTCTACAACGAGATCATCGTCACCCGGGCGACGGTATCGATTGGCGAGGAAATCGGTTTCCTGCCCGGCACTGAGGAAGAAAAAATGACACCGTGGATGGGTGCCCTGACCGACAATATCGAGGTATTGACCCACTCGGAAGAAGGCGGTGAATGGGGCCGTGCGGCGACCAACGACCTGCTGGCCAATCGTATCAAGGTGCGCTCAATGAGTTTTATGCGTGGCCGCACGTTCCTGAACCGTTTCGTCATCATCGATGAGGCCCAGAACATCACGCCGAAGCAGATGAAAGCCCTGGTAACACGCGCCGGTCCGGGAACAAAAATGATCTGTCTTGGTAATGTTGGGCAAATCGATACGCCGTACCTGACGGAAACGACCTCGGGGCTGACATTTGCCGTTGACCGTTTCAAAAACTGGTCACACTCGGCACACATCACCCTGCATCGGGGTGAGCGCTCGCGTCTGGCTGATTTCGCGTCTGAGGCATTATAAATTCCCGCATCCACCTGCGGGTACGGACTTGCCAGTCAATTCTCAGAACCTGAGCTGACTACCCGGCTTTCAGGCGGCGTCACCATCCACTTCTGTGGGCTCAGTTTCTGGGGGGGCATCATGATTGCTCAGGCGCGGCCAGGCCTTTAATACGGCCTGAACCACCGTGGCCAGCGGAATGGCGAAGAAGATACCCCAAAAACCCCACAATCCGCCAAAAATCAGGATAGCGACGATGATGGCGACCGGGTGGAGGTTAAGCGCTTCGGAGAAAAGCAAGGGTACGAGTACATTGCCATCGAGCGCCTGGATGACGGCATAGGCAATCATGACCTGGCCAAAACCCCAGCCCCATCCAAACTGAAAATAGGCCACAAAGGCGATCGGCAAAGTAATAACCGCGGCACCGATGTAGGGTATCAGCACCGAGATGCCTACCATGGTTGCCAGCAACGCAGAGTACTGCAGACCCAATGAGATGAAAGTCACGTAGCTGACGGCACCGACAATGACAATTTCACCCGCCTTGCCGCGCACATAATTAGCAATTTGTGCTTCAACATCCGCCCAGACAGACGATACCAAGTGGCGTTCAGTCGGCAAAAAGCCCTTGAACCAGTCAATCAACTGATCCTTGTCCTTGAGCAGAAAAAAGACCAGCACCGGTACCAACACCAATAAAACCGCCAGGCCCACCACGGTACCAACCGACGTCAATGACCAGGCAAGGAACTGTTGACCAGCGAGCGCCAACTCACTGCCCGCATTGGTTATCAGCCGCTCTATCTGTCTTTCTGAAACGAGTTGCGGGTAACGTTCGGGCAACTGCAGCAAAAGCTCCTGACCCTGTGTTATGTAATTCGGAAGCTGTTGCACCAACTGGTTCAACTGGCGGATCAACATCGGCACCAGCCCAAAAAACAGGAAAAACAGGCTGGCAAGAAATATCACGAAAACCAACAGCACGGCAGCAAGCCTCGGCAAACCGAGCGACTGCAGACGAATAACCACTGCTTCGAGAAGATAGGCGATCACGATACTGGCAAAAACCGGTGCCAGCATTTGCCCCAGGCCGGCGATGACTAAAACACCTGCAATCAGTACGAGACCAAGGATAACAACCTGTGGATCGGCGAGTGTCCGTCTGAACCAAGAGGTTAATAAATTCATTTACGGAATTCCTGATCTACGCGGTGATGGAGATTGAACAAGTCGGGTGAACACGAATTTGCGGACTGACTGCGAGAAGTGCTGGACCTCAGAAATCCCAGGTCCAATAGGCTTCGAGTTCAAATTCCTGGCTTAACTGGTCGGTGGTGACGCCCAGCACATTCCCACCAAAGGCATACTCGGAAGGCGCGTATGCGGCATTGATGTTAAAACGGCTGTTCATGCTCATAGGGCGACTGAAACCAGCGGTGACGGCATATTGCGCCAGGTCACTGTCGATGGCCTGGCTCAGAACGCTTGAACTCGGCGATGGCTGGGTCCGTGAACTGAAATCAACGTACCAGGAAGCGCCCTTGTTATCCGCCCATGCCCAACCCACTGAATAAACGGTCAGATCATCCCAGGAAAAGGTCGGGCTGGTTGAGTCACCCAGCAGCGACAAAAACCGCCCCGGGAGGTTGCGGCTTGCAAACGCGCCAATCTCGCTGTAAAGCACTCTTTCTACCGACACATTCAGCCACGAACGCTCGCTCGCCTGGAAAGCAAGGCCAAACCGGGCACGCGCCGGGATATCCAGATCCGCGCGTTGCGAATAGACACCATGCAGGTTGTAAAACTCGTCCATATCGATGTGTGAACGGAAGCCAGCTTCCATGGTAATACCGCTGGTGATCTCACTACGCAGCGCCAGGCTTACACCAGCGCCGTAAGCGGTCTCCTGGAAAGGGTCATGAATGACCGAACGGTAGTTCGCCGGAATTGACTGGTCGTAGGAATGCATTCCAAGACGTGAAACGCCAAAGCTCTGGGTCGCGAATACCGCCGAAACGCCAATGAGCTGGTTGTCATTCAGACGGTGCATCAACCCGGGCGATATCAGTCTGCGTTCCAGACCCTGCAAGCCGGAACTCATGAACGGGTCGAAACCATCCATGGCCAGTTCGTCGGAATATTGCCAGTCAACCTCGAGCCTGAGGTAAGTTTCCGGTTCACCCAGGAGTTGCTTCGCAAACAACGGCAGCACGATCAGCGAGTGATCGCTCATCCATGATACGTTCAATGGTTCCGCAGCCGGATCCAGCATAAAGTCAGGAGTCAATTCACGGGCCAGATAATCCTGCCATGGCCCCAGCTCAAAACCCAATACATAAAACGGCGTCAGCCCCGTACCGCCGGCCGTAAAACCAACCATGGGCAGGCCTGAAACGCGGGCAACAGAAAGCGCCGGAATCATGACCGCAAGCACTAACAACGTTGTTAAAAAACGATATCTCATCCCTGACGTTTCAACCCAATTTACAGGTATATGCATTTATGTGGCAATATGGCAGGAAAACAACAATAAGTCAATGTAAAGAGGCCCCCTTGAAGAAATATAAAGGTGGCTTAAATTCAAACCTGCAAACACGAGATAACATCCTGTTTTATAGCATAAACGGCTACTAAAAATCAGTTTGCCCCGTGTTATAAAAAAGTCACGGGCAGGAGGGTTCGCAGCCCGTGGCGTTGCAGTAATGCAACACCGGCCAGATCAGGCACCGGAAGTCGTTTTGTGAACCTTGAGTTTACCGGCCCTGTCCAGTTCTACCAGTTCGGTAAAACCGCCAATCGGGGTGCCGTCGATGAT
>Ga0316188_10000268_pt1 | contig 20623 bp, 21 predicted proteins | sample Phiworburrow1_MG_FD_204933 | JGI IMG/M metagenome (GOLD analysis project Ga0316188, IMG submission 204933) | Coastal sediment microbial communities from Maine, United States - Phippsburg worm burrow 1 | ecosystem: Environmental > Aquatic > Marine > Coastal > Sediment | place: USA: Maine... | reverse complement strand
CCCCGGGCGAAATCCTGTCTTCGGCGGATAAACGGGCAGTGAATACCACCCGGCCTGCTGAGCTTTTCAGCTGAAAGGCGTGCACCCTGGTTCGGGTATACAACGTTTCCCGGAATTTACAGTCAGCTTTGCGTCGTTAGTAATGGCCGCGAAGCTGAACACTTCCAACAATGTGTAAAAGCAGCTTCCAGCTGGGTGCCGCATTGCGGGCACTGCCAGTCCTGCACCTGTTCACGGCTCTCGGGATCATGAAGTTCACGGATCAGGTCTTCGGCACGCCCCGCATCGGCCTCATTCAAAACCCATAGTTGCGGAATCACCTCGATGAACGGTAACTCTCCCGCGCCGGATGTGCCGAACTGGTTTTTCATGAAGGTGGGGATGCCGTTGGATTCCAGCACCGACTGGTAATGTCCGACCAGGGTAATATCGAAATCTTCAAAAACCTTGATCATGTCAATCCAGCAGAAACCGATCGTCAAAGAATACATTACAATGGCAGGTACGATGAAAAAAATCACCAAGAGCAAGCAGGAATGGCAGTCGCAACTGGATGCCGAGCAATACCGTGTAACCCGCGAAGCCGGCACCGAGGCGCCATTCAGCGGGCAATATTGTGACCATGCCGAAGCCGGTTATTACGAATGCGTCTGTTGTGGCCACCCCTTGTTCGGTTCCCAAAGCAAGTACCACTCGGGTTGTGGCTGGCCCAGTTTCCATGGCGAACTCGATACCGCGGAAGTGACCCAGCGTCCGGACCTGAGCCACGGCATGCACCGTATAGAGCTGTTATGCCCGCGTTGTGACGCCCACCTGGGGCATATTTTCCCCGATGGCCCACCACCGACCGGCCAGCGCTACTGCATTAACTCGGCATCGCTGAAATTTGTGGGTACTAAAAGCCCCGGCAAATGATTCTGCGCCTGTTACTGGTCTTTTGCCTGAGCGCCTGTTCCAGCCCGGCTTATTACCTGCAGGCCATGTCAGGCCAAAAAAGACTGATGCAATCGCGTCAGGATATCCAGTCGTTACTGGATGACCCTGCCACCCCGGCGGAACTCGCCGGACATTTGCAAATCGCCGAGCGGGTCAAGATGTTTGCACAGGACGTTGTGGGTCTGCCCCTTGAAGGCAGCTACTCCAGCTATGTCGAAGTTGAGGGCGAGGCGCTGTTGTGGAATGTCATCGCCACCCGGGAATTTTCCCTGCAGCCCAAGAAGTGGTGTTTCCCGGTCGCCGGCTGTGTGCCCTACCGGGGTTTCTTTAAACAGCAAAAGGCGCTGGAATCCGCCACCCGCCTGGCTGCCAAGGACATGGATGTCATTGTCTCACCGGCCACCGCGTACTCTTCGCTCGGATGGTTCAACGACCCCCTCCTCAGTACCATGTTTTCCGGTTCAGATACCCGCCTGGCAGCCTACCTGTTTCATGAACTGGCCCACCAACGCCTGTATATCAAGCATGACGGCCTGTTCAACGAAGGTTATGCCAGCTTCGTCGAGGAAACCGGGGTCAGGGCGTGGCTGGAGCTCAACCAGCAACCGGATGAATTACAAAAATGGCTGCAACTCGGGGAGGTCAGCAAGGACTTTTCGGGGCTGATCGGCAAGACGCGTATCCGTCTTTCCCGGCTTTATTCCAGCGGCGAGACGGACACGGCCATGCGCCAGCAGAAGGCTGAAATTTTCAATGCGCTTGAGCGGGACTACCAACGGCTGCGCGAAACCCGCTGGCAGGGCAAGCCCTACTACGCCGCCTGGTTCAGGGAACCGCTCAATAATGCCAGGCTCGCGCTGTACAATACCTACGAAGGCAGCCGTTGTGCATTCCAGGATCTATGGGACAAAAGCGGTGGTGACTGGCAAAAGTTTCATCACCTGGCTGAACAAAAATCCAGGCTCGCAAAAGATGAACGACAGGAATGGCTGAAGCAATCGTGTCCGGTCATTGCACCGCAGGCCAATTTGTGACAACTTGCAGCCTGTACCGCACCGGCGTGTTGTAAAAATTCATGACCCAGAAGCACCGTTCCCTTGTTACAATGCGCGCGCTGACCCTGTTCAAAAACGGCACCGATTTGTGACCCGAATAAAATCCAGAGCAACATTACTGCTATCGGCCATACCAGTTTTCCTGATGTCCATTCAGGGCGCTGCATATGCTGCCGATACTGATGTTCCGGAACTTGCGTGCCCGGGCCCGAGCCTGGCGCCCATGCTTAAAAACGTGCCCGACCGCTCAGAATCGAACATATCGGTAAAGACCCGGCAATTCGATGCCAGCAAAATCGGTATGGCCGAGGCCCGTGAACAGGTTGAACTGCGTCGCGCGGACCAACTGCTGACCACCGAGTTGCTTCAATACGATCCGCAGAAAGAAATCATCACGATGCCGGGCAAGGTGTTTTACGAAGATTCGGCCATCTACATCAATGGCACCAATGCCCAATATAACTTCCTCGAGGAAAGCGGTAGTTTCACGGACGTCGACTATGGCCTGGTCGGGTCCAGCGCAAGGGGCAGCGCCACCGAGGTCACGCTTGACTCGGGCAGTCATTCCGTTCTGCATAGCCTGCAATTTACAACCTGCCCGGGGGAAAACCCGGAATGGCTGATGAAAGCGAAAGAGCTCGAACTTGATTTCGAAGAGGGCGTCGGCTCGGTCAAGGGCGCCCAGCTCCGGTTTTTTGACATACCCTTTATTTACCTGCCTTACATGACATTCCCCATTGATGACCGGCGCAAAAGCGGGTTTCTTTATCCTTATGTCAGTACGGCGAATGACAATGGTTTTGAATTAAGTATCCCTTATTACTGGAATATAGCGCCCGATCAGGATGCCACCATTACACCGCGCTATTTCACCGAACGGGGATTCATGCTCACAGGTGAATACCGGTTTATCACCCCGCGCACGGGCGGTGAACTGGATTTCGACTACATGTACGATGACACCAAGACCGGCGACACCCGGTACCATGCCAGCTTTGCCCATAACGCCCTTTTCACACCGCGCTGGAGGAGCTATTTGCTGGTTGACAGGGTCAGCGATGACCAGTATTTCCAGGACTTCAGCAATAGCCTCGCATCGGCCTCAAGACAGTACCTGCGAAGCACGTACGGTATCTATGGCAGCGGCCGCCACTGGCAACTGCAAACCTACGTAGACGATTTCCAGGTGGTCGATGACGCGGTTAATCCACTTAACAAACCCTACACACGTCTGCCACGTATCGCTTTTGACCTTGACAAGCCGTTGGGATTCCGGGGTTTAGGTTTGCTGCTGGATGCCGAACTGGTTTATTTTGACAGGAATATCGGTGTGACGGGTTCACGCTTCGATATCTATCCGCGCCTGGAACTGAATGTCGAAACCAACTGGGGATACCTGAAACCGAGCGCCGGTTACCGCTACACGGCTTATGAACTGAACTGGCACGGTCTGCCGGGTGATACCTCACCCCATCGCGGCACCGAAATCTTCAGTTTCGACACCGGTATGTTCTTTGAGCGCAATAGTAAAAAAGGCAATCTGCAAACGCTGGAACCGCGTTTGTTCTATCTCTATGTTCCGTATGTAAAGCAGCAGGGTTTTCCCGATTTTGACACCGCACCGTACACCTTCGGCTTTAGCCAGCTGTTCCATTACAACCGCTTTACCGGCGCCGATCGCCAATCAGACGCGAACCAGTTGACGCTCGCCCTGACCACACGTTCGATAAACCCGATAAGTGGAAGTGAGTTGTGGAGCCTGAGTTTTGGCCAGATACTCTATTTCGAAAACCAGAGAGTGCTGTCGGTCGATGGCACACCGTTACTGAGCGAAGACTCATCACCCTTCATCGCAGAATTCATCGTGCACCTGACCAACCGGCTCGACGCCCGTGTCGGCACCCAGTGGGACTGGCAGAACAACCAGTTTGATGTCGCCGTGCTGGGTGCTGCCTATACCACACGCAGCGGCCTGCATCTGGGTGCCGAGTACCGTTACCGGCGCGGTAGCCTGGACCAGTTTGATATTCGTTACTACCAGCCCATCAACGAAAGCTGGCGGGTTCTGGGCCGGGTCAACTATTCACTGCTGGATTCCGACCTGCTGTCGGCCGAGGCGGGCTTCGAATATGACAGTTGCTGCTGGGCGCTGCGGGCGGTCGCCAAGCGTTTTCTCAGAAACCGTGACGGCGATTACCGCGATGCAGTGTACATCCAGCTGGTACTTAAGGGCCTGGGCGATTTCGGACGCACAACAGCGCCGCTCTTCTATGACCTAGCCTACTGATCATGCTCAAAACACCGATAAAGACAAATAGCATTCTCGAGGGTGTCCGTTATGAAATCCGCGGCGAACTGGCCGCACGTGCCGCCACGCTCGAGCGGCAGGGTTACGAGATCATCTCCCTGAACATCGGCAACCCGGGTTTGTTTGGCTACCGCACACCGGAGACCATGCGCCTGGCCATGATCGAGAACCTGGGCCAGAGCGAAGCCTATTGCCACCAGAAGGGTATTTTCCCGGCCCGTGAGGCCGTGGTCATGCAGCAGCAGGGCCGTGGTGTGATGGATGTCACCGCAGATGATGTTTTCATGGGCAATGGTGTCAGCGAGTGTATCGACCTGGCATTGCGCGCCCTGCTCAACAGCGGTGACGAGGTCCTGATCCCGAGCCCGGATTACCCCCTGTGGAGCGCATCGGTTGCCCTCAATCACGGCACGCCAGTTTATTACCGGTGCCAGGCGAAAAATGGTTTTCAGCCTGACCCGGATGAGATTCGCAGCCTGCTGAGCGCACGCACGCGCGCGATCGTCCTGATCAACCCCAACAACCCCACCGGGGCCGTTTATGGCCGGGAACTGCTTGAAGAGATTGCCGCGATCGCTGAACAGAACCAGCTGGTCGTATTCAGTGATGAAATTTACGACGAAATGCTCTACGGCGACGCGAAACATATACCGATGGCGACCCTGGTGCACGACACCCTGTGTGTGACATTCAATGGTCTTTCAAAAGTTTACCGCGCCTGTGGCTACCGGGTGGGATGGATTGTCTTTAGCGGTGACCGGGAACATGCCAGGGAATACCTGCATGCCGTTGAACTGGTGGCTTCGCTGAGACTGTGCGCCAACGTGCCGGGGCAGTGGGCAGTGCAGACCGCACTGGGCGGTTACCAGAGTATCCTGGAATTAACCTCGGAGGGTGGTCGTCTGTTCCAGGCGAGAAAGGCCATCATCGATGGTGTCAGGAAGAGCAAATTCATGTCGTTGATCGAACCCGATGGTGCGATGTACGCGTTTCCTGCCATAGATACCAGCCTGTTCGAGTCGTTCGACGACCTGGCTTTCGCGATGGAGTTGCTGGAGAAGAAACACGTCCTGATTGCCCCGGGCAGCAGTTTCAATGTGCCTTACCGGAATCACTTCCGCCTGACCACGCTGCCCACCGAGCAAAACATGCAAATCGTTTTCGAGCGCATGGAAGAGGTCCTGGAAAAAATGCAAAGGCAATAATCCTGGCAACGTTTGTCTCCGGTATCGGTTAAAATAACCGGTTCGGTGAAAAGACAGGCAACTATATGCAACTGCTACAATCTAATACCGGATATTGGAAAATGGGAAAATCCCGGAGACAAGCCTTTATGAGAAGTTTTAAACACCCTGCAGTTTGGGTCCTTTGTATCGCCCTGTTGTCACCCCTGGCAACCAGCACAGCGATTGCCCAGAGCACAGACAAGATCGATTCTATCGTTGCGCTGGTCGATGACGACGTCATACTTCGCAGCGAGCTTGATATCGCCATTAAGGGTATCGTCGACAGGATCCGCCAGCAAGGTGGTGACCTGCCGCCGCAAAGCTTGCTTGAAAAGCAGGTTCTGGAACGCTTGATTATCCGCCGCCTGCAGTTGCTGCGGGCATTCCAGACCGGTATCCGGATCAGCGACACCGATATTGACCAGTCCCTGCTCATGCTCGCAGAACAGAACAAACTGACATTGATGCAATTACGCCAGTTGATCGAAGCCGACGGGGAAGACTTCATCGAGTTCCGGCAGAATATCGGTGAAGAAATGATGACCGAACGCCTGCGTCAGCGGGTTGTCAACAGCATGGACCCCATTACCGAAACCGAGATCGATATCCTGCTGGCCTCTGAACGCTTCAACAGCGGCGAATACAATATTTCCCATATCCTGATCGGCTTGAGTGAAGGCTCCACGCCGCAACAGATTGCAGCCCAGGAATCCAAGGCCAACAACGTCTACCAGCAACTGCAGGAGGGCCTAGATTTCGCCTCGGCGGCCATCAGCTATTCAGATTCACAGGAGGCACTGGAAGGCGGCCTGGTTGGCTGGCGTGACCTCAATTCGGTTCCGGTGGCATTTTCCGACGCGATCAAGAACATGAGATCAGGTCAATATACAACGCCGATCCGCAGTCCCGCCGGGTTCCACATCATCAAGGTCAATGAGTACCGTGAACGCACCCAGGTGATAGCAACCGAGTTCCACGCCCGGCACATCATGATTGAAACCAATGACCTGATCGGTCCACGCCAGGCCATGGAGCAAATCAGGAAAATACACAAGCAACTGTTGGAGGGTGGCGATTTTGCGGAACTGGCCAAGGAATTTTCCAATGATGTCACCAGCTCAAACCTGGGTGGCGATATGGGCTGGTTCATGCCGCAGGCCTATGGCGAACGCATTGAACAAACCCTGACAGCAATGAAGGACGGTGAGATCAGCGAACCCTTCCAGACAGAATCGGGCTGGCACATCATTGAACGTCTCGGCGCACGCGAGAAAGATGTGACCGTGGAATCCATCCGCAATGCAGCGCGCAACAACCTGCAGCAGCAAAAAATGGATATTGAACTCGAACAGTTTTTACAGGAAATGCGTGACGAGGCCTTCGTGGAAATCAGGCTGGATAGCTGAAAACCGCATGTTCGCGGTCAACACCATGCAAGGCAGATCACGCAACACAGATCATGATTAAGGAAATCCCGGTGCTCGCCCTGACACCGGGTGAACCTGCGGGCGTTGGGCCGGAATGCACCATACGCCTGGCGCATGAACATCCGGAATTACGCCTGCTGGCCGTCGCAGACCCTGAGTTATTGAACGCTGCAGCCGATCTGCTGGGATACGATGTGGACATCACACCGTGGCAACCGGGTGACAGGGTGAACAAAGGGCAACTCAGTTGCTACCCATTAGCCCTGGCCAAAGCGGTCAAACCCGGCTATCCCGATCCCGCCAACGCGGCCTATGTTGTCGAAACCATCAAGTCGGCCGTCAGGTTGGTGCGCTCCGGCCATGCCGCAGCGCTGGTGACAGGTCCGGTACACAAGGGCGTCATCAATGATGGCGGCATCGCGTTCAGCGGTCACACCGAATTGCTGGCGGAACTTGCCGGGGTGAAGAAGGTGGTCATGATGCTGGCCACCGATGACCTGCGCGTGGCACTGGTCACCACCCACCTGCCGCTGCGTGACGTGGCCGATGCGATTACCTTTGAGAACGTCGACAGCAGCCTGCGTATCACCCACCGGGAACTGGTCTCACGTTTTGGCATCCGGAATCCGGTCATCCAGGTGCTGGGCCTGAACCCGCATGCCGGTGAAGGCGGTCACCTGGGAAGCGAAGATTCCGAAGTCATTCAAAAGGTCATCGACGAATGCCGGGCAGAGGGCATCAATGCGCTTGGGCCGGTACCCGCCGATACCGCCTTCACGCCCACCCGCCTGGCGTCCTGCGATGCCGTGCTGGCGATGTACCACGACCAGGGACTGCCGGTGCTCAAACATGCGGGCTTTGGCAAAGCGGTCAATATCACGCTGGGTTTGCCATTCATTCGAACCTCGGTAGACCATGGTACGGCCCTGGATATCGCTGGCAAGAACCGGGCCGATGCCAGCAGCATGTATACCGCCGCCAGGGCTGCGCTGGACATGTGCCGGTGAGACACGTTGCACGCAAACGATTCGGTCAGAACTTTCTGCACGACCAGCAGGTCATTGACCGGATCATCGCCAGTATCGCCCCCCAGGCCACGGACCTGCTGGTCGAAATCGGCCCGGGCCAGGCGGCGCTGACCCGCCCGCTGCTCGAAAGTGGTGCTGAACTGCACCTCATCGAGCTTGACCGTGACCTGGTGACAATCCTTGAAAAACAATTTTCCGGCCACCCCAATATCACCCTGCATTCATGTGATGCACTCAGGGCGAACCTGCCCGAGTTGACCGGCCACCGTCCGTTCAGGCTGATCGGCAACCTGCCCTATAACATTTCCACACCGCTGATCTTTCACGTGTTGCAATGGAACGAGCTGATTGTTGATATGCATTTCATGTTGCAAAAGGAAGTGGTGGATCGCATGGCCGCTGCGCCGGGCAGCCGCACCTATGGCCGCCTGTCGGTGATGACCCAGTACCGCGCGGCTGTCACGCCATTATTCGATGTACTGCCTGAAAGCTTCTCACCGGTTCCCAAGGTTTGCTCCAGCATTGTCCGCTTGCAGCCCCTGAAACAACCACCGGTCGATGCGGGTTCGTTCGATAACCTGACACGCGTGGTAACCGCTGCCTTCTCCATGCGCCGCAAGACACTCCGCAACAGTCTCCGGAGTGTTTTGAGCGCGGAGCAAATCGTGGACGCCGGTATTGATCCGGGGCAGCGGGCGGAACAACTCAGCCTGTCCGAGTTTGCCGCACTTGCCCGGTCACTGCCATATGATGCAAACTGAAACGCATACAAAAACCCATTAACCCAGGGCAGTGGTTATGAGCAAAACAATTCCAGTTCAAGTTATCGCACAACCTGAATTTCTTGGCCGGCACCATGACAAGTTTGCCTTCGCCTACACGATTCATATCACCAATCGCTCCGACAGGAATATCACCCTGCGAAACCGTCACTGGATCATTACGCATGCCAACGGCTCAACCGAAGAGGTCATTGGCGAGGGCGTGATCGGCAAGACCCCGGAACTGGCGCCGGGTAAATCCTACAGTTACACCAGCGGGGCGCTGATCCCTACACCGATCGGTTCGATGCGCGGCTCTTACGGCTTTACCACCGACGACGGTGTTTCCTTTCGTACGGAGATTCCCGAGTTCACACTGCAGTCACCCGGCGCACCGCTGCACTAGCCGCGTCTTTTTTAGCTAATGTCCACCTATCTACTTGGTGATATCCAGGGTTGTTATGATTCATTGCAGCGTTTGCTGGAGACCATCCATTTTGATCCCACGGGCGACCGGCTATGGTCATGCGGTGACCTTGTCAACCGGGGCGGAAAATCACTGGAGGTATTGCGCCTGTTAAAGAGTTTCGGGCAATCGGTCAGTGTCACGCTCGGCAACCACGACCTGCACCTGCTGGCAAATTACGACCGCTATCCGCAGGGCGGCTCGGGAAACCCTGAATTTGATAAGGTGTTTTCAGCACCTGATTGTGCTTCGCTGATGGAATGGCTGACCGGTCATCCGCTGGCCATCTGGTCCAGTGAATTTAAGTTACTGCGGGTTCACGCCGGTGTCATACCACAGTGGGACTGGCAGGCTGCGGTCAGTGCAGGCAACGAGGTCTCCGCAATCCTGCAATCCGATCAACGCGGTGAGTTTTTCAGTCGTATGTACGCCAACAAGCCGAAACTCTGGCGTGAGGAAAGGACCGGCTGGAAACGGTTACGCCTGATCACCAATATCCTGACCCGGATTCGATTTTGTGATGAGCTGGGTCGTGGAATCTACAACGCATCCGGCCCACCCGGTACGCAACCGGATAAATATAGGCCATGGTTCAAACACCAGCACCGGCAGACGCGGGATGTGACCATTGCCTTCGGGCACTGGGCAGCACTTGGTTTGCGTGTGAAAAAACGCTATATCGCACTGGATTCGGGTTGTGTCTGGGGGGGCAGGCTGAGCGCGGTGAAACTGGAAGACCATACCATCTACCAGATCAAGTGCACGGAGAACTGATGCAGAGCAGCGCGGCTAGGTTTTATTAAGCTCGATAATCCGGTACGCGAGCGCATTGTTCTCATCGACCGGAAAGCGTTTTTCCCCGGTTATCTTCCATTCCTGCCCGTTCCATTCGGGAAACCAGGTATCGGCCTCTGGTTCAATATCTATCAGCGTGAGCAGCATACGCTGCGCAAGCGGCAGGGCCAGCGCATACAACTGACCACCGCCGATCACCATGATTTCATCACTCTCCGAAATTTCGACAGCCTCTGCAAGTGAACCGGCAAGATCGACACCCCTGGCCAGGAAACCCGGATTCCGGCTGACCACGATATTCTGCCGCCCCGGCAATGGCCGGCCAATGGCCTGCCAGGTCTTGCGTCCCATCACGATGGTTTTACCCATCGTCGCCTGTTTGAAATGTTGCAACTCAGCCGGCAAATGCCAGGGCATGCGGCCCGCCATGCCTATCGCGCGGTTTTTGCCCATGGCGGCTATCAATGTCAGCGTCTTGTGCATATCAGATTGCGATGGGCGCCTTGATACCCGCGTGGCACTGGTAGTTTTGCAGGTCAAAATCCTCGTACACGAATTCGAACAGGTCTTTCCTTGCGGGGTTGATCCACATGACCGGCAGTGGAAAGGTATCCCGCGACAACTGCGTCTTTACCTGTTCGAGATGGTTCATGTAGATATGCGCATCTCCGAGTGAAATGATGAAGTCGCCGGGTTCGAGGTCGAGCACCTGGGCAATCATCATGGTCAGCAATGCGTAGGATGCGATATTGAACGGCACGCCCAGGAACACGTCAGCGCTGCGCTGATACATATGGCAACTGAGCTTGCCATCGGCAACGTGGAACTGGAACATCATGTGACACGGCGGCAGGGCCTGCAGACCGGCGCGGGCATTTGCCTGCGGGCTTCGTGTTTCATCTGGCAACACCGCGGGGTTCCAGGCTGACACGATATGACGGCGGGAATCCGGCCGCTTGCGCAAGTCGTCCAGCAGCAGGCTCACCTGGTCGATATGGCGGCCATCCGGCGCGGGCCAGTTGCGCCACTGGGCCCCGTATACCGGTCCGAGATCGCCGTTCTCATCCGCCCATTCGTCCCAGATCGTGACACCGTTTTCGTTCAGGTAGGCCACATTGGTCTCACCCTTGAGAAACCACAAAAGCTCATGAATGATGGAGCGCAGATGCAGCTTCTTGCTGGTCACACAGGGAAACCCCTGCGAAAGGTCAAAACGCATCTGGTAACCAAACAGGCTGATCGTGCCGGTGCCGGTCCGGTCTTCCTTGCGTGTGCCCTTATCGAGAATATCTTGCAAAAGCTGCAGGTAGATTTTCATGTTTTCAAATTAGCCCTGTTTTGTCTGTGCATCGTTGTGCCTGGCGAACCACATGATGATAAAACCTGCCGCTATCATAGGCAAAGACAACAACATACCCATGGTCAGCCAATGCATGGCGAGAAAACCGAGATGCTCATCCGGTTGGCGGAAAAACTCTGCAATCAACCGGAACACGCCATAGCCGGTCAGGAACAGGCCGGAGACGGCAGCGGCCGGTCTTGGCTTGCGGGAATACCACATCAGGATAATGAACAGGGTCAGGCCTTCAAGACCGGCCTGGTACAATTGACTCGGGTGCCGTGCAAGGTGATCCAGTGCACCGGAACGCCAGGCTTCCAGCAGTGCAGTCGTCTCGCCGTCCCTGAAGCCGGTGGTTTTGGCAAAAATCATGGCCCACGGCACATCGCTCAGGCGGCCCCATAACTCACCGCCAATAAAGTTTCCCAAACGGCCGAATGCGAGCCCGAGCGGCACCATCGGCGCGACGAAGTCCGCGACCTGCCAGAATGACCGGCGGGTCCGCCGGGCAAACAGGTATAAGGCAACCATCACACCGAGCAAGCCACCATGGAACGACATACCGCCGTCCCATACCTTGAACAGTGACAACGGATTCTGCACCAGCATGTCGGAGGCATAGAAAAGCATGTATCCAATACGCCCGCCCAGTATCACGCCAAGCATGCCGTAAAACAGCACGTCGCTGACATCCTGCTTATTCCAGCCCCACCAGCGTTGCGTCATGGCCCTGTGGTTGCCGATTACCCAGAATGATAGAAAGGCCAGCAGGTACATCACGCCATACCAGTGTATATCCAAAGGCCCTATGGAGACCGCGACGGGGTCGAAATTTATCAAAACATACCTGGCTTGCAACGGCTTGTTTCCTTCTGGAGCAGAGTGAAAACCGCAGGCAGCATAAGACAGACTCAGTGCAGGGGCAAGCCACGCAAGGCAACAATAATTTATCAGCCTTGAAGCAACACACCAGATGTTGGGTTACACTTCCACGCGCTGACAGCAGCCAAACAAAACCAGGTAATAAGAAATGCTTGAACTAGCTTTGCCAAACATGCACGCCCTGGCAGTCATGATCATGATCGTGATCGCGCTGGCGCTGTTTACGCGCGACAACATTCCGATGGAAACCACCAGCCTGGTCGTGCTGGTAACACTGGCAATCGGTTTTCAGCTTTTTCCTTACGAGTCCGACGGCCAGGTTATCGCACCCAGTGATTTCTTCATGGGTTTCGGCAACCGCGCCCTGATCGCGGTATCGGCACTGATGATCGTAGGCCAGGGCCTGATAAGCACCGGCGCACTGGAACCGGTCGGGCGCCTGCTGGCCCGTTTATGGCGGCGTAGCCCGGCGCTCTCATTGCTGATGACCATTGTCATGACGGCGTTTCTGAGCGCGTTTATCAACAACACACCCATCGTGGTGCTGATGCTGCCTATCCTGATCGGTGTGGCTGTCAAGACCGGTTCGACACCATCCGGTTCCCTGATGTCAATGGGCTTCGCCAGCATCGTTGGCGGTATGGCAACAACCATCGGTACATCGACGAACCTGCTGGTGGTCAATGTCGCCGCCGACATGGGCATGACCCGCTTCAGCATGTTTGATTTTGCCGCACCGGTCCTGGTGGCAGGCACCGTTGCGATCCTTTACCTGTGGTTGTTGGCACCCAGGATGCTGCCGAAGCGTTTACCACCCATGAATCGCGGTGTGTCGAGGGTTTACACGGCGCAGATCAGCCTGAATGCCAACAGCCCGGTCGTTGGCCAGACGCTCGCGGAAGCGATTGCCCGCGCCGGCGAGAAAATCAAGGTGGAAACCATCCAGCGCGGCAAAGGGGTTTTTATCAACCCGTTGCCGGATGTTAAGCTACGCGCCTCCGACCGGATCACCACCAGTAACACCCAGCAAAACCTGCGCGAATACGCAAGAATATTGGGCGGTACGCTGTACACAGGTGATCATGCGGTCGATGCCAGTCACCCGCTATCAACCGATGGCACGCAGATTTCTGAAGTCGCCATTACACCCGCTTCAAGACTCAATGGCGTGCCCATTGGAAAAGCCGGACTGCTGTCCCGTTTCGGACTCAGGTTGCTGGCCTTCAACCGTTTTGAAGGTATGGAAGAACGGGAATCCCCTGGGCTGGATGAGACCCGTTTACGGTCCGGTGATGTGCTGTTGGTGCAATCGACACTTGATAACCTGGCAGAACTCAAACAAAGCCCCGACTTCCTGATTCTCGACGGCAGCATTCACCTGCCGAAAGCACGCAAGGCGCCCATCGCGCTGGCCGTTATCACCGGTGTGGTTGCACTGGCTGCGGCCAAGGTCATGCCAATTGAAGTCAGCGCGTTATTCGGCTGCCTGGTGCTGATCCTGACCGGTTGCCTGAACTGGAAAGACGCCATGAATGCGCTCAGCACCCAGGTCATTTTGATCATCGTGTCATCACTGGCCCTGGGTATGGCGCTGCTCAAAACCGGCGGAGCGGATTACCTGGCCAACCTGTTTGTATACATCACTTTCGGTGCGCCACCGGCGGTTGTGCTGATGAGCCTGATGATGATGATGGGTGTTTTGACCAACGTGGTTTCCAATAATGCCGCTGCGGTCATAGGCACACCGATTGCCATTGGTATCGCACAGCGCCTCGGCTTGCCGCTGGAACCCTTCGTGCTGGCCGTGTTGTTTGGCGCCAACCTCAGTTTTGCAACACCGATGGCCTATCAGACCAATGTATTGATCATGAATGCGGGCGGATACAAGTTCGGCGATTTCGTCCGCGTCGGTGTACCGCTGACCATCATTACCTGGTTGATTTTGAGTGGTATTCTAATCTGGGCCTACGGACTTTAGAAAATTATTCCCTGGTGTATCCTTTACTGATGCCCGCGAAAGCATGAAGCGTATCCGGATTGCGGTGTTATGCGGACGTGATGAGTGCATTTACCGCCGCAGAGCGTTATATTAGTCAGTGTGTGGTCCGCATCCACCGATGTGGTTGTGGTTTGAGTATGCAGCTATCTTGAGCGGGCAACTCACCAGTTCAGAGAGGCCGGGTCACTGTTTGCTGAATTAGATAAGCAGTTCCAAACGATGCTCTCTCCCGTCTGACCATAGACAGGGTATCAAAGTAGTTATTCTGAATGAATTTTGCGATATACTGAAGGTTCGATTGACAAAACATCATGTTTAATGCCATAGCGATTGACGGAAAGCAGCTCAATATATAGAGTGTGCCGTCTGATCATTTTCATCAACAGATTTTTTAAAGCCATTGAGACGAAGCATGCTAAACAATAGAAAGATTACCTGCCTAATGTCCTCAGTCTTCATTTACATTCTTACAGGTTTGTCTAGCCAGGCATTTGCTGTAAGCATTAATGAAGTCATGCAGGAAGGAGAAGCCCGCGCAGATGCCGGCGCGACAGCACAGACCCAGATTGATTCGGTCGCTGATCAAACTGAGAAAATCATAAACGACTACCGGACTGTTACCAAGGTTGTTGATGGACTAAGAGTCTATAACGCCCTGTTGCAGACCCAGCTGGATAACCAGGTGTCCGAAATGGATGCCCTGACAGAGTCCATCGCCAACGTCGCACTGATTGAGCGGCAGATTGTTCCCTTGATGATACGCATGGTAGATGCACTGGACGAATTCGTTCAGCTGGATACGCCTTTCCTGAAGAAGGAACGTACCGCTCGTATCGAACGTCTGCGTGAAGTCATGGAACGCTCGGATGTATCCGCCGCTGAAAAATTCCGCATTGTTATTGAAGGCTACCAGATTGAAAACGACTACGGTCGCACGATCGAGGCCTACAAGGGCTCAACCGATATTAACGGTAACCAGCTGGAAGTAGACTTTCTGCGTATCGGACGCGTTGCTTTGCTATACCAGACAGTGGGTGCTGAACACACCGGCGCCTGGGATGCGGCGCAGGGCATGTTTGTCGAACTCCCGCCTGCCGTTTACCAGAGCCAGGTTCTGGATGGTCTTAAGATCGCACGTAAACAAGTCGCACCGGATCTACTCGTCGTACCCGTTGCCGCACCAACGAGGGCAATGAAATGATTAGCCTAATCAAGAAAATCGGCCTTGCCAGTGGCCTGATGCTGGCATTCACCTTTTCTGCCCAGGCAGCGACATCGATTTCGCTGGATGAGCTTTTACAGCAGGTCAAAACCGGTCGCGTGACCGATGCGGCTGAGAACCAGGCAAGGCTGGACGAGTTCCGTGCCAACCGTTCACAACAAAGCAAATTGTTGAATGCTGAGAAAGCTGAACAAAAACGCCAGGAAGATGCTTCCTCAAGAATGGAAGCGCAGTTTGAAAAGAACGATGCGCAAATCCTCGTACTTGAAACCGCTTTCCAGGATCGCCTCGGTGGCCTTAAAGAATTGTTTGGTGTTCTGCAGCAGGCTTCCGGTGATGCACGCGGCCAGTTCGAAACATCGCTGACCCAGGTTCAGTTCCCGGAACGTACAGATTTCCTGCTCGAGTTCGCCAAGAAAATGGGCCAGTCAAACCGCCTCGCTTCACTTGAGGAAATTGAGCGTCTGTGGTTTGAACTGCAACGTGAAATGACCGAAACGAGCAAGGTTGTAACGTTTACAACCAACGTGGTTAACAGCGTCGGTGAAGAAAGCCAGCAGGAAGTTACCCGTATTGGTGCTTTCAATGTTGTATCCGACGGCAAATACCTGGAGTTCGTTCCTGAGACCCAACGCCTGATCGAACTGCAACGCCAGCCACCGAGCCGTTATACCGGCCGGATTGGCGACCTCACCGGTGCTACCGCCGGGCAATTCCCGATCGGTATCGACCCGACACGCGGCCAGTTGCTTGGCCTGTTGGTGCAATCACCCAACCTGATGGAACGTATCAAGCAGGGCGGAACGGTTGGTTACGTGATCATCGTTCTGGGTATCATCGGTGTATTGATCGCCGTGTGGCGTGTACTGGTGCTGTCTGCCGTAGGTGCCAAGGTCAACAGCCAGATCAAGAACATCAGCCAGCCTAACACCAATAATCCGTTGGGCCGCGTACTCAAGGTATCCGCAGATGCCAAGGGTGCTGATATTGAAACCATCGAGCTGAAACTGGGTGAAGCCATACTCAGGGAAACACCCAAGCTGAACTCCATGCTGCCGTTGCTGAAGATTATCTCCGTGGTTGCACCGTTGCTCGGTCTGCTCGGAACGGTAACCGGTATGATCGTGACCTTCCAGGCCATCACCCTTTACGGTGCTGGCGATCCGAAACTGATGGCCGGTGGTATTTCGACCGCTCTTGTTACCACGGTTCTCGGTCTGGTTGTCGCCATCCCGACCGTGTTCCTGCATACGCTGGTTTCCAGCCGGGCCAGGAGACTGACCCAGGTACTGCAGGAAGAGGCCGCCGGTATGCTCGCAGAGCTGTCCGAAGGTAATCAAGAGACTGCATAAGGTAATCATCTCATGGATTTGATTTATTACTATTTGCCCGCACTGGAAACTATCCGTGACTTCATGGAGCTCGGTGGGGATGTGCTGTTCGTAATCGGCTTCCTCACGCTGTTCATGTGGATGCTGATTCTCGAAAGACTTATTTATCTCCGTTCAGGACATAAACGTCTGGCCGCCAAGGCCCTGTATATCTGGGAGTCTCGTAAAGATCATAAGTCATGGAATGCACACCAGATCAGGTCACGATTAATCTCGCAGGTTGCTGCCAAGGTAGAACGCAATATACCGTTGATTCAGACCTGTGTTGCTTTATGTCCATTGCTCGGCTTGCTGGGAACAGTAACCGGCATGGTCGAAGTGTTCGAGGTTATGGCCATATCCGGTTCGGGCAGTCCCCGTTCCATGGCATCGGGCGTATCCAAAGCCACCATTCCGACAATGGCCGGAATGGTGGCGGCTCTGTCCGGCGTCGCAATGGCAACCTACTTACAACGTAAAGCCTCACGGGAACGCGAATTACTTTCAGACAACCTGTACATAGGCAACAAGTGACCTAAACGTCGCTGGAGAATTTGAATGAAGCAATTTTTTAACCAAGTCCAGGCCGAAGAAGAGTCCGAGATCAACATCACGCCCATGCTTGACGTGGTGTTCATCATGCTGATCTTCTTTATCGTTACGGCGACCTTTGTCAAGGAATCCGGTATTGACGTCAACCGGCCTGATGCAGCTACCGCTGTCAAAAAGGAAAATGCCAATATCCTGATTGCCATCGGTCCCAACAACGACATCTGGATCGACCGCCGCATGATTGATATCCGGTCGGTACGTCCTAACATCGAGCGTCTTCATTCCGAAAACCCGCAGGGCTCAGTGGTCATCCAGGCCGACAAGGAATCCAAGACGGATACCTTGATCCAGGTTATGGATGCATCCAGGCAGGCCGGCGTATTTAACGTCTCGATCGCCGCGCAAGAGCAGTAAGAAAGCCATGGCAGCATCAATTAATCAAACACTGAACCAAAGCCAGGTTGCAAGCCTGGTCCGGTTAGTAACCGGGCTGATTTTTGGCCTGGCCATCACATTGAGTCTGTTCTGGTTGATGCAATACCTGATTGCTACCGCCGATCGCACGCTTAATGATGATGGCGCCGGCAACCTGGTGGACTTCGTCAGGGTTAAACGTGACGAATCCGTCCAGCAAAGGCAATTAAAGCCCAAAAAGCCACCACCACCGGATTCACCACCACCCCAGCCGCCCACACCGCAGCTGGAAAACCTGAGCGCCAATGCTGAAAAGATCGCCATTTCAGAAGTTCCGGTTGAAACCGATATTGAAATGACGGGTGGATTCAGCCTGGGTGTTGGTGAAGGTGACTACCTGCCAATCGTGAAAGTGGCGCCCATCTATCCCAACAGGGCACTGACCCGGGGTATCGAAGGTTACTGCGTCGTTCAATACACGGTAACCCGTCAGGGAACGGTCAAAGACCCCGTGGTGATTGACTCACAGTGTACATCGAGCCTGTTTCACAGCGCTTCTTTGAACGCTGCGCTGAAATTTAAATACAAGCCTAGGATCATGGACGGTGAAGCCGTTGAGGTTCCTGGCGTACAGAACAAATTTACTTATGAAATTACTGAATAAGAGTTTAATACGTAAACAATGGCTGGTACCCGCCTTTAGCGTACTTTTGTCGGCCACCCTGGCCACCTCTGCAATAGCGCAAGACGACGGTAAAGAACGCAAGACCAAGGAAACCGTGGCAATGAGCCAGCAGGTATACGAGGTCCTGGTTGAAATCCAGACGTTTGTCGAAGCGGATCAGTTTCAACCTGCACTGGCAAAAATCAAAGAGCTGCAGAACGGCAAAAAGAAGATGTCGCCGTATGAAACGGCTCAGATCTGGAATCTCCAGGCCTACACCTATTACCTGATGGAGGATTACAAGAGCTCTATTGGCGCCTATGAAAAGGTACTGCAACAGCCGGAGTTACCGGAAGCACTGCAGCAAAGCACACTCAAGACGCTTGCACAGCTTCACTTTACGGTTGAAGACTACGACAAGGCGCTGGAAACCATTAATCGCTTAATGGCAGTAATATCTGAGCCCGCTCCGGATATCTTCATGCTGAAGGGTCAGGCGTATTTCCAGATGGGCCAGTACGAAAAGGCACTCGGACCGATTAAGACGGCCATCGACATGTATCGTAGCCAGGGCAATGTACCCAAGGAAAACTGGTTGCTGTTGCTGCGTGTCTGTTATTGGGAACTTAAAGATTTCGACAATATGTTGATCGTTATCCAGGAACTGATCCAGGAATATCCAAAAGACACCTATGTCCTGACACTGGCTGGTGTTTACTCTGAACTTGGCGATACCAAGAAACAGCTGGCACTGACAGAGGCGCTTTACGAGAAGGGCTACATCGAGGGCAAACAGCACGCCGTTAACCTCGCAAACCTGTATTTGTTACACGGCATGCCCTACAAGGCGGCAACACTTCTTGAAAAAGAAATGAAGGCCGGTAACGTCAAGGAAGATACCCGGAATCTGCGCTTATTGTCCCAGGCCTGGTATTCCGCCAGGAACGATAGAAAGGCGATTCCGCCTTTGGTTAAAGCAGCAGCCATGGGTGAAGATTCTGAACTTTACATGCGTCTGACGCAGTCTTATCTGAATCTCGAAATGTGGAGTGAAGCTGCAGAATCAGCCAAGAAAGGCCTCGCGACCGGCGGTCTTAAGCGCAAGGATACCGCCAACATCATGTATGGTATGGCGCTGTTCAATCAGAGGAAACTCGAGCAGGCCCGGCGCGCATTCCAGGCAGCAGGCCAGGATAACCGCAGCAAGCGCGCGGCTGAACAGTGGATCAAGTATGTTGACAGCGAGATTCTCCGCCGCGATACGCTTGAGCAGAAACTGCCTGATTTGAAACCACGTGATGTTGATGAAATTTTGAAGGCCAACGCGGAAGCGGTTGAAGACCAGGGTTAATAACAGCTTATAGCTATATAAAAAAACCGCGCTCTGAGCGCGGTTTTTTTTGGGCCTCGATTTCGTACGGACTCAGCTGGATTTTTCCGGCAGGTAATGAACAATGCGTATATTCTCAAGCGTTACCAGCCCCCCACATCCGGCATGTTCAAATAACTCCGACAACACGGCCTGAAAGGCGGCAATCTTCCCTGCTTCGTCCACGATCTCGATAACCATCGAAAGATCGGAAGAAAGGTCCAGTATCTTCTGTGTACGGATCCGGGCGCTTGCGCCAAAACCCAGCACCCCCTTCAGAACCGTCGCGCCTGCCAGGTCGGCATCACGCGCTTTCTTGACGATGACTTCGTATAACGGCAGATGACCGAGCTTGTCACTCTCGCCGATAAACACCCTCAACAACACTGCCTGTCCGGAGATCTTCATAGTTACCTCAACATCCACGCACTTAGAAACAAACCCGCTACAAATGCAAGCCCGGCGCCTGCCATGGTGGCAACAAAATAGGACGATGCGTAAAAATACTCCTTGTCCTGGATAAACTGCCCCAGTTCATACACAAAGGAAGACATGGTCGTAAAACCGCCGCAGAACCCCGTTGCCAGCAATAGACGCATCTCGGAGGAAAGCACCTGTGATGTAGCGCCGATACCCGCAATCAGGCCGATCAACAGGCAACCCCCGATATTCGATACCAGCGTGCCGAGCGGCATACTTAAAGCGGCGTAGTTTTGCGTGGCGAGGGACATGCCATAACGACTGACACCGCCCAGCATGCTTCCCAAACCGACATAGACAAATGGTAATATCACGGCCACCTTCGAATCC
>Ga0316188_10000267_pt1 | contig 20678 bp, 10 predicted proteins | sample Phiworburrow1_MG_FD_204933 | JGI IMG/M metagenome (GOLD analysis project Ga0316188, IMG submission 204933) | Coastal sediment microbial communities from Maine, United States - Phippsburg worm burrow 1 | ecosystem: Environmental > Aquatic > Marine > Coastal > Sediment | place: USA: Maine... | reverse complement strand
CCTCAATGAAGGCATCGATGTTGGTAATGGTGTTCCTTTATCATTTAAAGTTACTTCTGAAGACGGTAAAGCAAGTAAAGATTATACTGTTTCAGTTGATGAGCTGAAGCTTGGTGTTACTGAAATAAAGCTTAAGACCTCTAATAATCTTAAACTATTTGAAGACATAACGGCGACTAGAAGTTCGGATGGTAGATCTTTTGATGTTTCGGTTCCTGCATTTACAATTAGTCTTACTTCGCTACAAATTATTCCCACGTTGTTGTTCAGTGAAGGGGCTACTTTGAATCCGCAGTCGGAAGTAGCAATTCAACCAACCCCTGTGGTCGGTACACCGGGTAAATATACTGCAAAATATACCCTCACAAAAGCGGTATCTATGATTGAGGTCACTCTTAATATAACGGTTATGAAACCAAAGTTGGAAGTGGTTAACAATACCCCTGCAGGTGGCCAGTCTTTTAGAATTGGAGCTTACGACCTCTTAAATAGTGACTTTTTTAAGTTGTCGAATGTGGCTAATGGAACTTTTGCAGTATATTTTAATGGGAAAAACGTTTCTGTTACTGTTGGCTCTAAAGATGGGGTTGCATTTAGTGCAAAAAAATTATTTGCGATAAGTGACAATGCCGACAACAAAATATATACCCAAACAATTTCCGATGCAAGTCAGTTTAGTGTCGGTCCCAGTTTTGTTGACAAGGTTGTTGTAGATAACTTTATGCCGATTTTAGACTGGTATAGTATTTGGACAAAAGAAGAGTTTTTAGCTTTTAGAGATTGCACCGGAGATGCTTTCCAAGCTACTGCCACAAATAAAGCAAATCAGAGAACTATAGTTCTACGTGAGGATATTTCCTTGGATGAGAATACTTCATCAAATTGGGTTCCATTACCGACATTTATCGGAATTTTTGACGGGGGTGGACACAAAATAATAAACCTTAGGATATCCACAAACAGTGGTCATGTTGGATTCTTCTCTGATTTGGCTGGGGAAGCAGGTATAAAAGCCACTGTTAAAAATTTACTCCTTGTTAACCCTTATGTTGAAAATAGCAATACGGAAGGGGGTTCCTACGACTCAAATAATACAGGCTCTATTGTTGGATATATGCGTAGTTATAGTACCGTGACACGGTGCGGTATAGGCTCAAGCCCTTCGATTGATGAAGTAAAGGATTATTCTAATAATGGTACAAATAATCTTAAATGTATAATTAAGGGTAACTTTGCAACGGGAGGATTAGTAGGAGGTAGTCAAAGAGATGGTTCAGAAATGTCAATTACTGAATGTTATGCGTCAGGAGTACGTGTTGGTAGTTATAACAATATTGGCTCCAATCCGATGAATTATTCTGCAGGGGGAATAATAGGTAAAGTAGGTGGTAGTAGTAATATCTTTGATTGCTATGTCAGATATTTTCAAGTTCTGAATGTAACTCATACACCTAATAGTCAAACTAAAATAAACTTTGCGATTGGTGTTGGTGCTGGAGCGCTAGTTGGGACAGTTTTTCCATTATCTGAGAAAAAAGCATCAATAACGAATTGTTGGGTGCGTACTGTAAATGCTCATTGGGCGCAATGTAATGGTATGAGTGCCGAATATTTTTATGATAATGGTAGTTTTGGCACAAGGCTTGTTTATCTGGCTACGAATGCTGCGGGCAGAAATGGGTCGAATGAATATTTCCAAATAGCCGAACAGAATGACTTGGGCATTGCTAATTCTCTTTGGTGTTCGGATGCCAATCCAAATCGTGCGAGGGAAAATGCCGGGATGCCAACCTTGGGTACTCAGTTTGGCAATAGATCCCTTGCCTCTTCTGAATTTATTAAATCCGGCACATGGGCAACACTTCCACGAGACAAATGGACTATACAGGACGGAAGTGAACCATGGTTGACAAATGCCCCTGCTGTTCCTTAACCATAATAACCGGAAACTGAATATCCGGCAAGAGCAATAGTTAGCTTAGTTACAACACACACATCCACAAGGGTGTGTGTGTTTTTTTATGGTGGTCACATAAGAATTGTCAAAGGCAGATAAATGTGTGACAAAGTCATCTTCCAACCCTGACAATATAAGTCAAAGCATGGTTGAAAATCCTTTATTGGGTTGAGTGTTTTTATTTGAAAAGCAAAAGCCGTTAAGGAAAGATTTAAAGTCCAACTAAAAAATATTAATTTGTTGCTACATCTGTTTTCCGCTCCGAGTTGTTGTCGTTAAGTTTCTAGAACCAGCATATATTAAATTTTTAGAATTAAAAAGAAATTGTTAATTTTGTTGCATTGATTGGAACATAAAAAAATAATCTTTTTATTATAAATATGGCATTTTTAATGTCGTATTAATGCCTATAGTATGGTTTGTAATGTATAATCGACACAATAATGAGAACAAATGAAAGAATCGGTTGTCTGAATCAATTTAGGACACCATCAATGAAAAAACTGATAGTTTTACTTATCACTTTAACGTTGTGCATCCTAGCCGGCGGGTCGATAATCTCATGTAGAGTTAAAAGTAAAGCCGAGAACGGTCGTGAAGCCACTGCGGTCACGGTTAACGTCAACGATGAGATTACTATAAAGTTGAAAGAGACCAAGACAATAACGGCTGTAATCCAACCTAACGATGCTACGAATCAAAACTTAATTTGGGAGTCGGGCAATGAGAATGTATTAACGGTTAGTCCTACGTCCACCGTAGGAGTGGATGGAGTATCTACTGTAGTACTAACAGCAGTAGGCGAAGGGACAACAACCCTAAAAGCAACTAAAACCACTAAATCTAGCATATTCAAGTTAATAGAAGTAGAGGTCGTGCGAACAATTGTCAACAGTATCGAATTAGATATAGTTGAAACCGGAGTTCATTATGTCGCAACCACAGACCCGACAGACCAAAGCCTTTATATCTTCAAATTACCTTCCGGTACGAATATTTCTGCCTTATCGCCAATTATTAAAACCAAAAAAACCGGAATTACCAATACCCCCAATGTAGGGCAAAATTTTCAAAATGCCCCTCAAAATACTATTGAATATACTTTAACAGACGATAATGGTACTCAGCTAGATAGAATCAAAATAAAAGTTGTAGTAGCCCCCTCCAATTATATTACTGTCACAAGTGTCAAGTTTCTATCTGCGGATAATCAACCATATCTAACTGCAGACTTTGAGGCACAAGAGTCCTTGGTTAACGGAGTTGCTACCTATACTGCTACCATACCGAAAGGAACTGATTTAAGCAAGTTAAAACCCTACATTCAGACCGATGCAAACGTTTTGTTTACCCCGCTCCTTACGGCAGAACAAGATTTTTCCGCAGGTAAGACTGTTAGTTATTTGTTAACATCGCCGAATAAGAATCCTGTGATAATCAAAATAAAGGTTGATATTGTCGATTTTAATGCTCCAATTACCGTCAACTCTGTTCGTGTAGTAGTTGAATCGGTCAACTACCAAGCAAATATATCCACAGTTAATGGTGTTGCTACTTATACTGCCGCAATACCTTTTGGTTCCGATATTAGTGCTCTCACCCCTGTTATCGAAAGTGAGGTAGGGGTTACTGTAGCCCCTGCTCATCCCCAAAATTTTGAGAGTGCTCCCGACCATACCATTGACTACACCTTGTCTAAAGCCGGTAAGGGTGATTTGGTAATAAAAATAAAAGTGACCAAACAGGTAGCCGAGGTTATTACTGTTGCAAGGGTTTTGGCCAATAGTATTGAAGCTGTGATGTCACCACCGGTTGAGGGTGGCGTTGCCACTTATATAGCCACAGTGCCTTATAGTACCAATATCAGTTCAATCATACTATTCATTGAAAGAGAGTCCGGCGTTATTGTGGCTCCCGCCATTGCCGGCTCCCAAAATTTTCAAAACGCTACCGACAATACCATTGAATATACCTTGACTAAAGCCGGTAAGGCTGACTTAGTAATAAAGGTAAAAGTTGTTAAACTGGCACCGGGTATTATTACCGTTAATAAGGTTTCAGTAAATAATGTTGTAGCGATGGCGTCTGTTGTTGATGGTGGTGTTGCTACTTATACTGCCACAGTGCCTTATAGCACCAATACTAGTGCGCTTAATCCGGTAATTGAAAGTGATACATATCTTACTATTGCCCCCGACATTACTAAACCCCAAAATTTTGCTAACGCTCCTGACAATACTATTGAATATACCTTATCCAATATTGAGAAGGCTAATTTAGTAATAAAAATAAAAGTTGTTAAACTGGCGCCGGGTATTATTACCGTTAATAAGGTTTCAGTAAATAATGTTGTAGCGGTGAAGACAGTAGTTGATGGTGCGATTATTTATACTGTTACATTACCTTTTGGTACCGATATTAGTTCTATCACACCGACCATAGAAAGTGAGGCCGACATTGCCATCGCCCCCGCTCAGCCCCAAAATTTTGCTAATGCTCCTGACAATACCATTGAATATACCTTATCTAAGATTGAGAAGGCTGATTTAAAAATAAGAATAATGGTTGTAGTATCTAAAAACGCTAAGGCAGAATTGACCGAAGTAATATTTTTCCCCGACAATACTTCAACAGAGGAAACAGCCATCAAAACCGGATTACAATTTAGGGGAATCTTTGCCAATGGTTATTTTAATCAGTCGACCAAATATGTTAAAACGAAAATAACCATCTCTAAAGGGGCAACCGTCAGTTTTGTAGAAGGGGAGACTACAACAAAGGCGACTTTAAAAGAAATGGCAGATAAAGGCAACAATTTAGTTCAGTACACCTATGATAATTTTGAGTATTTCCGTAGCACTAATGTGATATTGAGAGTAACTTCTGAAGATAATAAGAACATTACCGATTACACTCTCGTAATTGATGAGTTGAGGATTACTTTAATTGAATTTAAAGACGATATTAACAGTTTCCTATTCAGAGTCATGGCTTCTTTAAATAATAATGGATTTTCGATTACTCTTCCGGCCTTTGCAACGGTATCTAATATTAAGCCTACAGTGACTTTTACCGAAGGAGCTACTTTGACACCTGCCTCAGAGGCGAAAGTTGACTTTGTTAAAGTGTCGGAACTGGTATATACCACAACCTATACACTTAGCAGAGGGAAGTATTCTGTTGATTACCTACTTAGGGTCAATATTGGGAATGAACCAAAATTGGAATTTACTACTCTTGATCAAAACGGCTTTGTAACCAACAGAATCGGTTCAGACGATCTTATAAATCAGCGACCTGTAAAGTTGAGTGGTGTCGCTAAAGGAAAATATAAAGTATTTCTAGGTGAAAAATTTGCTGAAGTTACCGTCGATTCCGAAGGTGGAAATGCCTTTAATGTAAAATCATTATTTGCTACTGACAAACCCAATGTATATGTTCATGATATAGGGACTAATGTAAACCAGTTTTCGGTTGCACCTACCGATGCCCCCCAGAGCAAGATTGTTGTAAATAATTTTCTCCCCGCATTAGACCTCTATCGTATTACTTCTGTAGCGGAGTTAAAAGCATTCAGGTATTGTACCGGAGATGCTTTTTTGAGCGATCCAAAATATTCTTACGTAGGCTCTGCCGAAGCTGAATTTCAGAAAACCATAACTTTGGAGATTGATTTATTGTGGGATAGTAATGAGAAGTGGGAGCCATTGCCTGTATTTGCCGGAATTTTTGATGGACGAGGGCAATCAATAACTGGTCTTAATATAGAAGCAGGAGGTAACGTAGGATTTTTTTCTGAACTTCGCGGGTATGACACAAAGAAAGCCCAAGTTAAATGGCTGAATCTCACTAACATTACCGTTAAGAATTCGGTTTCAGAGTTCACCTCCGGTCCAGATAGTTATAAAAATAATAACACGGGCGGTATTGTAGGATATATGGGTGAGAATAGTATATTGACTCGGTGCGTGGTCTCTACATCCCCCAAGCCGTTTTCATTCACTTCTGAAAGTAGAACTTCAGATATTCGTTGCTCAATTCAAGGCAATTTTGCAGTCGGAGGACTTGTAGGCGGATGTGTTAGAGATAAAGAAATAAACATTAATCAATGTGCTGCCTTTGGAATAGAGGTCAAGCCTGCTTTCGATTATGCTGAAACTACCAAACCTTGGAATTATAGCGCCGGTGGGATTGTAGGAAAACTAGGTGGGGTAGGACAACTGTCTGATTGCTACCTTTTGTTTTATCGTTGTTTTAATGTAAAGTATCGTTCTACTGAGCTGAATGCAACTATTGATGTTGGTGGCGGGGCTCTGGCAGGGTCAGTTTGGGATTTTAATAATGGTAATGTAACTATCCAAAACTGTTATGTTATCACACCGGATAAATGGGCGGAAAGTAATGGCATGGTGGCCGAATATTATTTTCAAGATGAAGGACAACTTTTTGTCAAACTGTTTGTAGGAACAAAAATGAACATAAATGGTATTACTGAGTTGAGTCAGGAAGACATGCTCACCACTGGTTCTATTTATTGCAGTGATGCCGGATTTAGAACAGGCGGTGGTATGAGATCTGGAAATAATAATTATGTAATATCTTATGAGGAGATGAAACATACAAATTATTATGTTGGCTGGGATCAAATGGCTATATGGACAATTAGTGAAGGGTCAATTCCATATCAAAGGAGTATTGTTTTTTGATGTTTCCCTATTTCTGCCTATTTCTGTATGATTGCGCTGTAGGTCACATAGATAAAAGTTGGAGAGCGTCATTTCACAAACCTTGAAATGAAAGAGTGAAATGGACTGAAAGTATTTTATCGGGTTGCGTGTTCCTATGTAATGAGTCGAACGGCAAAGCCGGTAGGTAAAGATTTAAGATAGGTTTTAAAATCCAACCAAAAAATATAGTTATCACTACCTCTATTTTCGGGTTAAATAAGAAATGGAATAATTGATATTCAGGTATGCCCCTCTTCCACGGGTTCTGTAGCCGTTAATTTCACTATAGACCACACCAAATATATTCTCGGCTCTAAGTGTGGCTGTTAAGTTTTTAGTAATCAAATACTTAGCCGTAATGTCGGTGAGAGTATAATCTGAAACCGGTACCAATTCTAGGGCACCAAATGCCCCAAGGTTTTGATTATATGCAATATCGTTTCTAGTTCCGGCATACCTAATGTCAAGGCTCAATGTCAGGTTACGGGTGGGATTATAGCCCAGGTGCACATTGGCGGTGACAGGTCTCCTTACTAGTTTGACATATTCAACGGTTTTGCTCAGAAAGGCTCCGGTGGTATAGAGTTGAACGTGGTTGCCTTCGGTCTTTTCATTGTCGATATCTGAAGGTGAATATTTTAACTTTCCGCCGGTCAAACTGAAATTGCCACTGAAAGCCAACTTTTTACTTATTTTTGAATAAAGGCTGAATTCGATTCCAATAACGGTTTGTTTCCCTATGTTGAGGTAAGTTTCGCCTAGGTAATTGTTTGACTTTAGTGAACTGATAGGCACATTCTTGTCCCACAGATATACATAGTCTATAGAGTTGCTCGTAATGGTGTTGTAGCAGGACATGCCTATTTTAAAATTGTCATTGATAGTTTGTTTCAAACCCATTTCAAAGGAAACAGAGGTTTCCGGTTTCAGGCTTTTGTTACCGGTTGAAATTCCGGAAGTAATATTTTTCTTTGGGAAGTATAGGTTATATAAGGACGGGGCATTAAAGCCGGTAGAATAAGCAACATATAACAATGTGTTGTCACTTAGTTTATATGAGGGGTTAATTTCAAATGTTATGTTGTAGCCATAGAGGTTGTGGTTATTGAGCCTGCTTCCCAAAATCAAGGATAGTCGGTTTAGGTTTTTGTATAATAAACTTCCGTTCAAATCTAATTGTAAAAATGTGTTGGTAATGGTGGCTCGGAGACCAAGAGTATCCAGATTTACATTTTGGTAATAGGAATAAGCCGAATTAATGAAGGTGGTGTTGGTTTTCATGGTTTCTGAATACATTCCGGTGCCAGCAACTATGTTTGCCCCTTTTAGTCTGAGGGTGGCTTGCATTTCATTGTTTAGGATTGTGCCACTATATACTCCCTTAAAATAAGAGTGGTCGGTGTTACCAATTTCATCTACGACGCTGGAGTCGTTAACAGCAATTCGGGTCATATTGGAGTAACCGCCGTTAAAGGAAATATCCAATTTTTTGATGGCGGCATATTTTGCTTGATAAGAGATTAAATCACGGTCAAATTCAACAGTGTAGTTGTCATCATCAGCATAAGGGGCACGGTCAACATCTGCTTTCTGTTGGGTAATTTTATATGATACAAAGGCATCCAGTTTGCCTTTTTCGTAACCTAGTTTGCCTATTAGGTCTGTTTTACTAAAGTCGTCATTATCAATATTTTTGAATTTTCCGGGTGTCTTGATAGTGTCTATAGTGGCATTTAACCCTTTCACAAAAGAATTAAATACTTCGGCACTACCATAAAAGCCGGACTTTGAGCTGTAGTTGAGGTATAGTGTCTCGGTTAGGTCTAGGGTTTTCTTTCCAAAAACGCCTGTTTTCAGCCCTGCTTGTGTGTTAAAGCCCGGCTTGCTGCCTTTTTTAGTGATAATGTTAATAACTCCGCCTATAGCAGAAGTTCCATACATAGTGCTATGTGACCCTCTGACAATTTCAATCTTTTCGATATTGGCCAGCGAAAGTTCCGCCAAATCAATAGCATCATTAGGAGTGGAAGGGTCAGAAATACGCACGCCGTCAATCATTATCACAGTATGATTGCTATTTGAACTTCGCATAAAAATGCTTGAGTTTGAACCCGGATTCTGTCCTGTACCGATTACATATATGCCCTCTTGTTTTGACAATAACTCGGCAGGGCTGTTGTAGATAGAACTTTTAATATCTTCTTCGGTGATAACAGTCACACTTCTGCCTACCTCGGACATATTTTTTTCATTGCGTGTGGCTGAAATAATCACTTCATCAAGGGGATAACTATTGAGGGTATCGACAGTGGTTGTATTAATTTGAGAAAAGGCAAAGTGACCGTAGAAAAGAAAAATTCCACAGATATATTTTAGAAACCGGCACGATGAATAAACCTTATTATCAAACATTTGGCTCATAGTTTTCCGTTTAAAAAATACAGGCTTGGGTAAACATGGCATAAGCCCACGTCAGAATAAAAAGTATTGTTCTACTTTGTATCCCTTTGCCTTTCACCCGAAAGCACTGAAATTTGTAGTTCTTGGCAGGTCTTCTGGCTTACTCTACTTCACGACGGCCTTCCCGCTCAATTGAGCAGTGGCGAGGTTGCCGGAAGCTGTTGCTTGAGTTTACAGCTACGGGGATAGCACCGGATTTGAACCGGTTTCCCTTTTAAGGCTTTCCACATAAATGTGGATTGCCACCAAAATCTGTCCTAAAGGTAGAGTTATTTATTTTAATTGCTAATAATATTTTTGTTTCAAGGTTTAAATTAGCCCGAAACAAATAAGCATTTAATGATAGCCGAAAATCAATTGATGGAATTTCTGCTTTGATTAACGACTTCGCCAAAGATCCTAATTCCGTCTAATGTGATATTTGGATCCACAATCTTAAAATAGTCTTTTAAGCTTGTAATAACAAAAGACAACCCACCGGTGGCAATAGCAGGGTGTGGATGTCTTAGTTCTTTGCGTATCGAATCGACAACATTTCTGACCAGACCTTCATAACCAATTATTATTCCTGATTGAATAGCGGTAATCGTATTTTGTCCTAAAGCCGATTTGGGCATCACTAATTCGACGTCAAACAGTTTGGCTGTATTTTGTGAAAGCGATTTTATGGCAGTTCTCAGTCCGGGGACGATAGACACGCCCAAAATTTTTCCTTCACCCGATACAGTTGTGAAGGTAAGTGCGGTTCCAAAATCAACAACGATACAGGTTTCACGGTATTTATAATAGGTGGCAATGGCATTGGCTACCAAGTCAGAACCAATTTCATAGGGGTTGAGGATTTCGAGGGGTAGATTTTTATACAACCCGGGACTCATCATCACCGGCTCAATTGAAAACAGCGCTTGCAGTGCATTTTTAACTATTGGGGTCAAATCAGGCACAACACTACTGACGGTAATAGATTTTACTGCGGTGATTGAGAGTGAGTTGTGGTTAACAAAATCGCGCATTTGTATTCCATAAAATAGTTCCGGCTTGCTTGGGTGAGACGGAATACGCAATTTATGAGACCAGGTGCCATCCCAGAATCCGATAGTTACGTCACTGTTGCCGATGTCAACTCCTAGTATCATAATTTAATTTGTTATATATTGAGGTAGTTTTAGAAAACTACAAATAAAGAGAATTTTGATAAATAAAATTTTGATTATTGGTGGCTCCGGTCTTGTTGGCAGCAAACTTAGTGCCGTTCTCCGAGAAAAAGGGCACCAAGTAAGGTGTATGGGACAAAATCGAAGTATTGAGTCATCAGATTATTTTTTATGGAATGTAAAAAATAAATATTACGATGCCAGTGCTTTCAACGATATTGATACAATTATCAACTTGGCGGGAGCGGGAGTGGCCGAAAAGCGATGGAGCACTAAGCGCAAGGCCGAAATAAGAAATAGTCGTATAGAATCGACAAAATTTTTATTTAGTATTTTATCTGAAATCAATCATAATGTAAGCACGGTGATTGCGGCTTCGGCTATAGGTTATTATGGCAACAATCAAAGTGACATGATGGTGGAAGAAAGCGTAGCAGGCACAGATTTTTTGGCCACGGTTGTATGTGACTGGGAAAATCAGATAAACAGATTGAAAACCTTGAATATCAGAGTAGTAGTGTTGCGAATAGGGGTTGTATTGAGCACTAAGGGGGGTGCACTTGAAATGATGGCACTGCCGGTTAAGTGGGGGGCTGGTTCGGCGTTAGGTTCCGGAAGTCAGCCTGTTAGTTGGATACATATATTAGACCTTTGTAATATTTTTGTTTTTTTCTTGTCTAAGAATAGTTTGGCAGGGGTTTATAATGCAGTCTCTCCGTGTGTTTCTACCAACAAAGAGATGGTTCGATTAATAGCTTCGGTGTTGAGAAGGCCGTTGTGGCTTCCTGCGATACCTGGTTTTATTTTAAACTTAGTTCTTGGTCAGAGAGCAGAGTTGGTTCTTAGCGGGTGCAATGTGTCTTCTAATAAAATTGAAAAATGTGGTTTTAGATTCAGTTATCCCGATTTGAAATTGGCATTAAAGAACCTTCTTGTTGAATAGGCAAGAAAAAGAAACTCCCTTTTTGAATGATGTAAGCATATAGAAATGTTATTTATTACTACTTTCGTTAAATAATCTGATTGACTAACTAAAAGCATATTAAGAATTTTTTTGAAAATAAATATGACAACAAAGAAAAAGCAAAAACAAAATATGGAGGTTGTTGAAACCTTCAGTGAAGAGTCGCTGATACGGAAAGCTTTCACAGAAAAAAATTGGGCAGAAATAAAAAGCTCTGATTCTTGGGCGATTTTTAAAGTAATGAGTGAGTTTGTTGAAGGATTTGAAAAACTCGCTAAACTGGGGCCATGTGTGACCATTTTTGGCTCGGCACGAGTTGGGTCAGGGCACCCATATTATAAAATTGCCGAAGATATTGCCTATCATCTTGTAAAACAGGGCTATGGCGTTGCCACCGGTGGTGGACCGGGTATCATGGAAGCCGGGAACAAAGGGGCACAACGAGCGGGGGGCAAATCGGTGGGGTTAAATATATTTCTGCCTTTTGAACAGAAAGGAAACCCTTACATAGACCAAGATAAATTTCTGACTTTCGACTACTTCTTTGTTCGCAAAGTTATGTTTGTGAAATATTCTCAAGGGTTCATCGTGATGCCAGGTGGCTATGGCACTCTAGACGAACTTTCTGAAGCCTTAACATTGATACAAACAAAAAAAATCGGACGATTCCCAATTGTTCTCGTTGGCAAAAAATACTGGAAGGGTTTAATCGATTGGTTTAAGGAAGTACTTATTAAAGAAGGGATGATTTCAGAGAAAGATTTAACACTTTTCAATTTAGTAGATACCCCGAAAGAAGCGGTTCAGGTGATTGTTGAATTTTATTCTAAATATCTCCATACACCCAATTTCTAAAATTTTGCATGAAGCGAAATAATATTAAAAAGCTGTCGGGAGGGATTTATCAACTTTGTATTTCTATTTAAAAGTATAAAGCTCTTAAAATCAATTAAATACAATACGTTTATTTTGAAACTCGCCTTTCATTACCAACCGATGCCATAGTCTTCGCCATGGTTGCTAGAACCACCCCAGAAGCTACCGTGTTTAGTGTCGAACCAAATGGCATTGAGTGGACCACTTGTTCTGTCATCGGTCTGCATCTTATATCCCATACCCAGTAATTCTTTTCTTACGTATTGGGGAAGATTTTCATTTACTAAAATACTGCCCGGTTTTGCCGAACGGTCTTCATCACCTAACGACAAAAGTAGCTGGTGGCTGTTTATGTTAGGGGCCTCGCAGGCCTCTTGTACTGTCATACCAAATTCAACGATATTGAGAAAAAACTGCAAAGAATTTTGATCTTGAGTGTCGCCACCTTGTACTGCGAAAGCCAGAAAAGGCTTGCCGTCTTTCATGGCCAACGTGGGGGTGAGAGTAACTCTTGGGCGTTTACCTGGAGCCACAACATTGTAAGGATTTTCCGATTCTTTGGTAACAAAACTTTGCATTCTTTGGCTCATCCCAATTCCTGTGTTGCCGGCAATACAGGCCGGATTCCAGCCACCACTGGGAGTAATAGCTATTACCCATCCATTTTCGTCGCTGGCCACAACGGAGGTAGTGCCCAAAAATATTTGATACATATACTCTTCCGATAAAGGGGTAACATAGTCATTTACAGATGATTGTCCCCATTTTTTGAGTAAGTCAGAATAAGGATTTATTTTTCCTTCAAACGGATAGGGGTCACCGGGCATAGCGTGAGCATCGTTATAATCTAAATTCAATGATTTCATTCTTTCCTTTGCATATTCTTTTGACAATAAGCCCTGAATAGGTTCTGTGGGCTCGAAGTAAGGGTCACCATAGTAAAAATCGCGGTCGGCAAAAGCTAGGTTCATAGCCTGATACAGAGTGTGAATGTAACGGGCAGAATTATAGCCCATAGCTTTCAAATCATAATTTTCTAATATGTTTAATGCTTGGAGCATAACCGGACCTTGTGACCATGTTTGTAATTTGTAAACCTCAATGCCTTTATAATTTACTGAAAGTGGCGTTTCGATAAGGACTTTCCAATTGGAAAGGTCTTGTTCAGTAATCAGCCCGCCCTGCTCGCGACAGCCACGAGAAAACTCTTTCGCAATATCGCCCTTGTAAAATCTGTCGTAAGCGTCGTAAATTGCCTTCTTACGCGAATTACCTTTTTTTAAAGATTGTTGCTCTGCATCAACTAATTTTTGCAGGGTGTTTAATAAATTCTTTTGAACAAATATTTCCCCGCCTTCTGGTGCTTCTCTTTCTTCTCCGAGATGAGTCAGGAAAACGGATTTGGAATAGGGCCAACTTTTTATCATCTCTTTTTGCTTTTCAAAACTATTGGCGGTCTGAGCTTCAATTGGGTATCCGGCTGCTAGTTGCATTGCGGGGGCTAAAGTTTCTTTCAAGCTAAGAGTTCCATATTCAGCTAACATGGTCATCAACCCGCCCGGAGTGCCTGGGGTAACAGCGGCAAGTGGTCCATATTGAGGCGGATAGTTCATCCCCTGTTTGAGAAAAAAATCCGGTGTTGCTCCTGTGGGGGCTACACCAAGGGCATCAATTGCAATAACCTTTTTTGTGAGGGGATTGTAAATGAGTGCTTGAGTTTCGCCACCCCAGCTGAGCACATCCCACATGGTGCAGGTAGCTGCCAACATCGAGCAGGCGGCATCTATAGCATTGCCCCCTTTCGCGAAGATTAGGGCTCCCGCCGTTGCTGCCAGTGGCTTGCCGGTGATTGCCATCCAATGTTTTCCATGCAAGGGTGGTTTCTGTGTGATTACAGGGAGGTTATTAAAACTTTGCGCTAAGCAGTCGGTAAAAAACAAAGCAAAAAATAATAAACGGAAAATTTTCATAAGTATATTTTATAAATTAATGATTTTCAAGGTATTACGTAGAAATTTCAGTCTCACATCCAACAATTTAAAATTTAAAATTAACACCTTAAATCTTAAATCTCAAATCGTCTTTTAATTCATTTTCGTCTTCGGAAGTCTTAACAAAATTATACTTTAATAGTATCTCTGTGCAACGTTCAATTGTTTCAATCATTCCATTTACGACATCGCCATATTTAATTTTGTTGGTTAACTGCTTGACCACTGAATCCCATTCATTTTGATGAAGTACATTGCTAATTCCTTTGTCGGCCAATACAATAACTTCTCTTTCAAAAAACGATACAAGAATCATTATGCCTGTACGTTGTCGGGTATTAAAGACTTCTTCTTCCAGAAATGCTCTTTCGGCGCGATGGCGGGTAAACAAATCCATTTGAGATTGTCCGACTAAAAGCCGTTTCACAACTATAAAATGTTCGGATATAATCAATCCGGCAATAGCACCAAGCAATACAATAAAAAAAATAGGAAGAGGACTATTGACTATCAGACTTTCAGAAAAGCGACTGGCAATTATGATTGACAAAAAAGTCAACCCGCCTAACAGCCCGGCACCTCGAAGATTGGCGATAGGGTATGTGCTACTCGATTCTACGAAGACAGGAACTATTTCGCCCGAAACTTTCGACTCAGCTATTTGAACTGCGACTTTTATTCGTTGAAGGTCAGTGTCTGAAAATCTCTTTTTTAAAGACATATCCGTCTATGGGTTGCATTCTAAAATTAATAAATCAAGCTGTTAGTTATGAAATATTTATTAAATATATAATTATTGACTGTCAATGGAATTGAGTATAATATTTATAGGTCAAAACGGGTATTCACCTTTTGCTATAAGATGGTCTGCAATTTTTCTTCTTGCCACTTTCAAATTATAAGGTTCGATTTTTGTAAATCGTTTCAAACCCAACAATAAAAGTCTAGATTCATCACCTTCGGCAAAAGCAAAGATTGCATTCCTACCTGCATTGGAGGCAATTTCTATTGCCCGATATAAATAAACTAAAGCCATTTCTTTACGAACCTCAAATTCCTTTTCATCTAATGATTCCTTCGATTTTTCTACTCTCAGCAGAACAGATTCGGCCACATAACACTCAATTAACATATCAGCCAAATTCATAATTATCTCTTGTTCCTCCGATAGTTTAGCCATAAACTTTTGAACCGCAGCTCCTGAAACCATAAGACCTGCTTTTTTTAAGTTGGCTATGGCTAGCTTTTCTTTTGCAAAAATTCCTGTGTCGTCGCCACCGGAAAAATCAGGTATGGAAGTGAGTTCTTTCATTATTGCCATGGTAGGAGTCATCAAATCAAGTGTTCCTTTCATGGTGCGCTTCAACAGCATATCAATTGTCAGCAACCTATTGATTTCATTAGTTCCTTCAAAAATTCTATTTATTCGGGCATCACGGTAAGAGCGATCCATGGGACCTTCGGCCGAGAAGCCCATTCCTCCAAAAATTTGTACTCCCTCGTCTACCGCAAAGTCTAGCAATTCGCTACCGTGAACCTTGAGGATTGCGCATTCGATGGCAAAATCTTCTAATGCTTTTAATCGGGCCTGAGCAGGACTAATTTTAGAATCTACCAAATTGTGATATTCATCATCAATATTTTGTGAAGCCCGATAATGAGCCGATTCAGAAGCAAAAATTCTAGAAGCTATTTCTGCAAGTTTGTGTTTGATAGCCCCGAAGCTGGCGATAGGAACGTTAAATTGTTTGCGCTCTTTGGCATATTGTATTGCCTTAGTAAGTGATTCCTTACTACCTCCTACGGCAGAAACTCCTAATTTTATTCTGCCTATATTCAAGATATTTACGGCAATTTTAAAGCCATTTCCTCGTTCGCTTAACAAGTTTTCAACGGGCACTTTGCAATCGTTGAAAAAGATTTGACGAGTTGAAGACCCTTTTATTCCCATTTTCTTTTCCTCTTCATTCATGGTGATTCCGCCAAAGGATTTTTCGACTATGAAAGCCGATAAGTTTTGATCGGTATCAATTTTGGCAAAGACTATAAACACGTCGGCGAACCCACCGTTGGTGATCCACATTTTTTGACCGTTAATTAAATAGTGCTTTCCATCTTTGGTTAAGGTAGCCTTAGTTTTCCCGCCGTTGGCGTCGGAGCCCGCATCGGGTTCGGTGAGGCAGTAGGAGGCTTTCCATTTCCCTGTAGCAAGGTTTGGTATGTATTTTTTTCTTTGGCTCTCATTGCCATAATACAAAATTGGTAAAGTACCAATACCGGTATGAGCAGAGATAGCCACCGCAAAAGAGTGTCCTGCACCCATCACCTCTGAAACGAGCATAGTAGTTTTAAAATCCATACCAAATCCACCCAACTCCGTAGGGACGCTGGTACCCAACAAACCGAGTTCGCCTGCCTTGTCCAATATTGATGGAATCAACTTTGGGTTTTTCTGAGAATCAATTTCATCGAGATGTGGGGTAACTTCTTTTTCCAAAAAGTCTTTGCATTGTTGGCGAATCATAAGTTGCTCTTCATTAAACTCTTCGGGGATAAAGACTTCATTAGCCTTTGTTTCTCTGATAATAAATTCACCACCTCTGATTGCTTTTGCCGATTTAGTTTCTGTTGTCATAAGCGTAATGTTTTGTTAATTTAATAATTCATAAATTCCGGCCACTCCTTGTCCGCCGCCAACGCAGGCAGTGACCATTCCATATTTTTTCTTTTGCCTTCTCAATTCATTAAAAATTTGAACTGACAGTCGAGCACAGGTTGATCCTAATGGATGTCCTACGGCAATGGCACCACCGTTGACATTGAGTTTTTTTCTGTCTATATCCAATACTTTTGCCACCGCCAACGATTGCGCTGCGAAGGCTTCGTTCAATTCGATTAAGTCAATGTCTTGGAGATTTTTCCCTGCCAGTTTCAAGGCTTTCGGGATGGCCTTAATAGGGCCAATGCCCATAACACGAGGGTCAACTCCGGCAGTGGCATAGCTTAGGAGCCTAGCTATAGGCTTTAAATTCAGTTCTTTAACCATTCTTTCACTCATTACCACAACGAAAGCAGCACCATCCGAAGTTTGGGAAGAATTGCCGGCTGTTACGGTTCCGCCGTTAGCAAACACGGGTTTGAGTTTTGATAAGGCTTCGAGGTTAGTGTCCGACCGAATGCCTTCATCGCGGTTGACGATAAATTCGCGAGTTTTCTTTTTGCCCGACTCATCAACATAAATTTCTTTGACAGTAATAGGTAAGACCTCAGTTTCATACTTGCCATCTTTCCAGGCTTTTGCCGCTTTCATGTGTGATTCAACAGCAAACTTGTCTTGCTCTTCGCGACTGATTTGGTATTCTTTCGATACTTCCTCTGCGGTAAGACCCATACTTGTATAATATGTTGGGTATTCTTTTGCTATCGTATAATTCAGTGCAGTTCGATAACCCATTACGGGTACTAAAGACATAGACTCAGTGCCACCAGCAACGATTATGTCAGCCTGCTTGGCGTGGATACGTTCGCTGGCTATGGCAATAGCTTCCAATCCGGAGCCACAATATCTATTGATTACCATGCCCGGGTTTTCTTGTCCTAAAGCCATCAAGGCAATCATTCTTCCTATTTGCATTCCTTGTTCTGCTTCCGGCACGGCATTTCCGACGATAAGGTCGTCAACCATATTATTTTCCAATCCCGGTATAGATTTTACCAAGTGTTTGATGACATCGGTAGCTAAATCGTCGGGTCGGACAAAACGAAACCCGCCTTTTTTTGCCTTTGCAACTGCTGTTCTTAGACCTCCTACAATGTATGCATCCATATTTTATAAAATTTTGTCGCTAAATATTACTACTATTTTTTTCACCATATTAATTTCTCAGGGCTTTTCCTGTTGTCAGGATAGATTGAATTCTTTCCAAGGTTTTCTTTTCACCGGTAAGTGAAAGGAAAGCCTCCCTTTCAAGGTCAAGTAAATATTGTTCGCTTACTTCTTGTGGAGAAGAAAGGTCACCGCCACACATGATGTTGGCTATCCACCGGGCAACTTTGGCGTCGTGTTCTGAAATATATTTTCCCATAAGCATCCCTTGAATTCCTGCCATGAAAAGAGCCTGTCCCGTACGCCCCTGCACTTTTATGTTATCGGCGATTCTAGGTCGGGTATAGCCTTTATCGGCCAAGCTAATAACTGCATTCTTGGCATCACCAATTTGACGCTCACTATTCATAGAGATAAGGTCGGTAGGTCTTAATATTGCCATTTCGCGGGCCTCAATGGCAGAGGTTGCCACTTTGGCGGTTGCAATATTCATAAACCCATTTTGCAGTGCATTTAGTTCGACATCACCGGGTTGAATTGCATCGCTCATGCGTTTAGTAAATTCTTTGGTACCGCCGCCACCCGGAATTAGACCAACACCTACTTCTACCAATCCGATATAAGTTTCGGCAATGGCTTGCGCAATATCGGCATGCATGGTCATTTCGCAACCACCTCCCAGTGTTCGACCACGCGGGCACACCACTACCGGAATGGAAGAATATCGGATTCTCATTACGGCATTTTGAAACGATTTAATCATAAAATCGATTTCATCATAGTCTTGATCTATGGCATACATAAAAACCAATCCCAAATTAGCACCCAATGAAAAATCGGGACCTTGATGACCAACAACAAGCCCACGGAAATTTTTCTCCGCTAAATCAATTGCTTTGTTTAAACCTTCAATTACTTGTCCACCCAAGGTGTAGCCTTTTGTATTCCAAGAATAACTAATAACCCCATCTCCCAGGTCATTAACTTTCGAGTCCGAATTTTTCCAAATCTCCTTTGACTTAAGGGTTTCTAAAAGAATAAAATTGTCTTTACCCGGAATAGGCTTATAATTTTTTGAGGTTATATCATAGTACTTACTAATTCCGTTTTCAATTTTATAAAAAGAAGTAAACCCTTGAGACAGAATATCATAGACCCATTGAGCGGGCTTAAATCCAAGAGCCTCCATTTGGGGGATTGAATCGGTCAGACCAATACAATCCCAAGTTTGAAACGGTCCCATAGTCCAACCAAAGCCACCGCAGATGGCATCGTCAACGCTAAAAATTTCATTTGTAATCTCAGGAATGCGGTCGGTGATATATTTGAATAATCCAAAGAAGGCATCGCGATAAAAATCTCCGGCCTTATCTTTTCCTGAAATCAGAATTTTAAATCTATCAGCAAGGTTATCGGTAGCCTTTGCCGATTCTAGGGTTTGAAACTTAATTTTTTCTTTAGGCTTGTACTCAAAAGTTTTTAAATCGAGGGTAAGAATTTGCGTTTCCCCGTCTTTGGTTTTTGTTTTCTTATAGAATCCTTGCTTGGTTTTATCGCCCAACCATTTCCTTTTTTCTAATTCAGCAACAAATGGCGGGAGTTTAAACATATTACGATCCTCATCTTTGACTAAGGCACTATATAAATTGTTTGACACTTTCACCATTGTGTCTATGCCCACCACGTCCGAAGTTCTAAAAGTAGCTGACTTGGGTCTGCCAATAACTGTTCCGGTCAGGGTATCAATTTCGTCAATATTGAGGTCGAATTTTTGCATAGAATCTATAACTTTCATAAGCCCGTAAATTCCGACTCGATTACCGATAAAGGCAGGGGTGTCTTTGCAAAGAACCGTTGTTTTGCCCAAAAACAAGTCTCCGTAGTGCATCAAAAACTCTACTACCTCAGGGTCTGTTTTTGGAGTAGGGATAATCTCCAATAATTTTAAATATCTAGGCGGGTTAAAAAAATGAGTGCCAACAAAATGTTTTTGAAAATCTTCGCTACGCCCTTCCATCAATAAATGTATTGGGATACCCGAAGTATTGGAAGTAATTAAGGTAGAGGGAGTTCTATATTTTTCTACCTCATCATAAACCTGCTTTTTGATTTCTAAATTTTCTACTACTACTTCGATAGTCCAATCGCAATCTTTAATCAGAGGCATATTATCAGAAAAATTTCCGGTTTGAATGCGAGTTGCAAACTTTTTGCTGAACAAAGCAGCCGGATTTGACCTCATGGTAGCCTCTAAAGAACTCTGAACAATTCGGTTTTTTACCTCCTTGTGGTCTAAGGAAAGTCCTTTCAATTTTTCTTCCTCAAGGAGTTGGGTAGGTGCGATATCTAATAATATTACCTCACAACCAATGTTGGCAAAGTGACATGCTATGCGCGAACCCATTATTCCAGATCCCAACACGGCAATTTTTTTTATGGTACGCTTCATTGAATAAATTTATTGTTAGCTAAAGATAGTATTGTTTATTTAAAAAAACCTAATGACATTAAAAAAGATAATAAAAAAATTGGAATAATAATTTAATATTGCTTTAGTCAAGATTACGAATTAACTGTTCGTAAAACCATAGATTCATGCCAAAACTCTTAATACTTACCCTTTCATCTATGGTATGAAATCCAATAGGGTCAATCATAGGACTAAACTTAATAATGTTGTCGGAAAGGATAGAAAAATATCTAGAATCAGTGCCTCCAATCAT
>Ga0316188_10000266_pt1 | contig 20693 bp, 17 predicted proteins | sample Phiworburrow1_MG_FD_204933 | JGI IMG/M metagenome (GOLD analysis project Ga0316188, IMG submission 204933) | Coastal sediment microbial communities from Maine, United States - Phippsburg worm burrow 1 | ecosystem: Environmental > Aquatic > Marine > Coastal > Sediment | place: USA: Maine... | reverse complement strand
AGCCATACGCAGGGATTTCGAGCGTGCGTATGCGCTGTTTCCGCGCCTGGCCGAGCGACGCGGACAAATGGCGGGCACCTTGTCCGGCGGCGAACAGCAGATGCTGGCTATGGCTCGCGCCCTGATGTGCCGGCCACGGCTGCTGCTGCTTGATGAGCCGAGCATGGGGCTGGCGCCGATAATGGTGCATAAGATCTTCGAGACAGTACGCGCCGTCGCAGCGGAAGGCGTGACCATGCTGCTGGTGGAACAAAATGCCAAACTGGCGCTGGAAACCTGCGATCGAGGGTATGTCATGGAAAGCGGCACCATCGTTTTGGCTGATAATGCAAAAACCCTGATGACCAATCCACAAGTAAGGCATGCGTACCTTGGAGAATGAACTCGAAAATCCGGTGCCGGCAATACCCCGAGCACCAGTGCCGCAGCAGCAGATCCTGCCAAAGGGCAGGAATCTACACAACCTTCGCCTGCCACTGATCGCCGTAATAGCGGTTTTGCTGGTGGCGTTGCTCGGCTTTCTCTATCTGAAAAGCCAGGGCGTGGATTACCGCGCACAGGGCGATATTCTTGATTACCTGCGCGAACTCAAGGAAATCGACGGGCGTGGCGATCTTGACGTGCTGCGTGCGCGCGTCGAAGGCGCCTCCGGAAAAATGCGTCCGATCGGAGAACGGAATGCGCGCATACCCGAGCTGCTGCGCCGCCTGCAGCAAGCCACCAGCCTGGTTTCGAGCCCTACATTGAACCGCAGCCTGCCCGCACTGGTGCAGGCTTTTGAGGAAAAAACCGAATTGCTGAATCGTTACCAGGCCGCCGGGGATACGGTTACCGAAGCACTCGGCCGCATGGTCACATTCGACAGCGAAATCGCCGGTCTGGTACGCGGCGCATGGGAAATCTACCCGCAGCGCGATCGTCTGGTCGCCATTGAAAGCACGGCTGCCCTGCTATTCGCGCATGTCATGCGTTACACCGCCGACCCTAATGATGCGCAGCGTCAGAACGTCGAGGTTTTTGCGGCCGACTTGCGCAAGGCCGGAAACGGTACGCCCGCCGCGTTGCGCGAAGGGCTCGCGCGCATGGATACCACCGTGCAGCAGATACTCGGGGCGAAGCCGGTGGAAAACGATCTATTCCAGAAAATCACGATGGCGTCCGCCGGCCCGCGTATCGACAGTCTCACCAGTTCCTTTACTGCGGAAACCGCGAACATCCAGACCGAGAGCGAGCGCTACCGTATTTACCTGATTGCTTACGCCGGTGCGCTGCTGATTCTGATTGGGTATCTGCTCTCGCGGCTGGCTGTCAGCTATCGCGTGCTGGAATCCCGCGTAGAAGAGCGCACGCGGGAACTTTCCGATGCCCTGCGCCAGCTGAAGGAGTCGGAGTCGCAGTTGATCCAGACCGAGAAGATGTCCTCGTTGGGGCAAATGGTCGCCGGTGTTGCCCATGAAATCAACACCCCGCTCGCTTATGTCAAAAATAGCCTCAGTGCGGTCGCCGGCCAGTTACCGGAGGTAAAAAAGCTGATTGTCGAAACCAACAAGCTGCTACGGCTGATGGAGGACAACAGCCCGGACCCGGAACGGTTGCGGACCAAATACACGGCGGTACGCGATCTGGTTCACTATTTTGCCGGTGAGCAGGCACTGGCCGAGATGGGGAAGCTCGCGCAGGACGGCCTCTATGGAATCGAGCAGATCTCTGAAATTGTAGTGAATCTGAAAAACTTCAGCCGCCTGGACCGCAGTAAGGTATCCAGCTTCAATCTGAACGAAGGACTGGAGAGCGCTCTGATCCTCGCCAAGCACGAACTGAAACACCTTTCGGTGAAGAAAAACCTGGGGGATATCCCCGCTATTACATGCTCACCCTCGCAGCTTAATCAGGTCTTTCTCAATCTCATCAACAACGCCGCGCAGGCTATCGAAACGGGTAGCGGCGAGATCACGTTGAGCACCCGGATGGAAGATCCCGAGCACGTTGCCGTGGAAATTGCCGACAACGGCAAGGGCATTCCGCCGGAAATCATTTCAAAGATTTTCGATCCGTTTTTTACGACCAAGGCTGCGGGCAAGGGCACGGGACTCGGGCTGTCGATTTCGTACAAGATAATTGAGCAGCACGGTGGTAGGATCAGCGTTGATTCCACCCCGGGCCAGGGCACCCGATTCACCATCGTCTTGCCGCTTACTCCGCCTGAAACGACAGAAACCAGCAACCCGACATGACTCCGGCATATCCGAAAAATATCGGCAAGTACGAAGTCCAGGGAATTCTTGGGCGGGGTGGCATGGGCGTCGTCTACAAGGCTTTCGATCCGGCAATCCACCGGCAGGTTGCGATAAAAACCATTACCAAATCGGCAATGGATCCGTCGGAACTGCAGTATGCAATTGCCCGTTTCCGCCACGAAGCGCAGGCCGTTGGCCGATTGACGCATCCACGCATCGCGGCAATCTACGATTACGGCGAGGACGCGGAACTCGCCTATATCGTGATGGAGCTGGTACACGGTAAATCGTTGTACGAACATCTGCAGAACAAGGCGAAGTTCGATCTGGCCGAAATCGGCGAAATCATCCGGCAACTCCTGGACGGTCTCGGCTACGCCCACTCGCAGGGCGTGGTGCATCGCGACATCAAACCATCCAATCTGCTGGTCAATGATGACGGCCGAATAAAGATCAGCGACTTCGGCATCGCCCATCTGGATTCCTCGTCGCTAACACAGGTCGGGGAAATCATGGGCTCACCGGGTTATATGTCGCCGGAGCAATTTACCGGCGATGAGCCGGATGCGCGATCCGACATTTACGCCGCCGGCGTCATTGCTTATGAACTGCTGGCCGGGCGCAAGCCTTTCACCGGCAGCAATGTCGAAATCATGCGTCAGGTCATTAGCGAGATGCCACCTAAAACGTCTGATTTCAGTCCGAACATATCCGTACAGCTCGACTGGGCGACGCACAAGGCGCTGGCAAAAAAACGCGAAGACCGTTTCCAGACCGCGCGCGAGTTCGCGCTGGCTTTTGTACAGGGCATCTCGGCAAGCCTGCGCGCCAACAAACCAGCTGCGACGGAAGACGCAGCCAACGCAGTCACCCAGCGCCTGGACCCCAAGCTGGTTTCGGCCGCCCGTGTGATCGCGGGCATGCAGGCAGGTAAGGCGGCCGGGGAAGAGGCTGCTGCCAATGCCGCCCCGGTTAAATCTGCATTCGACACGGCCGGAAAGAAAGCGAAACTGCTGTTTGTAGACGACGAGGAACGCATTCTCAACGCGCTGCGCTCGGTGTTTCGGACCAAATACAGCGTATTCACGGCGAGCAGCGGGCCGGAGGCGATGGAGTTCCTCAAACGCTTCCACCCCCATGTGGTGATCAGTGATCAGCGCATGCCGGAAATGACGGGGGTCGAGTTGCTGCGGCAGGTCAATGATTTCGCGCCCCATACAGTACGCATCCTGCTGACCGGGTACTCGGATCTGGCCTCCATCGTCGGTTCAATCAACGACGGTGAAGTCTTCCGCTTCGTCAGCAAACCCTGGGACAACGCTGAAATCCAGAAAACCATCGGCGAAGCCGCGGCGATTGCACTTGAGCTCGCCGATATGGCAGCAACTCCGGTCATTGTCCCGGAGAAAGTCAGTTGCGGCGTTCTGGTGCTCGACCACGATCAGAGCGTGTTTCGCGCTACCAATGAATTGATGGGCAACGTGTGTCCGGTACTGCATGCACACAACATCGACCGGGCTCTGGCAGTTCTTGGGGAGCAGGAAATAGCCGTCATCGTCGCCGACCTCGACAAGAGCGACGAAAAGGCGGTGGCTGCCTTTAAGCTGCTGAAACAGGACCACCCGGAAATCCTGGTTATCGTCATGACCGAGGCATCGGACTCGGAAATGGTGATTGCGCTGATCAATCAGGCACAGGTATTCCGCTTCCTCACCAAACCGCTGAACCTTAAACTGCTGCAACAGCACATACACGCTGCGCTGGCGCGCTACCAGTCGTTCCGCAAGACCCCGAAACTGATGAAGCAGCACCGCGTCGTGACAGCGCGTGCAGCCGATGCATCCGTGCTCGGTTTGCTGCAGGGGAAAATCCGCTCGCTCAAATCCTGGCTCGGCGTCTGACGCCGGTGGGCGGCATCGCTGCCTGTTACACCCAGTTCCGGTCGACCAGAAAATCCGAGTAAAGCCGCGCCTCCGGTGAACCCGGGTGCGGAGCCCAGTTATATCTCCAGTTCACCACCGGCGGCAGTGACATCAGGATGGATTCTGTGCGCCCACCCGACTGCAATCCGAACAGCGTACCGCGGTCATATACCAGATTGAATTCGACGTAGCGGCCGCGACGATACGCCTGGAATTCACGCTCGCGCTCACCATAAGGCAGATCGCGCCGGCGCTCGACAATGGGAACGTAGGCCGGAAGGAAATGGTCACCGACGCTGCGGGTCAAAGCAAAGCAGGTGGCAAAATCCGGCGCACTCAGATCGTCAAAAAATATTCCGCCGATACCCCGCGGCTCCGCACGGTGCTTCAGGTAAAAATAACGGTCGCACCATTGTTTGAACCGCGGATGATGCTCTTCCCCGAACGGCGCCAGCGCATCACGGCAGGTACGATGAAAATGCACGGCATCTTCCTCGAAACCGTAATATGGCGTGAGGTCCATACCGCCGCCGAACCACCACACCGGTGCGGCGCCAACCCTCTCGGCGATGAAACAGCGCACGTTCAAGTGCACCGTAGGCACATACGGGCTCCGCGGATGCAGCACCAGCGACACCCCCATGGCCTGGAAAGAACGGCCCGCAAGTTCGGGGCGCGCCGCCGACGCTGACGGCGGCAGATTGTCACCGTGCACGTGGGAGTAGCCGACCCCCGCGCGTTCGAACAATGCACCGCCCTCAATCAGTCGGGTTACGCCGCCGCCACCCTGCGGGCGGTCCCACGCGTCGCGCAAAAAAGTCCCGCCATCGAGCGCCGAGAGACGATCAACGATAGCCTGTTGCAATCCGGTCAGATAGTCTCTTACTGCAACGATATCCATCGCTTACCCCCGCGCGCGCACGGCGCCTTACCGGTGCCCCGGTGCGGCAACGGCACGGTGCCCGATGTCGCGACGATACTGCATGCCGTCGAAGCAGATCTGGCCGACAATTTCATAAGCCCGACGCTGTGCAGTCCGCGTGTTATGCCCCAACGCGGTAACACAAAGTACGCGGCCACCGCTGGTCACGGCATCCTTGCCGGCAAGCATCGTGCCGGCGTGAAATACGTGAAAATCCTCGCCCGGTGCCGGCAGCCCGTGAATGACGTCGCCTTTACGCGGAGCATCGGGATAATTTGCTGCTGCCAGCACCACGCCCAGCGCGACCCGCGGATCCCAATCGGCGCTGGCGGCGTCCAGCCTGCCATCAAGGGCGGCGTCCAGCAGTGTCACCAGGTCGCTTTTCAGGCGCATCATGATCGGTTGGGTCTCCGGATCACCCATCCGGCAGTTGAACTCCAGCACCTTGAGCTGGCCGCCGGGGCCGATCATCAGGCCTGCATACAGAAACCCGGTGTACGGAATCCCGTCCGTCGCCATGCCGTCTATCGTCGGCTGTATCACCTCACGCATGACGCGCGCGTGCATCCCCGGCGTCACCACCGGTGCCGGCGAGTAAGCGCCCATACCGCCGGTATTCGGGCCGGAGTCACCATCCCGCAAACGCTTGTGATCCTGACTGCTGGCCAGTGCAAGCGCATTGCGACCATCGGCCAGCACGATGAAGCTGGCTTCTTCACCCTCGAGAAACTCTTCGATGACCACCCGCGCCCCGGCTGCGCCCATTTTGTTGCCGACCAGCATCATGTCAACGGCAGCATGCGCTTCTTCCGCATTCATCGCCACGACAACACCTTTGCCCGCGGCCAGTCCGTCGGCCTTGATGACGATCGGAGCGCCCTCGCGATCGATGTAGGCATGCGCTGCCGCTGCGTCGGTAAATGTGGCGTACGCCGCGCTCGGGATACCGTGACGGGCCATGAAACTCTTGGCGAAATCCTTGGAGCTTTCGAGTTGGGCCGCCTTTTGCGTGGGGCCGAATATCCGGTGGCCGGCGCTGCGCACCGCGTCGACCATGCCTGCGGCGAGCGGCGCCTCGGGGCCAACGACGGTCAGCGCAATGTCGTTTTTACCAATAAAATCAATTACTTGGTTGACATCGTCGAGAGCAACATTCTCGAGCCCGTCCTCGTTCGCCGTGCCGGCGTTGCCCGGCGCGACGCAGACTTTTGAAACCCGTGGTGACTGCGCGAGTTTCCACGCTAGGGCGTGCTCGCGGCCACCGCCGCCGACGACGAGAATTTTCATGACGATCGCAAGTTACATGATGGGAAAAATGAATCCTGAGTCGTGAGCAACGCGGGACTCTTTGGCTGTGTCATCACGTTCGCAAGATACGCAGGATCAATACGTCAATGGCGGAAATGTCGGAATCCGGTAAATACCATGGCGATGTCATGTTCGTCAGCCGCGGCAATCACCTCTTCGTCGCGCAGACTGCCGCCGGGCTGAATGATCGCCCTGGCTCCCGCCGCAGCGACGACATCGACTCCGTCGCGAAACGGGAAAAATGCATCGGAGGCGACCACCGAACCGGTCAGCTGAAGTTTTGCATTGGCTGCCTTGATCGAAGCGATGCGCGCGGAATCAACCCGGCTCATCTGACCGGCGCCCACGCCCAGCGTCTGTCCCTCGCCGCAGAACACGATGGCGTTGGACTTGACGAACTTCGCGACACGCCACGCGAACAGCAGGTTCGCTAATTGTGCCTCCGTCGGCACACGCTTGGTGACGACCCGGAACTGCGCCGCAGCGACATTGACGCTGTCGGGCGATTGCACCAGCAGGCCGCCACCGACGCGCTTCAGATCAAAGCGATTGGACCCTGCAGTCAGAGGTACTTCCAGCACCCGGATATTGGCCTTGTCGGCGAACACGGCAAGCGCGTCGGACGTCACTTGCGGCGCGATGACCACTTCGACGAACTGCCTGGAAATCGCCTTTGCAGCAGCTGCGTCAAGTGGACGATTCACAGCAATAATGCCGCCAAACGCCGAAGTCGGATCCGTCGCAAAGGCCTTGTCGTAAGCAGCCGCAATATCGGCAGCAATCGCTACGCCGCAGGGATTCGCATGTTTGACGATCACGCAGCCCGGGGCATCAAGCGTCTTTACGCATTCCCAGGCCGCATCGGCATCAGCGATATTGTTATAGGACAGCTCTTTACCCTGCATCTGCCGGTACGCTGACAGACTGCCCGGTGCCGGCGCAAGATCCCGGTAGAACGCCGCCTGCTGATGAGGATTTTCACCATAACGCAGCATTTGCACACAATCGAGTTGGAGGTTGAGTCTGGCCGGAAACGGCGCCCGCTTGCCGTCCGGTTGCAACGCCGTCAGGTAGTTGCTGATCGCGCTGTCATAGGCAGCCGTGTGGGAAAACGCCTTGCATGCGAGCCGAAACCGCGTGTCAGCTCCCAGCGCGCCGCTGGCCGAGTTCATTTCCTTCAGCAACGGGGCATAGTCAGCGGGATCAGTGACCACCGCAACATGCTCGTAATTCTTGGCGGCGCTGCGCACCATGGCCGGACCGCCGATATCGATGTTCTCGATGGCGTCTGCCAGCGGACAATCGGCATTGGCAATGGTCTGCGTAAACGGATAGAGATTGACCACAACCAGATCAATGCCGGCGATGCCCGCTTTCTGCATGGCCGCGACATGTTCAGGGGAATCTCGGCGCGCCAGCAGTCCGGCATGGATCCGTGGATGCAGCGTTTTGACGCGGCCGTCGAGCATTTCCGGAAAGCCGGTGTAATCCGCAACTTCCGTCACCTTAAGGCCGGCATCGCGCAGCAACTTGGCCGTGCCACCGGTGGACAGCAATGCAACGCCGAAACCAGCGAGCCCGCTGGCGAACTCGACAACACCGGCTTTGTCGGAAACGCTGATTAATGCCTGTTTGATTATGGCCATGGCCGCATTACCAGTAGCGCGGTTACGTTCGCTCGTCGCGAACGCTCCCGTACTGATCAAAGCTTGATATTGTAGGTTTTGATTTTCTTGCGCAGTGTGTTGCGATTGATGCCCAGCATTGCTGCAGCATGCGACTGATTGCCACGCACCTTGTTCAACACGGATTCCAACAACGGTTTCTCCACGCTGCCGATGACCATGTCGTACACGCCACAGGCCTTTTCTCCATCCAGGTCGCGAAAGTAGCCGTCTATCGCCCGACGCACTACTCGGCTCATTTCGGTTTCATTCATCATGCTGCAAGTTCCTCCACATAGGTCAGGCGTTCGCCCAGACCCGACAGTTCTGCAAAAAAATCATTGGCGGCATTGAGCTGGTCCGCACAGGTCAGCAGCTGATTCATGCCGTGACGAAATGCGGCCGAGCCGACCAGCCCCTTGGTGTACCAGGAGATGTGTTTGCGTGCGACGCGCACACCGGTGTGCTCACCGTAGAAACCGTACAAGTCGTGTAGATGCGCAACCAGTACGCGGTGGATTTCCTCCACGGACGGTGGCGGCAGGTGCACGCCGGTGCCGAGGAAATGGGTGATTTCACGAAACATCCATGGCCGGCCCTGCGCCGCACGCCCGATCATTACCGCATCGGCTCTGGTGTATTCAAGCACATGTTTGACACGCTCCGGCGTTGTAATGTCGCCGTTGGCAATCACCGGTATGCGAATCTCGGCCTTGACTGCAGCAATCGTATCGTACTCGGCGTTGCCGGTATAACCGCAAGCACGGGTGCGCCCGTGTATGGCCAGCGCCTGGATGCCGGCATTCTCGGCTATGCGTGCGACGGCGCGCGCGTTGCGATGATCCCGATCCCAGCCGGTGCGTATCTTCAGTGTCACCGGCACATCGACCGCGCCGACAACGGCTTCGAGAATGCGCACGACCAGCGGCTCATCTTTCAGCAAAGCGGATCCAGCCATGACATTGCAGACCTTCTTCGCCGGACAACCCATATTGATGTCGATAATCTGCGCGCCTTTGTCGACGTTGTAGCGCGCTGCATCAGCCAGCATCTGCGGATCCGCCCCGGCAATCTGCACCGAAATCGGATCAACTTCGCCCTCATGATTAGCGCGACGCAGCGTCTTCTCCGAGCCCCAGAGCAGGGAATTGCTCGCAACCATCTCCGACACCGCCATGCCAGCACCCATCATTTTGCACAATTGGCGAAATGGACGATCGGTCACGCCAGCCATGGGCGCGACAATCAGATTATTCTTCAGTTGATAGGGGCCGATACGCAACGGACTTGTTCTTGTGTGAGTCGTCAGGGAAAGGGCGTCATTGTAATCACACTCTTGCGGAGTGGAAAGGCAAATGTGCCTATTTTTTGATCATGCGTCGCGTTCATGCAACGCATGCGTGCGATTTCGATTCGGCGACGCTGCGCGGAATCAAATAAATCTATTCAAGATCAGTGCGTTTACTTCGCAATGCTCGAATAGCACTTGCAAATTGCCTGCCAAGTCACTGCAAAGCCGGCAAGCCAACCGTATGCAGTGAAACAATCATCCGCGCGCGCCGAAGGTCATGCGCCTTATCAGAAAATTTTTCAATGGCGGCACGCAACCGAGCAAAGCAAGTCCCGTACCCCGTGCCAGCCGCAATGGCAGCAGATCATTGGAAAACAATTGTACGAGTGCATGCGTCATGCCGATGCCGCCGCGACGATCCATTTTGCGGCGCGCGAGGTATTTTTGCAGCCACTCGCGCGAACCCAGAGCCACGCCGTTACCGCTGGTCGCCGCCTGCTCGGCCAGTTCCCAGGCATCGCGCAGACCCAGATTGAAGCCCTGCCCGGCCACCGGGTGCAGTGTTTGCGCGGCATTGCCGATCAAAACGGTGTGATCGGGTGACTCCTGCAAAGCGCGGCGCAGGCGCAACGGATAACTGGCGCGGCCATCAACTGCAGTGAACCTGCCAACGCGCGACCCGAACTCCGCCTGCAGCTCCGCGATAAAAGAAGCCGGGTCGCTTTCGCAAAGCCGGCGGGCACGATCCGGCGTGGTGGTCCAGACCAGCGCCCAGCCATTGGCATCGGGCAACAAGGCCAGGGGGCCATGACGCGTGAAGCGCTCATAGGCGATGTTGTTATGCGGGCGCTCACTTACTACCCGTGCCGTCACCGCGCATTGCTCGTAATCAACCGTTGCAGCGGCAATGTTGGTGCCACCGTCAGCAATCACCGCCAGTTGCGCTTCAAGCTCAACTGTCTGTCCGCGAAACGCGTACTTGATGCGCGCAGCGCTGCCGCCATGCCAGGCGAGCACGCTGGCACCGGTCAGGCACTGAGCAGGGGTCATTGCTGCAGCTTCGGCCAGCACCTGCGCCACACGGCCATAATCGATCACGTAACCCAGCTCAGAAAACCCGGCTTCAGCGGCATCAAGGTCTACGCGCCCAAAACCGCCGCGCTGCGACACATGAATACGGCGTATCGGTGTCGCCATCTTCGCCAGTTCAGACCACACGTCCAGACGCTCAAGAATCAGCCGGCTGCCGTAGGACAGGGCCAGCGGGCGGGCATCGCCTGCCGCGCCCGCCCGCGCTTCCAGCAATACGACCTTCCGGCCAGCGACCCGCAGCGCCACCGCCAGTGCGCTGCCCACCGGGCCGCCACCGATGATGGCGATGTCTGCTGAATCAGGCATGGCGCGCGCGCATCAGCGCTTCAATATCAGCAACGCTTTTGGGCGCGCTGGCGCTGAGGATCTCGCAACCTTGCGCCGTCACCAGTGCATCGTCCTCGATGCGCACCCCGATATTGGCAAATACCGCCGGCACACCCGGGCCGGGCCGGATATAACAACCGGGCTCGATGGTCAGCACCATGCCCGGCTGCAGCTCGCGCCAGGCACCGTTGACTTTGTAATCACCGGCGTCATGCACATCCAGGCCGAGCCAGTGGCCCGTACGATGCATATAGAATTGTTTGTACGTCTCCTGCTCGAGCACCGCTGCCAGCGTACCCTCGAGCAGCTTCAGATCAATGAATCCCTGGGCCAGCACCGCCACTGCTGCGTCGTGCGGCGCATTCCAGTGCGCGCCGGGGTGCACTGCGGCAATGGCCGCGGCCTGGGCGGCGAGCACCAGCTCATAAACTGCGCGCTGCGGTCCGTTAAACCGCCCGTTTACCGGAAAGGTACGCGTGATATCCGACGCGTAACCGTCGAGCTCGCAGCCAGCATCGATCAGCAGCAGATCGCCGTCGGCCAGCATGCCGCTGTTTTCAACATAGTGCAGCACACACGCATGCGCGCCTGCGGCGACGATTGGAGTGTAGGCCGGAGCCTGCGCGCCGTTACGGCGAAATTCATGCTGCAACACCGCTTCGATTTCGTATTCTCCGACGCCGGGGCTAGCCGCCTGCATTGCCCGTTGATGGGCCGCCCCCGAAATTACGCCGGCACGGCGCATCAGTGTCTGCTCGTACTCATCCTTGATCAGGCGCATGTCATCGATCAACCGATGCACATCGAGAATTTCCCCGGGCGCAGCGACACCGCTGCGCGCGCGGTTACGGACCACATTGATCCAACCCAGCACGCGCGCATCCCAGAGCGCATCGCTGCCGAGATGCGCATGGACAGACGGCCGATCCGCCAGCAGATCCGGCAGGCGCACGTCAAGGTCGCTCTGGCTAAAGGCCTCGTCAAAGCCGAATTTTTCTTTTGCGGCTTCCGGACCATGGCGGTACCCGTCCCAGATCTCACGTTCCGGATTCTTTTCACGGCAGAACAGTATGCTTCGCGGTCGCGTGCCGCCGCTCAGCACCAGCACGGCCTCGGGCTCACGAAAACCCGTCAGATAATAAAAGTAACTGTCGTAGCGGTACGGATAATGTGCATCCCGGTTGCGGATGCGCTCGGGTGCCGTCGGCACGATGGCCACACCGTCGCCCAGTGTCGCGGCGAGGCGCGCGCGGCGGCGCGCATAAATCTTGGCGTCTATCTGCGTTTGCTCGGTCATGACGGGATTATAGCTGTGCGTCAGTCCCCGATCTGAGCATCGAGCAGGTGTGCCCACGTGTTTTCGCGCGCCGGCAAATCCCGCTTAATCAACGCGCTGAGTACCTCGTGCGCAGCCCGCAGCCGCGCGGCGTCTTCGCCTGCAGACAAGCCGCCCAGCAATCCGCTGACCGCGTCCAGTGCCTCGCGCACACCCAGTGCCGCTGCCAGCGCACTTTTCAAGCGTTCCCGCGGATGCGGAATCCAGGCACGGGATGCAGTAAGGCTTCTAAGGCGCTCGCCGAGTTCGAGCAACCGCTTGCGCAGCCGCGGCGCGGCGCCGAGCTGCGCCAGCGCAATGTCACCCCACACCGCGATGTCGATCATCTCCCGCCACTGCGCATGTATTGCAGCCACCCATGCCGGATCCGGCGCCAGCGCAGCTTCGACCTGCGCGGCATCGAGATCATGATTCATCGCTGTCCTGAACTGCACGCGCTTCACGATCCAGGTCTGCGAGCCGCGCAGGCGTTCCGACATCGTGCCAATGACCAGCGTAGAGGTCTCCGGTGACCTGCCGTCGCTGCATTGCAGCGATGAGGATGTCAGCCAGCCGGGCGCGGCTACCGCGCGGGATGGCCACAAACAGCGCGGGATGATAGGCCCCTATGCCGCTGAAGGTGTAGCGCGTAGCGGCATCGGCAAGGACCACGCCCTCAGCCAGACCAAAGTCGCCCTGCGGATGTTGCGGCGGATTATCCACGAGCACCAGATGCGCCAATGGACCGGCGGGCATCAGCCGACCGGCGGCGGCAACCAAGACAGAAAAATCGTAGTCACTGTAGACATCAGCATTCACCGCGATGAATGGCTCCGGCCCCAGCAGCGGCAACGCAAATGCAATACCACCCGCGGTTTCCAGCGCCACAGTTTCGCGGGAATAGCTGATGCGCACACCCAGTGCCGCACCGTCACCCAGCGTTGCCGCGATCCGTTCGCCGAGATGAGCAAGGTTGATGACGACATCCCGGATGCCGGCGCGCACGAGTGCGGCGATGATCAAGACGATCAAGGGTTTGTCCGCGATCTGCAGCAGCGCTTTGGGCGTATGGTCGGTCAACGGCCGCATGCGCTCGCCGCGTCCCGCCGCAAGGATCATCGCTTTCACGATTCTGCGCTCAGAAGGTATATCCCACTTGCGGATGCTGCTGCTCCAATTCGTCGAACAGATGCGTCATCGGCGCCAGCTCGCGATAACGGGCGCTGACTTCGCGCACATAGCGTATGAAGCGCGGGGCGTCTTCAAGATATCCGGGTTTGCCGTCGCGATGGTGGATACGCGCAAATATGCCGAGAACTTTAAGGTGCCGTTGCAAACCCATCCATTCAAATGCGCGGTAGAACGCGCCGAAATCCGCATCCACAGGCAAGTGCGCACGCCTGGCCTGTTCCCAGTAGCGTACCGTCCAGTCGATCACCCTCTCTTCGGGCCAGCTGATGAATGCGTCCCTGAACAGCGATACAACATCATAGGTAATCGGGCCATACACTGCATCCTGAAAATCCAGTACACCGGGGTTCGGCGCCGACAGCATCAGGTTGCGCGGCATGTAATCCCGGTGAACAAAAACCGCGGGCTGGGCCAAAGCGCTGCCGATCAGCAGTTCATTGATGTCGGCAAGGGTCGCGCGTTGCGTCTCCGACAGAATCACGCCGAGATGCCGCCCGACATACCACTCTGGAAAAAGCGCCATCTCCCGTTGCAGCAGCGCCCGGTCATAGGCGGGCAGCACGCCGGGCCGGCTGGCGCGCTGCCAGACCACCAGCGCCGCAATGGCGTCGCCGAACAAATCGCTGGCGTTGTCCTCGGTCAACGCGCGCAAGTAAGTCGTGTCGCCAAGGTCGGTCAACAGCAGGAACCCTTGTCCGGTATCCGCGTTCAGCACCTCGGGCACATGCAGTCCCGCATCTCGCATCAATTGCGCGACCTGGATGAACGGACGGCAATCTTCACGCTCCGGGGGCGCGTCCATGACGATGCGCGTACCATGAGCGAAGGTCACGCGGAAGTAGCGGCGAAAACTCGCGTCAGCAGACGCCGGAGCAAGCGTAAATGCTTCACCAGACAAACATTCCGCCAGCCACGCGCAAAGCGCTTGCAGGCGCGAGTCGCTCCCGATTGCAGAGGATGGATTCAAGCGTTGCTTCAGACAGTGAATTGTGACATTTTACCACCTCGCCTGATGCCTCTCTCCAATGCCCCTTTCCCGATATTCACGAAAAACCCGGACAGCAGTGGCAGTGCTGTGCGCGCTGCCCCTGCTGGCTGCCGCAGATGAAGGGCTAAAACCCAAACCTCGCCCCGGCGTGGGACTGAAACCGCCGCAGAACGCTGACCAGTTGCCGCTGTTCGTCGAGGCCGACCGCATTCAGGGCACGCAGGACAAGGAAGTCGAAGCCTTCGGCAACGCGCGACTGCGCAAGGGCGAGCAGGCCTTTTATGCGGACTGGATGCGCCACGACACTGCTGCCGATGTGCTGACGGCCGAGGGCAATGTTCGCATCTTGCAGGAACGGGAGATTATCGAAGGTCGGGCGCTGCGCTACGAACTTGCCACCGATATTGGGCATATGGATCAGCCGCGCTATATGTTGATGAGCTTGCCGCCGGGCTCACCCGCCGGCGGACCCGCCACGCAGATCGATGGCCGCGGCGCGGCAGAGCGACTGCTGTTCGACGGTCCGCAGAAATATCGCGCTGAAACCGCCAGCTACACGACCTGTGCACCGGGCAACAATTCGTGGGTCCTGCGCGCAAAACAACTCGACATCGACCGCAGCCGCGACGTCGGGGTGGCGCATGATGCAAGCATCGTATTTTTTGATCACACAGTCCTTTACTCCCCCTACCTGTCGTTCTCGTTGAACCAGGAACGAAAGTCCGGGCTACTGACGCCCAGTTACCGGAACTCCAATACGTCGGGGTTCGAGTTCACTGCGCCCTATTATTGGAACATCGCGCCCAACATGGACGCGACGCTGTACCCGCGGTACATGACCAAGCGCGGCTTGCAGCTTGGCGGCGAGTTCCGCTACCTCGCCCCCCGTGGGCGCGGCGAAGCCCGGGTCGAGGTGTTGCCGAATGACCAGCAAATTGATCGCGACCGTTGGGGGATTTTCACCAAGCACCAGCAAGCGTTGGGCAACGCCTGGAACGGCACACTCAATCTCAATCGTGTTTCGGACGACAAATACTTCACCGACCTGTCCTCGCAGGTTGCGTTCACTTCGCAGGCAAACCTGTCCAACGACGGCACGTTGTCCCGTGGCGGCACGTGGGGCGATGGCGGCACATATAGTTTTTCCGCTTTTGCCCAGCGCTGGCAGACGTTGCAATCCGACCCGGCTGTGACCTTGGTTGCGCCGTATAACCGCCAGCCGCAGCTCAATTTGTCGGCACAACATCTGGATTCCAAATGGGGGGACTTCGATCTGCTCGGAAGTTTCACCGCGTTTGACCACAAATCGCTGGTCAACGGCAACCGCACTGTAGCCTATCCGAGTTTTTCCGTGCCGTTGCAGAATCCCTACGCATTCGTCACGCCCAAAATCGGGGTTCACGCGACCAGTTACGCCATTGGCAGCAACAATACCGCCGCCTTGCCGAACGCCACTCGCGTACTGCCGATCTTCAGCACGGAGGCAGGGCTGATTTTTGAGCGCAACACCCTTGCCGGTAACCGGCCATTCATCCAGACACTGGAACCCAAGGCGTATTACGTCTATATCCCGTACAAGGATCAAAGCCAGTTGCCGAATTTCGACAGCGGGCAGCAGGACATCAATTTTGCGACCATATTTTCCGAGAACCAGTTCAGCGGCCAGGATCGAATCAACGATGCCAACCAGTTCACGGTCGGCGCAAGCTCCCGCTTCATTGATTCCAGCACAGGTATCGAGCGACTGCGCGTCGCGCTCGCACAACGATTTTACTTGCAATCGCAACGGGTCACATTACCCGGCGTGCCGCCGCGCGCCAGCGACAGCAACGCCTCGGACCTGCTGGCGACCCTCGGTGGCAACATCGCAAGAAACTGGTCTGTCGATACTGGCTGGCAGTACAACACCGATTTGAAACAGACGCAGAAATTCAATATCGCCGGTCGTTATCAGCCGCAGCAGGGCAAAGTGCTGAGCCTTGCCTATCGCGATACCATCAATTCGGTACGTCAGGTTGATTTCTCGACCCAGTGGCCCGTAGACGCGCGCTGGACTGCCGTCGCGCGGTGGAATTATTCGCTCCTCGACGACCGCTTGCTGGAAGCGCTGGCCGGTTTCGAGTACAACGACGGCTGCTGGGTTTTGCGCGTGGTCGGCCACAGATTCGCCACGACTGTGGCTGACGTCAGCACCTCGATCTTCGTCCAGCTCGAACTCAATGGTGTAACACGTATAGGCAGCAGCCCGTTTGATGCCCTGCGGCGGAACATTTCCGGTTACAAACAACTCGATCCCCGCGCTGTTGCGCCGGTCGAATACAATGTACCGGGATTGTTCTAGACTGCCGGCAGTTCCAATCCTGTTTGTCGGGGTCTGCCGGCCCCAACTCAGTGACCTTTGAAAACCTGGATTCTGCATGCCGCTCCGAATTCTGCTTTGCCGCCTCCTGCCCTGCATCGTGATGTTCGGCCTGCTGCTGGCCAATACGGTCGTACACGGCCAAGACACTAAACCGCGGGCAATCGTTACCGTCGATCGCATCATCGCCGTGGTCAATGATGAAGTCATTACCGAAAAAGAGCTGGCGGCACGGGTAGATTTCGCGTTTCGCCAGATGCGTCAGCAAGGTACGCCGCCGCCGCCGCGGGACGTGATACAACGGCAACTGCTCGAACGCCAGATCAACGACCGGGTGCAACTGCAGCACGCACGCGATATCGGTTTGCGCATCGCCGACAGCGAGCTCGACCGGGCCGTCGACAGAATCGCCAGCGAGAACAAACTTTCATTACCGCAATTGCGCGAGGCCCTTGAAAAAGACGGCGTCCCATTTGTGAAATTCCGCGAAGACATCCGCAATGAAATCACGCTGTCACGTTTGCGCGATCGCGAGGTCGCGCAGAAAATCGTCGTCACCGACGCCGAAATCGACGCTTTTCTCAAGAACCAGGAAACACAGGGAGGGCGGGGCGATGAATACAACGTCTCGCATATTCTGGTTGCCGTGCCGGAAAGCGCAACGCCGGAGCAGATCCAGGTCCGTCGCGCCCGCGCCGAAGACGCGCTGGCGCAAATCAAAAGCGGTGTGGACTTCCGCCAGGTCGCCGCTGCATTCTCGGATGGACCCGAAGCACTGCAAGGGGGTCTGATCGGTTGGCGCGAAAGCGACCGCCTGCCCGGACTGTTTCTCGATGCACTGCGCCCATTAAAGGCCGGTGAACTGACAGCCCTGCTGCGCAGCCCGAACGGCTTTCACATCCTCAGGCTGAACGAGCGTCGCGGTGGACAGGCGCCGCTGATAGTGCAGCAAACCCATGCCCGTCATATCCTGATCAAGACCAACGAGCTTATTTCGGAAACCGAGGCCCGTAACCGCCTGCTCACCTTAAAGGAGCGTCTGGACAACAAGGCTGATTTTGCCGAGCTGGCACGCGTTCATTCGGAGGATACCAGCGCATCGCGCGGCGGCGACCTTGGTTGGCTGTCGCCGGGCGACACGGTCCCTGAATTCGAGCAGGCGATGAACGCGCTCAAGCCGGATGAAATCAGCCCGCCGGTGAAAAGTCCGTTCGGCTGGCATCTGATCCAGGTGCTCGAGCGCCGCACCAAGGACATGTCCAGCGAAGGGCGGCGCCTCAAGGCGCTCCAAGCGCTGCGCGACCGCAAGACCGACGAAGCCCATCAGGAATGGGTGCGCCAGCTGCGTGATCGCGCTTACGTCGAACAACGCCTTGAAGAAAAAAGCTAAAAATCAATAAGATATATCAATCCACCCGATGCCCGGGCTGCTGAAAACACCGCTGATTGCCGTTACCGCAGGCGAGCCCGCAGGCATCGGCCCGGACCTGTGCATCACGCTGGCGAGCCGCTCGCTACCGGCGCGCATTGTCATCGTGGCCGACCTGCTGCTGCTGCAGCAACGCGCGCACTCGCTGGGGCTGCCATTAAACAGCATCCCCGCATACGCCGATGGCACGGTCGCCGGCGATTTTTCAATTCTTCATGTGCCGCTGGCCAGACCGGCACAGGCCGGTCAGCTCGACGCTGCCAACGCCCATTACGTCTTGCGTACCCTGGAACTCGCTGCCGACGGCTGTCGCACCGGACAGTTCGATGCCATGGTGACTGCACCGGTACACAAAGGCATTATCAATGACGCCGGGATCGCCTTCACCGGCCACACTGAATTCCTGGCGGAACGCCTGCATGCCCCGCATGTAGTCATGATGCTCGCCGGCGGTGGCATGCGCGTCGCACTGGCAACGACTCACCTGCCGCTGCATGCGGTCGCCGCCGCGATCACCCGCGTCAGCCTCGAGCAGACCTTGCGCGTCTTGCGCGAGGATCTGGTCGCACGCTTCGGCATCGCCCGGCCACGCATCATCGTTGCCGGACTCAATCCGCATGCCGGCGAATCCGGGCATCTGGGTCGCGAAGAGATCGAAATAATCGAGCCGGTGCTGCAGCAGTTGCGCGCTGAAGGCCATGAACTTGTCGGCCCGCTGCCGGCGGATACATTGTTTCAGCCGGAACGGCTGAAACAATGTGATTGCGTACTGGCGATGTACCATGATCAGGGCCTGCCGGTACTGAAGTACGCCAGTTTTGGCGGCGGCATCAACATCACTCTCGGACTACCGATTATCCGCACTTCAGTCGATCACGGCACGGCGCTGGAACTCGCCGGTACCGGCAACGCAAAGCCGGAAAGCCTGATCGCCGCGATTGAACTCGCGGCAGACCTCGCGTTGCGCAACCGGCAAACAACGCCGGCATGACCGGGAAATCTGGCGCTAAACATGTCCCGCGCAAGCGGTTCGGTCAGAATTTCCTGGTTGATGAAGGCGTTATCGCCGGCATTGTCCATGTCATCGGGCCCCGCCCTGAAGACAATCTGATCGAAATCGGCCCCGGGCTGGGCGCATTGACGGCACCGCTGCTCGACCGCGTCGAACACCTGCAGGTCATTGAAATCGACCGTGACCTGATCGCGCGGCTGCACGAACGCTATTCCCCCGACCGACTGCTGATCCACGAAGGTGACGTCCTCAAATTTGATTTCGCGTCACTGGGTAAAGATTTGCGCATTGTCGGCAATCTGCCCTACAACATTTCGACACCGCTGCTGTTTCGCTTTGCCGAATTTGCCGGCCGCCTGCGGGACGTGCACGTGATGCTACAACGTGAAGTGGTCGAGCGCATGGTCGCTGCACCCGGCGACACGGAATTCAGCAGGCTGTCGGTGATGCTGCAATACCGGTTCGACATGGAATTGCTGCTTGATGTGCCTGCCACTGCGTTTGATCCCGCGCCCAGGGTGGAATCAGCCGTGGTGCGGCTGATTCCGCTAGCGCCACTGCCTCATCCGGCACGCGACGAGGCGGTGTTCAGCAGTGTCGTTGCCCGTGCGTTCTCGCAGCGGCGCAAGACGCTGCGCAATACATTAAAAGGGGTTGTTCCTGCAGAAAAGTTCGCGCGCCTCGGCATAGATTCCGGCGCGCGGGCGCAGGAGCTGACGGTGGCAGACTTCGTCCGCATCGCCGATGCCGTGGCGACGCCGGAGTAATATTCAGCCCGCCGATTTCCGCTGGACAAACTCGATCTTGTAGCCGTCGGGATCCTCAACGAACGCAATCACCGTAGTGCCGTGCTTCATCGGCCCGGGTTCGCGTGAGACCTTGCCGCCGCGTTTTTTGACTTCATCACAGGCCTTGTAGGCATCCTCAACCTCGACCGCGACGTGGCCGAAGCCGCTGCCCATGTCGTACGATTTCGTATCCCAGTTGTGGGTCAACTCCAGCACAGCGGCGCGCGACTCATCGTCATATCCGACGAAGGCATTGGTAAAACGCCCGCTCGGATACTCTTTCTGGCGCAGCAGGCGCATGCCCAGCACCTGCGTGTAGAAATCGATCGAGCGTTGCAGGTCACCCACCCGGATCATTGTATGCAGCATTCTCATGCGCGGCCTCCTTGATTCAGATCTGCACCATCTCGAAATCTTCCTTGCGTGCGCCGCATTCCGGACAGGTCCAGTTCATCGGCACGTCTTCCCATTTTGTCCCGGCAGCAAGGCCCTCATCCGGCACCCCTGCTGCTTCGTCATAAATGTAACCACAGATCAAACACATGTACTTCTTGTACTGCCCGTTATCGGTCTTCATCAGCATTTGCCAGAGTTAAATAAGCTACAATTCACTACAAATCCCGCGTCATTCTAGCTGATCCCACCCCGCCCCCCAATTCTGATGACCGACGCGCCACCAATTGTGATGGTCTTCGCGGCTACCGACCCTACCGGAGGGGCGGGACTGCAGGCCGACATCATGACGCTCGCCAGCATGGGCTGCCATCCGGTGTCGGTAGTGACTGCGATCACCATCCAGGACACGATGGGCGTTGACGAAGTCCAACCCATTGACGGCGAATGGGTGG
>Ga0316188_10000265_pt1 | contig 20734 bp, 15 predicted proteins | sample Phiworburrow1_MG_FD_204933 | JGI IMG/M metagenome (GOLD analysis project Ga0316188, IMG submission 204933) | Coastal sediment microbial communities from Maine, United States - Phippsburg worm burrow 1 | ecosystem: Environmental > Aquatic > Marine > Coastal > Sediment | place: USA: Maine... | reverse complement strand
TCACCATCACCGCGGTGGTGCCGGTCTCGCCGGGATAGTAGAGGCGCAGGCGGACGACGTAGGTACGGCCGCGGAAGAGCTTCTGGCGTATCGAGGCGTTACGGTCTTCGCCGCTGTCGTCGTCGCACGTGATGAAACGCGGCTCGCCGTCGACCTGCTCGAACAGCGCGAGAAGCGTGTCGGAGCCGCCGTGGGTCGCGATGGTGTAGCGCCGCGACTGGGTCGGCTTGAAGACGAAGTCGCGCTGCTCGCCCGCCTGGAGGTCGGCCGAGACCGACTGGAAGGCCTCGAGCTCACCGGTCGCCGGTGCGATCATGTCGCCTGGGTACCACTTCTGCACCCACTCCTTGTCGGACTGCGAGAGCGTGCCGGGCGGCACCAGGCCGTCCTGGTACTTTGCCGGCTCCTCGATCAGCCCGCGCTCGAACTCATACTCCATGATCGAGTCGGGGTCCCACTTCGAGCCCAGCACCTGCTGCGGGTCGAGCTTCTCGAGGATGTTGTGGAAGGTCGTCTGCCGCGACCAATTGTTGGGCGGCGCACCGAGCGATTCGTAGACCGCTTCCTCGTTCCACTTGATCCCCGCGAAGGGGCTCTGGTGCTCGTGCTCCATTCCGAGCACGTGGCCGAGTTCGTGCAGTGCGGTACCGCGGCCGTAGGGCGTGGTGAGGTCCCAGCCGTAGACCGTGGTCGGCTCGCTCAGCGGCACCTGGAGCACGTCCTTCCCGACCATCGACGCCGACGAGCCGTCGGCGGTAGAGTAGCCGATGCGCACCTCGGCTTCGGAGAGGTCGCTTACCTCCTTGAACTCGAGGCCGATGCCGAGGGCCTTCCAAGCGGTGAAGGCCTGCCGTACCACGTCGGCCTGCGCTTTGGGCACCGCGAAGTGCGAGTTGCCGCCGAAGAAGGCGTAGTGCAGGACGGTCTTGTTGAGCCACTTCGAGCGCACGTTCAATATCGCACGCGCGCGCAGCGGGTTGTTCATCACATCAGGCGAAAGCTGCACCTTCGGCAGCGGGCCCGTCATGCAGAGCGGTTTTTGCTGCCGCGAATTCGAAGCGGGATACGAAGGAGAACGGGAATCAGCCATGTGGACCTCCTTGCCAACAGTAGTGTCGAATGTAGGCGCCGCAACGGCCTCCCGCATACACCTAGATTTGAGGAAAGTCGCAGGACGTCGCGACACCCGCCTCACCGGGGCCGGCGGCCAACTCGGCGGCTACTCGCTCTACGCGCCCGCCGAGCCCCAGCGGCTGCGCGACTTTTCCAGTGGCTTGAAGGGCCGCTGGCGCCGATCGCCCGAGCCTTAGGCGAGCCAGACGCGAATCCGAGGCTTTATGCATGCTCGATCTACCGCCGCACGCGAGGCGGTCTACGGCGCGTGATCGATCGGCTTTGAGGAAGGGCAAAACGCACCTGCTTTATTCGACTGCCACCCATGGCCAAGCCGACCAAGAACCTTCGCGCACCCAGGCCCGTGACTCCCGACGCAAACGGGCAATTGCTGGTGCTGATCGGCAACAGTGGTGAAACATCGGCAGACGACATCGAAGCATTCTTCGCGGACATCTGGCCCGGCGTCGATCCCGAAGCCACCGTCCATGAAATGGCCGCATTCCCTGGAAGTAGATCCCCGTCTGTAGGCCCACATGGCAGTGCCCATCACCAGATGTTTACGGACGTGCAGCTGCTGATGAACCTGCTATTGGTGACGATGGCGCCGCTCACTGCCCCCGACATTGCATTGAAGCCGGGGCCGATAGGGCAACACAACAGCTGTCATTCGAGACCGCTTGGAACCACACCGGACTCTGGGGTTCGGGGTCTGGCGGCAAGCCAGAGAAACCGCTGCGCAGCAGCCGCACAAGCTGGAACCCCGCATGACTGAATGACGTGGCCGTCAACGTCGGCTTAGCGGCCAGCATTTCGCTAAGGCGAAAGGCAAAGGTGGGTTGAGCGGAGGTGCTCGAGGATCGAATCACGTCGGCCTGAAGCTGCCGATCACAACGGATCGACCGACAGCCGACCGCCACCATCACTGGGTGCCGACTATGAGCCGACCATTCTCCAAGCTTTCGCTGAATCAGGAAATCGAGGAAACATCGCCGACGCCAAAGACGGACTTCCTTGCAATGTCGCGTGGACCGGCCGTGCGGCTGAACGGCCGCTGTCTCCTAATTGCTGAAATCAACGGAGCGTCTAGCAACTTCACACCCGCGGCGCAACCAGCATTTTCAGATTGCTCCGTATACCACCGCCGTCGACATGATTTCCGCGGCTTCATGGCGTCGGTGCAGAGCCATTCCCAGCATCGCCATGTCTTCGCCTTGGCGCGCCAGCACCTGCTGCGCAAAAGGCAGAAACTCCACCTCCTCAATGCGCACGTGTTCGCTAAAGCGATTCACCAGTTCTTGCAGCAGCGCGGAGTCCAACCTAGGCAAGTAGCCGTTGGCGATGGCTTGCACGGTTGGCTCCAGCTGCTTCCACAGGGCCGCGATGTCGCGATGCTCGCGGACGAGTTGCGCAACCATGGCCCCTGCCCGCTCCGCCTCGGTGCCGGGCTGTGCGGCCTGGAGCACTGCGGGGAACAGGTCATGCTCCTCGTCTTCGTGGTGAGCGAGCACGCTGTGACGGAACATCTTTACCACGTCACCGGCGCACGAGCGCGCCCGAGCCGACGTGGCGACCATCTCAGGCAAGCCGAGCGAGGTCTCGAGCAGGGTTACGAACCCGATGTGGCAAGTGGAGAAGTCCTGCAGCGGGCTACCGGCTTCAATAGCTTGGCGGGTCGATGTATCGGACATGACATCCTCCCTCTTACGAGTGCAGGTACGAGTCTGGCACTCTGCAGGCTCAGAATCTTGATAAACGTCATGCTGCAACGCCGGACGGTTCCGCAGTGCTTGCGCTTCGCTACCGGCGCGAGCCTGCGTCAGCCGACCAGCAATCCATGGACCAGCGTAGCGCGTCGAACGGCTCGCTAGACGCCACGATCTCGGGCCGTTGGGCGAACACCTCGGCCTTCAACGCCCACTTGTCAAATAGCGTACTGGACTTCTCACGACTTGGCTGCACATTCTTTCCTGCCGCACTACGGCGGCGCCCCCGCTGCGACGCAGCCGGTCTCGTCGACGCCGATCGTGCAGATGAGTCGGCAGCCAACGCTGCGTCGTGCGCACGCAGCAACTCGATGAATGTACGGCCGGCACCTGAAATCGACCGGTGTCGCAGCCAGGCCGCACCGAAGCGCGCGCGTTGTCCCAGGTCAACTTCGAGATCGGGCAGCACGACGAGTTGCCCCGTCTTCACCTCGGTCTGGACCATGAAGCGGGGCATCATCGAAAACGCGTCTGAGTGCATAGGGATGTCCTTCAACACATTGGCGCTGTCGCATTCGAGCGTCAGCAGCCCGGAACGATGCAACGTTTCGCGGCGTTCTATCGGCGCTGCGGCAATGATCGCCTGCGATGCCACTGACGGCAGTCGCGGGCCGGCGATCGGATAGTCGAACAAGTCCTTGAACCGCGGGGCCTGCAGCGCGGTAATGGGATGCCCGGCGCGGCATACGAAGTTTGCACGATGCACCGACAGCGTCTGTGACTCGAAGTCGTCCAGACCTTCAATCTTGCCGAGCTCGGCCACCACGACATCCACGTCGCGCGCACGTGCGCGCTCCGGCAACTCCGCCCAGGGCGCAATCATCAGGCGCAAGCGCAGCTTGGGGTGCAACCGGTTCAACCGGCCGACCACCGGGCCGACCAGCGCCGCGCCGCCGTAGGGGCCGATGCCAATCCGCAGCTCGCCAAGATCGAGACCCTTGCTCAGGCGCAGCTCACGGTCGAGGTCCTACGCAGACGAGTCGATCGACTGCGCGTGGCGCAACAGCAATTGACCGATCTCGGTCGGCTCAATTCGGTTTCAGTTGCGGTCGAACAAGATCGCGCCCACGCTGGCTTCGAGCGACTGGATGCTGCGCGACAACGCCGGCTGGGTGATGTGCAGCGCCTCTGCAGCGCGACTGAAATTGCCATGCTCCGCCAAGGCCAGCAATTGACGCAGTTGCCGCAGTTCGATCAATATGCCTTTGAATTATGTCGACGATACCGACAATGCATTGGACAAATGCCTCTCAATTGGCAATCATCGCCCTCCCCGTGCCGGGAAGCGACCTACCGGCGCGGACACGGGTAGCTTTCTCGCCCGCTCTGAATTCAAGCGCTGCCGCTGGCGTTCGACCAGGCGCGCCTAGCATGGAGGGCCCGTCTGCCCATGCGGTCACAACCGTAGGAGATGAACGATGCCAAGACTTGTCACGCTGGTCGCAGCGGCAATGGCCTTGAGTACCAACGGCCTGGCCCTTTCCGCTGAGGCGAAGGCCGACTTGATCTACAGCGGCGGCCCCGTGGTCACGGTGAACGAACTCCAGCCCAGCGCCGAGGCCGTGGCCGTGCGGGGCGGGCGCATTGTGGCCGTCGGCTACAGCGACGAAGTGATGAAACTCAAGGGGCCGAAGACCAGGCTGGTCGAACTGGGCGGAAAGACGTTGGCACCCGGTTTCGTCGACCCGCACGGGCATGTGTTCAATACCGGTATCCAGGCAATCTCCGCGAACCTGCTGCCGCGCCCGGATGGAGAAGTGAACACCGTCGTCGAGTTGCAGGACACGCTCAAGGCCTGGGAGCAGCGCAACGCCAAGATCACGGGCAAGTACCGTTGGATCGTTGGCTTCGGCTATGACGACGCGCAGCTCCAGACGCAGCAGCACCCAACCCGCGACGACCTGGACAAGGTGTCGACGGAGCTACCGATCGTGATCGTGCACCAGTCAGGCCACCTTGCGGTGATGAACAGCAAGGCGCTGGAGATGGTGGGGATCACGGCATCTTCGAAGGATCCCAAGGGCGGCACCATCCGTCGCAAGCAAGGCAGCCAGGAACCCAATGGCGTGCTCGAAGAGAGCGCCTTCTTCGGGCCCTTCTTCGGCCTGCTGAGCAAGCTGGGCCCGGAGGCGAACAAGGCGCTCTTCGTTGCCGGCGTAAATCTGTACAAGAGTTTCGGATACACGACTGCACAGGAAGGCAGAGCCTCCAAGGGCTCAGTGGCCACCATGGCGGCAGTCGCCAAGAGTGGCGAGTTGGACATCGATGTGGTGGCCTACCCCGATATCGCCAGCGATGCCGAAGCCATCAAGGCGCCGTGGCTGTCGCGCGGCTACATCCAGCACTTCCGCGTCGGTGGTGCCAAGATCACGCTGGATGGATCGCCTCAGGGCAAGACGGCCTGGCTCACGCAGCCCTATTTCAAGGTGCCCGAGGGGCGCCAGCCCGACTATCGGGGCGAGGGCCAGTTCTCCGACGAGGAAGTGCAAGGCTATGTCGATCAGGCGTTCAAGAACGGCTGGCAGTTGCTGGCACATGCGAACGGTGATGCGGCGATCGATCAATTCATCCGGGCAGTCAGAGTGGCCGAGAAGCAATTCGGCATGGCCGATCGGCGCTTGACCGTGATCCACGGGCAGACGACGCGCGAGGACCAGATACAGGCCTTCAAGGAACTGGGCATCATCCCGTCGCTGTTCCCGATGCACACTTTCTACTGGGGCGACTGGCACCGCGATTCCGTGCTTGGGCCGCAGCGCGCGACCAACATCTCGCCCACCGGGTGGGCGATCAAACGCGAGATGATCTTCACCTCGCACCATGACGCGCCGGTGGCCATGCCGGACTCGATGCGGGTCATTGCGTCTACGGTGAATCGCGTCACCCGCAGTGGCCAGGTGCTGGGCCCGGAACATCGCACCACACCGCTGGTGGCGCTGAAGGCGCACACGCTGTGGGCTGCCTATCAGCACTTCGAAGAAAAGAACAAAGGCTCGATCGAGGTCGGCAAGTTGGCTGACTTCGTGCTGCTGGACCAGAACCCTCTGACCGTCGACCCATTGAAGATTGCCGACATCAAGGTGGTCGAGACGATCAAGGCCGGCAAGACCGTTTATCGACGCGACGCACCGAAGCAGCGGGCGGCAGTGCCGTCCGGTTGTGCGGAGTCTGAAGCCTGTTTCAGGCTGGCCACCCACGTGCTCTCCGAAGCGGGCGTCATCGCGATGCACTCGCATGGGAATTGATCGGAAGACGCAGTGCATCACTCACTGTTGTGATCGCATGCGGTAAAGACCTTCGGCAACAACCCGGAAGCAAGTCACAACGACGTGCCGTTGACGGTGCCAGACATGGCGCTGAACCGCCATCTCAGCACCCAACGACGGGGTGCCCGAATATGAGATCGCTGTCGCGCGATGCGCGGCACAAGAGGCGCGTGCAGGTCATCCGACTTCGCAAGGCGGGCCGGACTTACGACGAGATCGCGGCGCAGACCGGGCTGAGCCGCACCGGCGTGTTCGACATCTGCAAGCGCCACGAAGGGGCGGGTGTGAAGGCGTTGCGCGACGCGCCTACTGGACGCAAGACGGGCGACGGCAGGCTGCTCGACCCGGCGCAGGAGACGATGGTGCGCAAGCTCATCACCGACAAGACGCCGGACCAGCTGAAGTTGCCCTTCGCGCTGTGGACGCGCGCGGCGGTTTCGCAACTCATCGAGCAGCGGTTTGGCATTCGCCTGCCGGTGCGCACGATGGGGCTATACCTGGGGCGCTGGGGGCAACACGGCCGCAAGAGCCGATGAAGAAGGCCTAGGAGCAGTCGCCCGCCGCGGTCAAGAAGTGGCTCGACGAGGACTACCCGGTCATTGCCGCGCGGGCCAAGGCCGAGGGCGCCCAGATCCAACGGGGCGACCAGAGCGGGCTGCGCAGCGACGATGTGCGCGGTCGCGGCTTCGCCCCCAAGGGTCAGACGCCGGTGATCCGGCTCAACAACAAGCGCCGCGGGCTGTCGGTGATCTCCACCGTGACCAACAAGGGGCAGATGCGCTGGCGCATCGTCGACGGCGCGCTCAACACGAACATCCTGATCGGCTTCCTGCGCCGACTGATTGATCAAAGGCGCGAGCAGGACGCTGTTCCTGATCCTGGACAACCTGCGGGTGCCCCACGCCAAGCCCGTCAAAGCCTGGCTGGGCGAGCACGCCGACGCGATCGAGGTGTTCTATCTTCCCAGCTACAGCCCCGAGCTCAACCCCGACGAGATGGCCAACGCCGACATCAAGCAGGCGGTGACGACGCTGGCTCCTGCGCGCACGCAGCTGCAACAGGTCAAGGCCACGGCGCGCCATCTGCGCAGCGTGCAACGGCAGCCTGAGCGGATTCGAAAGTACTTCGAACGTGAGCCTGTTCGCTATGCGGCTTGATTCAAGTTCATTGATGCCGGCTCAATAACCACAATCAACAAGCAACAACAACCTTACAGGGCGAATCTCTATGAAGTACAAGCTCTCTGGCTTGGCAAGAACGCTCCTTGCGCGGCTCGTGACGCTGGCACTTCTCGGCACCATGGCCTCGGTCCAGGCCCAGACGGCGACGGCGAAGAAGCCCAACATCCTCGTCATCTGGGGCGACGACACCGGCACCTGGAACATCAGCCACAACAACCGCGGCATGATGGGCTACACAACGCCGAACATCGACCGCATTGCTACGGAAGTCGTGGCATTCACCGACTACTATGCACAGCAAAGCTGCACCGCCGGACGCGCCGCGTTCATCGGCGGCTCGGTGCCGGTGCGCAGCGGCATGACCAAGGTCGGCGTGCCCGGTGCAAAGGAAGGCTGGAAGAAGGTCGACATCACGATGGCCACCCGCAGCCAACAGTCTGGCCCGCCGAAGAAGCTGCGGCGCGACTGGCAGCTTCGTGACCCACGCGATGGACTATTCGCTCTTGTCGCGCAGTACGAAGCTGCCGCCGACCGCTGTCACGCCGCCCACAGACGTCGTAGCTGGCGCGGGCGCGGGCGCCGGCGTTGCGCTGACGGTGCCGAAAACCAAGCCGGTGCTCAGCCCGCCCGGCGCCGCCGGCGCGACCACCAGATCCTTTGTCACCCAGACACGGAAGATCGTGCCCTTGGCCTTGCCGGCCGGGACCTCGTGGTCGAAGTGCACGCGCCAGCCGTGGTTGAAGGCATCGCGCAGCAGGTCGAGCATGCCCTGGCGCACTGGCTGGTTGGCATCGGCACGCAGCTTGAAGCCGGAGGCGGTGTCTCCCGTCTGGTGGTCGAGCTGCACGATCACCTCGGCCTGGATGAAATCCGCCGCGGGGCCAAAGCGGTCGCCGATCTCGTTGACGCGCAGCATCTTGATCTTGCCGGAGGTATTGAGGAGTGCCATGGGCTGCCTTCCGTTAAGTCGATTTCAGGAGAAATGTGTGGCCGCCAGCGCTCCGCCCGCAACGTTGCCGACTTGAGGGGGCGGCGCCGGCAGTTCGCTCAGTCGGATCAGCGTGCCGTTGTGCTGGCCCGTGCGCAAATATTCGACCAGCAGCGGCCGGTCTTGGGCAAAGGCGTCGCGCAGCAGTGTCAACATGCGCTGGCGTGCTGGCAGGTTGGCATCATGGCGCAGTTGGAAGCCAAAGGCCCGCCCGGGCTCGGTGTCCAGCGCCATGACGACCTCGCCGTCGATGCGGTCGACCGGCGGGCCGAAGCCACTGCCGACCTCGTGCACCCGCAGCAGTGTCAGCCGGCCGCGCGCCACCAGCACCTCGCCCACCAGGTTGCGCATTTGCACCGGGCGCGCGTCCAGGTCGATCTCGAACAGCTCGGCCAGCGCGTCGCTTTCGCCTTCGACGTACAGCTGCATGCGGTAACGGCGCGTGGTACCGACCTGCTCGAACTCGACGCGGCCGAAGTTGCGCTGCTCCAGGTGGCCGACGAAGCGCGCCGCGTAGTGCTGGCTATCGAGCTTGAACTCGTCGTCGGTGCTCACGATGGCCGCCGCCTTCAGCATCAGGTCGGCATCGACGGCCGGCTTGGAGATCGGCGAGCTTGTGATTTGCACCAGTGCCGGGTTGTTGCGATGGTCGTGTGCACCATCCTTCCGCTTGGACCGCACCAGGTGGATCGCGCCGAAGTGGTAGTCACCGCTGAGCACGAACACCCCCTTGGGCCGGGGGCCGGGCCGGCCGTCGGCGCCGATGTCGTTGGCGACGTCGAATAGCACGTCGAGCAGGCGCACCAGGTCGGGCAGGTTCTTGTCGTAGGTCCAGGCGTCGCGCACGTCGGGCTCGGTGATGGTGTCCTCCAGGTGCTCGTAGTACACCTTGGTGCCTATTGCGCCGGCGAAGGCACCAATGCCCGCACCGACCTCTGCGCCCACCACTGCACCAGCCGGCCCGCCAACGACGAAGCCGATGGTCGCGCCCGCCACCGCGCCGAGCAAGCCGCCGCCGACACCGCCCACTGGCGCGGCCAGCGCGCTGGCGAGGTCTTCCAACTGCGCGATCGGCAGCATCGCCGGCGGCACCGGCACTACGACAAACACCAAGTCTGCGCTGCGCACCTCGTCCGATCGCGACCAGGCCTGCAGCCGGCTGAACTGCGCGCGGCCCATCACCGGAAAGGTCTTGCTCTTACCACGCGCCGTGCGGCTGTCCGTCACGTAGAACGCGGCCGGCCCGCGGCGGAAACTGTAGTCCAGGCGCGCCGCGGCGAAGCCGCCTGGGTTGTGCGCCTGTTGGAAGATGCGGTATGCGCGCAGGCCCGCAGCCTCGCGCACCGCATCGACCTTCTCGGTGCCCCAGTCGTCGACCACCTCGTGATCGTCAAGTGCCATGTACATCGGGCGCGAGCGCAGCACGCGGCGCACCGGCTGGTAAGCCCACAACTGGTTGTAGCGCCGTGCATAGCGCTCGTTCCAGTCGGTGGTGTCGAAGAAGACGTTTTCGATGCCATCACCATAGATCTGGTCGCCGATCAGGAACGCGAGATCGACGTCATTGCGCGCCGCCAGCGCCTGCCAGCGGTTCAGCGACGTGGGCGCGCCCGGCAGATGGCAGGAAGCAAAGGCGATGCTCAGGCGCCGCGGATCGGCGGGCATGGTGCGCACGCTGCCGCGCGAAAGCACGTGTTCGGTGCTGTCCGGCTGCACGAGGCGCAGCTCGAAGTCGTGCGGCGCGGCCGGCGCCAGACCCGACAGCGTGACGACTGCGGTCTGTGCCCGGTCCGGGCGAAAGGCAAGGCCGATGCGACGCGGCGCCACCACCGAGCCACGTGCCGCGAAGACGCAGACGAAGTGGTCCCCCGCGCGCGGTGCGGCATGTAGTTGGAACCACAACGTCGTGTGCGTGGACGAGGTGTCGCCGACGATCAGCCGCGCCGGATCGGCCAGCATCACCAGGTCGCGCGTGGCCTCCGGCGTGTCGAAGGCGGTGAAGCGTTCGGCGGTACTCAGCGCCAGGCCATAGACATCGGCACGGGCCGACAGTTGTGCCTGAACGCCGTCCGGCGGCTTGCCATCCTGGCGCAGCGCCGCACATTGCGCAAAGGCCGCGGCGGCATCAACCGCCAGCGTCACCCTGCCGCCGGCGTCAGTGCTGCCTTGCGCGCTCAAGACGATCGCGCGCGACTCGTCGTACTTCACGACAAGGATCGAATCCGGCGGCGGCCGCGGTGCAGGCCCGGCCGGCCGCGGCGGATCCGGCAGGAAGACGCGCGTCAGCCAGCCGGCCATCACGCGCACTTCGAGCCGTACGCCCGCCTGGGCATACGGCGTCGAATCCATGAAGTCCAGCAACTGCGCGCGCAGATTCAGCATCGGCGCAGTGTCGTGACCCTCCGCACAGGCTGTCCATCCCTAGAGACGGGCGCCTGAAGGTCTGCATTCATGCGGCTCCGACGCCGATCCTCGTCTCTTGACGAGACCAGTGGCCCCGCTCCATTCCTGCGCCGCAGCGCAAATCCGGGCCGCGCATCAGCGCCGCCCAAAACGCCGCCATCATTGCCGCGTTGCGGCCGACAGGAGTTGTGCCATCGGCATCGCAACGCGACGATGGGCAGCGAATCACCTATGGCGACCGCTTCACGAGACCGGCTGCATGAAAATGCAGCACCGACTTGCCCACGGCGTCGGTCGTTCGTCGCAAGCGACGCCCACCGCCGTGGACAGGTCTTTGAACGCCTCGCACACAGAAATTCAGACAACCCCTAGCGGCAATGCGTCGCTCGATGAATCCCGAGCGCCACTTGCCTACCGCGGCCTTGGTCAGCTTCAATCGCTCGGCGATCGCTCTGTTGAGTTCGCCGTCAGCGCTACTCAGAACAATGCGCGCCCGATTGCACAACACCGCCGGCAGCAAGCGGCTGCGAGCAAACGACTGAAGTTGCGATCGCTCCTCGTCCGTCAGCAGCAACTCAACCTTCTGTCTGCCTGTTCTCATCGCCGCATCTCTGTTCCCAAGATACCGCATTGGCATGCACGATTAATGCCAGAAACTAACGGGGCAGGAAACTAGCGCAGCGATGCACTCTGATGGCCCCGCCGACGCCGGATCGAATTTGGGGAATCCTCCCGTAGACTTGGATCGTCGGCGCCGATGCTGAGGGTGGCGTTGCCGCGACCGTTACTGCGTTTGCGTAAAGGGTGACATTCATGCTGACCTGGATCATCGTGGCCGCCGTTGCTGCAGTGGGCATATATGCGGTCACGATCTACAACAGGTTGGTCAAGACCCGGCAGATGGCCGAGGAAGGTTGGAGCGGCATCGATGTGCAGTTGAAGCGCCGCGCCGATCTCATTCCCATCCTCGTCGACACAGTCAAGGGCTATGCCGGACACGAGCGTGAGGCGCTCGAGCAGGTCACTCGACTCAGGACCGACGTCGGCAAGGTTGCGCCCGGCGATATTGCCGAACGCGGCAAGCTCGAAGGACTGCTGTCCGGTGCCATCGGCCACCTGCTGGCGGTGGCGGAGAACTATCCCGACCTCAAGGCGAGCGCGAATTTCTTGAAACTGCAGGAATCGCTCGCAGAGGTGGAGAACGAGATCCAGCTCTCCCGGCGCTACTACAACGGCGCGGTGCGCAACCTGAACGTCATGGTGGAGTCGTTTCCATCGAACCTGGTGGCCAGCCAGTTCGGCTTTGCCAAGCGCGAGTATTTCGAGATCGGCGACGACGCCGACCGCAAGGCCCCGCGGGTTTCCTTCTGAGCTGATGGCGCTGATCCGGCGCCCGACTGGCGGCATGGCTGCACGAGTCGGCATGGCCCGGCTCGCGCCCGCGCTGCTGGTGGTGATCGTTGCCGTTGCATCGAGCTGTATTCAGCTTGCCCATGCGGCGGAAGTCATCGAGCGCTTCGAATCGGAGGTCGACGTGGCGGTGGACGGGACGCTGACGGTGACCGAGTCCATCCGGGTACGCGCCGAAGGCCGGGATATCAAGCGCGGCATCTATCGCGATTTCCCGCTCACTTTTCGCGACGGCGATGACCGACGCCGGCAGGTGAGCTTCGAGTTGCTCGACGTCACCCGCGACGGCCGGGCCGAGCCACATTTCACCCGCCGCGGCGCGGACGGCGTGCGCATCTATGCCGGTCAAGAAAGCGTGCTGCTGCGACCTGGCACCTACACCTACGTCATTCGCTACCGTACCGGCCGGCAGATCCGCTTCCTCGCCGGCCACGACGAGTTGTTCTGGAACGTGACCGGCAACGAATGGGCGTTCCCCATTCTGTGGGCGTCGGTCGGCATCCATCTCCCGGGCAAGGCGGCACCGGTGCGCTGGACGGCCTATACGGGTTCGATCGCAGAGCGCGGCGACGCCTGGCTTGGCGATGTCGCCGGAGACGGCGCGCTGCGTGTCGAAACGACCCGGGCGCTCGGACCTGGCAGCGGTCTTTCAGTCGTCGCGGAGATCCCCCACGGGCTGATATCCCCTCCGTCCTTAATGTCGCGGCTGGAATACTCGTTTCTCGACAACCGCGTGTTCATTCTTGGCGCCCTGGGCGCCTTCGTCGTCCTCGCCTACTACCTGATCGTCTGGAACGCGGTGGGCCGGGATCCGGAGAAGGGCACCATCATTCCGCTTTTCCATCCGCCCGACGGCATCTCTCCGGCGCTGGCGGGCTACATACGGGATTGGGGCTGGAGCGGGGACTGGCGCAACTTCACCGCTGCGGCGGTCTCGCTGGCGGTCAAGGGACTGCTGGTGTTCGACGATGCCGATGGCGACGTGACGCTGTCGCGGCGCGGCACGAAGACCGCCAGCGACGCCCTGGGCCTGCCGCCCGGCGAGCGCGCGATCCTCACCTGGGTCGACAGCCGCGGCGGCAAGGCCCGCGTCGACAAGTCCAGCGGCGCGAGCCTGGCGACGGTGTTCGCGACCTTCAAGTCCAGCATCGAAAAGGAGAATCGCAACCGCTTCTTCCGCCGCAATCTCGGCTATTTCGGGTTCGGCTTGGCGTTGACAGTGGCATCGATCGTCACGGTGCTGGTTTTTGGCAACCTGAGCGAGGCAGAGATCGGCTTGCTCTTCATCAGCGCCATGACATGCGCGGTGATCGGCGCCATGATCATGCCGCTGCTGCGCGTACTGATGGGCGGCCGCCGGCTTCGCACCATCATCGCCGCCGGCATCAATCTGACCGTCATGGTTGCTTTCGCCAGCGTGGTCTATTCGCTTTTCGCAGGCAGCGGTGTCAAGCCACCGCCCGGATTCGCGCGCCACGTCTTCGACGAACTCTTGCGCCACGGTTTTCCTCTGGCGCTGATCGGCAGTCTTGCTGTACTCAACGGCCTGTTCTACTACCTGTTGCGCGCCCCCACTGCCGCCGGCCGGATCATCATGGACCGGATCGAGGGTCTAGAGCTGTACCTGCGCACCGCCGAGTCGGAGCGCATGAACATCCACAACGCGCCAGAGCTGACCACCGAGACTTTTGAGCGGCTGCTGCCCTATGCCATCGCGCTCAAGACCGAAAAGCCGTGGTCCGAGGCCTTTGCCAAGGCCTTTGCCCGCGCCCATCCTGGCCAAGATGCGATGCGGGCCTACCGTCCGGCCTGGCATGGCGGCGCAGGCTGGTCTGGAAGCGATTTTGGACGCTCGATATCCACCGCCATCTCGTCGTCTCAGAGCGCGTTCACCAGCGCCTTGCCGGTTCCGCAGTCATCTTCTTCCGGGTTCTCCGGCGGCGGGTCTGGCGGTGGCGGTGGCGGTGGTGGCGGCGGTGGGTGGTAGCGATGGCGTCGCTTGCCGTCTGCACGATGCAGGCAGACTGAACTTGACCCTGTTTCGCTGACGGCCGGGGAGATAGTTCCCGAGTCGAATTGGCGATCTCGGGAATCTGAATCGTGTCAGTCAGCTGCAGGCGGCATACGATGTGCCGCGCAGTTTGGGCGGCTCTAGGAGTTGACGGGCGGCTCGAATCTGGCCACCTCAACCCTGCCGTAGATGCAGATCTGCCATTGGCCGGGTGTGGCGGACTTGATCGTCGGCCGTATGGCCCGCCAGGTCGACTGGCTGCTCTACCGCATTGAGATCGAGTTCGCGTAGACACACCACTGCCTCACCCCTGCCGGTGAGGCCGTCGAAGGGATGGCGGTAAAGCTGATAGGTGGTCGCTCTCTGGCTACCCTTTGGTGCAGGTTCCGGTCGGCCGCTGTGCAGTCGCTCCGGATGTTCGCGGTTGGGCGGCAATATTGTGCTCACGGACATAATGGTGTGAGCTTGGAAGGCATGTCGAACGTCAGTGAAGAATTGACTCGTCGGACTTTGACGAACGCGACACCCTCGGTGGGCGGCAAATCGAAGTGACAGCCGCAAGAATCACCCAGAGAGTCATTGAACGATTACGCCGCAAGGACCCGATAGATTCGGCGGAACTGGTCAGGGTCATCGTCCGAGTACCCATGTCATATGTCAGTTAACCCGCCGAACGGCCTGGACCCCGACACCGCGGCCGCGCGACTGCGTGAAGACGGGCCGAACGAGTTGGGCGTCAGCCAGCGTCGTACCTTGCGAGGCATTGTCTGGGAGGTGGTGCGCGAGCCCATGTTCCTGCTGCTGCTGGGAGCAGGCGCAATTTACCTGGCGATGGGGGATGCGCACGAGGCGCTGATCCTGCTTGGCTTCGTGGTGATCATCATGACTATCACGGCGCTGCAGGAGCGCCGCACCGACAACGCGCTCGACGCGCTGCGCGATCTGTCCAGTCCCCGTGCCCTTGCCCTGCGAGGTGGCGTGACCGTTCGCATCCCGGGCCGCGAGGTGGTTCGCGAAGACGTGCTGCTGCTGGCTGAAGGCGATCGTGTCCCGGCCGACGGCGTGGTGCTGCAGGCGCACGAACTCGCCACCGACGAGTCGATGCTGACCGGCGAGTCCGAAGCGGTCCCCAAGCAGGCGTCGCTGGACCGCGTCTTTGCCGGCACGATGGTTGTTCGCGGGCAAGGCGTGATGCGCGTGGATGCCATCGGCCACCAGACCGAAATGGGGCGGATCGGGCGATCGCTGCAGACCATTGCCCTGCAGGCATCGCCCCTGCATGACGAGGTTTCACGGCTGACACGACGGCTGGTGTTCGTCGCCGTTTCTCTTTGCCTGGCCCTGATGCTGCTGTTCTGGGCGCTGCGCGGTGGTTGGCTGAATGCCACGCTGGCCGGCATCACGCTGGCGATGGGCATCCTGCCGCAGGAATTCCCGGTCATCATGATCGTTTTCCTTGCGCTCGCCGCGCGGCGGCTGGCGGCGCAGCAGGTTCTGACCAGACGACTCAACGCCATCGAGACGCTGGGCGAGACGACGGTCCTGTGTGTCGACAAGACAGGCACCTTGACGCAGAACCGCATGGCGGTGGCCGTTCTTTCGGCTGGCGACGAGCCGCTCGACTTGCAGGCACCGCCTCCTGCCGGCCTTCCCGAGCCGTACCACGAGCTGCTCGAGTACGCGGTGCTGGCCAGCGAGATCGACCCGCACGACCCGATGGAGCAGGCCTTCCACCGTCTGGCCGGCGCGCATCTGTCCCATACCGAACACCTTCACCCGCAATGGACACTCGCGCGCGAGTACGAACTGTCGCCCGAACTGCTGGCCATGAGCCACCTCTGGCGCAGCGGCACGACGCCGCACGACGTGGTGGCCACCAAGGGTGCACCGGAGGCGGTCGCGGACTTGTGCCACCTGCCGACGGCGCAACGCGAGCGGATCGCGTCAGAGACGGCCCGCCTGGCCGGCCGTGGCCTGCGTGTCCTGGGCGTGGCCAAGGCCCGGCATCGCTCGGAACAAAGCTGGCCCGACATCCAGCATGACTTTGAATTCGAGTGGATTGGCCTGATCGGTCTGGCCGACCCGCTGCGAGCCGAGGTCCCCGAAGCCATGGCGCAGTGCCGCCGCGCCGGCATCCGGGTGATCATGATCACTGGCGATCACCCGCGCACGGCCGTCGCCATCGCCAACCAGGCCGGCATCGAAACCCAGGACGTGCTGACTGGCGACGAGATGGCAGGCCTGGATGCCCAGGCCCTGGCGCGACGGGTGGCGACGGTCGACGTCTTTGCGCGCGTCAGACCCGAACAGAAACTGGCACTGGTGGAAGCGCTGAAGTCCCAGGGCGAGGTGGTGGCCATGACAGGGGACGGCGTCAACGACGCGCCAGCGCTCAAGGCAGCCCACATCGGCATCGCGATGGGGCAACGGGGTACCGACGTGGCACGCGAGGCTGCCGCGCTGGTGCTGCTGCAGGACGACTTCTCGTCCATCGTGCGGGCCATCCACATGGGCCGGCGCACCTTCGCCAATCTTCGCCAGGCCATGGTGTACACGCTGGCCGTGCACGTGCCGATCGTAGGCTTGGCGCTGTTTCCGGTCCTACTCGGGCTGCCGCTGGTGCTGGCGCCGCTGCACATCGCCTTTCTCGAACTGGTGATTGATCCCGCCTGTTCCCTCGTGTTCGAGGCCGAGCCCGGTGACCCGGCCTTGATGGCGCAGCCGCCCCGCCGGTCAACAGAGTCCCTGCTGCCGGTCTCTCAGGTCATGCAGAGCATGGTTCAAGGTGGCCTGGTCGGATTGATCGTCGTGGGTCTCTACGCCTGGATGTTGAGCCAGGATCTACAGCCGGGCATGGCGAGCACCGCGGCCTTCGTGGTGCTGGTAACGGCGAACGCCGCGCTGATTCTGCCCAGCCGTTCCACCCAGACTCGCTGGCGCGGCCTCTTCTCCGGGCTGACGCCGGTCAGCCGATGGGTTCTGTCGTGCACCTTGTTGGCGCTGCTGCTCATCACCAGCGTTCCGTTCCTGGCGAAAGCCTTTGGGTTTGCGACGCTGGCCCCGCTGCATTGGCTCGCGGCCATGGCGGCAGGCCTGGCGATGTTGGTCCCGTTCCAGTTCGGCAAGCGATGGCTCGGCGCTCGGTCTCGCACCTTGGTTGATGAGGCGGGTGAGTGATACCGTTGCCCTACACGCACCATCAACCGCTCAATCGGATGAGAAAGGCTCACAGTGTTCCGAACCTGAGCGGCACAGCGCTAAGCGTACGAAGAGCTGACCGTCTCAGACACTCGGATTCCAGGAGATCATCAGTGCCATGAAGATACTTGTCGCCGTGGACGGTAGCGCCTACACGAGGCGCATGCTCGCCTACGTCGCTGCGCACGACGAGTGGCTGGGATCTAACCATCGATATACCGTCATCCACTGCGTCTTGCCATTGCCGCATCGGGCGGCTGCTTTCGCGAATCTGGCTCAAGCTCGTGCGTTCTACAAGGAGGACGCCGAAGCGGTGCTGGCGCCGATCCGCACGTTTCTTGCCAAGCAAGGCATTGACGCGGCGTTGGTGCACCGTATTGGCGCGCCGGCCGCGACGATTGCCAAGGTGGCCCAACAAGGCAAGTTCGACCTGCTGGTCATCGGTTCGCAAGGACGGGGCGCCGTCAGCGGTCTCGTGCTGGGTTCGGTTACGACCAAGGTCTTGTCGCTTTGCGACACGCCGACCCTCCTCATTCGTTGATAGGCACGGCGCCGACGGTGCTGGCGATTCCGCGTCGCTGAATCCCGACGCCGCGGGCGGCTGGCCCTCAGACCACGGTGCCGAACAGCTTGCCGACGCCGGCCGTCAGGCCCATCGCCAACGCCCCCCAGAACACGATCCGGGCGGTAGCCTTCACCATCGGCGCCCCGCCGACACGTGCCGACAAGACGCCCAGGCCGGCCAGGAATACCAGCGACGTTGCGGAGACGCTCATCACGACATGGGATGCGGGCGTGGCCAGCGCAGCCACCAGCGGCAACGCCGCTCCAGCGGCGAAGGTTAGCGCGGACGCCAGCGCCGCCTGGACCGGACGCGCCGCCAGCTCGGCCGAGATACCCAGTTCATCCCGCGCGTGGGCTCCGATGGCGTCATGACGCATGAGTTGTTCAGCCACCTGAATGGCCAGCGCAGGATCGAGCCCTCGCTTTTCGTAGATCGTGGCCAGCTCGCGGTGCTCCATGTCGGGTTGATTGCGCAGCTCTTCGTGCTCGCGCGCGATGTCAGCCGACTCCGTATCGGCCTGCGAGCTGACCGATACATATTCACCCGCGGCCATCGACATGGCGCCCGCAACCAGCCCTGCCACGCCGGCAACGAGCAATTCGCTGTGACCTGCATTCGCAGCGGCCACGCCGACCAGCAGGCTGGCGGTAGACACGATGCCATCGTTGGCGCCCAGAACGGCGGCACGCAGCCAGCCGATGCGATCGGTTCGATGGATTTCGGGATGTGTTGAGCGAGGCATTGGATTTCGTCTTCTGAGTGCTTGAGTGCCGATATTGTTGAACGGATCCAGCTTCCGGGACTTGGCGGAAGAGGTCCATACACCGGAGCAAAGCTCAGATAAGAAAGCGCTAAGACACCGCTCGCATCATGGCCACCAAGGAGATGTCATGAAAACACCAGCCGGCCCCGTCTTCAGCGCTGCGCTCTTCGCCGCCCTTGTTGCCGGCGCTGTTGCGCAGGCGGCTACGCCCGTCGAACTGCAGGCCGCCTACAGCACACAGTCCGGCGCTCAGACCTCAGCGGAGAACGGCCGGGAGCTGTTCACCACCCCTCACGGTCGCGAATGGAGTTGCTCGTCATGTCACGGCAGCGTGCCGATCCAACCCGGGCGGCACGCGACCACGGGTAAGCCCATTGCCACGCTGGCACCGGCCTTCAACCCGCAGCGCTTCACCGACGCGAAGAAGGCGGAGAAGTGGTTTCGCCGCAATTGCAACGACGTGATCGGCCGCGAATGCAGCGCGGCCGAGAAGGCCGATGTGCTGGCCTGGCTGCGGACGCTGGCGCCCTGACCGGCCCACATCTCACCTCACGCCAAACTGATCCGAAGACGCTGAATGCCTGTCAAGACTCGCCCCTTCCGTCCCATACACGCGGGCAGAGCACTTTGTGCGATGCTTGCCGCCTTCGGCCTGCATCAGGCCGTCCGCGCCGACGACGGTCCGTCGCTGCCACGCGTTGCACCCTTGCCCATCTACCAGCAGGAGTGCGCCGCGTGTCATCTGGCCTACCCGCCAGCACTGCTGCCCGCCGCGTCGTGGCAGCGTTTGATGGGCAACCTGCCACGTCACTTCGGCACCGACGCATCGCTGGATAGCGCCACGACTCAGGAGATCTCGAGGTGGCTGGCTGCGAACGCCGGCAGCACACGTCGAGTGCGTGACGCGACGCCGCCCGACCGCATCACGACATCGGCATGGTTCACGCACCAGCACGACGAGGTGCCGCCGGCAGCCTGGAAGCGGCCTGCCGTGAAAAGTGCTGCCAACTGTGCTGCTTGCCATACCCGCGCCGATCAAGGAGATTTCAATGAATACGACGTCCGCATGCCCCAATGAAGCTCCCCTTGAAGCATCGGGGCTCACCTCAACGGTTCGCAAGGTGTTGGTCTGGGATGCGCCGGTGCGCGTCTTTCACTGGCTGATGGTGCTCAGCTTCGCCGGTGCGTACGTGACCGCCGAAAGCGAGCGCTGGCGGCTGTTGCACGCCACTTTGGGCTACACGATGGCGGGTCTGGTCGCCTTCCGACTGGTCTGGGGCCTTGTGGGCACACGGCACGCCCGCTTCGCGAGTTTTGTGCGCGGGCCGTCCGCCGTGCTGCGTTACCTGCGTTCGCTGGTGGCCGGCTATCCCGAGCATCACGCAGGTCACAACCCGGCCGGCGCGATAGCCATCGTCGGCCTGCTGGGCTTGACGACTGTGCTCACCGCAGCAGGCTGGGCCACATTCAACGAGCTGGGCGGCGAGTGGATCAAGGAGGCCCATGAAGCCGCGGCCAACTTGATGCTCGCGCTCGTCGGTATTCACGTCGCAGGCGTGGTGCTGTCGAGTTGGCTGCATCATGACAACCTGATCGGCGCCATGGTCACCGGCCGAAAGGCGGGATCGCCACAGGACGGCGTCCGCAGCGCCTGGCATAGCGTGGCCGTGCTGATGCTCGTTGCGGTGCTGGGATTCTGGTGGTCGCAATGGCAGGGCAACCCGGCCAACCTCGGTGGGCAGGGCGGTGCATCATTGACCCATTCCGTCGACCACGACGACGACTGACCGCCTGTCACGCCACGCCACAATCCTGACATGCGCATCCTGCTGGTCGAGGACGACCCCTTGCTCGGCGACGGCCTTCGGGTCGGTCTGCGCCAGCTCGGCTTCCTCGTCGACTGGGTGCGCGACGGCGAAGCCGCCGAGCGCGAGTTGCGCGCTGAACCCTACGCCGCCGCGGTGCTCGATCTAGGGCTGCCGCTGATGGACGGCATGGACGTGCTGGCCTCGGTGCGCCGGGCCGGCGTCGACCTGCCGGTGCTGGTGCTGACGGCCCGAGACGCCGTTC
>Ga0316188_10000264_pt1 | contig 20740 bp, 24 predicted proteins | sample Phiworburrow1_MG_FD_204933 | JGI IMG/M metagenome (GOLD analysis project Ga0316188, IMG submission 204933) | Coastal sediment microbial communities from Maine, United States - Phippsburg worm burrow 1 | ecosystem: Environmental > Aquatic > Marine > Coastal > Sediment | place: USA: Maine... | reverse complement strand
GTAGCGCCTTCGGCGCTCCCCCCCAGGGGGGCGCCACCGGCGGCCCGGCTGAGCCGGTTCCGCGGTGGCCGCTGGTTGGGGCGGTGGTGTATTTCGCACCGTGACCACCGGCCTCTTCCTGACCCAGTTGCTCAACGGGCTGCAGCTCGGGGTGCTGCTTTTCCTGCTGTCGGCGGGGCTGACGCTGGTGTTCGGCATCATGGACGTGGTCAACCTGGCGCACGGGTCGCTGTACATGATGGGCGCGTACTTCGCGGCCGCGGCCTTCAACGCCTTCGACGGCTCCTTCCTTGCGGCGGCGCTGGTGGCCATTCCGGGCACGCTGCTGCTGGGCCTGCTGATCGAGCGGCTGGTGCTGCGCACGCTGTACCGGCGCGATCACCTCGACCAGGTTCTGGCCACCTTCGGGCTGATCCTGTTCTTCAACGAGGTGGTGCGCTACGTCTGGGGACCGGCATCGGTGTACATGAACACACCGAAGTGGCTGTCGGGCACGGTCGATCTGTTCGGGCTGCCCTACCCGTCGTACCGTTTCGCGATCATCGCCGTCGGCCTGGCCGTGGGCGCCGCGTTGTATGCGGTGATCCACCGCACGCGCGTGGGAATGTTGATCCGCGCCGGCGCCACCAACCCGCAGATGGTGTCGGCGCTGGGTGTCAACATCAACGGACTGAACACGCTGGTCTTCGCGCTGGGCGCGGCGCTGGCCGGCCTGGCCGGTCTGATGGCCGGGCCGATCGTGTCGGTGCAGTCGGGCATGGGTGAGCCGATCCTGATCCTGACGCTGGTGGTCATCGTCACCGGGGGCATCGGTTCGATCCGCGGCGCCTTCTACGGCGCGTTGATCGTCGGCATCGTCGACACGATCGGCCGCGCCTTCCTGCCCGGGCTGCTGCGCGAACTGCTCGACCGCTCGGTGGCACAGGCCGTGGGCCCGGCGATCGCATCGATGCTGATCTACCTGCTGATGGCCGCGGTGCTGGCGCTCAAGCCGCAGGGTCTGTTCCCGGTGAAGCATGGCTAGCGCGCCGCGCCTCGTCGCCGTGCTGCTGCTCGCGGGGCTGGGGCTGCTGCCGCTGCTGGCCGAATGGCTGAACGAGCCCTTCTGGGTCACGCTGTTCACGCGCGTCCTGATCTTCGCGCTGGCCGCCAGCGGGCTGAATCTGGTGCTGGGCTTCGGCGCGATGGTCAGCTTCGGCCATGCGATGTACATCGGCATCGGTGCCTATGCCGTGGGCGTGCTGTCCTTCCACGGCGTCGACAACGGCTGGTGGCAGCTGGTGGCGGCGCTCGGCGTGGGCGGCGTGGTCGCGCTGGTGGTGGGCGCGATCTGCCTGCGCACCAGCGGCATGGCCTTCATCATGATCACGCTGGCCTTCGCCCAGATGCTCTTCTTCCTGGCGGTGAGCCTGCGCGACTACGGCGGCGACGATGGCCTGCGGCTCAACGGCCGCAGCCATTTCGGCTCGCTCGACCTGGAAAACAGCGTCGCGCTGTACTACCTGGCCTATGCGCTGCTCCTGGCCGTGCTGGGCTTGTTTGCAAGGCTGGTGCAATCGCGATTCGGCATGGTGCTGCGCGGCTGCCGCAGCAATGCGCGGCGCATGGCCTCGCTCGGCTTCGCGACATTTCGCTACAGGCTCAGCGCCTACGTCATCTCGGCGCTGGTGTGCGTGCTGGCCGGCATGCTGCTGGCCAACCTGGCGCGATTCATCTCGCCCTCGTACATGGCCTGGACGGTATCGGGCGAGTTGATCGTGATGACCGTGCTCGGCGGGCTCGGCACCTTGATCGGCCCGGTGGTCGGCGCCGCCGGGCTTCTGCTGCTGGAAGAGGCGCTGAGCTCGCTGAAGCTCGGCCTGCCCTGGTTCGACGCGCTGATCAACCAGCATTGGCTGGCGCTGATCGGGCTGTTCATCGTGCTCGTTGTGCTGGTGCTCAAGCAGGGGCTGTACGGCTGGCTGGTGGCGCGCGAAGCGCAGCGCTCGGCATGAACATCCTGGAAGTCAGCGGACTGGTCAAGCGCTTCGGCGGCCTGCTGGCCACCGACCACCTGGACCTCAGCCTGGCTCGCGGCGAGATCCACGCGGTGATCGGCCCGAACGGCGCCGGCAAGACCACGCTGATCAACCAGCTGGGCGGCGAGATCCTGCCCGATGCGGGGCGCATCGTCTTCGACGGCCACGACCTGACGCACCAGCCGCCGCAGCGCCGCGCCCGTGCCGGGCTGGGGCGCTCGTACCAGATCACCTCGGTGTTCAACGACTTCAGCGTGCTGCAGAACACCGCGCTGGCGGTGCAGGCGCATGCCGGCCACAGCTTTCGCTTCTGGCGCGCGGCGGCCGACGAGCGCCAGTTGCGCGAGCCCGCCATGGCCGCGCTGGAGAAGGTCGGGCTGGCCGACCGTGCCGCCACGGCGGTGGGCGAGCTGGCGCACGGCGTGCGCCGCCAGCTCGAGATCGCGATGGTGCTGGCCACCGGCGCGAAGTGTCTGCTGCTGGACGAGCCGATGGCCGGTATGAGCCCGGCGGAATCCGAAGCCGTGGTGGCGCTGCTGCAGCAGCTGAAGGGTGATCACACGATCCTGCTCGTCGAGCATGACATGGACGCGGTGTTCGCGCTGGCCGACCGCATCACGGTGCTGGTCTATGGCAGCGCAGTGGCCAGCGGCACGCCCGAGCAGATCCGCAACCACAGCGGCGTGCGCGAGGCCTACCTGGGCGAGCAGGAGATCGTGTGAGCGGCGCCGGCGGACAGCTCGAACTGCAAGGCGTCGAAACCGCCTATGGCCGCAGCCAGGTGCTGTTTGGCGTGTCGCTGGCCGTGAAGCCGGGCGAATGCGTCACGCTGATCGGCCGCAACGGCATGGGCAAGACGACCACGGTCAAGTCGATCATGGGTCTGCTGACGCCGCGCGCCGGGTGCATCATGATGGACGGGCAGTCGCTCGTCGGCCAGTCCAGCTGGCGCGCGGCGCGCAGCGGCCTGGGGCTGGTGCCCGAGGGACGGCAGATCTTCCCCAACCTGAGCGTGCGCGAGAACCTGGTGGCCACTGCCGGCAACCGCCACCGGCGCCCCGCGCCGTGGACGATCGACACTGTGTACGCGATGTTCCCGCGGCTGCAAGAGCGCGAGCGAAACCTGGGTGCCAACCTGTCGGGCGGCGAGCAGCAGATGCTGGCCATCGGCCGCGCGCTGATGACCAACCCGAAACTGCTGATCCTGGACGAGGCCACCGAAGGCCTGGCGCCGCTGATCCGCAACGAGATCTGGTCTTGCCTGGGCCGGCTGCGAGAGGCCGGGCTGTCGATGATCGTCATCGACAAGCACATCGGCCCGCTGCTGAACCTGGCCGACCGGCATTTCATCCTCGAAAAAGGCGTCGTCGTCTGGCAGGGCGACAGCGACGAACTTCGCGCGCAGCCACAAGTGCTGCAGCGTTACCTGGGCATCTAGAAAGGACACACGAGCATGATTCTCGAAATCGCCGACATTCGCATCCAGGCCGGCAAGCAGGCCGAATTCGACGCCGCGATCCAGCGCGGGTTGAACACGGTCATCAGTCGCGCCAAGGGCTTCAAGGGATGGAAGGTCAACAAGGGCGTCGAAAGCCCCGAGCGTTACGTGCTGATGATCTTCTGGGAGACGCTGGAAGACCACACCATCGCCTTCCGCGAAAGCGCGCTATTCACCGAATGGCGCGCCATCGTCGGGCCCTTCTTCGCCGCGCCGCCTGTGGTCGAGCACTTCACGCTGCTGGCCAAGTCGCAGTGAGCCGCGACACCGCGCTGGCGCGTGCGGCGCAGCACTTCGACAGCGGCGCCTTCACGCGCGACCTCGCGCGTCGCGTCGCCATTCGCAGCGAAAGCCAGGATCCGGCGCAGGCTGCTTCCTTGCGCGACTACGTCGAAGTCGAAGTCAGCACCTCGCTGACCGCGCTGGGCTTCGACTGCCAGCTGTACGACAACCCGCTGCAAGGCACCGGCTGCGGGCCCTTCCTGATCGCGCGGCGCCATGAGGGCGACGACCTGCCGACGGTGCTGATGTACGGCCACGGCGACGTCATCCGCGGCCAGGACGCAGCCTGGACGCGCGGCCAGGGGCCCTGGGCGGTGGTCAGGGAAGGCGACAAGCTCTACGGTCGCGGCACGGCCGACAACAAGGGCCAGCACAGCATCAACATCGCCGCGCTCGCGCAGGTGATCGAGGCGCGCGGCGGCCGGCTCGGCTTCAACGCCACCTGGCTGATCGAAACCGGCGAGGAGACCGGCTCGCCCGGGTTGGCCGAGTTTTGCGCGGCGCAGCGCCAGGTTCTGGCGGCAGACGTCCTGATTGCCTCCGACGGGCCGCGGCTGCGCGCCGACCTGCCCACGCTGTTCCTGGGCACGCGCGGCGTTGCCAACTTCGACCTGCGCCTGAAGCTGCGCGACGGCGCGCACCACTCCGGCAACTGGGGCGGGCTGCTGCGCAACCCGGGCACGGTGATGGCCTCGGCCATCGCCAGCCTCGTCGACGGGCGCGGCCGCATCCTAGTGGCGGGCTTGCGGCCGCCGCCGATCCCGGCCAACGTGCGCGCCGCGCTGGCCGGGCTACAGGTCGGTGGTGGCCCGGGCGACCCGGCCATCGACGCCAATTGGGGCGAGCCGGAACAGAGCCCGATCGAGCGCGTGCTGGCCTGGAACGCGCTGGAGGTGCTGGCCATGCGCACCGGCAACCCCGACTTCCCGGTGAACGCCATCCCGGCGCACGCGCAGGCCCATCTGCAGCTGCGCTTCGTGGTCGGCACCGACATTTGCCGGCTGCGCGAGCATGTCATGACGCAGCTGCAGGCGCAGGGCTTCGGCGACATCGAGGTGAGCGAGCCGGTGGTGATGCGGGCGACGCGGCTCGACCCGGACAACGCCTGGGTGCGCTTTGCCATGCAGTCGATGCAGCGCAGCACCGGCATCGCGCCGGCGCTGCTGCCCAACCTGGGCGGCTCGCTGCCCAACGACGTGTTCGCCGGCACCCTCGGGTTGCCGACGGTGTGGGTGCCGCACAGCTACCCGGGCTGTTCGCAGCACGCGCCCGACGAGCACCTGCTGGCGTCGGTGGTGCGTCAGGCCCTGCAGCTGATGACCGGGCTGTTCTGGGACCTCGGCGATCAGGCCGAGCACCTGCCACGGCGAGCTGCCGTACGCGAGTCCTAGTCCGCATCTTTCGCGCGGCTCCGTAGAACCGACGACGGCAGCAGCTCGGTCAACAGGGCGCCCATGGCCCGGTGGGCTGCACTCATTCGGTGGGCGGGTTCGAGGCGCTGGCCACGACGGCTGCGAATCGGCCGTGTCGTACATTTTGGACAGCCAATACCCGATGAACGGCGAGGAGACGTCACTTGAAACTTGCACACACGAGCGACGCGCGCGGCCTCCCCTTGAGCGGCATCGACGCCAAAGGGGCGGAGCAGTTCGAGGCGATGATCACCGATTCGTACTACTACCGCATTGGCGTGCAGGATCGCCTGGACGCACTTCTGCTGGAGCACCCGGAGTTCGTCCTCGGACATGTCTTCCGCGGCTACTCGCTGATGACCGACGGGCTCACCAGTTCGCACCCGAAAGCCGCGGCTCACCTGCAACTGGCACAGAAGGCGGCAGCCACGCCGCGCGAGCGTCTGCATCAGGAGGCACTGCGCGCCTGGCTGGCGCCCGCGCCGCGCGAGCGCGGCCTGGCATTCGAGCAGATCCTGGCGAATTGGCCGCTCGACCTGCTCGCGTTTCGGCAACACACGGGAACGCTCTTCTGGATGGGCAACAAGCGTCACCAGGCGCAGATCGCCTCCTGCGCCGCCAGCCATTGGGATGCAACCATTCCCGGGCATGCGCTCTTTCTTTCTGCCTACGCCTTCGCCATGGAGGAGGTAGGCCAATACCCGGAGGCCGAACGCGCGGCGAGAGCCGCACTCGCGCACCACGCCGAGGACCTGTGGGCGCTGCACGCACTGGCGCATGTACTCGAGATGCAGGATCGCAGGCGTGAAGGCGTCGAACTCTTGCAGCAGGCGGCGACGTTCCTCAACAACTACAACCTGTTCCGCGGGCACCTGTGGTGGCACCTGGCGATGTTCAAGTACGCGCAAGGCGCATACGACGAGATACTGCAGCTCGTCGACCGTGAGATCTATCCGAAGAGCTCCGGCTTCTACCTGGACATCCAGAATGCCGCATCGCTGCTGCTGCGGCTGGAACTGCAGGGGGTCGCGGTGGGCACCGAACGCTGGGAACGCATTGCCCAGGCGTCACTGCAGACCGCCACCCAGAACACGATCTGGTTCACCACGGTGCACCACGTGCTTGCGCTGCTTCGCACCGGCCGGCGCGCGGCCGTCGAAGAAGCGCTGGCCTATGCCAGGGCGCAGGGCACGGCAGGCTCTGACCAGGCGCGCCTCGCCGAACAGATCTCCCGGGCCGTCGTCGCCCATGAGCAGGGCGAGCCGCGTCACGCCCTCGACGTGCTGCTCGCCCTGCGGCAGGACTTCCCGTTACTTGGGGCGAGCCATGTACAGCAGGACCTGTACTCCCACATCATGGTCGACTCGGCGCTGCAACTGGACGATTGGCCACGCATTCGCCAGCTCTTGAAAGAGCGCCGGACCGTGCGCATCTGGAGTCCGGCGAGCCTGGACGCGTTCAACGCGCTCGCGCCAGGTATCGATGCGCTGCGCACCAAGGCGCAGGTGGGCGCCGAATTGCGTCTGGAACAGGCCGCCTGAAGACATGGCGCTTTCCGCCTCGCAGTGCCCCGCTGCGTGCGACGCTGGCCCGGCCCGACCCGATCGCTCGGATCAATGTCCGATCGCTGCCAGCAGAGTCCGCGCCGTCATGAAGACGAGGATCAGCGAACCCAGCGTCCACAGCGTGGCGCGTGTGTCGTGGGTGCGTGCCGTGAGGTACGCCAGGAAGTGCAGCAAGCGCGACACCACGTAGCCATACAACAGCCACTGAGCCAGCAGCAAGGGCGGCTGCGTCAGCACGTAGAGGAAGCCCGAGGCGAGGAAGAAGGGCAGGTTCTCCAGGTCGTTGAGATGGATGCGCCGAATCCGCTCGACGCGTTCGTCGGGTTCGAGCTGACTTGCGTGGGGCACCGGGTTCAGCGGCGTCTTCTTCAGATCCTCGGGCGAGCGGAAGCCGCTCCTGGCAGACATCATGCGGATCACGGTCAGCCATGACATGCTCACTGCCTTGAGGATCATCAGCGTGGCGGCGATGACGTAGGTGGCGAACAACGGGTCCTGCAGGCTCAGCTTGTCCATGACGATGAGTTCCTCAGCAAGTCTGGGTCAATGGGCCGCAGGCACCGGCAAGCGCCGCAAGGCGTCGCAGGGTCGGGTTGAGCGTGAAACCGCCGGTTTGCGGCCTGCGGGACGCAGGCGGTCAGCCGGTAGATGCGCGGGGCGATCTCGTCAACATTGGCATGCATCGCGGGATGCTCCTGCTTGGACTTAGGGGCTATGTCGATCCAACGCGGCGTGGACGGTCGATGAGGCGTTATCGCAAGCATAGCAACGTATTTACCATTGATCCATATTATTTACTATTGGTCTATTTACAGACCTTTCGGTAAACTGACGCGCGTCACACTGATCGCGCCGTCCTTCCCATGCCGTTCAAGAAGCGCACTGCCGCCGCCGCCGCAGCCGTCGATGCCGTGCAAGCGACGCGCGTCGCGCGTCGCGAGCGGCGGCGCGATCGGTCGCGCGAGGAGATCCTCGATGCCGCGCGTCGCGTGCTGCTGCGCCAGGGCATCGCCGGCATGACGCTGGACGCCGTGGCCAAGGAGGTTGGCGTGTCGAAGACGGCGCTGTACTACTACTTCGCGTCGAAGGACGCCTTGCTGTTCGAACTGGTGTTCGGCAACCTGCAGACCCACGCACAGGCCGTGCACGACGCGGTCGAAACGACAGCCACGGGTGCTGAAGCGCTCGAGGCCATGGTGCGCACGACACACGACGTCTTTGCCTCGCGCCTGGATGACTTCCGTCTGGCCTACCTGCACGGGCAGGTCGCAGGCCAGGGCGCCGTGCACTTCAACGAAGCGCAGTTCGCACGCATCCGACCGCTCAACGATCTGTGGTTCGCAGGAGCCGAAAAGCGGCTGACCGGCGACCGCAGGAAACGAGTGCGCGCCGCGTCTATCGAGCCCCGACTGCTGGCGTTTCTGGCCTGGGTTGCCAGCATCGGATTGCTGACGATGAAGGGCATGGTCGAGAGTCAGGATGATCCGCTGATCTATACCGACGCGCAACTTGTCGATGCTCTCTCGCAGGTGTTTGCCGCCGCGGCCAAGGCTTGATCGGGCGCGGCTGGATCGCGAGCCGTGAGCGACAGCGCGCTAGTCGCGCGCCATCCGCCCGGTGCGTGCGCCGCCGTGACAGTCGATGGGCACTCTGCTCGATCTGCCCGATCGTCATCACGCCCGTGCTTGCGGATTCGACGGTGCACCCGCAAACATGTCGGCGGCAAACGCCCGCTCGCGCTGCACCACCGTGTCAAGGAACTCCCTGGCGCCCTTCATCTCTCTGAAGGTGTCGAAGCCCGTCTCCAGGAAGCTCTGCAACTCGCCGAGGCCGGCCATCCGCGCCGGCGCGCGCATCAACCGCAGACTGTGGCGCAACAGCGGGTTGCGCGTGTAGGCGTCGAGCGCGTCACCGACGCTGCGCGTCAGCGTGATCTGCGCTTCACGGTCCGCGCGGCGGCCAACCGTCTGCCACGCCGCCTTGTATGCCGCGGCGCTGATCGGCCCGTCCGGCACCACGCTGCCCATCGCCGTGTCCAACTCCTCCGACAGCGCGTGCAGGTCGCCCAGGGTCTGCACGGTGTGCACCACCTCCATAGGGAACAGCCGCACCAGCCCCGGCACGACGCGCGCGAACTGGGCATCGCGCTTGCTGAAGTCGCCGGGACCGTAGAGTTCTTCGAGAAAGAAGCGCGCCACTTTCGCGTAACGCCGGGATGACAGCAGGTCGGCGTAGGTGCCCTGGAAACGTTCGTGCTGGAAATGCTTGACCTCGCGTACCCGCGTCGCCAGCGCCGGGTCACGCGCGCGGCGCGCGCGTTGTTCGTCGACGGCGCGCAGCGTGCCGAGGATGCGTTCGACCTGCGGATGCATGGCCCGAAGCCTACCGACATTCGCCCCGCCTCGCGCCGCCGCGGCCTAGACGCAGCGCTCCAGCGTGCCTTCGTCTTGATGCAACACAATTTGAGGCATGGACCCCAGCGTGCGCCGAGTGAAAAGCCACAGAGGCGGTCGGTCATGACCCTGGCCGCGATGCTGCGTGGCCTGCTCGCGGGGCTGGCACTGGCCGCTGCCGGCTGGGTGGCGTATTGGTGGCCGCGCGGGCACGAAGTGCTGGCGCTGCTGGGTGCGTTGCTGATCGCTCTGCCGCATGCGCCGCTGATGGCACTGGAGTTCATGCTGCTGCGCCGCGCCAACCTCGGCGACCCCGCGCCGACCCCGACCAGCGCGGAGCTGCTGCGTGCCTGGGCCGGCGAGGTGCTCGGCGCGGTGCGGGTCTTCGGCTGGCGCCTGCCTTTTCGCGCGACGCGCTATGCCGACCATCTCCCGGCCGAGGGACGCGGCCGGCGCGGCCTGTTGCTGGTGCACGGCTTCGTCTGCAACCGCGGGCTGTGGAACCCGTGGTGGCCACGCCTGCTGGATGCCGGCGTGCCCTGTGTGGCGCTGAACCTGCAGCCGGTGTTCGGCGCGATCGACGACTATGCCGACGCGATCGATGCCGCCGTGCGCCGGCTGAGCAACGCCACTGGCCGGCCGCCGCTGCTGGTAGGGCACAGCATGGGCGGTCTGGCGCTGCGCGCCTGGCTGCAAAGGTACGCCGGCCAAACCCGCGTGCACGGCGTGATCACCGTCGGCACGCCGCACCACGGCACCTGGCTCGGACGTTTCGCCTTCAGCGTCAACGGCGTGCAGATGCGATGGGACAGCCCGTGGCTGGGCGCGCTGGCCGGTGCGGAGGCCAGCGCGCCGGTGCCGCGCTTCACCTGCTTCTACAGCCACTGCGACAACATCGTGTTTCCGGCGACGACGGCGACGCTGCCCGGAGCAGACAACCGACACCTGCGCGGACAGGCGCATGTGCACATGCTGCAGCACCCGGCCGTGCTCGACGAGGTGATGGCGCAACTGGCCGAGCCCGACTGTGCCCCGCCAGGGGCGGCTCAGCCTGGCGTGAATTCGCGCTCGCCAGGCAGCACGGCTCCGGCTTCGACTTCGGCCAGCGCGCGCACCTCGGCATAGATCGGCGTGAAGTCGGGTGCGGTGGCGTCGAACAGCTGCTCGAAGGCCTCGATGACGAAATAGCTCGCCTGGTAGCTGTCGATCTTGTAGCGCGTGCGCATCAGCCGCTTCAGGTCGAAGGCCACGCGTCGCGGCTCGCTGCTGCGCACGCTGTGCCGCAGTTCGCCGGCCGACGACAGGATGCCCGCGCCGTAGGCGCGCAGTCCATGCTTCGTTTCGATCAGGCCGAACTCCACCGTGTACCAGTACAGCCGCGCCAGCAGCTCGCAGGCGTCCAGGCGGCTGGCCTTGAGTCCGCCCGCGCCGTAGGCCTGCATGTAGTCGGCGAAGACAGGGTCGAAGAGCAGCGGCACATGGCCGTACAGGTCGTGGAAAACGTCGGGCTCGACGACGTAGTCGAACTCTTCGGGCGTGCGCAGCCATTCGGTCACCGGGAACCTGCGCTGCGCCAGCAGCGCGAAGAAGGCCTCCTCGGGGATCAGCCCCGGCACGGCGACGATCTGCCAGCGCGTGGCCGGGTACAGCTTGTCGTTGATGGCCTCGAAGCGCGGGATAGTCTCGGCGGCACCCAGGTGGCGCACCGCGTCGATGAAGGCATCGCAGGCCAGCCCAGGTAGCTGCGCCGTCTGCCGCTGGTGCAGCCTGCGGTACAGGTCGTGCTGCTCGGGTGTGTAGGCGCCCCAGCGCTGCGCGCAGGTGTAGTCGCCTGCGGCGCGCGCATAGTTGCCGCGCGGCGGCCGTTCGCCCTGGCCGTAGGTGACCGGGGCGACGCCCTTGTTGACGCCGTCGTGGAAGTCCGTCACGACGTGGTGCTCGTGTCCTTCAACACGCCGCGGCGCACCTGGTCGAGCTCGATGCTCTCGAACAATGCACGGAAGTTGCCTTCGCCGAAGCCATCGTCGCCCTTGCGCTGGATGATCTCGAAGAAGATCGGCCCGATCACCGTCTGCGTGAAGATCTGCAGCAGCAGTTCGTTCGGCGCGCCCTGATGCGTCGCGCCGTCGATCAGGATGCGCAGTCGCTTCAGGTCGTCGAGTTGCTCGCCGTGGTTCGGCAAGCGCTTGTCCACCAGGTCGTAGTAGGTCTCGATCGTGTCCTGGAAGGCCACGCCACCGCCCTTCATGCCCTGCACCGTGGCGTAGATGTCCTCGGTGCCCATCGCTATGTGCTGGATGCCCTCGCCGTGGTACAGGTGCAGGTACTCGGCGATTTGGCTCTTGTCGTCGCTGCTTTCGTTGATCGGGATGCGGATCTTGCCGCAGGGGCTTGTCATGGCCTTGCTCTTCAGGCCCGTGAGCTTGCCTTCGATGTCGAAGTAGCGCACCTCCTTGAAGTTGAAGAGCCGCTCGTAGAACTCGGCCCACTCGGCCATGCGGCCGCGGTGCACGTTGTGCGTCAGGTGGTCGATGGTCGTCAGGCCATGGCCGCGCGCGGCCAGGTCGGCGCCGGGCAGCGGCAAGAAGTCCACGTCGTAGATGCTGATGTTGCCGATCGCGCCGGGCGCAGCGCCGCCCTTGCCATGCCAGCGGTCGACGAAGTAGATCAGCGAATCCCCGATGCCCTTGATCGCCGGGATGTTCAGCTCCATCGGCCCGGCATGGTGGTCGAAGCCCCAGGCGCCGAGTTCGAGCGCGCGCTCGTAGGCGGCCTTCGCGTCGTTGACGCGAAAGGCCATCGCGCACACGCTCGGACCGTGCAGCCGCGCGAAGCGCTGCGCGAAGGAGTTCGGCTCGGCGTTGATGATGAAGTTGACCTCGCCTTGCCGGTACAGGGTCACGTCCTTGGTGCGGTGGCGCGCGATCGCCGTGAAGCCCATGCTTTGGAACAGCTTGCCCAGCGCTGCCGGGTCGGGTGCGGCGTATTCGACGAACTCGAAGCCGTCGGTGCCCATCGGGTTGTCCCAGGGTTGGAATTTCATGTCTCGCTCCGTAGGTAAGGGCCGGTGACAGTCTTGCCCCGGGCCGTGCCGACACTGTAGGGTGGCAAAGGCGCCGCCTTTGTGCAAGTTGTGGCGCGTACACACCTGACTACGCAGGAAACCTGCAAAATCACGACAATGAAATTCGAGTACGAGCTGGATGCGATCGATCGGCGCATACTTCAAGCGCTGCAGGCCGACGGCCGCATGAACTACGAACAACTCGCCGCGGCGGTGAACCTGTCGGCGTCGGCGACGTTGCGCCGCGTCAAGCGGCTCGAGGAGGGGCGGATCATTGCCGGCTACGTGGCGCTGCTCGTCCCCGAGGCCGTCGGCCTCGGGTTGACGGCCTACCTCAACGTGCGCCTGGAGAAGCGCTCGGCGCTACACAAGCGCACGCCCGTCGAGCAGTTCCGCGCCGCGGTGCAGACGTGGCCGGAGGTCGTGGAGTGCGCCGCGTTGAGCGGCGAGATGGACTACCTGCTGCGCGTGGTGGTGCGCGACATGGCGCACTATTCGAGTTTCGTGATGGATACGCTGCTCGAGCACCCGAGCGTGCAGGACTGCAAGACCAGCTTCGTGCTCGACCGGGTCAAGCACACCACCGCGCTGCCGCTGTAGCGTGCCCGGGCTCAGCGCCGCGTCAGCACCACCGCCAGTTCGGTCCAGCCGGCAGCGTGGGCCGTGACCGCGTAGGGGGGCTTCGGCCAGTGCCAGGCCGGCGCCGGGAACAGCGCGCGCATCGCGTTGATGTCGCAGTGGTAGGGCGGGCCCTGCACCAGGCCGCGCGCGGCATCGTCGCGGCGCGCCTGCATGAACAGTGCGAACAGGCGGCCCGTCGGGCGCAGCCAGCGCTGCAGTTGCGCGGCGTAGTGCTGCCACTGGTCCGGGTGCAGCGCGCTAAGGCATGTCTGCTCGTACACCGCGGCCAGCGGCGCGTCTGGCAACCAGTCGAGCACGTCGGCCTGCAGCACCTGCGCCGCCGTTTGCAATGGCAGCCGTTCGCGCGCGAGCGCCACCGCAGCCGGTGCGTAGTCCAGCCCGATGACGGCAAAACCGCGCTCTGCCAGCGTGGCGACCTCGTGGCCGCAGCCGCAACCGGGCACGGCGATCTGCCCGTTCATGGCGGCGGCGCTGAGCTCGCCGCAGTCGATCCAGGCCTGCAGCTGTGGCGACGTCGCCTTGCGGTCCCAGGGCATCTCGCCGGTGAGGAAGCGCTGCTGCCAGAAATCGATCGTCGGGCCGGCCATGCCGGTCATGCTAGCCGAGCCCGTGGGCTCGGGCTTCGGCAGCGCTCAGGCGTCGATGTCTTGCAGCAGCTTCAGCGCCGGTGCTTCGGCCAGGTTCAGCAGCGCGGCGATATCGCGCACGTCGTCGGCCAGCGCCGAATTGTCCCAGCCGGCCGCGGTGTGACGTGCGACGCGCACCGCCAGCAGCACGTTGCGCACCTGTGCGGTGTCCACGTGCCGCTCGTCGCTGATCTGCACCAGCAGCTCGGGCAGCCGCCAGGCGCGCATCAGCGCATGCTGCAGGTCCGGTAATTGGATGTTCAGCAGCTCGCGCTGCACGTCGCACGATCGCAATGCCGGGTCGGCGCGCTGCCGCTCGGCCATGCGCAGCGCCAGTGCGGGTGCATGCAGCCACAGCAGCATTTCCGCGAAGTCATGCAGCAGTGCCGCGGCGTGGATTACTGGCGCATCGTGGTCCATGCGGTGCACCGCGAAGGCCAGAGCGAAGGCCGAAGCCCGGTGCGCTCTATCGATCACCCGCTGCAGCCCCTGCAGCGCCTCAGGCTGCCCCGCCAGCTGCCACTCGACCGTGGGCTGCAGGTCGAAGGCACGAAAGAAGGGGGCGATGCCGAGCATTACCAGCGCCGCGGTCACAGTCTCGGGGTCGGTGGTGCAGCGCGCCGAGCGTGCGCTGGCGACGTGGGCCATCAGCTTCAGCGTCATCAGCGGATCGTTGCCAATGCTTTGGGCCAGCAGGTGTGCATCGACCGCATCCTCGTTGGCGCGCAGGACCTCGAGCGCTTCGGCGGTGGCCGGCAGCACCGCGATCGGCGCCTTCAGGAAGAAGGCCGTCCACGCCGTCAGGTCCGGCAGGGCGCGGGTGAGCGGGGGCGGCGGCGCTTGGCACATGACGGTCGGCAGCACAGGGTTCGTCCGTGCCTTATCGGCGCCGCCGGCGCCGGCTTGAGCGCCCCGCCCCTGGGCGGCGCTACAGCGACAGCATCCAGCCCTCGCGGGCATCCACCTTGCCATCGAGCAGCGCACGCAGCGCGTCCACAGCGGCGGCCGGGCCTTGGGCGCTGCGCACGTTCAGCCATGGCGCGGCGGGGTCGTTGACCCGCTGCATGAAGGCCGCCCAGGCGTCGCCGATGCGCCTTTGCAGTTCGGCCGTGCCCCAGCCCTCGGGCGGCGCGGCACTGCGCTTTGCGATCTGCGACGGCGCGAAGAACAGTTTCGGCCGCGGGCCCGGCAGGTCGCCGCCGCCGCCCAGCGCGTCCCAGTGCGTGCCGCCGACAGAACAGCTGTAGCGCAGCGCGTCGCCGAAGTGCTCGTGCACCGCGCGGCGCAGCGCCGCGGTGCCGGCAAAGTCGACATACACCGAGGATGTGTCCCGTGCCAGCGTGGGCAGCGCTTCGTAGGTCTGCAGGTCGTCGTAGCAGCCCAGCGAACGACAGAAGTCCAGGTTGCCCGGCGATGTCAGTCCGACCACACGCGTGCCATCGCCCCTGGCGCGCCGCAGCGACAGACAAAACGCTGTGCCGAAGGCGGTCTTGCTCGAGGCGCTGGACAGCAGCACCTGACGTGCCCCGAAGAAGTCCGCGTCGGCAAGGAAGTCGTCGATCAGGAAGGAGGTGACGAACAGGGGCCGCAGCAGCGCCTGCTGCGCCTCCTGTGCAGGGTCATAGCCGGGGTCGGCGGCGCAGAACTGGATCTGGTTGTAGACCGCGGCCAATGCTGCGCGGTGCGCGGCCCCGTCGTCGAAGCCATGCTTGCGCACGCGCGCGGGCTGCACCACCAGGTAGCGGCCCATCGGCCAGAAGCCGTAGCAGCGTGCGCCCACTGGCACGCCTTCGGCGCGCGACTCGACGACTTCGGCAAAGCCCCACACGGGAATGCAGCCCCAGGCCGCATCCGCGCTGGGAAAGAAGGACCAGTACTGCATCGCCTCGCCGAACGCGGCGTAGGTGATGTTGTTCGAGGTCAGCGCAAAGCGGTCGATGCGCAGCCGAGCCTGGTCGGCGGCCAACGGCCGTTGCTGCGGCGCGTCGGGATCGTCGATCACGCGCGTCACGTGCAGATCCTTGCGCGCCACCTCGATGCGCCGTGGCTTGTCGTCGTTCATGGTGAAACTCCTGGTGCGCTGTAAACCTGGCGCACGATAGCCCGTTGGCGTTTGCACCGGCTGTCGCGCTGGCGGCAGGGGCTCATAGCCGCTGCACGCCTTCGAGGTGGCCGACGAGCCGGCCGTTGACGTACAGCGCACCTTCGAGCGCGCCGGCTTTGGCGTGGAACTCGAGCACCGGTGCGTCCAGGTCGCTCGCGGCGGGCGGTTCGTGCTGCGCCAGTCGGGCTGCCGTCCGCGCGAGGTGATCGCTGACCACGCGCAGCAGCGCTACGGCCAGCTGCCGTGCGGGACGGGGACGCTCGGATGCGCTGGGCGGGAAGTGCCACGGTAGGCTGTTCATCATGGGTCTCCTTGTGCCGCTGCAGCAGGGCTGGCGGCGGCGTGGCCTACGGTCGTCGCAGCGGCGGGTGTTCTGTCTCCCGCCGCAACAGGTGTTTGGCTCGCTGGCGAAGCGCGCCGCCGGTTGCGCGGTGCGAACCGGCGCGGCGCATCAGCGCAGCAGCAACCCAAGGGTTGCGTGGCTTGGGGGTCTTGACGACGAGTTTTTGCATGTGTGTTCTCCAGGTGGCGGGGTGCAAAGAAAACGGCCCGGGTGCTGGTGCAACCCGGGCCGATGGACGAGGCCGAAGCGCTGGCTTCAACTTCGGCGGATCGTCACTCCAGCGGGAGTGCCCGGACCGGGTGTGCCATGGCCCGGCAGCGTGGCCAGGCGGCACCTCTGTGCAATCGTTGGCTTCGTCGGCAACATGACGCTCCGCTGGCAATGGGGTGGATCGGCTCTTCGCCCGGGATCGGGTCGAAGCTCAGGCGCCAATGATAAATAGTCACTTATCTTGCGCAAGCAGAATTTATCCGGATGGTGCCGTTTCAGCGTTTCTGTTTCAGCGGCGCCACGCCGGCCTGGCTGCGCAGCCACAGCGCGTGTGCCTCGTCGGCATCCTGCGGGCGGTCGTCGACGCTGCGCGGTACCGAAGGCGGGGCTGGCGGCGTCAACACCTCGCCCAGCAGGTCGAGAAGCCGGGTGCGCGCCCGCTGCGGGTGGCGCCGGTAGTAGCTGAGCACCAGGCCGACAATGAAGCGCTCGTCGGCATCGCGCGGGGCGCTTTCGTCCGCGGCCGCCGGGTCCGGCGAGCTCGCGGGGTCGGTCACGCCATGCGGCTCGTCCAGCCAGCCTCTCGGTTTGTGGCAAAGCTGCTCGAATTGCCGCGCCAGCCGCTCGCCGATCTGTCGGGAGCGGCCCTTGATCTGGCTCCAGTAACTGGGCTGGATCTGTATACGCTCGGCAAAGCGGCGCTCCAGCCCACGCAGCGTGGCGGCGTCCGCGTGGCGAGCGGTGGCGCGCACGAACTCGTCGAACAGCCGCAGCGCGTTGTCCAAGCGCACCTGGGCCAGGTCGGGGAGCGCATGCGTCATGGGGCCAATGATAAAGCCGCGTTCACGCACCTATGCCGCGAGGGCGTCTGCGCCTAAGATCTCCGCGATGGATGCTGCGGCCCACCACCCCGCGTTGCTGACTCTGCCCAGCGGGCACGAGCTGCCGGCGTTGGGCCTGGGCACTTGGCGCATGGGCGAGAGCCGCACCAGCCACGCGGCCGAACTGGCCGCGCTGCGGCTGGCGCTTGACATGGGCTGGCGCGCCTTCGACACCGCCGAGATGTACGGCGACGGCGGTGCGGAAAGCCTGCTCGGCGAGGCGCTCGCGCCGGCGCTGCGCGCCGCGCTGCCCCGCGAGGCGCTGTACGTCGTGTCCAAGGTCTACCCGCACAACGCCACCCGCGAGGGGGTGGTGCGTGCCTGCGAGCGCAGCCTGCGACGGCTGCGACTGGATCACCTGGACCTTTACCTGCTGCATTGGCGCGGCAACGTGCCGCTGCACGAGACCGTAGCGGGCTTCGAGCACTTGCAGCAGCGCGGGCTGATCCGCCACTGGGGCGTGAGCAACTTCGACCGCGAGCACCTGCTCGACCTCGTCGATGTGCCCGGCGGCGCAGCCTGCAGTGCCAACCAGGTGTGGTATTCCCTGTCGCGCCGGGGCGTGGAGTTCGACCTGCTGCCCTGGCAGCGTTCGCGGCAGATGCCGCTGATGGCCTATTCGCCGATCGACCAGGGCACGTTGCTGGCCGCGGTGCCGCTGCGCGAGCTGGCGCAGCGGCGTGGCGTGACCCCGGCTCAGCTGGCGCTGGCCTGGCTGCTGCACCAGCCCGGCGTGATGGTGCTGCCGAAGTCCTCGCATGCCTTGCACCTGCAACAGAACTGGGGCGCCGCGCAGCTTAAGCTCGAGGCGGGCGAACTCGCGCGGCTGGACCAGGCCTTCCCTTCGCCGACGACCAAGCAGCCGCTGGCCGTCGGCTGAGGGCGGGCATCCCGCGCAAGACCGACCATGCGGCATCGTCCCGTCTTCGCCTGGTGCTTCACCGCCTTTGCGCTGGGTGTCGTGCCAGCCTCGCGCGCTACGGAGCGCGCCATCGACAAGCACGCCGTCGTCAATGCGACGCTCGACCAGGCCTGGGACGCCTGGACCACCCGCGAAGGCCTGATCGACTTCTTCGCCCCCGACGCAAAGGTCGAGCCGCGCGTCTGTGGCGCCTTCCAGATCTAATTCGACCCGCTGGCCACTCCCGGCAGCAAGGGTGCGGACGACATGCGTTTCCTGGCGCTGCAGCCGAAGACGATGCTGTCCTTCGACTGGAACGCGCCACCCAGCCTGCCCGAGGCGCGTCAGCAACGCACTTTCGTCGTCGTGCGCTTCGAGCCGGTCGGCGACCGACAGACTCGGGTGTCGATCCACCACACCGGCTGGGGCGACGGCCGGCAGTGGGATCAGGCCTATGGCTACTTCGACAAGGCCTGGTCACGCGTGCTGGTCAACCTGCAGCAGCGCTTCGACAAGGGGCCGCAGGACTGGAGCGAGTGGCTGGCCCAGCTCAAGGCGATGCACGAGGCCGAAGTCCAGAAGGCGGCCGCGCCCAAGTCAGGCGCTGCCGGCGCCGGGGTCACTGCGACCCTGGCGACCCGGCCGTCTGCCTGGGCGCAATGCGCAGGCTCAGCCACATCGTCGTCGCAAGCACCGCCACCACCACGCCGAGCGAGATGCCCACCGGGACCTTGACGAAGTCGATCACCAGCATCTTCGTGCCGATGAACACCAGCACCACCGCCAGCCCGTAGTTCAGCAGGTGGAACTTCGAGGCCACAGCGGCAAGCAGGAAGTACATCGCGCGCAGGCCCAGGATCGCGAAGACGTTGCTGGTGAGCACGATGAAGGGGTCGGTGGTGATCGCGAAGATCGCCGGGATCGAATCGACCGCGAAGATCACGTCGGTCAGCCCGACGAGCGCGATCACCAGCAGCAGCGGCGTGGCGATGCGCCTGCCGTTCTCGACGGTGAAGAAGCGCTCGCCGTCGAAGGAACTGCTCACCGGCATCCAGCGGCGCAGCAGCTTCAACGCCGGGTTGTCGTCCAGGCTGGGCTCCTGGCCCGCCGCCCACCACATCTTGATGCCGGTGGCGAGCAAGAAGGCGCCGAACAGGTACAGCACCCAGTGGAACTCGGCAATCAGCCAGCTGCCGAGCAGGATCATCACCGTGCGCAGCACGATCGCACCTATGATGCCGATCATCAGTACCCGCTTCTGGAAGCCCGGCGGCACCGCGAAGTAGCTGAAGATCATCAGGAAGACGAAGATGTTGTCCACCGCCAGGCTCTTCTCGATGAGGTAGCCGGTCAGGAACTCCATGCTCTTCTCGTTCGCCACGGCGGTGCCATGATCCTGCGCCACGGCCCACCAGAACAGGGCGTTGAAGGCGAAGCTCAGGGCCACCCAGACGATGGACCAGTTCAGCGCCTCCTTGACGCCGACCTCGTGCGCGCCCTGCTTTCTCAGCACGACAAAATCGATGAACAGCGCCGTGAGCACGGCGCCAACGAAAAACAGCCACAGCCAAAGCGGCGCGATGGTGTCCATGGACACTCCCAGTCAAAGGGTTGAGTTCGCGCCGAAAGGTCTTGCTGAGGAGGGGGTGCTCCTCTGCGGGCCCGGGCAGTAGGCAAGGGTGCCGGCTGCCGTATTGACGGGGTCCACGACGGCGGGGAACCGTCCGCTACTCCCCTCTCGACCTAGTCATTTTGCCCGGGACTTCGATGGCCCCGAAGGACCCAGGGCTTTGGCGGCCCCCGCTGCGGCAGCGCTACTTCGGTCGCCTGGCGCACGCGCTCGCTCAGGCTGGCCAGTTCGGCCTCGACACCGCGCACCTCGGCCATGAAGGCCAGTGCCGCGGGTGACAACTGGCGCCCGCGCAGGTACGCAAAGCCGTAGTGCGTATGCATCCAATCCAGGCGCAATGGCAGCGTGCACAGCCGGCCGGCGCGAATCTCCAGCGCGAGCATCGCCAACGGCGCGACACCGATGGCGTCGCACTTCATCACCACGTCCTTGGCGGCGGCGATGGTGTCCACCTTGATCGGCGGCAGATAGTCGCCAGTGTCCGGGTCGATGCGGCCGACATTGGCCATCTCCAAGAAGCCCGCGGCCGCGCGCCGCGGCAGCCGCGTGCCGACGAAAGGGAAGCTGAACACCCTCTCCAGGCTGGGCTCTGCCTCGCCCACCAACGGGTGACCCGGGCGGCAGAAGTAGTAGGCCGCGTGTTCGGGCAGCGCTTCGACTGCGAGCAAGGGCTCATCCTCGACCATCGAGCGCTCGATCACCGCCAGGTCGAGCTTTCGCTGCAGCACTGCTTCGATCGTCGAGCGCAGGTCACTGCTCGTCAACTCGACGCGCAGATTGGGGTGACGCGCCATCAGCCGCCCCACGGCTTGGCTCACCGACATTTCGACCGGATAGGGCCCCGCACCGACGCGCAACTCGCCGATCTGCAAGCCGCGCATCAACTTGAAATCGCGCTCGAGCTCGGTGGCACTGTCGACCAGGGTTTGCGCACGCGACAGCAGCATCCGGCCGAAGGACGTGGGCTCGACGCCCAGCTTCGTGCGATCGAAAAGCCGTTCGCCCAAAGTGGATTCCAGGCCTGCAATGCTGCGCGACAGCGCGGGCTGTGTGATGTGCAGCGCCTGCGCGGCGCGCGCGAAGTTGCGGTGCTGGGCGAGGGTCAATGCCTGATGCAACAGGCGAAGATCAAGCATGATGCCTGCACCTTATCAGATCATGCAGAGCGGGC